>CAACVD010000063.1_pt1 | contig 41903 bp, 51 predicted proteins | sample 2381771 | NCBI WGS metagenome assembly CAACVD01 (sample SAMEA5211965, study PRJEB30684) | marine metagenome | biome: Marine; feature: Epipelagic; material: Water | collected 2015-10-15 | depth 15 m
CACTTAAACGCAGCTACAACAGTAATAATAAAAGGAAATATTGACCACAACATTGTCTCTAACTTATCAAATCGTTTAGATCCAGAGTAGAGTTGTTGTTCTATCGCCTTGTATCTAAGCAAACATTCTTTCTCATGCGCTTCTAAACGGTTTATTGCTTCTTTAACGGTCGCCATTTTTAAAGTATCCTTTTACTGTTACTTCTTCTGGGTTTACAATTATGGGCTTACAATAAGCTCTTACAGCTTCGTAATTTTCTGCGCGGGTAGATAACATCCTAGCATCTGAAAGACAGTGCTTTTGGTTTAACCAATAGGAAGTAATCTGTTCCTCATCAGTAAAAAAGACCACAAGTGCAAATACTACTATATCCATACATTATTTACTTTGTTCCAACATAATTTGAATGAGATGAGCCAAACGTGCATCTGACGCTCTTTGTATCTCTTCTTGCCTAGAAAGTGAGTCGGCTATGTTTCTAACAGCTTGAGAGTTTAAAGCAGTGTTAGTAGTGTTTGAAGCGGTGTCAGCCTCTACATCTTTTAGGATAGATGCAACACGTTCTACTTCTTCATTTGTAGCTTGAGCAGAGGCTTGCATACTACCCCAAGCAATTGCTCCTGACATAGCGGCGGCACATATAGGTAAAGCCCAAGTAGGCACTTTAATAGTTTCCATTACGCAGTCTCCTCTTTTTCTACTATTTCCGGTTTTACAGCTTCCGCTACAACAGTACCATAAGCCGCTAGTAATATGTTACGCTCATTTATTTGCATTTCTAAAGCCGCTATCTCATTACGTAGCGTAACTACTCTTGAAATTTGTTTTTGAGTATTAAGCTCTAAACTAGCTAGTTCAAACTCTTCGCCGTTAATTGTTATAATATCTCCGTCCATCGTTTTTGTTCCTTAAAATTTACATTGTTTCTTAAATCACGTAGTTAGTCACGGACTGTTAGGCCAAGTAATATCATTTGGAAAACCCGCTTGACTAGGAAGGTCACGTAATGCCTGCCTGTATGTTTTCCACTCATCTGTAATTCTATCCGCAAGTGCATGTACGTCTGACTCACTAAGTAAGATGTTTCTTTGGTTACGAACCATATCAGGCCTACTGCTATTATATTCAGCATTCATTGTTGCTATCTCTTCATCTGACATAGCTACAAGAACACCATCTACCATTTTATTCATGTTGTTATCCTTTTAATTATGATGTAGAAATTCCATACAGTGAAACTTTTGCAGTTGTATATGTTGCAGTAGATACTGCCCCCAGTGGAGCAAAACTAAATCCTGTCAAACTTGTGAGTGAGTAACTGTCTACTAAACACCCTGCCGTATTATCTTGTTTTTGACCTGTGTGGGTATCTCCTTCTTGACCAGAAACATCCATTTTAACGTAAGGTCTTCCATCAACCATTGCTATATCAAAAATAAAGAAACCGTTTTTTATTGCCCCATTCGTTATAAAGCCATAAGCACCATTATATGTTGAAGGAGTAGCATAGTTTGTACAGCGAAATGAACTATACTGACTACCACTAATTAAACTACCGTTATCATATAATTTTATTCCTTGGTATCCCCCCGCACTCATTTCAAAAGATCCAATAGCTCTAAAACGTGTGAAGCTACCAAGGGAAGTAAAATTTATAGATGCTGTCGAACTGCTAACGGTTTGAGTAGCAATCAAAGTCATAGAACCGCCACCACCACCACCACCCGCATCTTCCCAACCTACGCCTGAACCTGTGCTAGTGAGTACCTGTCCGTCAGTACCTTGCGCTCCTCCAACTTTAAAATTCGTAGCGTCTAATGTGCCTGCTATATCAAGCTGTCCATCTGTAAAGGTAACAAGGTCTGTATCATCATTTTTGCCTAAAGTATTTGCCTGATGATCTGTAAATATAGCCATTAAACTGAACTCCCTCCAGAAAATTCTGGTTGTGTTAAAAGCCACTGATAACATTTTTCATAGTATGCAGACCCGCTTTGAGAACTTATATCAGATTCTTTTGTATTAAATGATAAAAAATCTATTTCTCTAGTGGTATCAGTAGGGGAAGCTGTTGCAAACCCGCTTACATCTATACACGTTTTAAATTTTTCTATAATCCCATCTCTTTCAATTCTTACATTTACTATTCTGTAATAAGCATCAGTAAATGTTGCACCAAAAGCTGATGATTCTTTAGTTATTTTAATAGCCATTTTTATTCCTCTTATGCATAAGTAGATTCTGCGGTATCTAATTGAGCTACCCAACGTAAATCGTGAGATGCCGCGCCTGTTACAGTAATAGAAAGAGAGCCTAGTGTTGTATTCGCACTTAAAGCAACTCCAAAACTTTGAGCGTTACTAATTGTAGTAAGAGTTGAATTTACCAAAGTTGTTGTATTAGCCGCGCCTTCTCTTCTTAATAATCCTTTAATCTCGAAAGCGGCTGAGTCTGTGCCATCAGCGGCCTGTTGTCTGCAAGTAACTAAACCGCTAAATGCCATCACTGTATTGTTAGGTATAACTAATTGATTAGCGGCAGACAAGCTCGACACATCATAATCTACCCCCATAACCGTTGGCGTAGCATCAGTAGTATCTATAGAAAGACAATACTGCGCTCTTTGCCTTCCGTCCCCACAACCAAAAACCTCTTTACCGCGTACTCCGTTGGCATTACCATAATAGCCTTTAGCTATTGCGTAATCTAAATCGGCCACATTTGAATTACCACCTAGCACTGTAGAGCTATTTCCTGAAGCAGTACCAGAAGAACCACCTATAACTAGAGAATTGGTTCCACTTGCAGTGCTAGTATTACTAATACATTTAGCATCAGTGTTAGAGGCTTTAGATAAATTACCTATTGCTAAAGACCTAGTACCTGTAGCTCCATAAGAAGTGCTACTATTCGATGTGTGCATTGCAAGGCCATTAGAACCAGAAGCGCCTGCTCCTCCAATAGCTGTAGCACCAGAGCTTGTTGCAGAGGAAGTTACAGAACCGCCTGAGTATGAACCTATAGCAATAGATCCAGTAGCATTAGATGTAACTAACTGCCCCATACCTATGCAATCATTTCCAGAAGCATTATTTGCATTCCCTAGCATAATACTTCCAACACCAACATCGCCTCCTTGTAAGCTCCCTGCTAATCTATCTTCTCTGACTATAATTGCACCAGTTAACATGGTTTGCACAAAAGCACTTAGTTGCCCTTGAGCATCTCCACCAGCAGGGCTTCTTTGAAGTCTTATTTTTTGAGCACCATATAGAGTTCCATTTCCACCTGTTGCTATAGAAGCTCCTGTGTTATTGGTTGTAATATCTATTGTCACTTTTCCATGATTAAAAGTGTTTGTATTTATAGTTTCTATATCAACAAACCAATCAGCATCTAAACCACTTAAAGCAGGTATTGTTATTGTAATTCCTGAAGTTTCAGTTTGAATTAATTTTCCACTATCTGAATTAGCTAATGTAGTATTGCCAGTAATAACTGTTATTTCTTGTCCACTGCCCCCTCCACTCGCATCTTCCCACCCCACACCTGAACCTGTACTAGTAAGAACTTGTCCGTCAGTGCCTTGTGCGCCGCCAATAGTAAGGTTATCTGTTTCTAAAGTTCCATCAACATCTACATCGCCTGAGATATCAAGAGAAGCTGCATCTAGCTCTCCTGAAATAGTTAGGTTTCTTATACCTGTATAGTCTTTATTAGCGTCTAATATTACAGCTTTACTAGCTATAGCTGTACCTACTGCGGTAGAGCCTAAGTCTAAGGCGTTTATCTCACCTACAACTACTGTTGCACCGTCTAAAATATTTAGTTCTGCGGTTGTACTTGTAACACCGTCTAAAATATTTAGTTCTGCGGCTGTACTTGTAACACCGTCTAAAATATTTAGTTCTGCGGCTGTACTCGTTACTGTGGTACTATTTATAGATAATGCATCTGTTTCTAAAGTTCCATCAACATCTACATTACCGCCTACGTTTAAGTTATTTGCTAGTTCTAGATCGTCCATCTCATAGACAACTGCACCAGAACCTGCGCCATCAGTAGATATAACCTTAGTTTGCCCTGCGGTTATCGTTACACTGGCTCCAGAGCCTTGAGTAAAAGTTAGCGTAGAGTTTGTCTCGTTACGCATTATCCATGTGTGTGATAACGTGTTAGGAGCTAACGTAACAGTACACGCCTGACCCCCACCTGTAAGCCTAAGAAAATTACACCTAAATTCATCAGAAACCGCATCCTGCATAGTTATAGTATGTGTAGAAGCATTATCTATAGCTTCAGTTCCATGCCCCATAGCTTCGGCAATAAGTTCTAAATTTACATTGGTTTTAGTACCCCAAGTACCAGAGGCTTCACCTGTACCTATTTCTTCTAACCGTAAATCATTTACAAAAGTTGACATTCGTTACCTCATTCTATCCTTATGATAGCGTTTGTAGCGTTTCCTGTAGGAAATTCTACTTTAAATGTAGGGCTGCTACTATCAGATTGTTTGTCAGCTCCAAAATCTAACACCGCTATAGCGGGGTTCCCAGATCCCGAAGACCTATATATCAAAGCGCCACGCGCCGTGATACTAGAATTACTCCACGTTACATCCGCAAAATCTATAAAAGCTGTAGTGTCTGTAGAAGTCGCGTTAGTAGCTATGGTAAGAGTTTCTCCCCCCGCAGTATAACCAGCTCCAGACACTTCGTTACTTGTACTATACGCAATAGTACCCGCCCCTAAGTCTGCATCTGAGGTGTATAAAGCTATCTTAAAAGTTTGAGACGTATCACTACTAAAATCCATCTCCCCGCTAAAAAGAGCGACTTTAAAAGACGTACACATCGTTTGCGCTATAGCCATTAGTTTACCTGTTGTCTGGGTTGTCCAGAACGATAAACATCAGAACGTAGTTTACCATCGCCCAAATTTTTTAATAGAGCCAAAGACTCTAGATACATTTTATCATATGTAGCAAGAGTATCTGGTTCGCTTTTTAAGAATCTAGCCGCCTCTACTAAAGATCCATTGAGTAACGTCGAATCAAAATTTTCTCCTAACCACGGTAAGCTGGAAGCAGTCACTATGGACTCAGGGTAATACCCGTAAATATGCTCTAACTCGTAATTAGAATCAGGGGTTGGCGCTAGTTCTATTTGTGTCTCGCTATATTGAGCATAAAACTTAGGTAACCCATACTTAGCACTTGTGTTAATAGGGTAGGCTTCACGTAAAAAATTAACGTCTTTATTTAACAAGTAAGTGTAGGTGCTATTACTTATTACAGCTATACTATAGGTGTATAAATAGTCAGTAGGTAACGTGTACAATTTGTTTGTCTGTACTAGTGGCCCATCATCTACTTTACGTAAAGCAGGAAACTGTACGGCGTTATATATCTTTTGCTCTGCTTGTTGAATGAACAAGTTAAGCTGATCTGTAGTAAACGAATTTTCAACTATGTCTTCTATATTCGTTTTTAACTGGGCGTAGGTCATGCTCATGTTGTCACCGTTACTATGCCTATAACTCCATTACCTACTAAGCTATTGGGTGTTAAATCTCCAAAAAGACTGCTAGAACCCCCTACAGGATTCCAACCCCATTGTATTACCCTACTGCTCGTAGCCCCAGCATTATTTAAACTTTTATCAGGTCTAGGGTCTCGCAGGGCTTGAGGATCGTCTACAGGAAACTCGCCTAATTTTAATTGTGGGTGATCCGCACCCCAACATTCTGTACACGCCTTTAAATTAGTATCTACTCCTTTAACGACTAAATTGCGAAGCGTTTTTAATTTATACTGAAACCCGCAAATATCACAATCCGCAATAGCTCTTTTATTAGAAGCAAACCTATTACTCATTATATAAACCCTATGCGAGGTACAAACCTAGCCGAAGTCTTTTCTCTATCCTCTCCTGCGGCTAGGTTAAATTGCTCTTCGTATATTTCCCGTAATACAGACATTCTAGGAGCTAGTTCGGGGTCTTTCATAGATATATAATAGGCCAGCCCCGCTACTAAACAGGGTAAAAACCTAAAATTCATATCCGCAGTTTCAACACCACTACCAGCGTCTTGTATCCTACGTATTCTATAATACTTAAACACATAATAATTACTTCTATCTGGTACAGGCCACACGTTTATTGTAGGATGGTCACGGTGTCGCTCTATCCACACTTGGATGGGTCTACCTTGCGTTAGTTTATTGGGTATAGAAGAGTAGGTGCTTACACTAATACGATTTATATTAAGGTCAGATTGAGTCGCGGTCACGCCGCTATCAGTACGAATTACTTGTTCTAACAAATCTACTGTATCGGCAGGTAGAGCGTATTCTCCTGTACCCGCCACCATATCAATAGTGCCTTCATCAATAGTCCAAAGATTTATACCTCTATTCTGCCATTCTATAGTCAACAGATTCATAGACCTACGAGCAGTTCTAAGATCGTATCCCGAACGCATTTCACGCCCAGCTCTCTCCCAAGCCTCTTCAGCTATATCTGTAAAATCCATATCAAACGCGGTAGTACCCGATGTAGCCATAATTATTTCCTACACGTATAAAGTTTTTTTACGTCTGTTTTCCATTACTTCCCCACAACCTTTAGCAATAGAACGTTTACCTCTAGCTAAACCCCCCTTACGCATTTTTACTGTAGCAGCTTTAGTATTTTTTACGACTGTTTTTCCTTTAGCTCCTCCGCGTTTTTTCTTTTTAGCAGTAGTAGCACGTTCACTCTGACTCAAAGACTCAGCTTTACTTCTAGGTAGACAACGATCAGGGTTCTTCTTGTCTTTTGAAGTGCCACACTTACCCTTGATCTTTCCGTCTGTGCCGATCCTAACCCAGTCTTGTTTTACCCAATCTTTTAATTGGCCCATTATTTTTTCTTCTTACCTTTTGCGCCTTTAGCGTAATTAGGGTCTTTACAGTATTTAGAAGCAGCCATATTTGCATATGCAGAGGGATATGTATCAAAGGTACGTTTTGCCCACGCTTTACCCTTGGGACATATCTTACCTCCGCTTTTATAATACCTTCTCACTAAATAATCCTAGCAGGACGTACACCTTGCCTAGCGATTCCTGCGCCGCGTACCTTTCCGCCTTTGGAATACCCTTTAGTTTTCATGCCTCCTTTAGCATAACCTTTGGTTTTCATCATGCCACCGCCCTTCATACCGCCCTTGGTATTCATCTTGGTTTTCATCATGCCACCGCCCTTCATACCACCCTTGGTATTCATCTTGGTTTTCATCATGCCACCACTAGCCATTTTTCCTTTACCGTCTGCGGCAAAATCAGGAACCATTTTACCATCTGGGCCTTTAACCATCTTCATCTTCGCCATCTTCAACCTCCGCATATAAATTATCAAATGTAACTTCAGGGTTCATATAGCTACTATCGCATTCTGCACTAAGAACCCATTGGCTTGGTCTAAAATCTGGTGCCCCTTCGCCACACTCCCAAAGGGCTGGGTTTGTAACTCTTACTCTATTGTTAGGTAAAGCTACTATGTTACCTGTCCATTCACCTGCATCCGTGAGTTCTATTACATGACTTTGTTTATGTTGTGCAGGATCATCAGAAATACTACTATCTGTATAATCTACTGTAAACATATACTTGCCTGTATAAAACTCTCCGCCTATTTTACATACCCAAGGACTTGAACTTGTCCTATCATAAACATGTACTTGATGTCCACGAGAACTACAGTCCCAAGGTTGTGCTAAATGTGGCAACATAGGTTCAGGCCACTCTTCTAACACTGTATCCCCTACAAGAGCTTCTATAGGCATTCTAGCCCACATAGCCCCTCCGTGGATGTTTTGCTCGTTATCATCATCGTAAGTCTCTGCTCCAGTAAACACTACTTGAAAACTAAGTGATCTATCTGGTATACAAGTGACTGCTATCGCTAATGCGTGTAAATATTCTCCGTGGTACTTCGCATGGTTATGTGTATATTCCTTTCGCACCCAGCACTTAAAATGCGGGATGTTTGATTGTAAATAAGCCATTTTAACATCTCCATCGTTTTCTGGCCTGTCGCAACCTAGAATTAGGGTTTTTTGCAGCTTTAGGAAACTTTTTCATCTGCCCAGCAGAACGAGCGCAATAAGACTTACGCCTAGAAGCTCTCTTTCCTTCGGGTTTCTTTTCCGTTACAGCCGTTTGTAACTTAGAACCGGGGTTTTGCTTTCTGTATTTAGCAACCCCTTTTGCGGTCATACCAGCACCTTGCTTAGTAGGACGTTTATCACCGCTTTTTATAGACATACCCTTCATCCCTCCCTTTTTAAAAGAGGGACAAGAGTCTTCTTTGCGGCGGTAATCATTTCGCATTATGCGAAGAATACCGTTATCATTACTACAGTGCCCACAGTGTATTTTACAACCATTCCATTTTGGAATAGCACACCTTCAGCAGGTATAGTCCTGTCTACAGTAGCATTATCAGTACCGATAGTTTGAGACTTAAATGCTACGGTTCCGTCTTCAGGAGAACCATTAATATACTCTACAACTCCTGCGGTACCTCCAGACACAACAGAAAGACCTTTTAGCCTTACCCTGTTACTGCCTTGCACTTCTTGTGCCGCTAACGTACCCGAACCTACACTTACATTGCCTGCATATTGAGTGGAACAAACAGCGGAAGTTATTGTTTTAAACAACTTAGTCCCTGCAACAGTTGCCGCAGAACCCGTAGAAACTATAACTTCGCTAATAACATTGCCAAAAACATCTGTACCAGTAACGGTAACTGTTTTGGCGTTGTCGCTTGTCCCTGCGGTGGTAACAGTAACATTTCTAGCTCCGCCAGAAGCAAAAGAACTGTTAGCCAAGGTAAATGTAGTATTTGGTCGAGCCGCAGCAGCAACAAATGCAGCAGCAGCAGCTACTTCATCGCTTATAGTAAGCGTTGCAACATCAGATGCAAATGTTGTCATACCAATCTCCTTAAAAAAACGGGGTTGCCCCCGTCTTAATTAAATGTTAAGCCGCAAATGCAAATACGCCAGTAACACCTGTACCAATAGAACGTAGGTCAGTGGAGATGTTCCAAATACCCGCAGTTGTACAGTAGAAGTAAATGCGTGATCCGGTACTCATGCAATTAGTAGCAGCATTAGCTGGAGTAAACTTTAACTCAGTTTCACCCGCAGCAGATACATCAAACGTCAATGCATTAGTAGCCGTGCTTTCGATTACAGAGCCTGTAGCAAAAGCATCACTACCTGCACAATCAAAACGCAGAAAAGCGGTACCGCCAGCGGTATCCTTACTTTGAGCGTGAATACACACTACACCCACAGTAGCGGCAGGAAGGGTAGTAATCTGTTGCGCTGCGCCAGTAAATGGATTGACGTTAATTCCAGCGACGTAAGTAACAGTAGCGCTAGTGGCTTTAGCAGTAACTGTCTGCCCAGCTAAAGTAGGTTGAACATTGATACCTAAAATATCTGTAGTAAAGTTACCATTGCTGTCTAAATTAAGAGTAGTAGTTTCTGTACCCGTACCGGATGCTGTTGCTACTATTTGAAAGCCGTTTTCCGAACGAACGGGGCCAGTAAAAGTTGTATTCGCCATTAGATTGTCCTCACATGCGAGTTAAGTAAATCTGTCTGCATGTTGTCAGTCGGGCCTGTCAGATTTACCGGAGTATCCCGATATACAAATAAGTTAGCATATTTAATTTATTACGTCAACAAAAAAGGGAGCCGAAGCTCCCCTTGATGTACTACATATTTATATGGGTTAGTTAATGAGAGGTGACTGCCTAAGACCACTATCCCATACAAATATTCTTACGCGCCGGGCGAACCGAAGATACCCAAAGGATCGGATACACCAAACGAATAACGCTCACGAGCTTTATAGCGGCTGTTACCAGTGTCAAAGTCTGCATCCATAGATGTAGCCATTGGGGAACGGGTAAAGTGCTTTAAGCCATTTGGTACGTCAGTCATAATAAAGAACGCATCGGTGTCCGTAAGATAATGGTTAATTGCAAACCCTTCTGGGATAGAACCATTGTTACGAATTGCGTTGAGATCATTATCAGCCGTACCTACGCGCCCTTCAGTTTCTAACAAACGAGTTGCAACAAACTGCAAGTTGGGTGGAATAATGAGCTTACGAGGTTTTGCTGCGATAAGCAGTCCTCGCTCGTCAGTCCAACCAGCGATCTGAATAACAGCCGCTTCCAAGGAAGTTTCGTTAAGATCCGCAGGTGTTGAGGGTTCGTTAGAGTTAGTGCCACCATTAACTAGCGGATGAGAAGTAGAACATAATTCCACACCATCGCCATAAGTAGTACCAGAAGAGAAAGCATTGTTAAGAATAGACGCAGCCTTAACTTGCTTAGTGTACGCCATAGCGCGAGCTAATGCTTTGGTATAACGAGATGACAAAGAGTCATACAAGTTATCTTCAATTGCTTCTTCAGTAATTGAAAAGCCCATAGCAACGGTTTCATGCGTGTAACGTGCAGTGAACGCCTCTTGCGCGTTGTCGTACTCGATTGCTGCTCCTTCTGCTTTAGTAGGGGCAGAACCAAAGCCAGACAGCTTAGTTTCTTCTTCAAAAGAACGGTCAGAAGTTTCAGTTTCAAAAATCTCCTTATGCTCTTCACCATATTTAGCATACTCCAACCCAAACAAGGCGTTAAGGCCGGGGAGTAGCTCTTTAAGTAGTTGCGATCTTGAAATAGCCATTAGTTAATCTCCTTAAATGCCAGTGCCGTTAGTGTATGAGTGCTGGCCCGGATTAAATATAATCTGGCAGTCCGTGTACGCATCACCTACAGTATTTTGAGCATCCTCAGTAAAACCCACAATCCTAAACGCCCAAGTGTTAGTGGTGTTAGTAACGTGGTCAATTTGAGTATTTGAATTTCCGCTCAAAGTTGATCCGGTAGAAGTGCTTTGCACCGCAGCCAGATGAGTGTTTTGACCCAGATCAACGGCAGTTACAGCACCGCTGGCTTGCGCCCGAAACACAACACGAGGGTCATCAATAACAAAACCCACAGCGTTAGTTGCTACTGTGTTAGCAGGAAAATACTGACGATTTACTAATTGCCCGTCAGAATCTTCGTACTGACACCCCATGAAGACACCGATAGTGCCCGCTGGAAACACAGTAGAATTATCACCATTTGTAGTAACGATCTCAAGAGTACCGTTAGCTACAATAGATACGATAGAACCGTTATAAATGTTCGTATCGTATGCGCTGGTGATAGGAATTGCGCGTGTTGACCCCGCGTAAGGTTGACCTCCAATTAGGCCGATGGGTTTTAACCCATATCCCGAACTTGTAGTAGCCATGTTAAACTCCTAAAAAATGTTTAGTCACCTTTACCAAAAGTGACTTTCGTTTTCCTCTCGTTAAAAAGAGGCATACGTGGATCATTTTCTCGCATGAAGTTGTTATCAACTGACTGCATTTGCTGTTTGGCTTGCTCCGCATAATAGCCATTCCGCTCAATCGCCAATTCTTCAGGGGCTTTGCAAAGCATTAACCCACCAATAACCACATTATCCGCAAAACGCTCTTGCTCTACAGAGACTACGGTAATTTCGGGGTGATCCGATGCTTTTACAGGCTCCCAACCTTCACGCAATTTTGAAGAAACGTTAGTAGCATCAACATTACCCTGTGTGCTTACACGAATCCAACGGAACGTATATCCCGGCTCTTCATTAGGAGACGGTAGCGTCTCAGGTCTAATCCAAGCCTTTTTACGTACTGTTTGTTCACGAGTTTCGCTTTCACGAGCTAGTCTGTTAGTAGCCATTAATTATTCCTCATTTGTAATGCAGCCTGTTGTTTGGCGTATTCCTCAAGCGGTACTCCTAACCTTTTGGCTAGAGCAACTTGAGACCTATTTAACGTCACTTTATTAGCAGACGTACTGCGTGTAGCAGGTGCAACGATATTACTAGACCGTCGTTTTGTTCTGGTTTCCGGTTCATCAAACTGGTCAGGAAACACTTGCCGCATACGAGTATCTATCGTCTCGTAGTAATCTTCGCTTCTGGGATCAACCCCACTAGAAACTAATTTTTCATGCAAACCTTGAGCAAACCCCGTCATTTCTAAATCATCTTGGAACCAAGAGTTCTCTTGCGCCCACTGTTGAGCGCGGGGATCAACATGAGGGGCTTCAGGTTGTTGGGGTATTTGTACTTCATTAGACTTCTTTTGTAAAGGTTTACGTGTAAAATTGTCTAATTTATCTTCTTTTAACTTAGCTATGGTTAACTTTTCTTGCGCTTCAACGACTTTAGTCGTATCACCAGCTTCAAACGCTCGTCTATACAACGCTTTAGCTATATTGATATCTCTAGCGGCGGTTTGTTTAGCTTGTGTCAGTAAAGCGGCTTGATTAGTATCTACCGTACTTTTTAACTTGTTGTTTTCCTCAATTAAATTTTTAGTGTAGGCTTCCAACTCTTTACGCTCTCGCAATACTTGTTCTTTTGCGCGGCGTTCGTCATGGTACCCTTTACTAAAATGTTTAATACGTTTTTGCACTTTTTCAGAGTATTCTTCTAACTCGTCATCAGTAACATCAGGAGGAGGGGTTGAAGGTTTACGCCCACGATCTGGTTTAGGGGTATCATCAATTACTTCTACCTCTATACCTTCTTCGACCTTTGCCTTAGTAGGTTTAGTTACTTCAACCTCTTCCGTAGGCGCTACGTTAATATCGACATCTTCTTTCGTTGTCTCGTCTTTTGTTTCAGGAAAGCTATATTCTACTTTTTCAAAACCCATTGTTTACTCCTTACACTCGTGTAACGCCACGAGGATCGTCTACAGTTGCTTCGATTGAATCGTCATTCATTAAACGATATTCCACTCCACCTACTTTAAACCTAGTCCCTGTATTCATACGGAACATTACATAGTCCCCTACTTTACACCAAGGGCCAGAAGGAAAACGGTCTTTATCAGTATAGGCTTGAGACCCCATATCTAATACAACACCGATGGTGGACATCACCGTATCTAGGTGTACTTCTTTAGCAGATTTTATAATTCCAGAATCGCCGTAAGTTTCTTCAACTTGAGGCATTGCAACCAATAACCTATAACCTACAGGTGTTGGTAGTTGCTTATCTAACGCTTCATCATTTACTGCTTCAGTAGGAACAATTTTTAAATCAGTCATCATCATCATCCAAGTAGTTACGCGAAAGGTCTTCGACATTTTGTAAACAAGCATTTAGACCTCGGATCATGCCTGTTATTTCTTTATATTGAGAGAAGTCTTTGGCTCCTCCATTATTAAGAAAATTTGCAGCGGAAGTTTTATCTTCCTCGATTTTGTCTTTTAGCACATCAAAGATGGTTTTAGCCACTAATCCCTCCTTCTAGGTTCTTTATCTAATTTGACCGCTTCTAAATTTAATTTAGTATTAGTAGCGCGTCTATCTGCTGACATTTTTATACCTTCTTTTTGAGCATCAAGTAACATTTCTGTCCTATCTAGCTCTAGTTTTGCAGAATCTAATTGAGCATCAGTTTGATTCTTTTGGGCCTTTAGCTGTAGTTCTGCTTGTTTTACTTGAGTATCAGCTTGATCTTTTGCAGCTTTACGTTGTGCTTCTTGCTGTTTGATCTGCATGTCAGCTTGTTGTAACTGCATCACAGGGTCTTGAGCTTTAGCCGCTATTTCTTTTTGGGCTTGCTCTTGCTGGTTAAGTCCTGTAAGTTGTTGGGCTGCTTTTGCTACTACCTTAGCTACATCTGCCGCTAACAAGTCAGGCAGTTCTGTATTGGGTAACGGTAAGGTTGCCCCCAACTGCTCTTCAATCTTGTTTCTATACTGGTACGCAAGATGTTCTGCTATGTGCGCTTGAAGCGCCGCCATTATGGCCTTGTTTTGAGGGTTTTGCTTTATTAACCCGCCCACCATAGGATCTTGTATAAAAGCCATATGTGTAGCTATATGAGATTCATGGTCTTGTTGTATGAATGCTTTTATAGGCTTAGTCATAATAACGTTCATGTTCTCGCTTACAGGATCGGTTGGTTTTATATCATCTTCAATAGGCACTAACTTATCGGCATTTTTAACACCTAACACATCTATCATCTGTCTATGTAGTTGCGGTAAGTTATATATCTGAGGAGCTTGTTGCGCCATTTGCAGTACAGCTTGATATTGCACAACCCTTTGCGCCATCGTAGAGCTATTAGGGTCACTAACAGGTATTACATCTACCGCCATATAATCTGCATATTTAGCAGATACCTCTCCACGATCAGGTTTATACTCATAATCGGTAGGGGCATGTTCCGCCATAATAGCTTTGAGCATCTTAAACTCTTGCTTCATAGCATAATGGACACGCGCCTGTACTGCCGCCATTGGTTTAAGGGTTCGTTCTAATAGGGCTAAAGTAGTTCCAACGGGAGCATTTGCCGACATATCAGAGACAGTTATGTCGCTAATAGCTCCAAGCCTTCTACCTTCGTCAGTAATTCGTGCTAACAAAGCTAGTAAGGTTTGACTAGGCTCTTTGTAGGGAAGGGGCATGATGTTTTCGCGGATGCTACCAGACGGTACATCAACATCTTTGAACTCGCCGGGTTCTATAGGACTATCATCTCCTTTGATCCGTAAGCCCCGTGATTTCAGACCGCCGGGTAAATTAGACAACGTACCTGCATCTACTAACTGTCGTATTAGAGACGTACCTGCCCTAGCATACCCCCCAATAATGTGTATAAGCCCAAGACCATAAAACCCAAAACCGGGCACATATACGTAATGTACGAAGTGTTGCCGCTTCAACATTAACTCATCATCAGGATTCCAATTACGACGTATAGCCAACACGCTATTACTACCACGCTCAATAGTAACAACATAAGGTTTTGCTATTTCATCCTCATCCTCATCTACACCTTCAATGATAAGATCAGCATGTACTTCATATAAACAATACCTATTATCGTCTGTAAGAGAATACCCGCCGTCTTCAGCTTTGCGCTCTTCAACATCACTGTGGTAAGGTTCTGGATCTGGTAAATCTATATCTAGATAAAACCCACTAGCTTGTAACTTTCGCACCTCATTCTTAGTCTTACGCATAACGTGAGTAACACGTTCCGCAGTTTCTATATGAGATGCCCCGTAAGGTACGATTACATCTTCGGCGGGTATATATAAGGAAATCTGTCTACCTATATTAGGATCAAAATAAACTTTCTTAAACGCTGATCCTGCAAGGCCAAGGCTATACAACATACGCTCGTGTTCAGGGCGGTACTCTACCATCACCTCTGTAAGCTCGTAGTTCATATCTGCCTTAACACGTTCCGAGGCTTCTAAATTATCTTGAGTTTCTTTACCTAGAATTTTTACTCTTACTGGCCCTGCCGCAGGAAAAGTCTCACTCATAGTTTCCGCTTGGAACCGTATTGCTGCTTCAGCTAAAACGGTAGAATGTACACCACAAGCCCCCTCCCAAGGAGTAGTACGCTCTTCATGCTTAAACCCTAAGACTTCTAATCCTTTGGCAAACGTGTCTGCCCATTCTTTACGGCTATCTACGTCAGATTGAACCATACCCATAATTTCATCGGCTAGAGCGTTTAATTCAGACTCTTCTAATCCTTCTGCTATATTGCCATCAAAAGGTATATCCATGTCCATAGCTTCGGGCACGATGGTAATCTCTACGCTACCATCACCCAATGTAACCATTTCAGGATTGACTATCTCTATATCTAATTGTTGTTCTACTACTGCCTCTTGCTCAATCCCTTCAGGCGCTGTATAAATACCTTTTTCAATTGCCATTAATAGTACCCGCCTCTACGTTGATTAAAATATACGGTCTCTTCTGGTTCGTCGGTAGGTAGTCGTATGAACCCACCCTGCCTAAACCTCATAAGAGCCATTACTGTAGAATCCACCAAATCATCATTACTCATAAATGGGAACCCCGCTATTTCTTCTACTACTTCTTCTGCCCACCGTGTTTGTGGTACCCAACATAATCCCGAAGACACAATATCAGATACAGAGTTTAAACGTGCAAGTTTATCACCTGAACCTCTATGAGGAGTGTATTCCGACACTGGTAACCCCATCCTCCGCATTTCTTGATATAACGCGGTACCGGAACTCTTCTTCTCTACAATAAAAGAATCAGGCTCCCAATCAGTATACTCTTGCATTGCAAGTTCTTTAAGTTCAGGAAACTCTAACCGTTGTTTGATACTGTTTAACAGTATAACATTATACGCATTACTCTCTTCATAGAAAAATACGCCCCACGTAGTAAGGGCAGTATAATCCGCTCGGTTGTGTTTTTCTGCCGCAGCATCGAGCGACATTATAATATATTCGCAGGGGGGAGGTTCTTCTGGCATCCAAAGATTCCACCACTCTCGCTTGACTATCGACGCTTCTTCGGCAGTGGGCTGTTGCTGGTACTGCGCGTTCCACTGAAATGTAGGCATCGACGCTTTAGTACGGAGTAACGCTTCTAGGTCAAAAAACTCAGGCCACAGAGGTTTTTCTATGACCTCATCATTGTCTGGACTTGCTATTTCTAATATAGCAGGAAACTCTATTACTTCAAATTGGTCTGCCCTGTCATTTTTTGACATATCTTTGACTACACGCCCTGTTAGGTCATCCATGTGCCAACGAGTTTGTATTATTGCAACCCTACCGCCCGGCATAAGTCTTGTACGTGCCCCGAACGTGTACCACTCATAGGCTTTCTCAAATACCGAAAAGTTACCATTAATAACATCTTGCTCTGAGTGAGGATCATCTACCAATAATAAATCGGCACCACGCCCTGCAAGTGCAGAACCAACGCCACAAGCATAGTATTCTCCTCCTATATTTGTATTCCATCTACCCGCAGATTTAGAATCTGTAGCTAATTTTACAGTAGGAAATATAGATTGATACTCAGGAGTGCTAATTAAATTACGTACTTTTCTACCAAAATCTACTGCTAAATCAGTGGTATGCGACACCATCATAACTTTTTTATTAGGATTACGCCCCAAAAACCATGCAGGGTAAAAAATAGATACGAGTTGAGATTTACCGTGGCGGGGGGGTATGTTAACGCAAGCACGATCCTTGTCTCCCCCCTCAATCGCCATAAGAACGTTGGCTAGTATGCGATGATGTTTACCCACTATATAATCAGACTGCATATGCTTGCAAAACTCAATTAAATCGTCGTATGCCAGCTTGTTTGTACGCCTTGTAGACAGTTCACTTACTAGTTTATCTATCTCAAGCACTTCTTCGGGGGTATACTTGTCTATATTGTCCAACAAAAGTTGAACTTCTTCATCAGAAAAATCAGTTGTCATACTTTTGAGTCTTTCTTACTATTACTCATTTTTCAGCCCTAGTTCCGCATCCAAATCTAGCACTTCCCCGTCTAAAATGACTGCATCTTCAGCCTCTTCTGTGGGATCAACTAGTTTTTTCAGCTTTATACGTAGATTTTCCCGAATATCTTGAGTAGATTGATGTGTTATGGTCACTTCTGACTTTTCGGCAAACAAACTTACGTCTGAAATCTTGCCCAACAACTCTAACGCACGTAATCGCGTACGGGAATCCGGGCTTTCGGTCTCTAAAATTAACTTGTTAGTTACTAAATGACGTATTTGTTTGGCTGATTGTGCCACAGACTGTCCAAATTCCTGCAAAATGTTATTAGTCATAACCAAAGAAGCGGGTGTAAGGGTCGCTGCTTGTTTATTACTAGTACGTCTAGATATCTTTTCGGGGTTTTCAGCGTAAGCTAGGGCTAATTTAGCGGCTACATCCTTGTCTTCTGCATTAGGATTAAGGTCTGCGCCGTGTTCCTCTAACTCTAAAGCAGTAGCAAACGCCGCTTCAGCGCGGTCTTTTAAATCTAATACCCCCATGTCAGGTGGTATAGGTATACCTATCTCTGGTTCTAACATAAATACCATATATAGTTTGCAGGTTATTAACCGAAGTTGCATATATACCAGAAAAAAATTTTTTTTGCAAGCCTTTTGGGACTCCTATAGGGGGGGTATTCCTGTGTGGCATATGTTGTATTACCAATGGTAATTTGTATAAAACGCTAATTTCTAATAAAATATGCGCATATTTTCCCTCTTACTACCCCCCTTACGAGATTTTAATGATTGAATTAATGACAGTTGTAACCCTTATTGGATTAGCCGCAATAGCAAGTCAAGACCTTAACTAAGTTAGTAACCGTTTTATACTACGTACCTCACTTCCGAGGTTAAAATACATAGGTTTTATTCTTAAAAATACTGTAGTACCTAACTCTGAAGTGGGTATTATTAGTATGCGTTCTAAGCATAAAGCTACAAGTATGAAATAGTCGGCAATTTTATGGTTGGCATTAAAATTATACGTAGGAATATGCGGTCTTTTACGATTACGTGCTAGTTTAGGGCGTTTGGAAGCATGAGCAGTCTTTACTTGTAGTGTAACTAGCTTACCGTTGGGTAAACACGCCCATAAATCTACCCCTACGCGATCCACAAGGTAGCATTCAATGCCATGCGACTCCAATTTGTATGCGGCTAGATGCTCTCCAACACGCCCCGTCTGCATTTCTTTAGTCTGAATAACCATTCTCGTATTGATCCACATAAACAGTAAAAACGCAAGCAAATACGATTTATTTGAGTGAATTGGTAATATAGTAGACGCATGGAGTCCCAAATACCGCAACGCGGGGTGGGGGGGCATGTTTTAGTCGGGGAGCTAAAAGTGGGCAAACGTGCCGAAAATTGCCTTTTTCTGATACTTGTGTATAATAGAGACATAGACGCGCACTCGCGGGCCTATATAAACTAAACATTTGGAGAAATACATATGAACAATGTTACTAAAATGCTAAACGATGAAGGCGGGTTTACCGTCGAAGATGGACAAGTAGAACTTGCTATTGCCGCCGGTAAAAACTGGATTAGAACCGAGGGCAAGGTTGACGGCTTACGACGTGAAACGGCAAAGGCGCTGATATCAATTGGTTACACTCCGGCGCATTTGATGTCGCCAAAGTCGCGCGGCAGTGAGTCCACGCCTGAGTCTTGGAAAGCAACTAATATGCTAGTGCTTGAAATGCAAACGCCCGAATTCAAGGCGGCGCATAAACTAGTCAAGGCGAAAGTAAAAGGCGATAGGCTCGACAAGGCGATAGCGAAAACGGGAATGGCGGCGGGTTCGATCAATACGAAAGTGGGTTCGGTGATCGGTAAACTACGTCAAGCCATGTTATCTGAGATTGACGTGCGGGATGGTGTAACGGATGCGAACGGTAAACCAGACGAAGCGGCAGTGCTAAAAAAGGGTGCAGATAGTCGTCACCACCCTATAGCTAAGATAAAGCTGTCAATAGCTGAGTTAGCCAAAAGCGTCGCCAAACTGGAAAGTACACTCGACGCTAATCCTGATCTCGATGTGGGCAAACTTGATCTGGTAAAATTAAACACTTACCTATCGGGTCTAACTATGGCCCTCAATGGTAAGAGTATCAATCACTAGAATATAACCCGCGCCAAGGATGGCGCACCAATAAGGATAATACTATGAACACACGCAAAAAGTTAGTAATTGTAAACGACACCATAGACCAATTGCACGAATTAAGGATCACTTATTTGGATATGTCAGCAGATATGACAGCGCCTTATGAGGCAGTTTTTCAGGCTCTACTCAAAGAGGCGCGGTATCTGACAGACTTACTCGCAAGGGAAGAGAACGAACGGCAAGGGTGGGTAGAGTACGTTAAAGAGACGATCGGACTTGATTGATTATATGGGGAGCTTCGGCTCCCTTTTTTTTCACCCCGATTTTTTGAGACCTGTTCCCTGCTAGCATCGCGCCTTATACACTCCCGTATTTGTACACACGACGCGCTTTTAGTACCCCGACTAAAACTAGATACCTGTTCCCTACTAGCATCGCGCCTTATGCAGGGGTAATGTTACCAATGTTCCATAATGTTCCATAATGTTACTTTCAAAAGTCACATTATGTAAATCTATTTAAATCTTAGTACCCCGACTAAAAACTACTTAATCCTCCCTACCTAAACCTATCTAATTATATCTATTACTACTACTACTACTATATATATTTATAATGTTACCTTTTATAGAAATAGTATTAAGCCCCAAAAAAGACGCGCACTCGCTCGCTAATGTTCCAAACGTAAATTTGATTTGCGGGAGGGGTATACTAAATTCCCTAATTTGGTAACATTGTAACATTGCTTTATTTTCAAGCACTTACGCACCCACCTAACGGAACACTATGGAACATTATAGGTTTACTTATATTTACATAGTTTCTAGTATGATTTGACATATCTCACCCTGTCCTGTATAGTGGTATCTGGTTTGGGGGTTGTCACACCAACCAAAAAGTCACTTAACTTTTAGTCGGGGTACTAAAACATGGATTACTTTGAGAGCGCCGCAGATATTGTTATCACCTATGACCGAGCGATTGCGGAGTTAGAAGCGCATGGGTTCGATACAGTTGATGACATAAACGAGTTCCACACTGAGTGTGGGCAATATTCCCGATACCAAGCGCAAGATGTGCTTACGTTTTTGGGGTACTAAAACTAACTATATATGGAGTGCAGACTATGAAGTGTATAAAAAAGATCGGTAGCGATACCGTGTTTCGCACCAACGATGCCGATGCTGAAATAGCAGTAGAGCATCAGGGGTATAAGTACGCTACTAGGAAAGAATGGAAGGACGGCGGCAGGCATTATGGTGTCGTGAATGCAAAGACCATAAAGCGAGGGGTGAGTTATGAATAAGTGGGATATTAACAATTACTTTATCACGCCCGAAAGCGAGGATGAAATGGTCAACCTAATTGAAACTACATTTGAGGGTAACGCAAAAGCGGCGGCATGGTTCGGCGTTATGGTTGCCGCAAACTACCTAGCTCTAAAACATAACTCTGAGCTAATGGATTGGCGCAAAGATGCAACTATTAGCCCCCCGACTAAAACCCAACACTGAGGAGCGTAAGCTATGAACACAGATATCAATACACACGTTGCACCACTATCCGAACGTACCATGCTCGTTGGTCTAAATAGATCAATGTGGGCGGCACGTAAGAAAGATAAGAGAGCCACCCGCGAGTTACTTATAGAGAAAGATGTGACTAAGGGAGCGGCTAGTATATACAAGTCTATGCTAGAAGGGTGTACCCAACTCAAAGATGTGCAACTGCAATACAACCTAGCGCATCGTGAACATACACGTATGACACAACCTTTCGACGATGGTTCTCTACGGGTACTAGCATGTCCCATGTTCCCTGAGTACACCGCCACCATGACCACTATTATCAATGAGTTTGAGCGGCTAGTTGATGAGTTCTGCATTAGTTACGAGTTCCAACGTGTCGAGGCACAGCATGTACTTGGGGACTTGTATGACGCAACGGACTACCCCGATGTCAATACGGTACGCAGTAAGTTTAGTATGTCGTACAGTCCCTACCCTATGCCAGACAGTAGACACTGGGCTTTGGACATGGCCGATGACCTACAACGTGAGATCGTGGCGCACTTCGACAAGCAGATGCAAGCTAACGAAGCTCGGATACTAAAGGACATATGGGGTAGAACACATGCTTACCTACTGAACATGTCCACACAACTAGGTACTTATGACCTGAAGGACAGCCCGAAACTTTATGACTCACTGGTGGGTAACGTGTTACAGGCGGCAGACATTATGAAAAGGTGCAACCCTACGGGTGATCCCCAAATGGAGATGGCGCACTTACGAATCACCGAAGCACTACGCGGTGTCACCAAGGATGGATTGCGAGAATCCAAGGAGCTACGACAAGAAACTAAGAAGTCAATCGATGAGATTATGAAACTACTACCAACTATCTAATGGAGACTGACATGACAACTGTAAATCTACAACGCGCAAGCGACATTACTTTGGAAGAAGCCGCTAACAACGTGGCGGTTATGGGACATGACACTACTATTATCTTTGAGGCAAGTATGGGTATTGGCAAGTCGTCTATGGCTAATGAGATAAGCAAACAACTGCCCGAACACAAGTTGTTTTACTTTGACTGTACTACCAAGATGGATTCGGGTGATGTAGTTATACCCGTGCTTAAAGACATGCAAGGCGGAGACTTCGTTCGGTTCGCCACCAACGAGGAGCTAGGCATACACCTACGGGACACCAAGTGTATCGTTATGCTAGATGAGATTGGTAAGGGTAACCTGAGTCTTATCAATTCACTTATGCGCTTTATGTTAGAGGGTAAGCTAGGTTCGTATACAAAGCACCCTGAGAGTATCACGTTTGGTACTACTAATCTTAGTGCTGAGAACGTAGGGGACAAGTTCCTACCACACCACCGAAACAGGGTCACGATTCAGCGTATCCGCAAGCCTACCAATGAGCAGTGGATAGAGTGGGCGTTTCACAATGGGGTGCAACCGCTAGTCATGGCATGGGCGGCAGACAATCCGCAAGCGTTCCAAGACTTCGACGAGGTACATAACCCAGATGATAACGAGTTTATATACCACCCCAAAGCCGCAGGACGTACTTCGTTTGTCACTGGTAGGTCACTCAATACCGCGAGTAAGTGGGTTGCCCGTCGCGACAAGATGACCGAGCGATCCCTACGTAGTGGTCTGATAGGTTCGATTGGTGCGCCTGCCGCGCAGAGCATGATGAGTTACCTAAAGTTCAACGACCAACTGCCTACGCTAGATTCTATCAAGCAATCCCCCCAGACTGCCAAGGTACCTACCACCACCGCCGCAGTGTGTTTGCTAGTGTTCCGTACCCTTGCATCTATTGAACGTGTATGGATACCGCAGTGGATGGAGTACATGGATCGGTTGCCGCGTGAAGCTCAAGCACTGTTCGGTATGCAAGCTACCAAGCCGAACTACGTACACCGTAACCTAATGATGTGTACACCTGCGTTTATGGATTGGTGCCGAGTTAATTCTCACCTAGTTACCAATGACAAGTAGGGGTATATACAATGTTTATACAAGAACTAACAGTAGAACAACGGTTAGAGCGCAATCTAAACAAGATCATTATGCACGACCGCTATGCACCGCTAGCGCAAGTGATAATGATTGGTACCAAGGAGGTGTGCGAGACAACGCCTACCGCATGTACCAATGGGCGCGATGAGCTTTATGGTAGGGAGTTCTGTGCAGGATTGGGTGACCCAGACTTTCGGGGGCTTATCCTCCATGAGAACAAGCACAAGGCTTACCGTCATATAGATATATGGAAGTACCTATGGGTGCAAGATGCAGACCTTGCTAATCAATCTATGGACTATGTGATAAACCTAGAAATCATCGACGAGAACCCCGATGGTTTTGCTACTCTACCCGAAGGGGGGTGCATCGACGAGAGGTTTCGTGGTATGGATACAGCGCAAGTGTTTGATATCTTATACAAAGAGAAACAAGAAGGTGGAGGAGATGGAGGAGGTGGAGGAGGTGAAGGCTTCGACAGTCACGATTGGGAAGGTGCCGCGTCTATGTCTGACGAGGAACAACAGGCACTAGCAGAAGAAGTACAGGAGGCTATACAACAAGGATTGTTACTTGCGGGCAAACAAGGTATTGATACCCCTCGTGGGTTGGTTGATCTGGTCAAACCACAGGTAGATTGGCGTGAGGTAATGCGCGAGTTTATTAAAACCACAACGTCTGGTGGTGATATGAAGACCTTTAGAAGACCGAACCGCAGACTATACAGCCAAGGCTTTTATATGCCCAGTTCTTATTCGGAGGCAGTGGGAGATATAGTTTACGCAGGGGACATGTCGGGTTCAATCGGTAAGGCAGAGCAAGCGGTCGTACTTACCGAGGGGGCAACCATGTGTAAAGAAGTCAATCCCAACAAGTTACATGTACTCTATTGGGATACCGAAGTTAGGGGGCATGAGGAGTACACAACAGATCAGTTGGACAGACTCGTTGATGACACCAAACCCGTAGGTGGTGGAGGTACCGATGTGGAGTGTGTGTCTCAATATATCAGCGATAAGAATATAGACCCAGTTGCGGCCATTATCCTCACTGACGGGTACTTCTACCGTGGGTGGGGTACTTGGACTTGTCCTGTACTATGGGTGATTGTTGACAACAAGGACGCAGTACCACCAACAGGCAAATGCATACACGTTAAAGCGAGGCAATTACGATGAACAAGAAAATAGAAGTAGGACTACAAGAACCTCTGTTATGGGAGGATGCTGTGAGTATTATAGATAACGCATTGCGTAGAGTTGATGCCCTAGATGAGGATAAACACAAACGTCGAGGGGTAGTCATGCACAGCGACTTTACTAGGACTGAGATCGAGGCGGCGTGGGCGAGAGTAAGACGAGGTTAGCCCCCCGACTAAAAGTTACATTGCTAACAACTAGAGGATGGAATTATGAGTGCTGAAATGTTACAACTACCAAGTTTTAAAAGAGTTAAAATGTATTACGAATCAATAGTACCGTATGTACGCGGGAAGTATGTAGGGCGCAGACCGTTAGGTAAGAGGAGCCGATCTTTTGAGTATATTACTAAAACAGGTTGTAAGCGTTACGATATATATGGCTCTTACAATACACATAGACCTTTAATTACATGGACTATCGACGATACATACGAGTACCTAGATATATACAACGACGGTAACCCAATAGGTTATCGGTTATTGGAGAATACATTACCCCGCTTCTGCACCTTTGCCGGGGACTTTCAGAGTGGTGTCCACTATATTTCCGTTACACTTAATACGGAGCAGTTTACTTTCGGGTCAGGTACAGTTAAATACTTTATACCGAGGTCTGGGTCGTACCGCTTTCGCAGAGCGTTAAACGGACAGGAAGATACAGGTAGGCGGTCATTTGAACTAGTGTCTGATGAGCAATTCCCTGATACTACACGCATAAACAAACAGGATAAGGCTCCATACAAAAAATCAATAAAATCCTTTATCGATGACACGATGCTTGCTTTGCCTTGGTTGTACGATACCACGCCAGACACACCCAAATTACCATATATGCTTTCCCGAAAATCTGTTGGTATAACTGACAGGACATATCGTAGAGCTACGGAGGACTTACAATGGTATTACAATGTCACCCCTCCGAGCAAGACTGCCTTAACGCGGTCAATAATATTATCTAAGGACGATCCGAGACGGGTAAGTCTTATGATAAAGATACTATATGATTTAGACGATAACCTAATATCGAAACCTGACATAAGTGAATTAAGTAATTTGCAATTACGGACTAAGATAAATGGAAAGATAAACAAACTTTGTGGGTTTACATACAAACACAAACGCACATCTAGGAGTACGACATGACTTCACAGTGGGTAGACGTTAACACATTACAAAGCGTCTCAGATTTATTGAAAGCGGGTTACAAAGAAATGCCCTCCGAACTATTTGGGGACTTACTACACGACGTAGTAAAGGCTATACCTAGTGTAAAGATACTATACAGCGAAAAAAGGAATTATTTATACAAGTTCTATTTGGTGCTTACAGAACATCCGTACCCGTTAGGGAGAATACTCCTCCATAGAAAGCCAGACTTCGGCATCCCCGCAGGTGACATTCTACAAGACCCCGACCTTTGTCAGGAATGCCTTAGTATAAGCGTACAATCCCCCTTTATCAAGGCAGAAAGAGGGGAGCTAAACACCAAGAAATCAAGTACGTATACGGGGGCTTTGAAAAATATACGCACGTATTGTATACCCCTACCCCGAAATTATTGGTTCAAGCGACATGCTACAGATATTCAATTAAAAGTAAAAGAACACGTTAGAACCTTGACAGACCCAAGAAGCAGAGCAGAAGATGGTGTGTTAATAACTTGTAGGGAAGAAATTTTAGAACAACTGCAATGTATTGGCGAGGGAGCTACAGGATTCGTTAGCCCAAAATTACAAAATGCCTTTAATGAATACTGCGCCGCACACAAGGCTGTCTTAGAGGCGGCAAAGGATATCCCCAAAATATGGTACTTAGTTTACTTACCTAAAGTGACGAACGGGGTACGTCAGTTCGTGTGGATACATAAGTTGGAATCGTCTGATCCTGCATTTAAAGCTACATCTAACGTAGCACAAACATATTCAAACCTCATACAACGTGATGGGTGCGATAAACTGGCTAGGGTGACCCCCGATAATGTTGTACATGACCCCTTCCCCGATTGTAAATCGCCTTCGCAAATGTGGGAACATATACAAAGGGGTGTCGCTACTATAAATACTGTTGACGAGGGTACTTATATACATGGTTTAGGTTGCAGGTATTCAGACGGTATGTACTACATAGTGGCAGAACCCCATAAGGAGTAGACATGCAAACCTTTAAAGACCCCTTACGCCACGGACACCTGCGCGTTTCAATAGATTCAGATACTAAAATTGTTAATGTAGGATATTTCGGTAGTAATTGGGTTGACCCTTCTGTGAAAGGTAAGTATGATAGTGTTGAAGATTTACCAGAAGACATACAAAAAAAGATTGCTACGTTACTTTTCGCCCCCACAGAAAGCCAAGACGTAGTAGCTAGTGAGGTAGTTGGTGTGGGTAAGCATCTTAGTGAGAGTGTCTTTTGGATATATATGTAGTTTAGCCCCCCGACTAAAAGTTGGGGGTGAAACCTGTTCCCACACATTGATTTTTATAGGAGGAGATATGGATGACGTTCCTAACACCCATAGGTGTATATGTGATGACTATGAGTTAGATGATATTGTAAAAATAAGAGAATACTTTAGGCGTAGGAAACAGAGGAATGAAATCGTAGAGGCATTGGATTCTACTCTTAGCAGGGTAGAAGCGGCACAACACCTCAAGATAAGTCAGGATACATTACGTCAAAAGATAGAAGAGTTAAATAAAATAGTAACAGAATTTAACGAGAATCAATTAGAAGCTAACAAACTTAACGACCCTTTTATACCTGATGACGCTATAGGTGCTATGGAAGGGTTGTATTATAAGATTGGATTACGAGATAAAGCGTACTGGTATGACCCTGATGACCGAGAATGGCGTTTAAGCGAACGTAATCCCATAGTGTTAAAGGCTCAGTTATTAGGGTTCAAATACCGTTATTCTTTGACCAACACCCTCGCCCCCACCCCCAGAACTGTTAAAGGAGTAGAAATATGTCCCATACACCAGAATCGAAGGTTAAGAGTAAAGTTACATCCCAGTTAAGGGAGCTAGGCGCGTATTATTTTTTCCCTGCAACTGGAGGCTACGGACGTAGCGGAGTGCCAGACATAGTTGGATGCTATAAAGGTAGGTTTTTTGGTATTGAATGTAAAGCAGGTGCTAACACGCCGACCCCACTGCAAGAGAAAAACTTAAAGGATATCTTAGCCACCGGGGGGATCTCTTTATTAGTTAATGAGGTGAACATGTATGACATAAAGCAACTACTAGACAGTAGTGCGGTTAGCGGTAATGAAGATGGGTACCGTTGGGAGCAATTAGAACTACCTTTTGAGGTTATGCCATGAGTATCGACGATGCCACACCCGCCGAGTGGGATAGGTTAAGTATCAAGTACCAACCCAAGAGTAAACGAACCCCCATACATGATGTCGTTCACTACAGCCACGGCGATATCGAGTGTATTGATGCTATCAAAGAATCTATGCCTCAAGAACAATGGAGAGGGTACTTAAAAGGACAGGTGCTAAAATATTTATGGAGACTAGACTATAAAGGTAAGGCAAAAACCGATTGTAGTAAAGCCCAGTGGTACCTAACACTACTTGAAAACGAACTGCACGATGAGGGTATGTAATGGATATAGTAACGCTGGATTTTGAGACCTATTACGACCAAGAGTATTCCCTTAGAAAGGTTACCATGGAGGAGTACATACGAGACTCTAGGTTTGAGGTAATAGGTGTAGGTATAAAATTAAACGATGGTGATACCGAATGGGCAAGTGGTACGCATGAACAACTAAGGGGGTACCTACAGGGGTACTGCGCTTGGGATAAAGTAGCTGTACTCGCTCACAACACTATGTTTGATGCGGCAATACTAAGATGGATATTCAATGTAAACCCACGATTACAACTAGATACTTTGTCTATGGCTAGAGCGGCTAGAGGTACAAATGAGTCTCTTAGTTTATCGGCTCTAGCGAACGTATACGGGTTAGGCGCAAAAGGCACCGAAGTATTGGATGCAAAGGGGCTACATAGGGACGATTTCAGCAAGGATGCGCTGTCTAAGTACGGCGATTACTGCATTAACGATGTTGAGTTGACTTATGCACTATTCCAAAAGTTAAGACCTAGCGTACCTAACAAAGAACTACGTCTCATAGATATAACACTTAGTATGTTTACCGAACCTGTCTTACAGGTAGACTTAGATATGTTAGAGACTCATCTATCTAAAATGTCAAACCTTAAAGCCGAGGCGCTTGCCAGTGCGGGGGTTAGCAAAGACGACTTAATGAGTAACCCCAAATTCGCTATCTTGCTAGAAAAACTAGGAGTTAGCCCCCCGACTAAAATAAGCCCCCGTACAGGTAAAGAAACTTTTGCGTTCGCTAAATCAGACGAAGGTTTTAAAGCTCTATTGGAACACGAAAACCCCTTAGTGCAAACTTTGGTAGCAACAAGGTTAGGTATTAAAAGTACGTTAGAAGAAACTAGGACTAAAAGATTCATAGATATAGCCAAGCGGGGCGACTACGCAGAGAACTATGGAGGACTACCCATACCGTTGCAATACTACGCCTCACATACAGGGCGTTGGGGCGGCACCGACAAAATCAACATCCAAAACTTACCGAGTCGCGGCGAACATGCAAAGGTATTAAAGAAGAGTATGTGTGCGCCTAACGGTCATGTCTTGATTGATTGTGATTCCTCTCAAATTGAGGCTAGAGTGTTAGCTTGGTTAGCAGGGCAGGACGACCTTGTAAAATCTTTTGCTCATAGGGAAGATGTATACGTAAAAATGGCTAGTATTATATACGGCATACCAGAAGATCAAGTAACCAAAGAACAACGCTTTGTTGGTAAGACCACTATTCTTGGTTGCGGTTATGGCATGGGGGCAGAACGGTTTAGAGATCAGTTACAGTCTTTTGGGGTTTCAATGGACATCGGAGAAGCAAAGCGGATTATCGGTATATACCGCAAAACTAATGACCGTATATATGATTTATGGGGGGACTGTAATGCCATGTTGAAGGGCATGGTTAACGGTTCGCAACATCGTGGGTTTAGAGCCGAATCGCTATCTGTGAATAAATTTATAACTCCTGTACGACTACCAAGTTTGTCACTGGTAGGTCACTCAATACCGCGAGTAGAGGCACTTGCCCTACCTTCGGGGCTATACTTACGTTATCCAGAACTAAAAACTGAAAATTCGTTCGGGTCTGGGGATATTACTTATAAAAAGAAGCGCGTAAATACGAAAATATATGGAGGTAAGGTGGTAGAAAACGTGTGCCAAGCACTTGCCCGTTGTATCATAGGTGAGCAAATGGTACAAATAGCTAAAAGATATAAAGTCGTACTAACGGTGCATGATTCAATCGTAGTGTGTGTCAAGGAAGACGAGCTAGTTGAAGCTAAAAGATATGTAGAGACTTGTATGCGTCAACCCCCCGATTGGTGTCCTGATTTACCGTTAGATTGTGAGGCTTTTCACGCTTATTCTTATGGAGATTGTGATGGGTAATGTTACTGACATAAATAAATACCGTAAAGACAGGTCTTTAGAAGGGTCTTTTACTTGTAGCGAAGACGATACAGCAAGTACAAGATACGATTTTGTATTGACTGAGGAAGGGGTATCGGTAATACAGACTGTAATGTCTAAGCATAAAAAATACTTAGATGCCCCCGACGAAATTAATTCCATGTTTATCGCAGAAGAAGAACTGGTGGATATAATACTGTCTCTTGTATATAGCCACCAAGAAATTACAGAAGCAACGGAGAATTAATATGCCTTACAAAAACAAAGAAGATCGGAAGTCCCCGAAAAACCCCGCAGTTGGGTCGAAAGAACATGAAAAACGTATGGAAAGACAACGTGCTAGACGCGCTATGGATAAAAAGTTTGGTAAGACTTACCGTAAAGGTAAAGATGTAGGTCATAAGAAAGCCCTAAAAAACGGGGGTACCAATAAGGATGGGGTAAGACTAGAGGATGTATCTACCAACCGTAGTCGTAACTTCAAAGACGGTAAGAAGAAGTGACCGCCTTTACTCCGTTTGTCCACCAAATAAAGACTGCACGATTCCTAGTAAACAACCCCAAAGCCTTTTGCTTCAACGAGCAAGGTACGGGTAAGACTGCGGCGGCATTATGGGCGGCTGACCACTTAATGAAAAAAGGTGAGGTCAAAAGGGTCTTAGTCATATGCCCGTTGTCCATCATGGAATCTGCTTGGGTGGAAGACATAAAGAAGTTTACTCCACACAGAAATGTATCCGTGGCGCATGGCACATTAAAAAAACGTCTGGCAGCAGTGAGTGAAAAAACGACTTTCGTGGTTATTAATTATGCAGGGATAGAATCATTAGGCGATAACATAGTTTCGCGGTTTGACCTAATAATAGTGGACGAAGCTACGCACTATAAGAACGCGCAGACTAAACGTTGGAAAGCCTTAAACCGTTTGGTCAAATTAGATACACGACTGTGGATGCTGACAGGTACACCTGCGGCGCAGAGTCCGTTAGATGCGTATGGGTTAGCTAAATTGGTGAATAACAAAAGTGTACCCCGCGCATTTGGAGCGTTTCGAGAGAAGATAATGCGTAGAGTTACGCAGTTTAAATGGGTACCTAGAGATATTGCTGTATCGCATGTAGCTCAAATACTGCAACCTGCAATTAGGTTCTCCAAAGAACAGTGCTTAGACTTGCCGCCTATGGTTTATGTAAAAAGGGAAGTAGAACTTACCAAACAACAGAAAAAATACTACAAGCTCTTGTTGGATAAAATGCGGTTTAGCGCAGGGGGCGAAGATATTACAGCAGTAAACGCGGCAGTTACGCTAAACAAGTTGTTGCAAATAGCGGCAGGAGTAGTGTACTCAGACGAAAAAAATTCTTTAGAGTTTGATATATCTTACAGATATAAAGTGTTACGTGAGGTCATTGATGAAACCACCAAAAAAGTATTGGTGTTCGTACCATTTAAAAACTCTATAGACTTGATAGCTTCTAAGCTACGTGAAGATGGTATAGCTACAGAAGTAGTACGTGGGGATGTACCTGTTAAGAAGCGTACCGCCATTTTCAAAGCCTTCCAAGAAGCGCCCAACCCTAGAGTTTTAATCATACAGCCAAACGCGGCGGCTCATGGAGTGACTTTGACTGCCGCCGACACGGTTGTATGGTGGTCACCCACAAGCTCGTTAGAAACCTATGCTCAAGCTAATGCTAGAGTACACAGAGCGGGGCAAAGTAGTAAATGTACTGTGATACAACTACAAGGTTCCGCTGTAGAAAGACGTTATTGGACACTATTGGACACTAAAACAGACATACACTCAAAAATAATAGATTTCTACAAAGAATTGATTGACTAACGTAGTAACTGCAATATATAATCCCTTCTCCCTTGAACTAAAAGGACACCAAGATGCAACCAGATGACCCTTATGTTCCCATTGATGTAGTAGCAAACCACTTCGGAGTCTCTTTATCTACCGTAAGGGCATGGTTAAATAGAGGCTACATACCTATTGCTTCCTATATACAAGTGGGCAACACCCGCCGCTTTAAGATTAATATGCTAGAGGAAGCCTTTAGAAATAATACCGATACAAAACCAGATACGACTTCACAGGAGTCGGTTGATGTGGACAGCGATAAACTTGACTCTATGGAAGATTTTTTTGAGGATATGTAATGTTAACAGATCAGCTATCCAACGAGCAGTATCACGCACATAAGGCTATAAGTAGTTCCGCTGTTAAGATGGTGCATTCTAAATCTCTTTTACACTGGAAGAAAAATGTATATAAGGACAGCGCGGCATTCGCACTAGGCACTGCGGTGCATTCCGAGTTACTTGAACCTGATAAGAACGCAGTTTTATGTGGGCCAGATACTAGGCGGGGTAAGGCTTGGGCTATGGCTAGGACGCAAGCTGAACTAGAAGACAAAACACTGTTAATTAAAGAAGATTATGACGCATGTCAGGGTATGGTGCAGAGTGTTCTATCTAATACGGAAGCGTACTCGCTGTTGAAGCACCCTAAAGCATTGAAAGAAGTAAGCGTATTTAGCAAAGATCCCCTTACGGGTTTAGAATTAAAGGCGCGTCCAGATTTGTTTATACCAGAAGAATGTATACTGTTGGACGTTAAAACCACCCGCGATGCCAGTCCCAAAAATGGCGGGTTTGAAAGGCAATTCTTTAGTTTAGGGTACCACGTACAAGCGGCGTTTTACGCACATGTACTTGAGCTTGAAGGGTACGAAATTAAAGAATTTATTTTTCTGGCAGTGGAGAAAGAACCGCCCTACGCTGTTCAGATGCACTATCTGCACCCAGAGGTCTTAAAGTTTGGTATGTTACAAGTGAGAGACGTTTTGGGTCAGATGAAAGATGTGGAGGGCAAAGATGTGGACAGCACTGGTTGGCCTGCACGAAACAATATACTTCTCCCTAAGTGGATGAAAGCAACCGATAGGATGAATGAAATGACAGATTACACAATAACTGATGTACAAGCACAATGGCCCAAGATTAACCGCCCCTACCGTTTCGATAACGCCGAACGTAAGTCTATAGCTTGCGATCCTTTAGATGATGGAGCCGCTTATACCCTACAGTTCCGTATGGATACCGAACAAGCTAAAGCTCTATATAAAGAAATGGCTAACGCATATGCCGAAGCCCGTGAGGACAACTGGCCTGAGAAAGTTGCTATACCTTTTAAGAAGGATAGTGAGACAGGTATGTATGAAGGTAAGTCTAGTATCAAAGCATCGTACAATAAAGAAGTTACAACTCCTCCGATGCAAGTTGACGCGGAAGGTAATAAGCTACCTAAAGATTTTATGTTGACCACAGGTAGTACAGTGAACATTGCTGTAGCATTCTTCCCCTATTGTATGAAAGGAGAAGCGGGAGTCGCACTACGCCTACGCGCAGTACAAGTTGTATCGTATAAACCGATGGAAGAGCGTAACCCGTTCAACGTAGTAAAAGGTTACGTCCACAAGTCTGACAACCCGTTTAGTGAGACTAAGGCTCCCACCATAGATTTAGATTCATTAGAGTCTTCTGAGGCACCTACCTTACAGGTTGTAAAGAAGAGAAAAGCTCCCGCCAAGAAAGCTGATGTAGAAACTAGCTTGGATAGCGTCATCGAAAACTGGTAGTAAATACTAGAAAAAACACTACGGCTAGGCTTCTAGCAAGCTGAAAAGGGTGTCACCACCCCTGCCGTAGTGACTTCGATTATGTAAGGGGAGCCTATGCACACTAAAAAATTTTTAGCGGCGGCGCTTGGGCCTGACGGTTTTTATTGCATGTTCGCCGCTTGCAAAATAAAAAACAAAAGAGAGCAACGATTTTACTCTGACCTAGACATCATGGTTGATGCGGCATCTAACCTAGATAACGCAGGGTATGATGTGTATTTTGCCCTAGCGTCTTTTAAAGAAAAGGGGTCACGTAAAGTCACTAACGCTAGTAATCTAAGTTCTTTTTTCTTGGATTTAGATTGTGGTGATGGGAAAGAGTACGCCACAAAAGAAGAAGCTGTCGTAGCTTTGCGAGACTTTTGTAAATCTTTAGCGTTACCTAAACCTACACTCGTAGACTCAGGGCGCGGTGTACATGTGTACTGGTTCTTGGGGACTCCTATACCTGTAGCAGAGTGGGTGGCTGTAGCAGAACGTCTCAAAACTATGTGCGCCACTAAAGGGTTTATGGCTGATCCTGTTGTCACGGCAGATGTAGCTAGAGTATTACGTGTACCGTTTACTCACAATTACAAAACAGACCCCCCTACCGAAGTTAGGTATATAGGAGGGGCATCCTACGGTCATGTTGACTTTGATACTTTTAGTCGGCGGTTAGGTGGTGAGATAATACCCGCACCTTCTTTGGTATCCAAACCCCAACCAGATCAGTATTCTCATCTTGAGAGCGTATTTAAAGACATACTACGGAAAAGTTTACATGGTAGAGGGTGCGAACAGATACGCCTAGCGGTCACGGATAAGCAGAGTGTAAGTGAACCTGTGTGGCGTGGGGTTTTGTCTATATTAAAATCTTGTACAGATGGTAACTTAGACAGGGCGCACTTGATATCTAAGGGTTATGAGGGCTACAGCGAAGCAGAAACTGCTGTTAAGTGGAGTAACTTAGATTCTGCTATGCCGTACAGTTGCGTTAGGTTTGATGAATATAATCCTGATGTTTGTGGTAAATGCCCTCATTGGATGAAGGTAGGTTCACCGAGGACGTTAGGTAACAGGGTGAAAGAAGCTACTGACAACGTAGTAGAAGCCCCTGCTATTAGTTTAACGTCTAGCCCCGTGATTACTTACACGATACCTACGTACCCTAAACCTTACTTTCGAGGGGCGAATGGTGGGGTATATATACATTCTGTAGATAAAGACGGGGAACCGTTTGACCAAATGATATATCACAACGATCTTTATGTCGTCAAACGAGTTAGAGATGTAGAGATAGGTGAATCTGTAGTGATGAGGTTACATTTACCTAAAGATGGAGTACGCGAATTTACTTTGCCCCTAACGGCTGTAACGTCTAAGGAAGAGTTCCGCAGGCAAATGTCTATGCAAGGTGTAGCACTGATGCGTATGGAAGACTTAATGCAATATACAACTACGTGGGTAAACTATTTACAGGAATCAGGAGGTGCAACAATGGCACATAAACAATTTGGATGGGTTGGGGAAAACTGCGAGTCTTTCGTATTAGGCAACCAAGAAGTATATGCAGATAGATTAGAGTTCAATCCCCCCTCTACTCAGACCGTAGGGTTACTACCTTCTTTTGAGACTAGAGGTTCGTTAGAAAAATGGAAAGAAACAATTAATTTTTATAACCGTGAAGGATTTGAACTCCATCAATTCGTAGTTGGGTTAGGGTTTGGCTCTGTACTAATGAAGTTTATGGGAGAGATTAGTTGCTCTGCTGTACATCTACACAGTAAAGAGTCAGGTGTGGGTAAGACTACTGCTATGTTGGCGGCACTGTCTATATGGGGCAAGCCCGACGAGTTAATGCTACAAGAACGGGATACTTATAATAGTAAGATGAATCGCGGAGAAGTGATGCATAACTTACCTCTGTGTATGGACGAGCTAACCAACACTCACGGCAAACAACTATCTGACATTGCATATCAATTTACCAGCGGTAAGCAACGTATGCGTATGTCTGGTGGTAGTAATGTGGAACGTTTTAGAGGAGAGCCTTGGAATCTGATAGCTATAACCACAGGTAATACCTCTATGGTAGAGCTTATAAGTCTGTTCAAAGCTATGCCTAAAGCAGAAGCACAGCGTATTTTAGAGATACCAGTCCCTCGCATGTTTAATTCTTTTGGAGATAAAGCGGATACTGATGGATTTGCCAGAGCCTTAGAAGCTAACTGCGGTTGGGCGGGTGTACCGTACTTACAACACATAATGAAAAATATAGACGGGGTAAGAGAGCTAGTGGCTCAAGTACAGGCGCGGGTGGATAATACTGCGGCACTCACTTCTGAGAATAGGTTCTGGTCTGCGGGTATAACGGTAGGTATAGCAGGATTAATAATAGCCAAACAAGCAGGGCTGTTAAGCATACCTATAGAACCTGTATTTAAGTGGGCAATGGCGCAGTTAAAAGCCAATAAATTAAAAGTGGCCGACATGGGATCTAGCGCAGAGCAAACCTTGAACGATTATATGCATGAGCATTGGAATAACGTGTTGTGGATTAAAAGTACCGATGATTCACGTAGTAAGGGTAATGAACATACGATAGTCATACCAGATGCAGTACCTAAAGGGCAGTTGGTAGCGCGTTACGAGACAGACGTTAAGAAAGCCTATTTACTACCTAAACCACTCAAGCAGTGGTGCGGTAAGCAACAAATAGAGTTTGGTTCTTTCGTAGACGAGTTGATAACTACAATGAATGGCAAACGAACTAAAGTTAGATTAGGTAAAGGCACTCAAGTAGTCCTACCCTCTACTCACGTAATTGTTGTGGACTGTAACATAAATGTTGAAAATACATGATCTTAACCCTGACAATATTAAGGTGGTAATAGCTTGGGATTCTATGGTTATTGGAGCTTCAGTATTTGTACCCTGCATCAACACAGAAGCAGCTTTTAACCAGCTCAAAAAAATATCGCTCAATAAAGGTTGGGAATGTATTATTAAAGTTACTATAGAAGGTGGCAAATTGGGAGTGCGATACTGGCGTACTTTGTGATATATTATTAGAAGACTTCCCCTTTTGGCCCCACACATGTGGGGTCTTTTTTTATCGGAGAAACCACGGGAGCATATCTATATCTTCCATTATAACTCTCGCATCTTGCATATTCTTAGGAGATATAGTTACTCCACCAAACTCTCGCATTCCAAGAGAAGTCTTTGCGTGTTGCTTCTGAGATCGTTTTAAGTATTCTTTGTCAATAGCATTGTTCGGGTATTTAGCGTTAAATGCATCAATATCTTTCTGTATACGCTTTATAGGTAACCCATCTCGTCGCGCCTTATACAATCGTTTAGACAGTTTAGATTTTCTAGCGTTTACTGCATTGTCCATATTCTTAGCGTAACTACGTAGCTCCATTCTTCGGCTTAACTCGGCTGGCATAAGGCCCAGAGCCTGCCCTAGTATCTCAGCGGCATTAAGATCAGAGTCGTTATCTAAGATAGGATCTTTCCTACGAGTGTAAACCCCATCTTCCCCTACATACCTAGCCGCCTTCATTAAGTTTTTAATAGATGCAGGGGATATACTTTCAAACCCTCTATAGTAGTCTCCGTTAGAAAAATCCCTACCAGCGGTCTCGGCTTTTGAGATAATACCGTAAGACGGCCCAAGGATCATGCCAAGAGTTTGAGCTTCCCAACTATCGCCCTGTATGTACCTTGTGCTACCCAATAACATATTAGATAAGCCTATACGTTCACTAACACTTATTTCCGCGCCAAGTAGGTCAGTTAACCCAGCAACTCCCCCCCTAAATGCTAAGTCTCCTATATATCTACGAGTGTAGTATTCAAAGTCTTGTTCTTCTTCATCATCTAAGAACATGTTAACTACACCAGCGATTAGCCCGTACAACGTGTTACCCGACACTCCCGCTAAAAGTGCTACAGATCCCTGTATACCTATAAATTGTCTGATAGCTTGTTTACGTTCTAGCTCAGTACCTGCGGATTGTATCGCTCTGTAGCCTAACATAAACTGTGTTAAGTACATTCGCACACCAAAAGTCTTATACATCATCGCAGTCCTACCAAAGGCTTTTTTAGCTAACGGGGGGGCTGTAGCTATAGAAGAACCGCCATTAGTTCTAGTGGTATCGTATAAAGCCTCGGATACAGCGGCGGTTATTTTTTGGTCTTGCGATAATCGGCTTTCAGCTTTACTAGGCTCTAAGTTCATACGTTGCATTTCGGACAAAAACGCCGCCACCAAAGTAGTCTGCCGTACATATCTCTCAGAAGTTTGAAAGGGTATAGCGGATATCCTAGTCGCACGGGTTACAAAATCTTCTTTACCCCCGTCTAACTCTAAGAAATCCCCCATCTCACTTCTTGTTATAGCGGCTCTAGCGTCACCTTCTATTATTAAGGGTTTTACTAATTCTAGAAACTCCCTTAACGTATAAGTTTTATGTTTACCACCGTTTAACTTCATCTTGTAGAATGGTACATCTAAAGATTCTACATCGTCGCGTATGGTAAAGTCTCCGTTCTTATCCTTTATATAATAATTGTCTATGCCATTGCTAACTACATTTGGTAACTTAGATTCTTTAGAAGTAGCTAGTTCGTCGGTTCCAAATTGCGCTCCTGTAAGTTCGGTACCGCTACCCAAAAATAACCTGCTACCTATGGTAACGTGGTTAAATGCATCTCTATAGCTCATGCCAGTTTTACCTGCAAGATATGGCATAACAATAGTACCTAAGTTACTCGCGTTCATAAATAAGGATGAAGCGTTAAACCCTAAAGTATAGAAAAAGCTAACTTTATTTAGTACACCGCCGAGTCTATAAAACGGGTCTGTTGGAGGGTTTACTACGAAATCTACATTAGCTTTTAGGGCTTCTATATAGGCTTTTGCCGCATCGTAGGATATATAATCTCCATTAGTTTTAGCTTTTTCTATAGCATTTAACGCTTTTGTTTCCGCAGCAGAGTCTTTTTGGGTACGCGCAAGGGATAACGCACTGTCTAATTCCCCGCTTTTAGCCGCTTTATCATCAAAAGCTGTTTTAGCTTCTTCATATTTAGCATAAAGTCTGTTGCTATTAAATAACGATGCCGCTTGTCTAGCCATAGTAAAGGCTTTACGGTCAAAAGCGTCCATCGCGCTCGATGAGGCACCTTTCTTATCCCCCCTAGCCTTGAGAGCTTTTAATGCAGAAGATTGTGGAAGCGTATCTAAATACACCTCTAAAAATTGTTTTTGGACTTGTGCGGTAACTTCATTAGCCTTCATAAGAGCAAGTGTTTCTGCTACAAAAGAAGTAGACGGTACGTTATTTTGTAATGTATTGGCAAGATCGGTTAAATTTTTATACTCATTTAGGCTGTCTATTGTACTACCTAAATCGTCTACATATCTTTTTCGCGCACTTTCACTTGTAAACGCCATTATTACAGGCTCCGCATCCCCCTTAACTGTGTAAGAAAGCCAGAAGTCTCCCTCTCGCGTCAAGGGAAAATAAGGGTCTATGCCTGAATCTGCCAACAGTTGGTCAAACAACCTTTGCTTCAATGTCTTTATGGCTTCATCAGTTGCAGTCTTTGTCTGCCCCGCAGGGATGTTATCTAGTAGATTATCTAGAGCCTTTTTATTCTGTTCAAATAGTTCTTTGTATGTGTCTCGTAGTTGCTTATAGGAGGCTTGTCCTCCCGCACGCAAACGGTCATACATAAGTCTTAGGTCATCGTAGGTCTTTAAGGTGTCTTCGTTAGCATTTCTACCTTTTTTAGCGGCAACTATTTTTTTAGTTTTTACGTTTTTAAATTTTCCATCACCTATATCTATTAGCTGAGTCGGCTTCCTATTTGCATTAGCCGCATTGTTCATCTGTTCTACGGCTTTGTCCCGCGCACTCTTAGTAGAAAATCCAACCTCCTTATCGTTGTTAACGTCATAAAGAAAATATTGACTGTAATAACTCCTATCTCTGCTAGGGTCTACTCTCTCGTATGTGGACTCAGTAACTAGTTCGTCAAACGTCTTATGCAATTCGGGGTTTGCTTTTAACCAAGAGTTTATAGTGTCACGAGTTCTGGACAATCTCCTAGTCATTTCTTGTTGTACCGCTGTCGTCTTACCAATAAGTTCGTGCAACTCTTCTCCTACCTTTACTTTATATTTAAGACGTAAAGTTTCCCCTAAACCTTCCGAATGCAAAAATTGTAAGGCGAGTCTTCGTGTTTTATCGGGAACGGTAGAGGTAATAAAGTTATCTATAGCATCTACAGCTTGTTCACTAGTATATCTACTGGCGACCTCTTTAGCACCTTCGTATGCCTCCTTAAATATCTTCTTCCCTGTCCGTACTTGATTACCTTCTTTTCCTATAAGCATTAGTTGTCCTGCACCACGGTATTCTGGAGCGGGAGCCAGTATATTTAATATCTCCTGATCTAAGTCAGATAGTTTTTTCTCAGCTCTGTTAGGTTCTAGCAAAGGTAATACTTCCTTGCCTAATAGATAAGCCCGTACAAAATTATTAATCGCGTTCATCACCTTACTCAAGGCGCTTACATCTGAACCTTTAGTATATAAGACGGCTAACTGCTGTCTAAATTTCGGGTTACTAAGCACCTCTGATACAAACTCGTCTAGGTCTTTAGAACCTCTAGCCGTACCTAACTTGTCTTTTACATCGTTAAATATGCTGTCTAATCTTTTTGTAGTAGGTAACCCCTTATTAACTAATGCTTGAGACACCGCCGCATGAACCATCTCATGTAACAACGCATGTTCAGTGAGACCTGTTCCTGAATCTAAACTTATGGTATTAGTTTTAGGATCAAAAAAAGCTAAAGATTTATCGCCACCTTCATTTACAAGATTATCTACTACTTTTATTTTTGTGGTGCCTACTACTCTAGACAAAGCTCTGGCTATCTCTGCTACTCGTGTATTACTAGCGTTAGCAACTAGGCTATCAAGCGCCCCCTTTAAGTCCCCAGCCTTAACTTTAGTTTGTACATCTTCTTGTAGAGTTACAGTAGGTGCAGGCTCTAACTTCCTATACACAGCGTTGGACTGCATTTTGTCCTGCTTTGTCGTATATTTTTTAGCAAAATCTTTAACCCTATTCGCTAAAGTATCTGGAGCAAGTTTATTCCCCTCTATCAAAATCTCTACAGCGCCAGCGTGACCAATAGACTTAGAGGAGGTAAGTCCGACTTCTACTAACTGTAGGTAAGCCTGAAGTATCTGTTCATCAGTGGGTGGATTTTTAGCATCTTTTAGCTTACCTTCCTTTACCTTCTGTAATATACCTTCATCATTAAATCTTGTTTCGTTGATATTTGTATCAGGAGAGTTATCCAAAGTTTTCTGTCTTGCGGCTAACTCTTTTTTAGTCGAGGTACTAATAATTGTATCCGACAAGGTTAATATTCTTGTTAAGGCAGTTTGTGTATCTCCTTTAAGCCCTAAAAAATTTCTTATAGTGCTTACAAACTTAGCTAAAGCGGTTTCTTTTTCATAAGGTATAGTGTTTAGCCATTTAGCGACCTCTCTATCAGACAACGCATATGTCATCAATTCTCGCGGACTATCAGTTATGTTAATGCGAGATATAACCTGCTCAATAGGACTCAAGTCACCTTCAGATTTGCTACGTATATCATTAACTCTTGCTCTAACAATTTCAAATATCTTATCTAGCTCTTTTACAACCGTTGCATATTCAGTATTCCTTCCTTTTTTAACGTCAACAAAACCTATATCATAACCATTATTGGTAACTACATGTATTAACTCATGTAGTAGAGTTGTTACCTGCATTTCGTAGTCTTTGTTGTTGGCTTTAAGTACCAGTGTCTGGCTTATTTCATTGCGTAAATTACCTGAACGAAACACCGCCCCCATAGTACCTTTACCCATACCGTCGAGGTTGTTTTGTATTAATACCCTAGAAAGTTTAATATCATTTGTTCCCGCCATATCTTCTAGCTTCGTTACTATTTTACTAGCTATATATTTATAAGCAGGGTCACGAACGTTATCAACTATCCATTGTGCGGCTTCTACTAAAGTTATACCCTCCCTAGCATATTTATATTTTGGTTTCCCTCCCCCTTCTCCTAGCATAGCTTTTTCTAACTGCTCACCCGATACTTCTCGACCCTCCACGGGTTGGTCTGGATTATTGCCGTAGGTACCGTTATCTGCGGACTCTTTATCCGAAGCAGCTTGGCTCTCTTTTTCTCTATTTCTTCGTCTCTCTTCTCGTTGCTTTGTCCTTGAACTTGGTTCCGTTGTTGGTTCTGTTGGTTCTGTTGGTTCTGTTGGTTCTGTTGGTTC
>CAACVD010000065.1_pt1 | contig 41163 bp, 47 predicted proteins | sample 2381771 | NCBI WGS metagenome assembly CAACVD01 (sample SAMEA5211965, study PRJEB30684) | marine metagenome | biome: Marine; feature: Epipelagic; material: Water | collected 2015-10-15 | depth 15 m
TAAATATGGGTTGTCATTGTGAAATAGATTTGTGGGTAAAAAATAATAAATATTATCTTGGGCATGATGAGCCAACACATGAAGTCAAAAGAAGTTTTTTGCAACAAAAAGGGTTATGGATTCATTGCAAAAACTTGGAAGCACTTGAAGGGGTTCCACAAAAAACAAATTATTTTTGGCATCAATCTGATGATTTTACTCTAACTTCTAAAGGATATATTTGGACTTTTCCAGAAAAAAGTGTTGGAAAAAAATCAGTAATAGTTGATAATAGTTTAGACTGGAAAGCAAAAAGCTACGATTGTTTTGCAGTTTGTACGGATTATATTTTATGAAGAAAGTAATAGTAACAGGTGTAACAGGTCAAGTCGGCTCATATATGGTCGATTATCTTTTGGCAAATACAGATTATAAGATTTACGGAGCTATTCGTAGACTAAGTGTGCCAAATCACAAAAACATTGAACATATTGATTCAGACCGCTTTGAACTTATCGAAATGGATTTGACGGATGAGCATAGCATCTTCACTACGGTTCAAGAAATCAAGCCAGATTATTTTATTAATTTTGCCGCAAACTCTTTCGTGGGTAACAGTTGGCATATGCCAGTAAATCATTTTGATACAAACGCTCTTGGTGTTATGCGTCAACTTGAAGCTATTCGTAAGATTTGCCCAAGCTGCCGCTACTATAATGCAGGTTCATCAGAGGAGTTTGGTGATGTAGCTTATAGCCCACAAGACCTCAAGCACCCAGCAAGACCAAGAAGCCCCTACGGAGCCTCTAAGGTCGCTGCAAGACAGATTGTCAAAGTATGGCGTGAATCATATGACCTGTATGCTCTACAAGGTTATCTATTCAATCATGAATCAGAACGTCGTGGCGAAGAATTTGTAACTAGAAAAATTACAAAAAATGTAGCACGAATTGCAAAAGCTCTGCAGCTTGGCAATACGGATTTTAAACCACTTGAACTTGGCAATGTAGACGCTAAAAGAGACTGGAGCCATGCAGAGGATTTTGTCGAAGCCGTTTGGCTGATGCTAAATCAAGAAAAACCAAAAGATTATTTGCTTGCTTCTGGAGAAACTCATACTGTTAGAGAATTTGTAGAACTTGCTTTTAATAATGCTGGCATACAAGGATATTGGTCTGGTGAAGGTGTTGATGAAGTTTATAAACTGAGGGGAGAAGTTCCTGTGGACATTACTCTAATGAAAGTTAATACTGATTTTTATCGCCCAGCAGAAGTAGAACTACTTCTTGGAGATCCTTCTGAAGCAGAAAAAGAATTAGGTTGGCATAAAAAGGTTGACTTTGAGAGATTAGTGTGCAGAATGTGCGAACATGACTTCAAAGAAATTAACGCCACATAAAAGGCGACAACTTACCATCGGCAGGCTTGTTAAGGTTCCCAATACTCAAAAACGATTTTTTTGGGCTAGAGAAATGAAGCTCCTTAAAGATCTTGAGGCTAGATATTCTTTGGAATTTTTAGAAATTGTTACTTTTCCCAAAAAGTATGATAGTCTTACTTACCTTGTTTCAAATGAGTTAAAAAGCACAATGGACAGAAAATGGAAAAACTTTAACTTTAAAGTTGACTTATCCAAGTATGACCCATTTATTTTAGGAGAAAAGACTGGAAAAGATTACATCCCCACCGATTATAAACCAAAAAGTACAAAAGATTTATTAAAATGAGCGACAAAGATTCAGAACTATTAGAAAAGTTTCTTAAAGACAAGAAAGATAAACATTATAATTTTGAGGATTCAATTGATTATAAAGCTTCTAGCGGCTCATTACAGCTCGATTTGATGTTAAATGGCGGGTTAGGACCAGGATTGCATAGATTTGTTGGCATAAATGAAGGGGGCAAGACGTCCGCTTCTCTTGAAGTTATGAAAAATATGCTTAACGACATCCCAGGATCAAAGGGTTTTTTTATCAAAGCGGAAGGAAGACTTTCAAAAGAAATGCAAGAACGTTCTGGTGTAAAGTTTGTATTTAATCCAAAGGAATGGGTAACTGGCACTTGTTTTGTTTTTGAAAGTAATATCTACGAAGTTGTTGTGGAAGCAATGCATGCACTTGTAGAACAGAATGAAGAAAAATACAAGTATTGCTTCCTCCTAGATTCTGTAGATGGCCTTATTTCACAACAAGACATTGATAAGTCTTTTTATGATTCTAATAAAGTTGCAGGCGGCGCAGTTATTGCCGCTAACTTCATGAAGAGAATGTCTATTAAGCTTGCAAAAAGGGGTCATATGGCCATTTTTGTTAGTCAAGTGAGGGCAGATATTAAACTAGATCAATTTTCTAAAGCTCCAGTACGTCAGACCTCCGCAACAGGCGGTAATGCCCTGCTTCACTTTGCAAATTACATTATGGAGTTTGAACCCCGATATAAGTCGGATATGATTTTACAAGACCCAGCGAAGAAGCAGCCAGACCCCAAGACTAATCCAATTATTGGTCATTGGGCTAAAGTTACGATTAAGAAGTCTCCAGACGAAAAGACCAATAACACCATTATGTACCCTATCAGATATGGTAGGACAGGTGGCAAATCTATTTGGGTGGAGAAAGAATTGGTGGACTTACTATATATGTGGGAGTTCGTTACCAAGAAAGGAGCTTGGATCACCCTAGGCGAAGAGTTTAAAGAACTTGTGCAGGAAGTTGTACAGGATTTGCCAGAGAAAGTCCAAGGAGAAGCTAATCTATTTAAGATGATTGAAGAAAACAAAGAGCTTTCTAAATTTTTAATAAATTATTTTAAGTCTAATATTGGTGAACTTTAAAACTTTATATGGCAAGGAAAAACCTTTAAGAAATTCTCATAGGTACAAAATTAAGTGGAATGGGAAATCTCGTAGCAAATTTCAACGCACAGTAAAGACTTTTTTGTACCCATATTGGCGATATGACGCTGTTTTTGAAGAATTTAGGGTCTTAGGCACTCAATTAACGCTTGATTTTTACAATCATACTAAAAAAATTGCCATAGAGGTGCAAGGAGCCCAACATTTGCAGTTTGTTAAGCATTTTCATAAGACTAGGGCTAATTTTGTGCGTCAAATACGCAGAGATGACAAAAAAATGGATTTTTGTGAATTAAATAAAATTAAATTATTACAAATTTATCCAGACGACAAATTATCAGAAGAATATTTCGAAAAACTTTTTAGGTAGTGTAAATATTTCTAATGGAAAACCCAAAATTTAAAGAATTTATACTACCAGAAAAACTTTTAAACCAACTATATGAATTAACTGGTGGTCCAGAAGCATATAAAGGTTTTATAATTGTTTATTGCGATGAAAACGGGACACCTATAGTGTATACTAGCTGTGATTCTCAAATTACTGAGAGCGGTTTGATAAAGTCAATAGAAAATTATCTAAATGAATATTCGGAAAATAATTTCGAAGTTTCAGATAATTCTTGACAATTTTATTAATTGCGCCAATATGGTTAGTTTATGATTTATAGTTTGGAAATAGAAAAACAGGTTTTAGCCGCTTTTATACAAAAACCAAAATTATTATTTAATTTTATTCATTTAATTAGTGAATCTGATTTCTATGACGGATCGCTTTTACATAGAACATTATTTTCTGTTTTAAAAAGAGGTTGTGAACAAGATGAGTCTATTGATGATATAGTCTTGGTTCAAAGAATAAAAGATCTTGGTATTAAGTTCGAAGAAGATATTTCGCTTATTGATTATGTTCGCTCTCTCTCAATGAGAAAAATTCATTCTGATGCAAAAATTGAGTCGTCAATTAAGGAATTAAAAAAATATAGTGTACGTCGAGAGATTCAAAATACTGCACAAAAAGTTAAAGATTCAATGAGATATATTTCTCCAGACGCTTCTTATTTAAAAATTATTGAATCTGCTGATCAAATCTATAATGAAAATATTAATTTATTTGAGATTGGGTCAGATATTCCAGAAAATATTTATGATGAGATGGAAGTCTTCATAGAAGAGCGTGGAAATAATCCAGTAGATGAGTTTGGTATGATGGGGCCACATAAAAAAATTAATGATATTTACGGCTCTCTTTTGCGTCCAGGAAATATTACTGTTGTAGTGGCAAGATCTGGCGTGGGCAAGACGCAGTTTTGTATGCATTACGCTACACAAGTTTCTTCGAAATATAATGTTCCAGTTTTACATTTTGATAACGGGGAAATGAGTAAAGAAGAATTAATTATACGTCAGTGTGCATCTCTTTCTGGAGTTTCCCCACATTTACTTGAAAGTGGAAAATGGAGGCAGGCTGGCTCAGAAGTTGTATCTAAGGTACGGTCTGTTTGGAGTAAAGTTAAAAAACTTCAATTTTATTACTACAATGTTGGTGGCATGGATGTTGATTCTATGATTAACACATTAAAGCGTTTTTATTATTCAAAAGTTGGTCGAGGTAACAAGATGGTATTTTCTTTTGATTATATTAAAACATCTTCAGAAATCGCTTCCAATAAAAGCGAATGGCAAACAGTTGGCGAAATGGTAGACAAATTTAAAAAATGTGTTCAGAAAGAAATATTAGAAGATGGTAATCCAGTAATTCCTATGATTACATCTGTACAGTCCAATCGTAGCGGCATTACAACTAATCGACAGAGCGCAAACATTATTGATGACGAGTCTATTGTATCTCTTTCCGATAGAATTACCCAGTTTTGTTCTCACATGTTTATTTTGCGTCAAAAAACAAATGATGAAGTTGTGGAAGAAGGCAATCAGTTTGGTACACATAAGCTTATTAATGTAAAGGCTAGACACCTAGGTAAAGACATTGCTGGTGCAGTTGAACCAGTCCAAGTTGATGACAACCTTCGCAAGAATTTTATAAATTTATCTTTTAGAAATTTTAATATTGTAGAGTGTGGAGATTTACGAGACATCGTTAATTTTAGAAATACTGGTGGAGATTTAAATCAATCAACTTTAAACGAAATCCCTTCTTTTGATGACATATAAAGAATCACTTAATAAGTTAGGTTATCCTTTGCAAGATTGCGGCAATCACTGGCGCACTCGAGCCATATATAGAAATGGAAAAACAAATACTTCCATTATTATATATAAAAATAGCGGCGTTTGGAAAGATTTTGGAACGGGCGGTGAAGCTAAACCTTTTGCCGCTCTTGTTAAAGAAACTCTTAAGACAGAAGATTTCAATGCCCTTAAAGATTACTTGATCGATAACTTAGAGCAAAATCAATCAACTGAACTTAAAAAAGAAAAAATAGAAATGGAAAAAATATATCCAGCTTCATATCTAGATAAACTTTTACCGATGAAGACCTTTTACGAAAAAAAAGGAATCTCTTCAAATACACAAGATAAATTTAAATGTGGTTATGCTGGCGGTGGTAAAATGTATAGAAGGATTGTTTTTCCTATTTATGATCTGGACAATCAGATACATGGCTTTTCTGGTCGTAGTATTACAGATAATGAAAATATTCCTAAATGGAAACACATAGGTCGTAAAACAAATTGGGTCTATCCACATAATATTTCAAGCGGTAGTATTGATGAAACTAGAGAAGTTATTCTAGTCGAAAGTATTGGGGATTGTTTAGCTCTTCATGAAGCTGGATTCAAAAATGTTTTAGTTACCTTTGGGTTAGATGCTTCTTCAAAACTTATCTCCTATCTCAACACATTTGAATTAGATAGAATTATTGTCGCAACAAATAATGATGAAGATAAAGAAATTAATTCGGGAGGAATTGCATCCATTAAAGCAGTTGCAAAATTATCTCAAATTTTTGATCTATCTATTATAAGGGTCAATCCACCACTATGTAATGACTTTGGAGAAATGTTAGAGTGCGACACTGGTTCTCTTGATAACTTTAGACAGTGGTATGAACGAAAAAATAAATGGTGCATGAGTGATAAAAAATTTCAAAATTATATTATTAAACAAATTAATAAATACGAGCAACTGAAAAAAAATATCTACTGCAAGAAATTATTAAAAATTTTACATGGAAGTTAAGTTATCAGCTAGTCGTATAAAAACAGCTCAATCATGTAGTTGGCTTTACTGGTCTAAGTATAAGTTAAAACTGCCAGAGAAAGGTAATGACGGCGCTCGTCGCGGATCTATTTGTCATAATGTATTTGAATACCTTTCAAAACAAAAAACAAAAGCCCAATATAACAAGATCATTAAAGAACGAGATCCGTTTGTTGTTGCTACTATCAAAAAACAAATACTTTCTGAAGCTAAAGAAATGGGTGTAGATGATAGTGATAATATAAGTCTTATCAAAGAAATGATCCTTAATGGGTTAAGTTGCAACTTTCATGGCGAAGAGCTTGGCATTCCAGATGAAGCTTATGCAGAGCTTGATTTTGATTTTGAAAAAAACGGTTATCACATTCGTGGTTTTATTGACCAGTTATTTTTGTACAAAGATAAAAAAATTGCCCTCATTCGTGACTACAAAACCTCAAAAAAAATCTTTGAAGGCAAAGAAAAGGATGATAACTTGCAGGATTATATCTATTCGCTCGCTGTTCGGCACTTGTTTCCAGAGTATGACATAAGATCATCGGAATTTTTATTTTTAAAATTTGATTTAAAAAAGAATGGGCTTCTAAAAATGGAACCTCTTGATGATGAAGATCTTGACGGCTTTGAAATGCAACTTGCTGCAATTCAAGACTATCTTGAAAACTTTGATGAAAAAGATGCTGTAAAAAGTTTTGCTTATGATAAAGGATTTCCAGATGATGGCTCTTTTAGCGGCAAACTTCAATGTGGCTTTGCAGAAAAAAAGGGACAACTCAAGAAAGATGGGAGTCTAATGTGGCATTGTCCTTTTAAGTTTGATTTCTTTTACGTTGAAATTACAGATGCAGACGGCGAGATCACATTAACTTGTTTCCAAGAGGATTTTGACAAAAGTATGGTTCCAGAGGGGGGCAAATACGGAATAAAATATTACGAAGGTTGCCCCAAACACTTGACAAAATAGTTTTTTAGTGCATTATGTCTTGTATGATACTTTTATTCAAGACTCACGCTTCTATTGGGAAAAGCATACTCCGCATCGAAGATGTTAAACGTATTGCGGATGAAAATCAGCTTGATGAAGTTTACTTTGTCGAAGATACTATGGTTGGGTTTCCAGAAGCTTTCCGCACTTTTAAGGAAAAGCTTCGCTTTGGTTATCGATTTTCTATATTTAATGATGATAAATCAAAAGAATCAGAAAGTAAAATAATTGCTTTTGCAGATGGTGACCAAGGCTACAAAGATTTATGTTCTTTATATACCAGATCGTTTGGTGAAAAATTAAACGCCCCTTGGTATGATTATGAAAACTTAAAATTTGCTGTTCCTTTCTATGATTCATTTTTACATAGTAATCTAGTTGGGTTTTCTAATTGTATGCCAAATTTGCCAAAAGAATTAATTTTCTTTGTAGAAAGAAATGGCCTACCATTTGATACAATTCTTGAAGAAAAGGTTGCTGACTATATTATTAATAGTTCACATTTCACTAAAGATTTAAACACTCAATTGGTAAAATCAATTTATTATGAAAACAAAGAAGATGTTGAAGCATTTCAAACATACAAGTGCATTTGCAATCGTCAGCCTGGTCGACAAGCCAGCCTATCTAATCCACGACTTAACCATTTTGGCAGTGATCGTTTTTGCGTAGAAGCTTGGAAGGAGGAAAAATAATGGAAGACTTACTTAGATTTAAATTTGATCAAAAATACGTTATATTTGATACAGAAACTGAAGGTCTTAATCTTGTTACAAGTAAGCCTTGGCAACTTGCTTGGATTGAGGCTACTGGTAAGAAAGTTACAAAAAAGCAAAACCGTTTCTTAATGTGGGATGATCTTAACGTATCAGAAGATGCGGCAAAGGTTACTGGCTTTAAGTATGAAGATTATGCAAAGCAAGCAGAAGATCCATTTACTGTATATAAAGAATTTATGGATTTGATTAGTCAGGATGATATTATCATTGTTGGTCAAAATCTTTTGGGATATGATATTTATATCTTAGGAGTAATTGCGAGAAAGCTTGGTATTGATATTGATTATTCTTTTGTTAGTCGGATATTCGATACTAAGGCGATTGCTACAGCCCTTAACAAAGGTAATAAGACGCCCGATAAGGATGATTTTATTGCTTGGCAGATAAAGTGGCTGCATTACAGAGAAAGAGGCCTTAAAACTAATCAGAAGCATCTACTTGAATATTATGATATAAAGTTTAACGAAAAAAAGTTGCACGATGCGCTTTATGATATTGAAATGAACTTTGAAATTTTTCTAAAACAAATTTGGGAGCTTGATATTTAAGTGTAAATTAAAATATGTCCATGTATGATATAATATCTTTTGAAAATGTTGAAAAACATTTTGAACAAATTGATTGGAACGAGACCAAACTAGATATTAATATTATCAACAATATTAAAGAAAAAAACAATTTTCAAACAAAATCTTTAGATAATTATTTTGGCAATTATATTATATCAAGTGACGGCAGATTAAAATCTCAACATTTTGAAGAATATGAACATGTAGTTGATGAAAATTCTCCTCTAAAATTTGTGATAAAACGCAAAGGTGAATATTGGATGGATGAAAATTATGATGGAATCATAACTATTCATAACACATATCCAGTAAAAATCAATAATTTAGATAATTTAGATATTTTAGAATTTTTTGTAGATTTTAAAATAAAATTTATAAACGGAGATCTTGAGGCAATAAAATTATTTAATGTTGAGAAGTTTTAGCTTGCATTTTTGGATTTAATATCCTATAATACAATATATGCTAAAATTAAAGTCTTATTCTCAGCCGATGCCAGTAGGCGTAAGGTTGCCAGGAATTAAAGTTGATAGACGAGTTTATTATCAACTAGATTTAGATCCAAAATCATCTAATTATGACCTTCTAAGAGCTTTATGTTTGAGGGGAATAAAGGAAAGGGGTATAGATAATTTAGAAAATAAGCAAGAGTACTATAATCGCGTTAAAATGGAGCTTTCGGTTTTGTCTGAGCTAGGGTTTATTGATTATATTTTACTTAATTGGGATGTTTTAAATTTTTGTCATTATAATGAGATTCCAACTGGCCCAGGCCGAGGTTCTGCGGCTGGATCCTTGATATTGTATTTGTTAAAAGTTACAAATGTTGACCCGATTAAATACGATTTATTTTTCGAGCGTTTTGTTTCAAAAAGCAGGGCTAAAAAGACTATTGTTGACAATATAACGTATCTAGATGGCTCTTTATTGGCTGATATAGATAATGACATTAGTTATGATAGAAGAGCTGAAGTGATCCAGTATATTGAAGAAAAGCACAAAGGCAGAACTTGTAAAATTTTAACACTTAATACATTAAGTAGCAAACTTTGTGTAAAAGAGTGCGGAAAAATAGTGGGAGAACTTTCTGAAGATGATGTAAATATTATTAGTAATCGTATCCCAAAACAATTTGGAAAAGTATATAAGCTGGAAAAAGCTTATGATGAAAGCGACAAATTTAAAGAATTTGCGGATAAAAATAAAAAAATATATAAAATTTCAAAAAAATTAGAAGGGTTAAACAAAAATACGGGGGTTCACCCATCTGGTATTGCCATTAGTTTCTATAATATAGAAGAGGTAATGCCAATGCAAAGAACTAATGATGGAAATTTAATATCTGGTTATGACATGAACGATGTGGCATCTTTGATGGTTAAGTTCGATATTCTAGGTTTAAGAACACTTTCTGTTGTTAATGATACTTGCAAACAACTTGGAATCAATATCAAAGATATTGATGTAGAACTTCCAGAAATATATGAAAACTTCAAATTCATCGAGACACCAAAGGGTTTGTTCCAGATTGAAGCGGATACAAACTTTAAGGTATGCAAAAAAGTATCTCCAAGAAATTTGGATGAGTTGTCGGCCGTTGTTGCTATTGCTCGTCCTGGCGCACTCGATTACTTGGATACTTATAGCGATTATATATCCAGCGGAGAGTTTCAATCCGTTAATGAGTTTTTTGATGATATCTTATCTTATACTGGCGGTATTCCTTTATACCAAGAGCAGTTAATGAAAATGGCTGTAAAGGTTGGATTTACGCTTGATGAAGCGGAACAACTTAGACGTATTGTTGGCAAGAAAAAAATTGACCAAATGCCAGCATGGAAAGCAAAGATTGAACAAAAAATTGATCAAAATAATTTAGATAAAGAAGTTGGAGAAGTTTTATGGAAGGTTGCAGAAGACTCAGCAAATTACTCTTTCAATAAGTCTCACTCAATTAGTTATGCAATCCTTGCGGCAATCACAACTTATTTAAAGTTTAATTATCCAAAAGAATTTTTCCTAAGTTTGCTTAAAATGACAAAGCACGAGCCAGATTCTCATGCAGAAATAGCTTTAATTAGCCAAGAATTATGTCAATTTAATATAAAACTTTTACCTCCAGACTTATCAAAATCTGACATTAATTTTAATATTGAAGATAACAACATACGTTTTGGCGTTAACAGTGTTAAAGGTGTATCAGAAAAAACTCTTGAAAGTCTTGTAGATTTTCGAAAAGCCCAAGAGTCTAATCAAAATAAATATGATATATTTATAACCGCTAAACAATGCGGTATTAATATCGGTGTTTTATCTGGCCTTATACAAGGTGGCATGATGGATTCTTTTTGTGAAAACTTACAAAATTTACCCAATCGTTGTCGTCTAGTCTTAGAAGCTCAATCTTTTAACATACTTACTGACAGAGAAAAACGTAATGTTGTACAACTTGGAGAAAAATATAACTTTGATGTTTTAAACACTTTGCACCAAATTGTGAAACACTCTTTGGTGTCAGATGATGGCAAGCCAATAATGAAACCTTCTCGTTTTGAGACATTTAAAAAGAGGTACTCAGGCTACAAAGAAATTTATGAAAAAAACAAAAAACATCTTGAATTTGCTAACTGGTTTTTTGAGCGTAAGTATCTTGGATATAGTCATTCAACAGAAATTAAAAAAGTTTTTCAAAATTCTGCTAATCTTTACAATAGTCTAGAATTAAAATCAATTCCAGAAAATGACAGGGTTAAATTTGTAGGGGTTGTTACAGATTGTGTATCAAGAACAAGTCGCTCTGGGAATAAATATATGCGAGCAGAAGTTCAAGATGATTTTGGCAAAGTTAATTTTATGCTTGCAAATAATCGAAGATCTGCTACATTAGAGCAATATCTTAACAATGGTGGGAAGAAACCCAAAGAAGGTGAAATCATATTTGTTTATGGAAGTAAAGGTGATGACATTATATTTGGTGAAAAACTAACCATTCTTGATGAAAAAATATATACTAAATTATCTGAAATAAAATAATGGATTTATCATCTTTTAACTTAACTCCATCTGCTAAAAAAGCTTTAACAGATTCGCAAAATATTGCAAAAAAATTCAAGCACTTAAAAGTTGTTGATTTGCACTTACTTTTATCAATTTTAAAATTTAATCATGTTAATATTGATTATGTTATAGACAAAAACGGCATCTTAAAAGAAGGTTTCATAAAAACTATAGAATATGCTTTATATAACTACAAAGAACCAAAAAGAAAGAAAAAAATATTTGCTCCAGAAATTTTAGACATCTTAGATATGTCAAGGTTAAAAGCTAATCATTTTAATGATGAATTTATAGGTATAGATCATATACTATTGTCTATTTTAATTACTGGAGAAGAAATATCAGAATATTTAAAATCTCTTGAAATAAATTTAGATGCACTTATAAACAGCTTAATCGATGTTGTAGAAAATGGAGTTCCAAAAGATTCTGTTCCAGTTAGTGCCGCACAGATGCAAGCGCCGACTAGACAAGCACCAACTCAAGAAATTAGTAATTGGTGTGAAAATATAAATGAAAAAATTTTAAAAAGAGGTGATTTTGAAATATTTGGTAGAGAAAAAGAAATAGATAGAATTTTTGAAATTATACTTCGCAAAAATAAAAGTAATGCTATATTAGTTGGCGAAGCGGGTGTTGGAAAAACTGCTATTATCGAGGGTATTGCTGAAAAAATTATTAAAAGAGAATGTCCAGATTTACTTTTAAATAAAATAATTTTAAACCTTGATTTAAATTCAGTTTTAGCTGGAACAATTTATAGAGGCCAAATGGAAGAAAAAATTAAAAACATTTTAGATATTGTTTCTAATAATAATAATTATATTTTGTTTATAGATGAAATACATAATATAGTTGGGGCTGGCAGTTCGGAAGGAAGTATGGATTTTGCTAATATATTAAAACCCTGTCTTTCTAGGGGTGATATATCTTGTATCGGTGCAACTACAAAAAATGAGTATGATAAGTTTTTCAAAAAAGATACGGCACTAAACAGACGTTTTGAAAAAATAGATATAAGTGAACCGTCAAAAGAAGATACCCTATCTTTAATTTTAAATACAAAAAAATCATATGAAAAATTTCATGGAGTTAAATATGAAGACAATGTTATAGAAAAAATAATTGATCTTTGTGAAATTTATTTAATTGATAAAAAATTTCCAGATAAGGCTTTTGATATATTGGATGAATCTGGAGCAAAAACTAAAAAAATTAATATAGTTCGACCCCAAAAAGCCAAAGATATGGAAAATAAACTTTACAACCCAGAATTTCAAAATAGCGAAGAATTTAAAGAATTTGAAAAAAAATATTTACAAATTATAGAAAAATGGGGCAAAAAAATGCGCAAGAAGATTTTTTGTGTTGACATGGATACTATTTATGCTATATTTGCAAACAAATTAAACACTTCAAAAGAAAATATTAAAGATGGTAAAAATATACCCTTAAAAGGCAAAATAGGTTTTTAATTATGAGTAAACAAAAGAAAATAGTAAACGCAATGTTGGTTAGTCGCGGACGTTTTTTTGGCGTCGAGACGAAACAAGGAGAAATCATGAATGCCCAATTCATTCGTGAGACACCTAAATATGTCGTTATTCGAGATCGAAACGCTCAAGAGACAAGAAAACTTGCTAAGACAAGTTTAAAGAATTTGTCTATGGGTTCAACGAAGATCTAAAACAAGGGCGGTAGAAATACCGCCTTTTTTGTGTAAATATATATTATGGAAAAGGCTATTTTAGATGCACCGATTTTGGATCTTGATGTTTCAAAAAATTTTTGTGATGTTGAAGATTCGGAAAAAGAGTTGATAACAGATATTTTTTTAAAGGAATTTGAAAAAAATGTAGATGATATAAAGAAAATAAATTCCAAATATGCATATGATTCTTTTAGGGTTGATATAGGTAATGAATCATATGTTATTAAAATTTTATATTCAGAATTTTCGTTTATCTTAAAAAATGAATATAGAAATTTAAATTTAGTTAACGAAAAATATCCAAATTTGTTATCGCCAACCGCTTTAAAATTTAAAGAAGGTGATTTTTGTTATTTAATAACTTCATTCGAGTTTGCAGATAGTGTTAAAAATATATCTCAAAATTGTATCTTTCAAAATATAGATTTATTTACATCATTTATAGATGCAATACATGAAGTAGATTCTTCAAAAATTGAAAATTTACAAACCAAACTAGACTTTAACAATTCTATTATTGATCTAGAATCAGAAATTGAACAAAAAGATATCTTAGATTTAAATAACTATTTTAATTTAAATTTTAAAAAATTAAAGGAAATTTTGGAAAAAATAAATAAATATATTAGTGATAATTATAAAGAAGAAAATTTAGTTTTTTGTAATTTTGAATTAAGAAATTCAACAATACTTTTTAGAGATATATTTAAGTGCATAAATTTTGAAAATTGTTATGCAGCTGATCTTCATTTGAGTTTGAAAAATATTTCATCTCAATTTGGTTTTAATTTAAGCGAACAAATTGAAAATACATTTTTACGAAGTTATGTTAAAATGAGTAGAATAGTTTCTGTTGATAGTTTTAATTTTATAAATGAGTACAGATGTAAAGAAAAAGTTAATAGGTGTATTATATTTTTAGATATTTTTACTGATCAATTGTTTCATTTACTTACATTGGGCAATAAAAACTCAGAAAAGTTATATAAAAATTTTGATAGATATAATCACTTAAGAAGCGATATAAAAGAAATTTTGGGTGACGATATTAAAAAAGTTGATAAAATTTTTAATGTTGCTTTTACCAATAAAGTTTAATTTTAATGAATATTTTTTTTGATCATATTTGCGGTAAACAGGCAAATACTGACTTTATACATTCTTTAGTAAGTGCTACTTTTGAAAAATCTGAATATGATATGGCTTTAGAACTTGGTTGGTGTCCATCTAATATTTGGTATAGTCAAAACACAAATTTTAAAGAACAAAATAAAATAATCTGGTATCAAAGTAGACAATCAAGAATAAACTTATCAAAATATAAAAAATCAAAAAGCGAAAAAAGATTAAGGCAAAAAATTTATGATGCGCATATGGGTTATGAGATAACTAAAAATCCAGATTTTGATTTATTATATTCTATTTATAAAAAATATGTAGAGTATAAAAAATTTAAAGATTTTATGGATAAGGATTCTTTTTTAGAATCTTATAATAATTCAAATGATTTATTTTTAATCTATCATAAAGAAGCATTTAGTGTTATAGAAATTTGTGGTTCAAATTTAATATCACATCAATTTTGTTGGGACTATAAAAGACCAGAACTGGCGATTGGTAAATATTCAACTTATGTTGAAATAGATTTTGCAATACAAAATAATTTAAAAAATGTTTATCTCGGACCAAGTTATGAAAAACACTCTTTTTACAAAAGTTATTTTAGTGGTTTTGAGTTTTGGACTGGTCGAAAATGGTCAGATAATAAAAAAGCTTTTGAAGTGCTTTTAAATATTGATACTTCAACTAATACCATTGATGGAATTACAAAAAAATATGAAGATTATTTTTCTTTATTATCTGTATAATGTAAATCAGTAAATTCTGTCATAAAAGAATTGTCCGTGTATTTAATTCTTTTATTTTCAACACTGTAAAAATTTTGATCTATTTGATATCCAGGATTTGACTTTAATGGTTTTTCAACCCAAGCATCGTCATGCCAAACAATTCTGTTATTTGGATAAGCATAAAAATTTCCATTTTCCATTTTGAACAAGTGAGCGCATTTATGCTCTGGATGCTCAGAAAAATTAGTATCAAGCACTGCTTTGTTTTCCCAACCCCAATCTATAGTAAACATGTACTCGCCCCATTCTCTTTTGTTTGATGGTGTAATTAGCATACCCCTTAGACCTTTTAATCTAGACCTTACACCAACATCTACATAAGGAGAGAAACAATCCCAATACATGGCTTCTTCTAATGGAACTGGATCACATTCTTTCCAGCATAGTGCTGTAATTGGTCTTCTAGTCCAGTTTACTCCATTATCTAAGTAACATTCAAATAATGGAACTCTTTTTTCTATCGATGTAACCGAGTGAACATCGCACATTGTATAATCTCCGTGCCCTTTTTTGTGGTTATATAAATATTCGTTTCTAATAAAACATGTGAAAGTTGGCAGGTTATGAGTTAAATATGGCATAAAATTTTAAATTAATACATAGAATGTTACACTTTTTATTTTATAATCCTGCATGAAGCAATATGATATTTATAAACCAAATTCATCGAACAGTGGCTGCGCTTTTTCTTTTAAGATTATAGAAACAGATAAAGATGGTAAAAAAACTAAACCAAGCTTGTTGGTTCAATCAATTAAACAAGCTAAATGGAATGATAGAACTAAAACTGGATCATTTAGTGAAAATTCCAAAGATCCAGAAAAAAATATTTATTTTAAACTTAATGAAAATGAAGTTGGTGCTATACTAAATGCAATTGAAAAATATTCTGATTTTTCTGCATATCATACTTATAACGAAGACAAAACACAAATTTCATTCAAACCCTACACAAAGAAAAACGGTCAAAAAGCCTTTTCTTTTAGTGTAACAAAGAATACTACATTAAAATTTGGCATGGGCGTTGAATTAGGTGAAGCCAGAACACTTAAAGGATTATTTGATTTATTTTTATTTAAATACTTTAATTACTAATGAAAAGAATCCTTTTTCATTCTAATTCTGCAAAAGCTTTTACTGGTTTTGGCAAAAACGCTAAAAATATTCTTCGTTATTTGCATAAAACAGGCAAGTATGAAGTTATAGAATTTTCTAATGGTCTAAGCTGGGGCGATCAATCTTTACAGCTTAGACCATGGAAAGCTCAGGGCTCTTTGCCAAATAATCCTGCAGTTTTACATCAATTAAATCAAAATCCAGAAAAAGCTCGTTCCGCTGGTTATGGGGCTGAATGTATTGATGCAGCAATCAAAGAATATAAACCAGATATTTATTTAGGTGTTGAAGATATTTGGGCTTTCGGGGGTTACTGGGAGAAGCCTTGGTGGGATAAAATAAATCATATGATTTGGACTACATTAGATAGTCAACCTATTTTACCACAAGCTATTGACGCCGCGCCTAAAACAAAAAATTTTTACTGTTGGGCTTCTTTTGCAGAAAGAGACCTTAAAAAAATGGGTTTTGATCATGTAAAAACTCTTCATGGTAGCGTTGATACGGAAGATTTTTTTAAATTACCAAACAAACAAAAAAAAGAACTAAGAGAAAAATTTAATTTATCTGATGAATTTATAGTTGGTTTTGTTTTCAGAAATCAATTAAGAAAAAGTGTTCCAAATATAATGGAAGGATTTAAACTTTTTAAAAAAGATTGTCCAAATGCTAAACTTTTACTTCATACTCATTGGTCTGAGGGTTGGGATATTCCAAGGCTTATAAAGGAAAAGAATTTAAATAACGATGATATCCTAACGACTTATTTTTGTTCTGCTTGTAGTCAGTATGAAATTCGTTCATTTACAGGACAAGAACAGACTTGTCCTTTTTGTGGAACCGAAAAATCTTTAAACACAACTAATGTAAGTTCTGGCGTTAATGAGGAGCAACTTAATGAAATTTATAATATTATGGATGTTTACTGTCACCCATTTACTAGTGGCGGTATGGAAATACCAATTTTTGAAGCTAAAATGGCAGAACTCATTACATTGGTAACAAATTACTCCTGCGGAGAAGACTCTTCAACTTTAGAATCATGTAGTTTACCGCTTGATTGGGCTGAGTATAGAGAGCCAGGAACTCAATTTATAAAAGCTTCTACTTATGCTTCTAGTATTGCAAAACAATTAAAAAAAGTTTGGAAAATGGACAATACCAAACGTCTTGAAATTGGTAAAAAAGCTAGGGAATGGACTATTAAAAATTACTCAACAGAATCTGTAGGAAAAAAACTAGAATTAATTCTTGATTCAATGCCAGATATTGATTACGATTTCGAATGGGACGAAAATAAAAGTGCTGATTTATCAGATTTTTTAGATGACGGCAAACGGATAGCTGTTGTTATGCCTCAGTCTGCTGTCGATGTTATTTACATTAACTCTTTAATGAGTAACCTTAAGGAACTCTATGATGATTATGATATTTATGTTTTTACAAAACCAGAATTTTTTGATTTTATAGAAGATCATCCTTCAGTGCATAAAGTTATAACATATTCTGAAGGGATTGATAATTTACATTTTTTAGAGGGTAAATCAAATCACAAAGGTTATTTTGATATTGCTTTTTTACCACACTATGGAACTCAGCGTTTTCACAATTACCATCATAATGGCATAGATAAGACACAATTTGATTTATATGAAAATTAATATACCGATATCCGTGGGCGAGCTAATTGATAAGCTAACTATACTAGAGCTAAAAAGACAGTGGTCTCATGATTCAGAAAAAATAAAACATATTTTATATGAAATGTCTGAATTGCAAAAATTATATGATGAAAATATTGAAAAAAAAGATGAAATTATAGAATATAAGGCCAACCTATATGAAATAAATAGATGTCTTTGGATGATTGAAGATAGAATTAGAAAAAAAGAAAATCGTAAAGAATTTGATAAGGAATTTATTCAGTTAGCTAGAGATGTTTATATGACTAACGACAAGCGTTTTAAAATAAAAAATGAGATAAATATTTTTTTAAATTCAGAAATTAAAGAGGTAAAATCATATGAGTCATATAGCTGAAGTTTACGCAAAAGATTTGGGTGTAAAAATTGGAAAACCCAAACTAACAGAACATTTTTTTCCGATAACTAAAGATAAGTATATTTGTTATGAAATTTCATCTAATCTTCAAGCTCAAAAATATGATTATTGGGATATAGTTTCATCATTAGTAACTCCTACTTTAAATGAGTATGGCATTTCGATATTAGAAATTCCAAAAATACATAATAAACAGAAAAATTATTTTATTAAAAATTCTTTGTTATATTTTGGTCTTTCTAATCATTATGTTAATTTAGCAGATTCTTACGAAGTTCCGTCAGTTTCTCTTTTACCAAATTTATATGAGAATAATTTTAATTCTTTTAATCATGCATTAATTTTGACTCCAGACTTTAGTGAATTAAAGCCTTCTTTTTCTGATCAAGAAATCCCCAAAAGAATAAATGAAATAAAACCAGAAAAAATAGCTCAGGCAATTTTTGATAAACTCGATATAAATAAAAAAATTTCTTTCAAAACGATAAAAGCTGGAGAAAATTTTCAAAATGAATTAATTGAATTAGTTCCTAATTTTTCAGGACTTGCAAAAGAATTACAAGGTAAACCTATTAACATTCGTGGCGATTTACATTTTGATATTGACAATATTATTTCTTGGACAAAATTTAGTCTTGTTAATTTATATTTGTCTCAAGAGCTTTCTTTAGATCAGATAAACGCAATGACAAATCTTAAACAAATTATTTTTAAACATAAAAAAGTCCATCAAAATATAGATTTAAATAATTTTTTTAAAATTTTAAAAAATAAAAAAATTAATGTTATTATTTCATGTGAGGAAGATAATTTAATTTCAGATGTTAGGTTAAAATACTTTGATTATACCGTGATTGAAGATAAAAAAAATTATGCAGAAGTTAAAGCTTCAAAGTTTTTATCTAAGAAAAAATTTATTTTTGATAAAGAAGTTTATCCTTCCGAATCTTCCTCAAAAAGACTTGACAAATCTAATAATTTTCTTTATGATGATATTTCATCTAAAGAATTAGAAAGTTTATATTTATATGACGAAGAATAAATTATATGGCCCAGATATCTGGAAGCGCAATGAACACGGACTCCTTGAGTCTGTTGAATATATCTTTAACGAGGATGGCTCCGTCAACTGGCGAGCTATGATCAATCCAGAGCATCTATATCCAAACAAGGATTGGTTTGAGATGCGCAAGATGCCAGTTCCAGATTCTATTGAAGGCTTGGATGACTCTCAACTTTTGATCAAGCTCGGCGGAATCAAGGAACTTGCAAAGCTTCGTGGTATCAATTCTGTGTCTTATGTTGTTGAAGAAAGTTCTGACGAAAGGTCGGTTGTTCGTTGCTTGGTGGATTTTATTTCAAATTATGAAACCGCCGCCGAACGAGATATTGGAGGTGTTTATTTTTCTTCTATTGCTAATGCTACAATTCACAATACAAATGGATTTGCAGCTAAGTTTCTAGAATGTATCGCAGAAAATCGTGCATTTGTTCGTGCTGTCCGTAACTTTTTGGGTATTCACATCGTTGGTGCAGACGAGATCGACTCATCTAAGAACAAGTCTCCTATCGAAGTTCCTACATCCTCTACAGCTAAAGATATTAGCCCACAAGGAATTTTGAAGGAAAAAGCGGGCACTGACTTCAATTCTTTCCTAAATGAGCTACGAAAGCTTTATGGAGACGGCAAATATGAAAATGATCCAGAGATAATTAAAACTTGGAAAAATTTTAAGGATATTCCAGCAAAAGAATGTAGAAAATTACTTAAATTGTTTTGATAAAAGTAGCAAAAAATCACCTTGAGTTTTTAGAGATATATGACAATTTTTTATCCTGTAATGAGTCTGGATTAAATGGCATATATAATTCTTTAGGCGACGATTTTCCTATAAATCATGAAAGTATGAAATCTTTTTGGGGAAACTCTGTAAACTTTAGGTTATGCTATTGCACTTATGTCCAAGAAAAAAATTTAGATGTTAAATCTATTCTTTGGTGGTTAACTTCATTCGAAGAAAAATCAGCCAAGAAAGTTTTGAGTGAATATTTTTGGGTGTCCTTCAATAAAAAACACTCTGTTGCTTTGTTTAATCATGGTTTAAATTACGCAAAAAATAATTATTTTGATAAAGTTGTTTTCTCCAATGCATTTAATAATGAAAAATTAGAAAGATTTGCTTTTAAAAATAAATTTAAATTAAACCCCAGTAGTTACTATATTAATTTATGATACTTTTCTGACGAAAAAAAGATTTGTATCTGGATCTCGGGAAACTACATGTTCGGAAAATCTACCGCTTATTTTTGCATTTCCTGATCCATTGTGACTCTCCTCTATTGCTACATCCACAAATGTAGGTTTCTGATCACTTGCTAAGCCAGAAAACCCAGTTAAAATTATTTCTTTTTCGGTTCTAAGAAATAAATTAATAGAAAAATCATCAACAATATTTTTATTAAATGAAACTGTTTCACAATTCCCAGATAAATTTATTGTTGTTGAATCAAGTTTAATATCCAATAATGTTATTATTGATCCATCAATTCCACTTCTATCAATATACAACTCTTCTCCAGTAAATGTAATCCCAGTAAATCCTGATACACCCTCTATATCATTTAAAAAATTTGAGGTTAACATCGAACCACTAATTATATCTGAAAAGTTATTTCCAGAATTAATTCTATCAAAAGGTAAAAATTTATAAAATATTTCGTCTGTATTATTATTAAGCTCATCGCTAGTTATTGAAAAATCAATATTTTGATTTATTTCAGATAAAGATATATTTTTTACTATATCTGGATTTAAAATATTAAATTTTGTTTCTAAATCAGACTGCGATATTCCTGTAAACACATGTATTTTTTCTATATTAAAAATACCACTTTTATCATTATTATTAAATCCACCTCCTCCGCTTATGCCTAAACTTATGTTTACTTGATCTTGCACACTAGTATCTGCAAAATCAACAGCCGAATTAAGCCCACTAAAAGTAACTCCAGTCACATTTATTTCTGGCCTTTGTATCATAAACTTTCCCTGCCCACTTAAAAAACCAGATAATCCAGAAACAGCATTTTCCGAAACAGAAAAGGATAGCTCAACATCTTGGATTGGATTTAGTTTTTCTAAATTTGAATTAAAATGTAAAGCTTTCATTATATGTTAATAACCCTTTCATCTTTAAATGCTGTAACTGTATTATTTCTTCTATCTGCTACATATAACATTTTATTATCTCCTGTTGCTATATCAACTCCAAAATTAGAGCTAAATCCAAATATTGATTGAATTAAATTAAATCCATTTGATCCGCTACCGCTAAATTCAAAAATATGAACGGCGCCATCATTTTCTGTTGATGGACTATTGCCACTTATTGCAGAAACAAATAATCTGTCATTTGTTATTTTTACAAAAGTATAGTCTTCATTAGCTAGTTTTGTCATTCTTGAATGACCTAACCCTAAATTTGCCAAGTCTATACCTGTTATAAATTCAGCTCCAAGCTGAGTTTCAACACCTGTTATATGCACTATGTTAACAAATCCAGACTGGGAAACTCCTGCGCGACGACTTATTATAGCAGCTATATTGTTATCATTAATTGAAATAGAATTGAACCCTTCTGCAAAACCATTATTCTTGTTAAGCAAACCATTTGTTTCATCAAGTACGGTAAATTTTTGTGCATCGATAAAATCTTGATCTCCATTTGTCTGATTAAATTCATATATTTGCACAAAACCACTACCACTAAGAGTGTCAGGACCAAGTGTTCCATCTCTATTAAAAATTGGCCCTGTATGACTAGCTAATAAATATCTATTATTAAAATCAAAAGATTCTCCAAAACTTAAGTCTCCACTTTGTTCAGCAACAAGATTGATTGTATATCCGTTACTTAATGGGTGAATACCATCTACAGATCTATTCGCAAAAATATCATTTAATGGTGTGGTTGTAGCATAAAAATTATTAGCATCACTACTATTATCAAATTCAAGATCTTGTAATCCAGATCCACCTCCAGTTATTTTATCTATAAATAAGACTCCAGTTCTAAAAATATTATCTGGAGTTCCTGCATTTGAAACAGCTTGCGCTCCACGCGATACCAATATACCAGTATCATTTTCTACTTTATTAATTGTGGCATCAGTTCTGTCTCCAGTAAATAAAGAATTACTAATTTTCAAAACATTTCCTATACCACTTCCACTTGCCCTAGTAAACCCAGAAACAAATTCAGATCCAACCTGATGAAACATATGTATTTGACCATCTGAGTCGTTTTGTCCACTCCCTTGATTTCCAATAAACAATACTGTTTTATCAAAAAATGTTTTAGCAGATAAATCGGAACCAAGTCTTCCAGTGGCTAATCCTCCAGTAATTTGTTGAATATCATTTCCATTTTGAGAATCGTATATTCTTACAACTCCTGTATTGCCTTGATCCGCAGAAAAGCCGACAAATAAGAAATTACCATCAGAATCTACTGACATTTTTTCACCTACTGGAACTGATGATTCACCTGTTACAGAAAATATTTTTCTAAAATTAGAAAAAAGATTACGATTATCTACAAAATTAAAAGTATTTTGTTCTTGTACTTTTTGTGTGGATAAAGATCCAAAATTTGTGCCAGTAATTGTTACAAAATTAAAATCTCCACTTCCTGAAATTGATGTTACTTCTTCTTGTGTTATGTTTGTTATGTTATTTTTTATTTTTACAAAATCTGATAAGTTAGTCAAATTCGATATATTACCAGTGCCTAGACTTAAATCTAAAATTGATATCTGGTTATCTAAATTTTGAACCCCAGTAATAAATTGTGTGTTTTGTATTTCTTCTTCTGTTAAAATATCTTTTGTAATGCCTATATAATCAGTAAATACATTTGAATATTCATTTGTAAGATAATCTAGTTCATCAGACTGAGCTAGTTTTTTATTTATATTATTCTTTACCTTTTCTCTTTCTTCATCCGCAAAACCAAAAGTAGATGTATAAAATAATATCTCTTGCAATTTACCTTGGAAAGATTCATCAAATGATTGATCTGATCCAATTGTTCCAACTAAGTAGTTATTTCTGCCAGTTGATACAAATCCAGATACATAATCAGATCCACTTCCAATTCCAATAAATCCTGAACCAACTCCCGTATTTAATCCAGCAAATGCATTTATTAAGTATCTTGTGTCGTTGCCTGTGGAAATTATATTGCCGCTGTAACCAAATCCATCTTTTGTATTATCGGTATCTTCATCGATGCTAAATCCACCGAAAGTGTTATCCTGATCTCTTTCATGATACAAATATAATCTTGCATCATCACTGCCAAATTTTCCAGCGCCAATACCGAAATCTCTTTTTCCAGAGCTATAATTTTCTCCTAAAATAAAATCTGCTTCGAAGGCTGAAGCTGTATTTGTATTGTTCGTAACTACTGTATCAAAAGATGCTAATGCAAAGGTTTCTAAACCACTTACTCCGCTAATATGGTTAGTTAAAGTTGATCCTGGATCTGTATCGCCAAATGCATTAGTTTTAATGTTTAACACTGTAGCTCCACTTAGGTTGCCATCTGATCTAGTAAATTGCATAGCTGGCTTACCACGAAGAGTTATGACAGCCCCGCCACTAACAATAGTTGGTTGGTTGCCCGTTTCTGTTTGTGAGGCATCTTTATCTCCAAACTGATCATAAAGTTTACTTACAGTTCCAATTCCAGCTACCCCAACAAATTCAAGAAGCTTGCCAGTTACTATATCATTAGCCGTAAACGAGCCAGTTAAATTTGTGCCATGCTTAGCAACATCAACTACAAACTGACTAGAGTTTCCATTAAGATTAAACAAGCTATATCCATGATCGGGATTTTTTCCTCTACTGTCTCCCAAAAATGATATTTCATTATTGTTACTCAAATTTCCAGTAACCCCAGTAATTCCAGTATTAAAGAAATTTTCTTGTCCATTTACAAAAGTTCTTACTCCAGAATTTCTATCCACGTTTATAACATAATGATTTTTTCGTCCTGATGTATTATTAAATCCTACCCCAGTTGTTAAATTAAATATTCCGCTATTGCCATTTGTATCAGACATATGTAATTTAAGATCTCCAGTTTTAGAAAAGACCTCAAAGCCAGAATTTAAAAATTTAGATACAATTACAGACTTTCCAGTTGTGCTTTCTTTTAGATTAAAGAATATTGAAAAGTCTTCAATTCCAATATTACTTGTTAGGGTATTTTGACCTGATAATACGATAACGCCACTAGAACCATTTGCTAAAATTCCACTTCCCGTTTCTGAATTAATATTTTGTTTTATTAATTTTACTGCTGTATCTCCACTATTAAAAGTAGAAAATGTATCTGGTGTTTGATTTTCTAATGGTTGAATTATTGAAAAAATGTTATCTATATCAGCGCCTGTTTCAAATACATTCGCTACTTCATTTCCAGTTCCAAAAACAAAATTTCCAGTTGTTTGAACTCTATAATTAATTGCACCAGGTAAAATTTCTTCGTTAATGTTGTAAGCGCCTGTGTCTATTGCAAGATACCCAAAACTACCTGTTTGTTTAAATGATTTTAAATTAATTGCGTCAAAAGCAAAACCAGTTTTTGTAACTCCAGTCACATATGTTTGACTTGGATAAATTCCATCTTGAGATTGTATATGAATAGCAGGTATACCAAGAAAATCTTGTGATAAATTTACTTGTTGAAAACCTAGACCTGTCTTATCTATTTTTCTCACTTCTAACAAAATCTCATCTAAAAAGCTATCCTGCCCCCTATTTAATTCAAAATTTCCAGTAGAGACAGCTACATATTTATAGTCTTGATTTCCAGTTGCAAAAGACGATATTTTAAATCCACTTTCAGAAACTTCATTTATAACTAATGGTTTGATATCGTTAAATACTTCTCCAGATATAAATTGATGATTAAAAAGCAAAACTGGTGTACCAGTAAATGAGCCTGCAAAAGATCCACTTTGTATTCCGCTTTCAAAATTTATTCCTGAAATTTCTGCAATTTCGACATCTAAAGTTGATTTAATTTTAAATCTTCCATCTCCCGTGTATCCAATTCCAGATAATATTTCTTCAGTTGTTATTTCCAACACTTCGTCATTATTTAAATTTTTAAAGTTTTCAACCTCAGTAATGACTCCATTTAAACTATTCGTCCCATCCTGATTAAAAACTAAATTACCATATCTGGCACTTATTTTTTGATCAATGTCATAATTTTTTTCATTGTTAAATGCACTATCTCCAAATCTATCAATTATATCTAAATTTATTCGACTAAAAAGATTATTATTATCTCTTGGATACGCATTAAGTGCCTCTCCAGTCCCAAAATGTGCTCCAGATCCAGTTAAATATGATTGATCGTATGCATTATCTAAAGAAATATTTTTATAACCAAGATAGTTATCATCTTGAGTATCAAAATTAAAATCAGAAAAATTTAAGTTAAATGATATGTCTGTTGAGTCTTGTGAACGTAAACCAACGTTACTTAATCTAGAAAAGGTTTCAAGTTCATAAATTCCTATTTGTTTCAAATCCTGTAAAGTGAAGCTTGTTACATCTCCAGTTTTTGTTACTAAAATTGGGTTTGTATTTGTTTGACCATTAGGCTTTGTCAAAAATAGTGCAAATTGATCGCCTGGATTTGTAGAATTTCCAGTTATAAATATTGGAATATCTATTGCGCCACCTTCATTGAAATCTAAAGTTTTTGCTCCAGTTGATATCCCAAGAGGTTTATTGGGTTTATTAAATATATTCGTTTTTATAGGTGTATCAAAGCTATCTAAATCTTTATCAAAATTTTCTCCCTTTTCTATAAATTCAAATTTTCCAGTATGGTGTCTTATCGCACCAACACTATAAAATTTATCTGCATTCTCCTCTACATTTAATACTTTGTAATGTTTTTCACTTCTGCCACTTACTTGAACTAATATATGAGAATTAGGAAAGAAATCATTAACATCTATAGGGTACTCCTGCCCAGTGTTCAATCTAAATAGTAAATGATCATCAAATTCTTCTATAAAGTTAGTTCCTGTATCTAATTGAAACTTTGAAATTTGAGGATTTTTTAATCCAGACACATCTTCATCTGATATAAAATCTCCTCTTTCTGGAAATAGTGCTATGTCTCTTTTTTTATCGTAAAGATCTTTAATTTTTGTAGTATCTCTTGCTGTACATAAAGTTATATTTGATCCAGTTTCAATTAAACCCGTAATACTACTCAACTCTTTATCTACTAAAAATGCAGTAAATCCAGGACCATTAGTATATTCATGAAATCCACTAACACCTAAAAATTTCCCAAAATTTTGTTTTATATTTTTTAATTGATCTTCTACTTTTATTATATCTCCAGGTTGTAAAAATAGCCCTTCATGACCACACTCAAAAGAAACCGTTTCTGTTTCATTATTTGTCTGAAAAAGAGCTGCCCTTGCGGATCTTAACGCTTGTCCTCTTGAAGTTGTTGCAAAACCATCTAATGTTTTTCTGTTGTATCCAAATTTTTGTATGCCATCTTCATCTTCAACATATTCTGATCTTAATCTATAATTATTTCTTTTATCTAAAAAATTTATATTTACAGCGGTCATCCTAGATGTTTTATATGTATCAGAATAAGTAAACAAGCCGTCTCTTACATTTAAATTATTAAAAAATAAAACAGGGTCTTCTGGCTTATCAATCCTAAATTGTATTTGAGAATTTTGATAAAAAGCTAAAGCTCTCATCGTTTTTGATATGTCTTTTATAACTTTATATGCGTCTTCATCTCTATTTAGTGATTGATTAAAAGAATATCTTGGCTCTAAACCACCAAACCCATCAGATAATCCTACAAATCTCCCATCACTATCAACAGCATCACAATATTTGCCTATTTCAAACAATGACCAAATATTTATTTTATCTAACTCTCTATTATAAGTAGCTGTTCCATATCTGTAATTGGTTAATAAATCATATAGAATCCAAGCTGGATTATCTGACCAAGATAGTTTAAAAGTTCCATCCCAGGTTCCATCATATATTAAATTACCCGCAGAGCTTCCATCTTCAGAAAATCTTCTATCAAATCCAAAATCATCTATCGGAAAATAATTTGATGGAATTAAAATCTTTTTACCCTTTAAGGCGAACGTTCTAGTTGGCAAATTATCTATAGCTCTTGCATCTATTTCAGATGCTACCAAAGCAGAAAGTGGATAATAAAATTCAAATTTATTTTTTTCTGCTATTGAACTTACCAACGCTTGTCTTCCTATTAATGTCGAAAGAGTTTCTGAATCAATTTTTTCTACGGTTATTTGTCTTAATAATGTATCACTTTGATGTTCTGGTAATTCTATATCTTTAATTGTAAATTCATATGCACTTGTTACAAGACCAGTTAAACTAATTCTTCCAGTCGTGTTCGTAGAATATCCTTTGCTGTCTGTATTCGATAAATTAAATGTAGGATTTGTAGTTATTTTTGTTCCATCTTTTTTGTATTCTACAAGTTTTATTTGTAAATTTATAGTAGTAGCCCTACGTCTACCCATTTTTGCATTTCCTCTTTTTGCATCGTCAACTGATCCTGTAGCTTGAGTGTCAAAAAGCTGACTTACGACCATATTAATATCAACAGAACCTACATTTTCGTGAGATATCTCGTGTATAAAAGGAATTGCGCTATCTCTAATTGGCGTATAATTTCTCCATTGAGCAAAGTTTCCTCCTCTTCTTTGGTCAGAATTTCCAGTTCCTGATCTTGCACTTCCTCCCTCAACAAAAGGTCCCAGTAATTTAAAATTAAATTTAAAAAGCGTTGTAGCTTTATCAATAAATGATGTTTGTTCTTGAAATTCTCCACCTTTTCTAAGAGATAATTTATATTTTGAAAAATTAGAAACTTCCTCTGTTTTTAATGGAACATCATCAAAGAAAACACCTCTGTCGAGTGTATATGAGTTATAATTTATTATTTTGCCAATAGATCCACTGCCACTTCGCCTAATCCATTCTGAGCTTTCAGCTTGAGTTAGCCTTTCGAATAAAGATTCTTCTGTTGTATAGATATCATCACTTGCAGGCAATATCCAGTATGTCTCTGTTCTACTTAAATTTGATATAAGCCACTCACTAGCATTATGAATAATTGTAAAAACTTCTGTATTTTTAGATAATCCATAGCTAGCACCCGTAAAAGATTCATAATTATATTTTATATAAGCGTTATCTGCAATAAACTGAGTTACTTCTCTAAAGACTCCAACGGCCCCTACATTCCTGTGAAGACTAGTGTTAAAAGTTCCGTTTGTCGCATCAACCAATCTTTTATGTCCAGAACCAAGAAAACCAATAAATTCATCGACTTTAGCAAACTGACAGCAATGAACACGGACTCCGTTTGATAAAGCAAGATTTAAAGCAGTATTTAAATTTAAAGGATCGTCTCCTATTTCATCAGTAAGTATTATTACTTCATCTGCGGTGCCAAATGCATTAATAGCATTAATAAAATTTGCATTATGCAATTCGAGACCCGAGCCCTGACCATTGTTTTCAATTACTAGATTTCTTAGACTATCGTAATTATCCGTAAAGCCAACACTAACAAAATTGCCCTGTTGACCGCTTTGACCAAACATAGCAATTTTTACTTTATTATATGGACCAGCTCTAAGGACTTTTACAAATTCTTCTATAGAATTAGCAATTTCGCTATTTTCGGAGTTCATTGAACCACTGAAATCCATTATAAGTAAAATTTTTATATCTTTGGAGGCTTTAGGTAATTTTTTAACTTCCGTGTTTCTTTTATATGACTTGTTTAAAAATTTATCATTAAAGTTTTTGAGTATTAATCCTGGTTGTCCAGATATTGTTAGATTGGGTGTTTCAAATTCTCTATTTACATCTTCTCCCAACAAAACTCTTCCATCTCTATCTACTAAACCCTCAATTGGGCCCTCAGACACAAGGTCTATAGCTCTACTAACAGCATAAGACTCTTTTGCGTTAGTCCTATCTGGTGGTATTATTTGAGATGGCGGTGGATCTTTTGACTTGCCCCCACCAAAAAGGCTATCAAGGAAACCACTTCCACGAATTTTTATCTTTTTAAATATATTTGTAAAAGTGTGCATAATTATACCTCTATACTCACATCTAAAGCCTTTGCATTTGTTGATATGATTGAACTTCCAACTCTTATTTGGCCATAAATTAAGGGAACTCTGAATCCCTGTATTGCATTGTTATCATTATTATTAAAAAGATAACTTTCTGTTTGTGCGTCAGCCGCTTGACTAATTTCACTTAGTGGTTCCACGGCAAAAAGTAGAGCGATTACAGCATTTACTAATATAGCTATTCCAATATTTATAACGGCACCCAAAACAAGGCCACCAACACTAGCAGCAAATGCAGAGCCAAAAACCGCAGAGACTATTGCCGCACCCACGGCAGAGCCAAAAATTGATGGCACTATATCTATCACTTCGCTTCTTTCATAGTAATCACACATTTCTTTACAGACATTATTTTTTTCTGTAATAGCTTTATATATTATACCACGTTGAGGCATTATTTTTAAGTCTCTCTTAAAGCCTTCAAAGTTAGCGCACAAGGCATCCACAGCCTCTTTTGCGTTTCTGACTTTAAATTTATGGACTTTTCCATATTTTTGTCCAAGTTTTCCATGTAAATTAATAATCATTTATTAAATTCTCCAATTTTTTTATTAATTCAATTTTTGGTTCGTAATCATCTTTATAGTAAAAAGAAAACTTTTTTGTTTTAGTTGAATATATTAAATAAGGGTATAAACAGTTTTCAGAGCTTTCCTTGTCTTCTTGAGATAAATTTTCGTCCCCATTTATATGGGAATGTATTATCGCTACTAAATTTTTATTTAATTTAAAATTTAAAAATTCAGCAGGGTGTATTTCAAAGTAATCAACCGAATTTGAATAGTTGGTTGCTTTTTCAAATTTAAATTGATTTTGAAAATATATAAAACCACACATTTCTTTAAATGAATTTTTATTAAAGTAATCTATGGCATCATTTAAAAAATCTTTATTATCTTTGGGCTCTATATTCATAAGTTCCAGGAAATCCTCCAAATGGCAATGGATTGTTAAATCTTAAACCACAAGCATTGGTATTTTTTTTACACGCATCTTTTTCCCACTTATCAGAAAAACTTGGGAAATCATTTGCACTAGATATATGAGCTTGTTTGCATACATAAAAAATTTTTATACCTTTATTTAATTCTGAATCTATTATTTCGGTTGCATCTTCATCTCTTAACATATACGCTTTATTTTCTATATAGACATAATCATTAACAGCATAAGAAATTCCATCCCTAGACCAAGCACCTTTGGATTTTAAATTTTCTGCAAATTGTTCTCCATTTTTGTTTGTTTTGGGTGTTCCCGCATATCTGCATCCATATCCTCTATATATCCAAGAACAATATCTAGAGTATCCAGCTCTGTTAGGTATTTTATAATTTTCCATGTCCAGAGGCGTAGCTAATTGAAATTCTAAGATCGATTTATTTTCTACTGTTTTGTGGCTTATATAATAAATTTCATCTGGCAAACCGTTATCTACATCTTCTCCTCCAAATGGATTACCGCCATCAAAATTTGCATCATCTAAAAATCTAGCAAATACCCTTTTTCTAATAACTCTTGCACCCGTTAAATCTCCAAATTTAGCAATATATCTAGATATAAAAAAGTCTTTATTACTAATTCTTATTTTCGGTCTAGGGAGTTCTTGTTCGCCAATTGTCCTAAATGCTTCACCTTCAATTGGCATTGGTAAATATTGTATACCTTGCCATATAATTCCTGTTTCAATTCCGTTAGAAGATGGGGATATTGCAACAAAACTAAAATCATCCTCTGGGTAATTATAATATATTAGAAAAAACTCCAAAATACTAGAAGGATCAAAATCCAACAATTGCTTTATATTTTCTTTATTAAAACCATCTCCCATGTATTATATTACACACGAAAAGATATTTTTTTGTGTAAATATGTTTATAATGGCAAATACAGATGTAAGAATTTCGGATTTAACAGAGCTAAGTATAGCAGACTCTGGTGACCTTTTTGCAGTTGTCGAAACTGGTACAGCAAACGCAACTAGGAAATATAAATTCGGCAGTTTAAGTGGTCAAATATTTGATCCTTTAAGTGAAGCTACAGGTAGACTAAGCACAGCGACTGGAGCGTTGAGTACAGCGACTGGAGCGTTAAGTACAGCGACGGGTCAACTTTCATTAAGACATTTATATTCAGTTCATGCAGAGGAAGAGTCTATTCTTTCAACAGGTAGCACTCATAGCGGATTTCAGTGGTCTTTCGGTGATGGTGTAAAAACTGCAACTGGTCATGGCATCCCAATTGTTTTTGCATCTAAACTTGTTGGATTTGGCTTTCAAGGAAAGAGGCTTAGCGCTGGCAATGTTAGTGTTGAAATATATAAAGGTGCGACCCCAACTCTTGTATCTGGAACTCTTACCGCCAGTAATGAGACATTTACAACTGAAGTATCACCCCCAATTGATTTTGAGGCTGGTTCTACATTAAATTTTAAAACAAATGAATCATCAGGCAATTTAGATAGCGGCATAGCTGTTGCTTATCTCGCAACTACTAATACGTCATTTAACTTCTAGTGTAAAAAATAAAATGTCAGATAACCCACACCTAATTGAAAAAAATATTCATGGAACTTTTGACACTGGCTTGCTGGTTACTGGTTTTTCGGGTATAATTGGAGCTTTAAATGCAAACTTTCCAGTTAGCAATTCACAAAACAATCACATGTTGTCTAAGTGTGTGAAAGAACTCAATAAAAAATTAGATGCTTTTGGATTAACTTCTTTTATAGTTGGCGAAAAAGATGCTGGATTTTTGCCATCGAATATAAGAGATGAATTTTTAGGCGCTGCCCCTACTATAGGAACAATCGATTTTCTGGAACTTGAAAATGATGACTTTTTATTGCAAGAAAATGATAGCAAGTTAGTTATAATTCCAGACAATTAATAAATAGTGTAAATAAACAAAATGGCGGATAATAAAATAGGCGACCTTAATGAGCTTTTATCAGTTGATTTGGATCAAGATCTTCTTGTTGTTGTAGACGCAAGTAATGATGAAACTAAGAAACTTAAACCTCAAAATATTTTTTCATGCGAGCGTGTTATCATTGCTAGTAACAGCTGTGCGAATGGAACCCTTGCAGTAGTTGTAGGTGGAAGTGGTAACTCCGCTAGCGGCAATTATTCATTCATAGGTGGTGGTAAAAGCAATTTAACTAGCGGTGACAATTCATTCGTAGGTGGTGGTTACAACAATACAGCTAGCGGTAACAATTCATTCGTAGGTGGTGGTCGCAACAATACAGCTTGTCGCAATTGTTCATTCGTAGGTGGTGGTTACAACAATACAGCTCAGCGCAACAATTCATTTGTAGGTGCTGGTCGCAACAATACAGCTAGCGGTGACAATTCATTCGTAGGTGGTGGTAAATGCAATAAAGCTTGTCCCAATTGTTCATTCGTAGGTGGTGGTTACAACAATACAGCTAAGTGCGAGATGTCATTTGTAGGTGGTGGTCGCAACAATACAGCTTGTAGTTATTACTCAACTGTAGGCGGCGGCTCAAATAATACAGCTTTTAATTCTTACTCAACTGTAGGTGGTGGTTTATTCAATAAAGCTTGTGGTCTTTACTCAACTGTAGGTGGTGGTAAAACCAATATAGCTCGTGGTGTATACGGATTTGTAGGTGGTGGTCAAGGCAATGTAGCTAGCGGTTCGTATTCTTCATCCGTAGTCGGTGGCCGCGGAAATTGCGCCAACTCTAAATATTCAAATATTGGAGGCGGAAAAAATAACAATATTAAAATCACCGCAAGTTATAATTCATGCTATTCAAGTATAGCTGGAGGTTGTAAAAACACAATTTGTGGTCAAGGTTCTTCTTCAAGCATTGCTGGTGGAATATGTAACGAAATTAAAGGTAAGAAAAGTTTTATTGGCGGCGGCGACAGCAATAAAATCTCTGAGTCTGCCGCTTGCTATAGTTTTATTGGTGGCGGGTGCAATAACAATATTTTATCTAGAGGTAGTTTTATTGGCGGCGGCTCAAATAATTGTATATGTTCTGCCCACTGCTATTCAACTATAGTTGGTCAAGGAATTACATCTGTAGCAAGCGGAACACTTCACGCTAATCAATTAGCTATTATGAATCTCCCAACAAGCAATCCAAATGTTTCTGGAGTCGTATTTCGTGATGGTAATGTTCTGTGCGTTAGCACTGGTTAATTAGAATAGCCAAAAAACTGTTGATACCAAGCATAACTTTCATCAATCCATTGACAAGGTTGTTCTCCTAAGATTTCTATGTAATCTTCTTTAATTGGTTGCACATTGTTTTTGATTTTGTGCAAATCTTTATCTAATCCATGAATGATATCATTTTCATGTGTTGTTTGCTCTACATTTTTAAAATTATGTTTATGTCCATTTATTTCTAATTTTTTATAAAGTTCAGTCATAATTCTTTTTGGGTTAGAACACAAATCTTCAGCACGAACAAATAGAATCTTATCTTGTAAACCCTGTTGAATTAAATCTTTAATTTGATCAATTGAGTGCCCAAGTGGAGCATTTTGTACATATACATCTACTCTTTTTTCTACTGTTGTGCCTTTAAGCTCTGATGGGTTACACCATTGTGATTGTTTATCTGGATTTTTTCTATACATCTTTTCAAAAGACGCAATTATTCCTTTCATATCCCTAACCATGCAAATAATTTTTGGAGGCTCACCTAAAAAATTTTCTAACCACTGAATGTTGTTTTTATATCCGCGACCTTTTAAAAATATGTAATCTTTATCAGATAAAGATTCTGCATAAGCGATCATTCCAGCTCTACAAAAATTACGCCAAGCCTTTAGCATTAAATCTTGATCTTGCGACGCTAAAAATTCAGCAGAATTAGTAAATTGTTCTCTGGCAGCTAAAATTAAGTTAAAAGCTCCATCTGTTGGTGTAGCATAACTGTCTGCTCTTTGATTAATTATATTTTGTAGTAATGTGCTACAAGATCTGGGCATTGAGGAATTAAATATAATTTTTTTCATTTTTTATTAAACTTTGATAAATCTTCTCTAAATCAAAAATTTGATAATCTTTAAAAGGAAATTCGTGTTCGTGACCTGATAAGTCGTAACTTTGAAAAATATTATCTATTCCAGGACTTTTTATTTGCGCCAAGTATTCTTCCTTTGGTAAAAAATTATCGTGCATTTCATAACCAAATACTTTTGGGCTTGTGGTAATCCAACAAACTGTCGATGGCATTTTTAAAGCAGCAGCAGCATGTTGAAAACAGCTATTAATTAGAAGTCTTTTTTTAGATTTTAAAATTAAAGCCAAGAACATTCTTTTGTTTGGAACTTCAGAAATTCTTGTTACATTATTTAATTGATAAGAATTTTCCGCGCAAACATGTAATACGTTGTAAGTACTTGCAAATTCATTTACAAGGGCTTGAGCTTGTGGTGGAGGAATATCTCTCTCCCAAGAATAAACTTTATTTTCTTTAAACATACCAGATCCTGTTTGAAGCAAAAATACTGGTTTTTCAGAATTTAAATTTGTATTAAAAAAATCTACCTCAGCTCTTGTAAAAAAAAGTTCTGGTTCTATTGAGCCATCAAATGGTAACCCGTGAAGTTCGCACCAAGAATGCACGATGTGTTGCTGATTATGCAAATGTCCCGTATGAAAATAAGGTTCAGATTTTAGAATAATCGTATCTTTACCTTCAATATAATCTTTGTAAAAATAAGGCATATTGCCAGATCTATAAACTCTATACACTCTTGGGTTGTTAATATAAACCTCAGGCCATGGTGTGACAATTACAATTTTCCGTTCTGGAAATTTTTGCTGTATGTACTTTATAACCGCAGTTGAAGCAATAATTTTACCTATACCACCTTCTGGATTAAAAATTATATATTTATTCATTTATGTATAATAATTTCACAAATTAATAAATCAACTGTAAATAAAAATATGAGTTTATCAGTAACATTGAATGAAGATAAAAGTGTCGTAATCGCTCCAGTTCAAACTTCAACCGTTCCTAGCGGTACACTTGAAATAGAAAGAATTATTGATGTGCCCTCTAAAAGAGAGGTTATTGTGATTGTTAATCATATTGGAAGAATTCTCTTGGAGGATTTGTCTGGTGATAATTATGATACTCCTGCAGAATGGACAAACGCAGATATTCAAAATTCTCTTCTAAATTGGATTAATTCAAATTCTTAAATAAAAAGGAAAAAGTGTGGCAGATAAAAGAATATCACAACTTACAGATATTCAAAGCGGTGTTGACCCAAGCACCGATTTTATTCCTATTGTAGATTCCTCTGCAAGCGAGACAAAAAAAGTAAAGCCACAAAATCTTTTTTCCGAGAGCGGTGTTATTGCTGCTTGTAACAGCACTGCTGCTGGTAGTTGTGCAGTAGTCGTAGGCGGTTTATCTAATAGTGCTGCTGGTGATTGTGCATCAGTCTTAGGTGGCCGTAACAACACTGCTTCTGGCAATCTTTCGACCGTAGCAGGCGGTTGCAACAATACAGCTTGTAGCAACATGTCATTTGTAGGTGGTGGTTACAACAATACAGCTAAGTGCGCGATGTCATTCGTAGGTGGTGGTTACTCCAATAGAGCTTGTGGCAGTTATTCATTCGTAGGTGGTGGTTACAACAATACAGCTTGTAGCAATTACTCAACTGTAGCTGGAGGCACTTCAAGTAGAATCACTAACGCATCCAATTTCTCAACTATTGGTGGTGGCTGTAAAAATTGTATCATCTGTAGCGCCTCCTGCTCAACTATAGCTGGCGGTAGACTAAATAAAGTTGCTCATCAGCTTTCATTCGTGGGTGGCGGAAAAAGCAACTGCATTTGTCAGATCTATGGAACTATAGGTGGTGGTGACAGTAACAGAATCCTAACAAATGCTTGTTATTCAACCATTGGGGGTGGTATTGGTAATCGGATTCAAAATTTTGAAAAATCAACAATAGGTGGCGGCGAATCAAATTGTATTTGCTCTGTTGCTGGCGTAATCGCAGGCGGTTATCTAAATAAAATTTGCAGCACAGCCCATTGCTCAACTATAGGTGGCGGTTATCAAAACAGAATTTGCGCTCCCAGTTCTTTCGTTGGGGGTGGTTATTGCAATCAAATTTTTACTAGCGCCGCAGGGACAAATGTTATTGTCGGTGGTTGCTACAATTGCATGTGCGTAAACTCAACTGGCTCAAGTATTGGCGGCGGTTATCAAAATAAATTAGGGGCTGCGTATGCCGTAATTGGCGGCGGTTTCAATAACAAAGTAAGTGGTAAAAGAAATGTTGTAGCTGGCGGCCACGAAAATTTCATTACAGGCATAAGCATATGTTATTCAAGCATCGCTGGCGGAAAATGCAACAAAAATAATCACAGTCATTCCCATATAATCGGCTCCTGTATTACTAGCGTGGCTACAGGTACATTGCACGCTAATTGTTTGTTCCTTAGCAACATACCAGCTAGTAATGCTGGATTAGTTGCAGGTCAAGTTTATAGGGACTCAAATATCTTAAAAATTAAAACTTAATAATTTGCCTTGACATTTTCATTTTTGCTTATAGTATTGCAAATAATGAGTAAATGGGGAGAACAACAACGAGGAGCTTTTTGGAAAAAAGAGGGCAAAAATGGCAAATATCTTGCTGGTTATGTACTTATTGATGACGTAAAGCACCCAATAACAGTTTTCCCTAACCAATACAAAGAAAAAGACAACCAACCAGAATTTATAATTTATGAGACATTCTCTAAGTGATTGGGTTTTTAATATTTTTATTTATTTTTTAATGATCCCAATAATTATTATCTCAGAAATTCGCTGGTATCTTAAAAAGGATATTGACAAAAATTAACTTTCTAACATTATAAGCTTTATGTCTAAGAAATTACTAAAAGGTAAAACACAGTTAAAAGGAAATATAGGTAAATTATATGGTCGATCAAGCGGTCAAATGGTATACAATGAAATTGTAGGTTATAAAGTAACCCCTAAAATTGATGCTGCCATTAGAAAAAATCGCGAATCGTAATTTGGTGGGATCGCCTTTACTTACCCTATCGAAATTAGGATTTGTCTTTATTTTTATTGTGGAAATCAAATAGTACTTTAACTTTTTCTGTAAGACTTTCAATGTTATAGTGCATTTTGGCCAATATAATCACTAAGCCAATAAACCCCACAAAGATTGGCCATAAAGCTGATATAATTTCTAGAACTTCGCTCATTTGAAAGTTTTTTAATGTACAGGATATTTTACACAAAATACTTGACAAAATACATAAAGATCTTATAATATATCGGTATATGGATATTAAAATTGAAACAACTGTTTCTGCAGAACTTGACGATAAAGCATTTTCTGTTGGAGATTTTATTCAGCAATTGGGTGAAATACAAGAGCAAAAATTTGAAGCTCTTTGGGATGAATGTAAAGAAAAAGAGTGGATCAAGGGTATGGATAAAGAAACTGCAAAAGATTGGCTTTTTGATTATTGCTTTAACGGGTGGGGTAAAAATTCACACGGTTTTGAGTTGACATTTTCTGAAACTATTGCAGAATGTGAGTCTTACGAAGTCAAATAATATGAAATACGAACAATTAGAAAAAAAAGTAAACGATTGGGCTAAAGATAAAGGAATCTTTGAAAAGTCTACTCCATTGAAACAAATAATAAAAACTGAGGAAGAACTCGATGAGACTTTGGAGGCTCTTCGAAATTTGGATCAATATAAAAATGAAAACAATATAGCAAAAGCAAACTTCGCTCTTACAGAAGTAGAAGATGGTATCGGCGACATGTTAGTCACAATTATTATTCTTGCAAATATGGTTGGTCTTGATTCAACAAAATGTCTTGAGTCTGCATACAATGTTATCAAAGGTCGAACTGGAAAAATGGTGAATGGTTTGTTTATTAAGGATAAATAATATAAAACATGAGTAAATGGAAAAATAGTAAAAGTTGGAATCGTGGGCAACGTATTGAAAAAGCTTTCGCTTCTGTTTTAAAACATCGCGATCCGAATTACCGCAAGGCAAATAGAGAAGAACAATTTCGTCATATTGATTATTTTACCTCTTTTGGAACAATTGATGTAAAAGCAAAAAAGAAAATTAGTCGTTCTGATGAAAATGAACAGGAAGAATTTGTTTGGGTAGAGTTTCAGAATGTGCAAGGTCGTGATGGTTGGTTACGATCTGGTGCAGATATTATTGCCTTTGAGCGTGAAAATGAATTTGTCTTGGTTAACAGGAATTATATATTGGGAATGGCTCAAGTTAAATGTGATTTGACTAAAAGGGTCACAAGCAGTAAAGATGCACTTTATAAAGCTTACCAAAGAGAAGGTCGCAAAGATTTAATTTCAATTGTAAAAATGAGCGATATCACAAATATGCCACATAGAATTTGGAAAAAATAGTTTAAACTTAATGTAAATTTAATTATGAAAGGGGAAATAGAAGTATTAGGAACCAATCAAGGGCTTAGCTCCCTTGAGGGATACAAGGGAGCAGGCTCTCTTGTATCTGTATGTAAAGAACATCATTGTTTAATGTTGGGCGAAACAAAATTGTCTTATCAAATATACAGAACAATCCATGCCGAAGATCACATAGAATATGAGGGTTGGTGTGCTTCGGAAGATATGAATGTAGGCAGAATGGGTATAAAATTTGTTCCTAAAAACACTTTATAATTTATTATTTCGCAAATAAGAGTATTATAGTGTAAATTGTTATGAAATGTTTGGACTTATCACGATGCTATTATCCACACTGGGGGCGACTGGCATGGGCAGTATGCTTAAAATTGTTGGTGGAATTTTTCAAAGTATTTCAGAAGCTAAAGCTGCGAAAGAACGTAGAGAACTTGTTAGAGATATGCAAATCCGAGGAATGGATAACGAGTTTCAAAAAATGCTCGTTGGTGAAACTGATAAAGATAGTGGTATGTTTACTAGGGCTACTCGCCGTCTTATTGCTTTTATGGGGATGCTCAACTTCGCCATCATCTCCATCCTCTGCACAATCTACCCAAACACTACCCTCATTACCTTTACACCTCCAGAAAATAAAGAATCCTTCAGCATTATCTGGGGACTTATCAAGTTCCCAAGTGGATCAGAAATTACATCAACCATTACAACAGGGCATATTTCTTTGGTCGCAATCACCACTTTGGGAGCAATAATTGGATTCTATTTTACTCCTGGAGGCAGAAAAGGATAAATAAGTGTAATGTATATTAGCGAAATCCCTCGCAAATTTTAAAAAAGGCAAATAAGACATGATTGGAGATATTTTATCGTTTATAGAGCAAGTTGGCTTGCCAATTACGGCTACATTAGCCATTGGTTGGTTTTTATTTATTATTTTAAAATTTATTTTAGCTCAAGTAAATGATAGAATTTCTGGAATAGGAAATGCTTTATTGGGTTTAGAAAATAAAGTTGATGTAATGAATAACGACATTGTTAAAATTGATGCTTTATTTTCAAGTGCATTTAATGTAGAGCCAAATCTTGATAGAATTGCCGCAAGTGAAGGAAAGGAAGATTGCAGAGATGATTAAAAAATTAATTTTTTTCGCGTTAATTTTGGTTAATACATTATGTTTTTATTTATTGGACAGAGATATAAATGAATATTCTCAAATAATTGAAGAACAGCAAGTGCAAATTGCAGAACAGCAAACACAAATTGACGATCTAAAAAAACAACTTGGTTATCATAATCTAAGAATTACTAGTCAAATGGATACTCTTATGGTGCATCGTTCTCGACTGGAGCAAATAAAAGTTTTCTTGGAGAACTGGAGGAGTGGTTTCGCTTCTAAAATTAATTTAAAAAACGCTCGCAAATTTTAAAAAAGGCAAATAAGATATTATGAGTGGATATGAATTTCAACATTGGGCTGATGTGGTCTCTAAATTCGGATTTCCTGTTATTGCTTTGATTGGTGTCGCAACTTTTATTTGGTACATTTGGAAGTGGGTGACTACTAAAGTCAATCCTGCTCTAAGTTTGGCAGGTTCATCACTAGGTAAGTTAAAAAAACAGATACAATCTTTAGATAATGATATGATTCGATTGAACATGAAATTAAAAATTTTAATTCAAGAGCGTCATATCGTAGATAAACATAGGAAAGAAACCATAGAAGAAAACTAAAAAAATTTAAAAAAATTATGATCGAAACATTATTTATATTCATCGCAGGATTTATTACTGGAATCCTTGTAGGTCGCAGAAACAAGCAAGGCGTAGAAAAAGCAGTTTCTTCTGCCAAAAAAACAGGCAAAAGAGTCGCCAAAAAGATAAAAAAGTAGTTGATATTCAAGAGGTTGCAAATTGTGACCTCTTTTTTTATTGACTTTGGTTATTTGTTGCGTTTGTATATGCAACTTATGATTATCGAAACCAGAAACAAAAACATAAAGTCCCAAGGCATTGCAAAGCAAAAGTCTTGTTCGATTGACCAAGAAGATATGCGTTACATAGCTTCTCTGTTGAGGAATAACTATTCTAATCCTCTGTTGGCTACTATCCGTGAAATCGTTGCTAATGCACTTGATGTTACGAAAAGTAAAAAGGTAGACCTTCAACTACCAACTCAGATTGAACCAAACTTTATCGTGCGAGATT
>CAACVD010000066.1_pt1 | contig 41152 bp, 64 predicted proteins | sample 2381771 | NCBI WGS metagenome assembly CAACVD01 (sample SAMEA5211965, study PRJEB30684) | marine metagenome | biome: Marine; feature: Epipelagic; material: Water | collected 2015-10-15 | depth 15 m
TCATAACGGGTTATATTACAATCAGAGCGGATCGGGGAACACCGCTGTCGGGTCTGCGGCTATGACCAGTGGTGTTTAATTTTAAAGCATCTTTACCTACAGCAGTGTTGTTATCTGCCGTGGTGTTAGTGGTAAGAGAATTAGTTCCTACACTCACGTTGCCAGTGCCAGTGGTATTTGCTCTTAAACTGTCGTAGCCAACCGCAGTGTTATTACTTGCAGTGGTTGAAAATCTAAGCGAATTTGACCCTAAAGCAACATTGCTACTTCCTGTTGTGTTGGTCAATAAAGCCATTCTTCCTACTGCGGTGTTATATGCGCCAGTAGTGTTTGCCCCTAGAGCGTCTTTTCCAAAAGCATTGTTATAATTTCCAGTAGTATTCGAATCTAAGGCTACTGAACCCACTGCTACGTTTTCCGTGCCAGTGGTGTTTGCGCTAAGTGCCATATGACCAAACGCTGAATTGTTACTAGCTGTGGTATTAGCGTCAAGTGAGCCATAGCCAACGGCTGTGTTACTGGCACCGCTGCTATTCGCAATTATCGCATGAAAACCTATGGCTGTATTTTGAGATCCTGTATTATCTCGTAGAGCGTTTGTTCCGATAGCTATGTTTTGGTCGCCAGTTGTAACTGTGGTTAATGCGGCGTGACCAATAGCTACATTGTTATCTCCACCAGTTGTCACGCTATCTAGCGCAGTATCTCCTAACGCTACATTCTGACTGCCTGTCGGGTAGTTGCCGTCCAGCTTGATTGTGCCATTATCAACATCAACATCACCGATGACGGTGAGGCCGTTTGCCGTGTTAAACCTTGATAGCCCTGCGCCTATATATGGCATAGATCACTCCTAAGTGCTTATAGCATCCACGACAGACACCCAGACATCCGCGCTACTAGCGACATTCGACTGAACTTTGAGAACATCAGAAGATTGCATGACGATCTTAGCCCCACCATCCAAAACCTGTAATGCTGAACCAACAGGGATAGGGGCATCTTTGACTATGTAATAATCGTTTGATCCATCATTTATAAAAACATCCATGAGGATTTGGCTTGTGTGAACATTGGCAACATTGATGCCAACCAGAGCATCATCAGAGTTTGCGGTTCGTACCGTGACCGCACTTGTGCCGACATTCCTGACAATGCTTCTTTCAAAATCCTGTGCCATAATACCCCCTCATAAAGCCACTGCCATAGCTATAGCAAAGCCAGCCGTTACCGCACTGCTTGTCTCTGAATCTACATATGCCTTAATTGATTGCTGTGTCGCTAAATGACTTGCACTGTTTGATGACATATTATCTTCATCTTTGATAGATGTACCAGATATTGACCCATTCAATACCGCGCTTGTAAGCGTTTTACTTGTTAGAGTCTGTGCCGTATCAACTCCAACCATCGTAAAGCTGGCATTAGGAACAGTAATAACGCGGGTAGTGCCACTGGAAATCCCGCTACCCTCAAACCTAAATTTTTTCGTGGCATCAGCGTTATCAACAGCGAAGAAAGTGTTAGTGTCGCGCAAGTTAATTATTGTGTTATTGTCCGTTATCAGCGTTGCGCCACTTAGTGTGACGTTGCCCGTTGCGGTTGGTGCTGTAAGCGTCTTGTTTGTGAGCGTCTGCGTTCCAGTGAGAGTTGTGACAGTGCTATCAATAGCGATATCATTCGCGTTAGCATCAATGCCAGTGCCGCCAATTACGTTTAGGGTGACATCGCCTGATGTGCCACCTCCTGTCATGCCAGAACCAGCAACTACAGATGTAATATCACCAACAGGAACCGTGGCGACCTGTGTATCAACATAAGCCTTTATGGATTGTTGCGTTGCCAGCTTAACCGCGCTGTTAGAGGCCATGTTATCTTCATCTTTAATGCCTGTAACCGTTGCGCCATCACCAGCTATGTTGAGGCTTGTATTCGCTACCAAAGTCGTGCCTGTGACTGCCGCTGCACTTGAGCCACCAATGACCGCGCCGTTGATTGTGCCGCCCGTTATCTGGACAGCATCAAACGTGCCAAGCTCTAAAGCGTTTACAAGCTCTGCGCGAGTAATCTTTTTAGTTGTAGCGACTGACGTATCAACAATAACAAATAAATCATCCGCCGCCGTATTAGCCCCCGTTAAGGCGGTAAGGTCGGAAATCTTTGCATTTGCCATGACCTAATTCCTACTCATCCAAAAAGGGAATATAATTAAGATTAACAACAAATCTGCGCTTGCCTTCTTCTGTATGTTTTACAGACCGATGCTTTAGCCCAGAGGGGAATGTAACCAACCTGTTTCTTTTTGTTTCTATAAACGTATCACTATTATCCATAAACTCTGTGCCGCCTAAATTATCGTCTAAATAAAATATGCTAGTCATGCCTATAGTCTTTATCTCTGGCGGCACAATATTCTCAACCGAACCATAGTCTATATGAAAATTACTGCTTTTTGTAGTGTGCAGATTCAAATTAGCTTTTATCTTCAACAACGCGAAAGGCTTGAGCTTAATAAACAAAGGCTGAACAAGGCTAATATAATCGCTCTGTGTAAGGGTATTGTTCTGGTAAAACATATGAGTGAACTGTGGATTATCATCACCCTCAAAATCCGTATGGTCTTGGCTATACCAAGGAAACAACGCATCTTGTATGCCCGAAACAACCTCAAGCTCCTCCTCTGTTAAAAAATCATCTTTGATTGTTACCATGTCCATATTTCTACCCAACCACCAGCACCAGCTTGTGCGTTATCTACACCTGATGATGCACCGCCAGCACCGATAGATAAAGTTAAGGTTTTCCCTCCAACTGCTGTGCCTGTCACATATTTAGATACTAGATTTCCCCTGCGACCATCATTTCCAGTTATGTCGCCGTTTCCATCCTGTGCGCCTCCCACTCCTCCGAGGCCAGTTATAATATCCCCGCCAGCATCACCAGTTGAAAATGGACCGCTGTAAGAACCATCACCGTTACCAGCACCCCCGCCTTTGGCTGTGATTGCTATGCCCAACGTACTATTCGAGACTGTAGTGTTGCCTCCAGCCTGTCCTGAATAAGCATTGTTGCCGCCTCCTGGTCCGCGTGTTCCACCACCGCCGCCGCCGCCAGCGGCTCTAACAAGCAAGGCTTGTCTGCCTGACGGTATTGCAAAGCTAGTTGTGCCAGTGGCGTAAACATTGATGCTTGCTGGAAAACCAATTGCGTTCTCTGCAATAGATTGCTTGACCCTTAGAGGCGTCATCAATTCTGTGTTGTTTGTGCCTGTCTCTGCTGTTGATTGTGAGGCAACAATTATATCAACGATCTTATTGCCACTGCTATCAAGTATATCTATGCCTCCAGCGGATGCCGCTTTGAGGCTATCAGAAATCAGCTTAACCCTGCTGTTTGTGACATCCATCTCTGCCACAATAATCCAGTTGGCGTTGTTTTTATCCCTTATACGCAGATAATTATTTGTTGTGTCCATCCACCACATATTAGCGAATGTTGTTGATGGTGCGCTTGAGCTACTATTATTTGATGCTATCGCGGCAAGAGCGTTGTTGAGGTCTGAACGAAACGCTGGTGTAGTCTGGTTGTTAATTACATAATCATGGGTTGCCATTAGTTATACCTCACCTTTGCCGCTAAAGCTGAAAGCGCGGGCGTAATATCATCTGCCGTTGACTCCAACTGTATCCTAAATCTAAACGCTCGTCCACTAAAGTCACCTGATTTGAAACGCTTGTAGGCTGACCAAGTAGGTGATCCAGCAGGGTTATCATCTGTGGTTGATACAAACTGTATGACATCATTATCAGAAAATGACGAACCCCCCGTTAGGTCATCAAACAACCCCGCCAAGGCATCAAAGTTGCCTGTGAGAGTATCAAACGTATCAGTAGCGGCATCGTTAATTCTTACAACCGTCATCTCCATGTTAACCCGCGCCACCCTGACTGAGCCTGTATCTATGTACGCTGAGAAATCATATGTGGCTGTACTTGGTTGTGATGAGGGGTCTGTTATACGCAACCTGTTACTAACAACGCTACAGCCTGTCTTGGAGCCGCTAAAACCAGTGCTTTCAGTTTGCGTTAGGGTATTGCTGAACACATCAAGATCAGCCGCTCTAATCACAACGCTTGTTGCGCCTTGAGATTGGTTGCCTGATTTATCAAATGCCTTGATAAGATATGTGCCAGACCTTGGGGGAACGGTAACGCTGTTAGCTGGCCTAGCCACCTTATTGACTGACGTAGTTGCGTTGGCGAATGTTGCCCCGCTCTCTGCCTGTGCGTGGCGTATCCTGTAAAAAGACAAATCAAGATCGCTGACAGGCACCCACTCAAGGTGAATGCCCGCTGACGAAACATTAAAGCTGAAATTGGTTACATCTTCTGGCGGGTCAGCGAGGCCCTCAACCGTGATGTTACTTCTGGTAACAAAATCACCTTTGAGTCCAAAGGTATTGATAGCCCTTGCCCTTACGTCATACTGACTGTCTTGCACATCCAGTACTTCAAACTCACCCAAATCACCTGTTCCAGCACTAATGAAATTTGAATCGCTAGATTTTTTAAATTGTACTTCTACGTTATCAATACGCTCTGGGGCATCTGCTGTGATTGTAGCAATTATAACATTAGTAAGATGCTCATTGATAACCCGCGCCTCACTGGATATGGCGAGGCCGATTGGCGGGATGTCGAATGGATCAGCAAGGTTTGTGTTGTTAGACTCAAACGCTGTTTCTTCTGCGTTCCAATCATAAACGCTAGAGCTAATCTCCTGTAAGGTCATATTGACCACGAAGCCGTTTGTCTGGTCTAGGTTAAATTGCCAGTTTTGAACCTCAAACTGTTTGTTCGTAAAGCCAAGCCGTGAATTGGTTAGCTGTATGATATCACCAATCTGTGCTTGCATTGCTTTGATTGAAAATGCGCCTTCCACAACTATTTGCTCCCTGTTGCGGAACAGAGCAATCTTGGCAATGCGTTGAGCCATTGTTGATGTGTCAGTCATCCCCAAATCAAGGTCAATAGCTGACTCAATGCCACCATCCGCATCAATAAATGTCTGTGATTTTATTTGTGGAAAATCAGATGGCTGGTGGTTTGTTTCTGATCCTTTGAATGTACCCTTAACAACATTGTAGTTATCACGGCGGCTATGTCTTGTTACTATATTCAAGCCAGCAAGCAAATCGCTCTCACTGAAACTCAACGCGGCAGTCACATATGCGGCGGCTTTAACGCGCCATTTTCCCTGTGCGTACCATAATGTACCACCCATACACCTCAATAATTGATCAATGCCATCTTTGGGCTTGCTGGATGTTGTGAATGTGCCATTTGTTGTATACCGCTTTTGTGTGCCGCCAGCGGATAAAGATACATTTTCATCGCACACATTTGCAGCGGCGATAAACTTTGTGTCATCAATCTCTGAGCTTTCCGCACCCAAGCCATATGATGAGGTCAAGTAATCTCTCAAACACAAAGCAGAGTTGCTAGAAAATGCGGTTGAATTGGTGTTGGGATTGAAAACCTTTTTACCGCTGACCAACGCCGTAATCTGAGGCTCTCCATTTGGATAGGCGTCAGCATCAAACTCAAGCCTGACATAAATATAACATATGCCCTGCAACCTGTGATCTGATGTCCATTTGCCATTTGATTCTGTAATCAGGTTTGCATTTGCTGATTGCGTATCTGTGCCAAGGGCGATCTCAACCCTTGCCTTGCTTACATACTTAGTTGGAGCGGTCACATTGCCATTGCCATCAAGCGTTAGGGCTTCATCATTAAAGAAAATTGTATCTACTGATTGGCACTCATGCCCTGCCAACGCTATTACACTGTGCAAAAATTTATTGTTATCAGTTACTTCCTTGAAAACAATTACACCGCCCACACGGGTTTGACCATAAATGATAGCATGGTCAGCAACAGGGCTTACACCACTCACGGCATATCCAGCTTGCCCTGACATATTACCAAGACCACCAACATTTGGAACTGAAGGCTGTAGTGATTTTTGCACAAATGCCATTGCAACATTTATAGCAAGATGTGTAAGAACAAGGCTTGTGGTGATAATACTGACCGTACCAGCAACCGCCGCCGCTGTGCCAACAGAAGCCGCTGTAGCAACTGCGATACTTACTGGATCAGCCTGTACAGGTGTAAACCAAAGCAGTGATGATAAAATGGTTGTAGATAATAAAAGTCTCCTCATACCAGCCACGCCTTGCTTTCTGCCGACACCTTTTGAAATATCAAACCATCATCACCCACATAAACTGCACGATCAGAAACAACAATTCCCAAAGCCGCCCCTAGCACCTCTGCCGCGCCACCTATCTCTATATTGGCTATAACCGAGCCTCTTGGAGCCAAACGCCCCTCAAAAGGCGTCAAAAGGCGATTGAGAGCGGTTTGGTATGATTTTCCAGCTTTCTTGTAACGCTTGTACGCTGAAAGCCCTGTTTTGTAGTCTTTGTATTGATAAATTTCATCAGCTAACAGGTTTTCACCTGTCATTGCCTCAATAGCTCCTCCAACAAAAGAAAGGCAATCATGCGTACCCCAAACAAACGGCTCATCTCTCTTTTGCTCTATGTACGCGATTAGGTCTTGATCCCAAGTTGCGGTTCTCATGATCTGCCCCAGTTAAATCTCTTATCTTGCAGATCATTGACGTATTGAAACCCTTTGTCATTTGGGAAACGTGCTTTTTGGCTTTCGTCTGTATATCTAAGAGTTTTTGAACGCTCTAAATCAATTAGCTTGCTCTCTACAGAAACGGCTATGGTTGAGGTCACTGCGCCCTCCTCTATAGCCATTTGGTCAATGTAGCCCTTGAACATTGATGCTGGGGATTCTGCCTCTTTAATTGTAATACGACCTTCATTCTCCAATAGAATAAAACTGCCACTTTCTCTAAGTAGGAAAACATCTGTGAGGTTAGTCATGCCAAAAAAAAGCTCTAGCTCTCTGCCTTGGTATTGCTCTGTCAAAGCAAGAGACAGCAAATCAGATGGAATGCCGCTAAGAGATATATCTAGCCCATTGGCTGATATTTGTGCGGTTTCTTTGATTTCTCCAATGTTTAGGAATGTGCCAACGCCAGAGTAGGTAACGCCTGAAATAGAAAGGTCACCTATGCCTGTCCAAAGGGCAAGCGTTGTTGTAGCCAAATCTGCTTTGATGGCATAAAACGGCCTAAAAGCCGCTGAAGTGATTTCTGTAATTAAATTGGTGGTTAGGTCGCGGCTCATATGGCCTCCTAATTAGGTTTTCTTAGGACGACCGCGCTTCCTTGGCGCAACTCCACCTTCCCATGCTTCATTGACATCTGGGGTACTTGGGTCATCCCCTTTTAGTGTGCCATCATCGTTTCTAGCACGCTCTGGCGGCTCTGCATTAGTCTCTGGCACTGATACCACCTTTGTTTCTTCTGCCCACCCCTGCGCTATAAAATTGGCGTTACGGGCTTTCTCCCAATCCTGTTGATTAGATAATTCCTCTCCAACAGAATATGTGCGAGTGACAGACCCCATGTAGTTAGCCACACCTATGGCCTGTCTGATCATTTTGATTGCCATCTAGCTCTCCAAGAAAATAGGGGGCAAAGTCTCCCCTGCCCCCGCATTATTAGGCGTTGTGTGGAGTAAAGGCATTATCGCCAGTATGACGAGCGTTACCCTTAACAACCATCGCGCCAATAGGCGTTCCGTTTGAGTGTGTGCCAGATTTAGCAAGCACCACACGGATGTAACGCTTACCACCGACATACCCTACGCGGAAAATAGCACCAGTAGTATCTGGGTTGCCTCCCGCTGTGCCGTCAAGCTTCAAGAAGATACCGCCAGCGGCGATAGTTCCATCAACGATGCCAGCCTGTGCAACGTCAGTAAATGTTGAGTTATCATCTGATTCCTCTAATGAAACCTCAAAATAGACTGAGCTTGAGAGCGTGTCACCCTCTGCACCGACATCCACAAGAACGGTTGCTGATTCATAGCCCTGTAGGTCAACCCCACCACCATTGACTGCCGCAGTGCGGACAGCCGAAATGATAGATACGGCTGGGCTAATTGAGTTTGATAGGTCTTTCATATCACCCCTCCCTTATGCTGAGACTTTTTGCTTGCGAAGAGCTTCAGCCAGAATGACCTGACCGCCAACGCGAGAACGACAGTAATAACGCACACTGCCAGTGGAAGCCTGTGTGAATGGATCACGCAAGATTGACAGGTTGACTCTATCGACAACCATGTAACCTCTTGAGAAATCACCAAACATTACAGGATACGCATTGGCCGCAACGTCAGGCATATCTGGCATCTCAATGTATGGATAACCCAAAATGGTATTTGGAACACCAGCGGTGAGCATCATACCAGCTTGGAACACATACTGACCCGCAGTATCCTTGAGCTTGCGGATAGCCGCCAAGGTTGTGCGGTTGAAGATCATTGATGCACCTGTGCCATACGGCGTCTTTACCGCATGAACCAGATCAATCAAGCCATCACCTGTAAGTGCCGCTCCTGCACCAGATACAGTTTCACCAACACTTGAGTTGGTCAACAAGCCTTCAGGCTGACCCACCGCACTGCCAGAGATAAAGGCTGTGCCTTCATTCTTTGCAAGTTGTGTTGCGAACTCCTCTTGCATTTCTGCCTCAAGATTGAACACAGAGTCCTCAAGCATCTGATTAGAAATATCAACCAAAGCATATTGCTCATGGGTTGGGATTTCTTCCAACTGAGTCGTGTAACCAGTTGTTTCAGACTTCGTTCCAGCTTCAGCCACCCATGCGGCACTGAATGTCGCTGTACGGCTTGGCATTTGGATTGACTTCTGACTGGTTGATCTAACCCTTGCAATGGTACGCAGTGGAGAGATTTCTGTGATCGTTTTGATAAGCTCGTTCACATACTCTGGCGGGGCAAGGAAGCCAGCACCAGTATCATTGTTGACAGTCAAAGCCTTAACTTCTTCAGGCTCCATGTCTTTTTCGCCTTTGCGAAGCCACTTATCAAAAGCCTTTACTGACAGATCAACTTGTTTGCTTTCCAAGCCAACCTCAGGACGCTTCATTTGAGCTTCCATGCTGTCTAGCTTTTCGCCAATCTGCTTTTGCTCTTGCTGTGCAAGGGTGAGCTTTTGGTTAATGTCCTCAAAGCGGTCAAGATCAGCCTCAATATTTTTTAGCTTCTCCTCAACCAGCGGGTCGGACGAACCCTTTTTCTCGATTTCAGCTAGACGAGCGTCATTGGTGGCTTTGAATTCCTCAAAAGCCGTAGCCATGCCCTCAACTGCTGTTTTGACATCATCAGACATCATCAGTCTCCTTTTAGGATAGAAGTGAGTTTTGTGATTGAATCAATCACATCTGTTTGCTCCCCGCCAACCTCGCGCTGGTCTAAAGCCTTCGTCACGGCACCTGCCGCCACTTTTGATTCTGTGCGTGATAGACCGCCTTCATCCCGAAGAAATGCCTCCCATTCACGAACCGACCTTTTCTCTGCCTTAACAGCACTGATTCGTGCCTTGGGGTTCATTGGAAAGGTAACTGCGCTGATCTCCATAAGATCAACCTCTTTAAGCATACGCTTTTTGCCACGCTCATCGTAAGAATAGCCTTTGGCATCGACACGGTATCCAACTGATAAACCGTCTATCGCGCCCATCTTCATTAACTCATAAACTTCTCGACCCTTTTGTGTCTGCATTGCAAGCTGGCCTTGCACATACAAACCATTGGCATCCTCTCTAATCTTTGTATAAACGCCTATCGGCTCTTTGGTGTCATGCTGGAAAAGCATTTTGACCTTTTTAGGACCCTTGGCTCTCAACGATTTACGGAAAGCCCCCTGAACCACAACATCATTGCCCAAGTCTTTGTTGCCGAATACGGATGCGTAACCCTCAAACTTACCTTTGTTTTCTTCGTCATCGTCATCATCACTATATGCCTTTAAATCAAAATCAGCATGGCAATCTAACGTGCCTGTCTCAACAAACTTTGTTTCTTCTTGGATTTCATCATCGTTAAAATCGGCTACGTCATCCATTTCAGTCTCCTTTTTACCGCCATCGCGGAAACTGCTAAGACAGACAGCAACCCTCTGGTCACGCTGGGAATACTCAGCTTGCATGGTATCATTGTCCATGCACCGTTTCATAAAATCAGATTCGCTTTCGCCACCACTCGGCTTTGGTATTGGCATAAACCACCTCTGTAAATACCAAATCATACACGCACCAATAAAATATCGCAACATCTGTGATTTTTTTAGATTATTTAATATTTAGGTGTTTACATATGAAAACATCATGATACTATGTTTATATCAATGATGATCAAATCTTAAAACGGAGACCAAAATGTTAGACCAGATCAACAAAGCCTTCAAAGACCTCGACAATCAAATGCTGGACCGCCAGATGACTTGGGCAATGGAGCGCTTTGATGCAATCAAGAGCTTCAACCCAGACGAGCATCAAAACCTTGTTGAAACCAAAGCAACCTTCGGTGAACGTTCACAAGAATATAAATGGCGCAGGGCTGAAACCAAATACGAAATTGCTGGCGGCAAGAAATGGTATCAGCAGATCATGGGTTCAAACAAAACAATGATGGCTGAATTTGTTGCAAAAAATGTTGCCTCAATGATTGAGAGCCGCAACAGCCGAATTATCTCTGCCCTGAACAAAAAGGGCATCACTGAAATTCCTGAATTTACACTTTCCCATGACAGCGATGGATACGAGGGCCGCTTCAATGTAGCTGGTCATACGGTGACTATCCGCACCATCTTGGCTGGCGGCTACAACATTCAATGCCTTCACCAGCGCACACTTATCAAAGCAAAGGCGGCGGCTTAAAAGCCCCGCCGAATTTACGGAGGATAAAATGAACGACCAAAACATTCTTAAATTCAGAAATTCAAGAGCCGCCAAATTCTTTGCAGAGAACCACGGCTATGAATACCTTGGCTGGATAGAAGAACAAACCACATTCTCGATTCAGCGAGGCTCTGGCGACATCAGCCACACAGATGGCGGTTCATACCAATGTCGCAAATTACCGTCACCAGACTGTCAGTAACGGAGGCGTAAATTGTGGATAATATGACCTTTACAATCAAGCAAAGCGGACAGGGATTGTTGTCCGTGTATCAAGGCGACAAGAAAACCGAGTGGAAAATAAGCAACAATGGAGGCAAGTGGACTTTGTACTGCGTCTTGCCAAACGGTGCGGTGCGCGAACACCCATTCGACTTTACGCCGCTGATTCATGACACCAAAAAGCTGATATACAAGCTGAACGAAGTAATTTTTTAGGAGGAAAAGAATAATGACTAATATTGTTCACAGGGGGCCAAAAGAAATCACGCGTACCCATAGGGCATATAACGAAGCCTATATGCAAGCAATCAGAGAGGGCGCAAAATCGTCTAGCGATCTTGATATCGCCATCAGAGAAATCATGGAAGAAAAGGGCTTTGTTCTGAAAGAAGAACAAGGCCACCCAGAGTTTGGTTAAGCAACAACACCACTTTCTAGCTCTGGTTCTCTCAATGCCTTCCCATCGTTGATAGCATCAACAATCTCTTCAATCGGATATTCTCCCCAATTCTCACCAGAGAGTTGGGGGTCATCTTTAAATATCTCTTTGTAAAGAGCGACCCAATCATCGGCTGACTTCGCCAGCATCATTCGTCTGGTCTTTTCATCTTCATCCATCTGCAATCTCTTTCAACATTCTCTCAAACTCTCTAACCAGATTTGGAAAGATTCGACGCGCATCAGCCATTGCCTTTTTGTTTCCATGGATGGCGAATAGATTAGCAAAGGCTTCGTAATAAAACGATCCTGTTCTTTTATAATAATTTCGCCCATGCCCCCAGCATTTGAAATCCGTGAAGAATGAGCCTTTGCTCATTGCATCAATGATGTCGGATATAGAATTGGCACCCTGATATCTTGGCTCCCAAGCTGTATACTGAATTGACATACCTTTCCGCCGCCCTCGGCTATATGTTTTTGTTTTTTCAACTTGCTCATGAAATTCATCGCGGAGTTTTTCAAGGTTCTTTCTGATCCCACTCGCTATTTGAAATCCCAACATTCCATCAAATTCAATCCCGTCTTTCGCTAACCCAAGGTTTTTTGCATCGTCAATCAATGCTTGCTGAAAATCTCTGTCTTGCTGAGAAAGAAACCTCATTTTCTTTGACGCAGCAAAATCTACATGATGCCCGTATTCGTGTTCTAAGGTATTGCCTTCTAAATCTGATTTTATCTCTTGCCGCTTTCTGTAATACAGGCCTCGCTTAGAATTTTTAATAATGGCTGGCTTGGGCAGTTTGATAGCGGCGGCAAGTGCAAGCGGCGAAAGGTTATCATTTAGCTTATCACTGAACGCTTGTCTGCGCTTTGCATTGCTCAATGACACAACATCTGAAACATCTATTTTCTGTGGTGTCTCGCTCACAGGGACGATGTCTGCCTGAGGTTCTTGTATAATCTCATCTTCGTCTGTCACATAGACGATCACACAGCGACAATTTATGACGTTTTTGGCTCCCCCTCTTGGATCACCCGCATACGACATTGGCAAACCGCCAACAATAAAATCTTCGTCTAGACCAACCTCTACGCCATTCATTTCTGCGTGGATACTGCGCGTTCTATCGTCACTGGTGGCAACCCATCTCTTTTTTTGATTGGGAATACCCAGACTTGCATTAACCTGATGGTTTGCAAAACTAGCCGCATTGTGAGTCTCAGTTCTGGCAATCGTTTGTGATCGGTTTTTGCTATACGACCCACCCATCTGACGATATATATTGCGCCCTATTGGAGCGACACCAAGGCCTTCTCTCTCGCCATCGGCTATTATTCTGCGAATAAATTTTATGGTCGTGCCGTTAATCCCAACAATTCGATTTCCCACTTGTCTGTTGATGTAATCTTTTATAATGAGTTCAAATTGAGCCTCTTGTTTATAATTTCTTAAAACCCTTAGTCCAAAAGCATCTATGACTGCCCTGTAATGGCTGATCATAACATCAGTAATGTCTTGAAGCGATTTTCTAGGCGTGATCGTAACCTGACCAGTGGATACATACTCATCGCGCGCTAAATCTCCCGTCTTACGAAATGACCGTAAAAGCTGTCTGTTCAATCTGCGTTCAAACGATGACCTTAAGCGTGTCTGCTCAGCCAATTCTCGTCTTGGAGATATTCTTGTTTTAGAAGATTGCTTCGTAGAGGCCGTTTGAATTACTTGTTGCTTTTGCATCAATCGCCAGTTCTCAACGGGTGGCCTTTAGGCAATAAATCTGTATCGAATTTTGCTCTTTTGAATCGACCTGTCCTAACAGCAGCCAAGAAAACATTTACCCTTGCATATGCCCACTGATCAGAACTTGAAACACTGGGTCGCACCGAAGATGGATTTGTATTGTACGCTCCAACGCCTCTTCGGAATACAGCCGACAGCATACGCAATGTGACACGCTTGCCTTTTTTATCTCCGTGTTTGTCATTATGCTCTTTCACCTTGTTCGCAAGACCTTTTTTGACAGCCTCGCTCAAAGGTGCTTTCTGATCAAGATTCAACCAATAGTTTTCATCTAACGAAAGGGCGGCCAAGCCCTGCATTTCGTGAACAGCCTCTTGTTTTTGATCTCTTTCTTTATCTAATTGAGCGGCCTTTCGCCTTGCCCACGTTTGACCACCATCTCCACCCCATAATGCCCATGCAATACGGCCAGCACTTGGATAGCCATCTTCACCTCTACGAAAACCCGTGGCTCGTTTATCGACCTCATGGCGACTAAAAAATGAGTGCATACGCCTTACGGTGCGCGGGGATAATCTCTCTTTGGATACAAGCTGGACTGCTCTTGCAACACCAACTTCCGTTCCTCCTCTGTTAAACTCTTTCCGCCACGCAAGACCACGTTCAGCCTCTTGCGCCATGCTGTCTGTAGGCGTTGTGTCAACATCACTCTCTGCCTTTGAATCATCTCCCTCATCCTCTTCGTCTGAAATAAAAACCTTTTTGGGGGTTTGCAATTCATCGCCTGTGAGGCGTGTATAATCAGCATGAGATGCACACGGCATATAGACCGTGCCGCCATCAGTATCGTGCGAGTGTATGCCAGTACAGCCTATTTCTTCAGCACGTTCTGTAGCCTCTGCCTCAGTTGTGAAAACATCTTTTTCAACCTCACTTTTAGAAACAATATCCCAATCATAAGCCTGTTTGCCATCTTCTTCAGCATCTTCTCCCTCCGCTGGCGCGACCTCTGCTGATCCCAAGGGAAAAAGATTAGCCGCGATATAGACATCATCACCCCCACTAATTGGCTCAAGACCTAGTCTTTCACGAGCTTCATTTCTTGAAATGATCCCCTCTCTGACAGCAGCAACAACATTTTCATAAATGCGCCGCCTTCTTTCTGTCATTGCGGGAATTGAATCATAATCATACTGAATTCTGATATCGTCACCAAACGCGGGCGCAAGCCATTCGTTAAAGTCTGATTCTACGCGTTTAGCCAGTGGAATAATTGTTTCTTCGTAAAGAGCAAGCCTTGCTTCTTGAACATTTGCGTAGGTTTGAGAATCTGGAATTCCGATTAGCTGACTTGGAACCCCGAAACACAGCGCAATATCTTTTGCTGCAATATGTTTTTGGTTTAAATAATCCATATCTTTTGGAGACAGGCCCATCTCTTTCCAGTCAAAGTCACCTTCAAGCAATAGCGGCCTTCCAGCATTGTCACTTCCTTGAAATCGCTGTCGCAGATCATCATTTAATTGCTGTCTTTGCCCGTCTGTGAGTTGCACTGACATTCCTCGATCGTCTGACGGCCTAAATACAATGGCTCCCGTTGGCCTTGCGCCGTTTCTAAGCAGTGAAATGTTGTGCTTGTTTATCTCATTGTGGTTATCAATATCTACAGCAGCGGCCATAATTGGAGAAAGCCCATAATAATCATCTAATGGGTTCCACATTTTAAGATGTTTCACTTCAGACTCGCCTGTTGAGGCATCTACTGGATAACTTTGAACCAGCTTGCCTCCCAAAACATATTCATAAGATGACGGCACTGAGGTCTTGCTTGGCTTTATTCTGATACGATCAGGCCTCAATAAGTAAAGCTCATTCGGTGTAACGCCTAGATCGTTTCGTATTGCATAAGAATTACCACTAAGTAATAATGACGAGTACAGACCTTGGAAATACTCAACGCCCGCCTGTTGCGGGTTGGGACGCTTCAGCAAACTTAATATTGGGTGGCTGTCTAATTCTTGATCACCCTGAAAAGCTTTGAATGGTATAGCTGAAGCACCGTTGGCTATTTCATTAACACACCGATATACAATCGCATTTTTTCTGTAGCCTTCATCAGCGTAAGATTCGTAATTGTCTTTTCTGCTATATGAATACGCATTGGTTTGGCTCAAAACAACTTGAGGAGCCTCTTTAGTGGATTCTGGTGATGTGATGAAAGACCTTACTATATCTCTTATGCTAGCCATTAACTGATTCTCCAATATGCCTTCCCTGTGGATTGGCTTAGTTCTGTTAATGCCCAGACTAGAGCATCTAAACGGTCTGGTGATTTTTTACTTGCCGCCGAATAAGAGCATAACTGATCTTCAAGCTCTTTAAACGATCCTAAATGAAAAACCTTATGCTGTTCATACAATGCTGAAATAGGCTCTGCCCTTGTAATTTTGCCTCTTGAGGCTCTTACTGGGGTATAGGGCACATCTTCATCAATGCTGCGAAGCAATCTTTCTACAAGGTCTCCCCCATTATTTACCTCTGCGACTATTCTGTCTGCGCCAAATTTATAATATGCTTCAACGGCCATCCTTCCCCATGCTGTAGCATCCATCTTACCAGATAAATCATCAATCACATAATGTTTACCATCAACCCCCTGCCCAGCAACGATTATACCAGTTTCATCTGACCCTTCTGTATTTGTTACGGCAGGGTCTATGGCAATAACAATTCTTTTAAATTCTGGCGCATCTTCTTTAGGTAGACGTTGACGGTCAATCAATTTATAAGACCAAAGAGCGCCCTCTACATCTTCTAAAAGCTCTGCGTAAAGCTCTTGCCTTCCTAATCTTGTGCCTTCATATCTAGCTTTTAATTGTTCTAACGCTGTTTCTGCAAGGTTTTCGTAATTTTCAAATGTATTGCCTTGAGTTAAGTGTACATCTTGGTCTGATCTTTTTACCAATGACCTAATTATGGAAGTTGGTCTAGGCGTTGTTGTAATAATTAACTGAGGTTTTTCACCGAGGCGTAGTCCAAACATCATCTGGTCATATGCTTCAGGATACCGCCACGCGGCCAGCTCATCTGCCCAAATTCTATGAAACTGCGGTCCACGCAAGCGATTAGGCTCTATTGCTGCATAGCCTTGAATCAAACTTCCGTTCCAGAGCCTTATTTCTAAGGCTGATCTATTGTAAGAATTTGAATCACCGCCAAAGTAACATTTTTGCGGTAAAGATTGAACAATTCCACTTGTTCCCTCAAAACATACCCTGCGCAAATCTTGCCGTGTCGGAGCAATCACACCGCAGCGAACATTAGGGTGACGCATTGCATAAGAAACAATATCTTCCGCACCAGTTCTTGTCTTTCCCCAACCTCTGCCAGCCAATATCAACCAAACAGACCAATCTCCATTTGGGCATTTTTGCTTAGTTCTAGCTGATTTTTGCCACTGTAAGATATGTTTGAAGGCATGTGCCTCTGATTCATCTAACTGAGACGTCAGTAGTGCGAGCCTTTTCTCATCATTTTGTTGAATTTTCACCACGGCATTCATTTATTGCCTATCTTTGAGTAAATCCTCAATGATTGTTACTGCATCATTTAATACGCTATCTGTGCGATCTTCAGTGATAACATCGTGCTTGTCTCTCTGGCCAAGAAGCTGCTTTCCAAGCCAAATTGCCATTGGAACACTATTCGTTTCGTTCATTATCTGTAGTTGCTTGCGTCTAATTGATAGCTTGCCAATCTCTCGACCTCTTTCAATACACATTCTTACCTTAGAATCATTGGTAAACCTGTCCTCAAGCGTCCTCAATGGAACCTTAAAATATGCGGCCAATTCTGGCATGGTGCAATTCAAAGCACTCAACCGCTCTAACTCTTCCAGATTAATTTCTATCTTGGGTCTGCCGACAGCCTTTTTTGCCGCCACCTTCTTTACGGACCCCTTTGGTCTGCCTCTTTTTTTCTTAACGACCTCTGCCATTTCTAATCCTTTTTATAGATACCACGGAAATTTTCTAGACTTTTACCTTTTTGAGATTAAGCCCGTATTCGTTAGAGCCTTGTTTTCTCACATAATCATCACGAAATTGCAGTCTATTTTCTTTTTTGAACTTATTATAGTTGACATGATGATGAGGTCGCCCGTATCTCCACACCAATTTTGTTACATCTGGGTGTAATCGCATTTGCATTGTAGACTTGGGAACCGTTCCTTCTTTTGCATAAAATTCTTCTGTATTTCCGCCTTTAACAGTCTGTGTATTAGCCTTCTCTTGGAGAAACACATTGAATTGAATAGTACACCATTTCTTTTTAAGCATACGCAAAGACAAATCTGTATCTTCGTTATATCGTCCTCGCCATCTAAAGGGAGTGTCGTTGCGTATAAGATTGCAGGAATATATGCGTGTATTTACCGTGAATGGCCCATAATCTTTTGCCCATTTATCAACAACAAAAAACATATAGTTCGGGCCAGCCATTGCGACATTCTTATAACGCAGCACAAAATCTTCCATAACCTTGAATGGGGTTCCGTCTAGGCACTGGATTCTTTTGTTATCTTGCCACCTCCTGAATGACTTTATGTTATCGTCCATAACCCAATGCCAATCATGCCCAGAGGAAATAGAGTGGTCCCAGATAAAGTTTCGGGCGGCGCCTGGACCCTTAGAACGTGTCGCGCCAAGATCATCACACGTATCGTATTGTTCTTGGTAGGCCTTGTCTAAAACCAGAACCTTAGCTTTACCCACCTCATCTACATACTGTTTATACTCTTGCTCTTCTACTACAAGTACATATGGCACACCCATTTTATCTAAGACCTTTGAGGTAAGCCTAGAATCTGCCCTGCCTTTTGATGGAATATAAAGAGGGAACGCGGGATTATTATGCCCCATACCCTTTATCCTTTAATGTCTCTTGTTGACGGACTGGGTGCCAGATGCTTGAAACAGGCACGCCGTTTCGTTTCTCTTGTGGATTATCCCTGATTTCCTGACCAATGAGCGATGATAAATCAGCCAGACCATCTGCATCTCTAACGTGAACAACAACCGTTCTATACGGCTTTAGATCGTTGTGATCAAAACTCGGCATATCTTGCCAATGATCTTCTTCGTTGAACCAATCTACCTTGGCATTATCTACCGATAAAAAACTTTCAAGCTCTGTTTCTTCAAACCCAAGACTTGATAGGTCGAACTGCCCAGCCAACAAATCTTCAAGCTCTTTTGTAAGCAATGCAAAATCCCAATCGCCATCTTGATTTGTTCTGTTATCAGCTATCCGATATGCCTTCGCCTTATCTTCTGATAGGTTGGCATATAATACTGGAACCTCTGTAAAGCCCAATTGTTTTGCTGCGGCAAACCTAGTATGCCCAACGATAATCACGTTTGATTCATCACACACTATTGGTTGCTGAAAACCAAATTCTTCAAGTGATTTTGCAACCTTATCTACTGCTTGGTTAGCCCGCGGATTGGCGTCATATGGAAATACATTTTCAATAGGAATGGTCGTTATATTCATCTGAATGTCTAGTCCCCGTATGGGTGTAGTGTCTAATGAAAACAATACATCAATATTATCAGAAATAAAATGCAAAAAAGGAGGGCCGAAACGACCCCCCTTCTCTTGACCAAATGCTGAAGGCGACCAAACCATACAACACGGAGGAAAATATGAACTACTAGAGTTCCTACTCACGATATTTTTATGACATATAACTTGGCATTACGTCAACCATTGTTTTCAAATCCAGCCCACGGTTGTTTTAATTGATTTTTCAAATGGTGAATTTGACCAAATAAACCACGCATATGCTGTTGTGCCACTTGATCCCTCTGGCCTCTCTTCGTCTCCGCGCCACATTGTAAGACGTTTAGAGAAAATCCAAATACGAACGGGTGGGTGCTTATCAAAAATGCTCTTTTTCCTGTCTTGACCTTCTAAAAATGCTAATCGCAACAGCATAGCGTATTTTTTTATTTTTAATCTTTGGCATTGATGAACAAATTGATTAGCCAGTTTGAACGGTGGGTTTGTAATCACCTGATCTGCAAGAGCCTTCTGTTCTAATAAAAAATCAATCTTTGTAGAACCGAAGCCAAAATCATTTAGATCAGTACTGACAACATCAAATCCCTTCAGGTCTAAAACCTTAGATATTGCTCCATCACCACAAGCTGGCTCCCAAATGCCTTGGGCAAACTCTTCTTTATCTAGAAGAGCATGAACCGCGTCTGGCGGAGTTGGGTAAAAGTCATCTTTTTGTCTCCGATCAATCTTGATAGATTCCATGTGAAATATCCTGTGCTGTAGTATCTGGCTCGTAAATATGTTTTGCCGTATTGTAATTGAAAAACACCTCGCCAATAGACCCATACAGGCCTTGCTCTCGAATCTTTCTCACAATCAACCTTGTATTATTTTCTTCAAAATCTCTATGTATGACCAATCCGACATCGCACATATTATTCCAATGTGCCGACCCAGAAATATCGTAGAGGCTTGGCGGTGGATACGCTCCATCTGATCCGCGCTGCATCTTGGCTGGGTGTGCCACCATCCACATGGCAATGTTATGCGATCTACAAAATTGTTTGCATTGCGATATTAGATCGCGGATATGCTCATCTTCTCTCTTATTTCCGTCTCTCTTAGCATCAATCTCATTATATGGATCAATGATAACCCCGTTAATCCCATGCCTGAAACAAGCGTGTTTAACCCTACTTAAAAGCCAAGTTATATCTGGTATCTTGTCATCAGCCTCAATAAAGAAGAATCTATCTTGTAAAAATGCCATCGCTTGTTCAAGTTGCTGTTTTGACATTCTCTCGTTCGGGCCAATATCAAATGGTAATTTAACAACCTTTTCTGATAAGCGTCTGATGTGATTTGCTGTGGAGTGTTCGGGCGAAAATATGGCAAATTTCCAAGCATGATTTACCGCCATATTAACCGCTATCTGATCAATAAAGTTAGATTTGCCGTGGTTTGGTATTCCAGTAACAACACAAAATGTGGAAGGCATCACCTGATAGAACTCATCAAGCTCTGTAAACCCAGTAGATGTTGGCTTTTGGTAATTTCCATCGTAGATAGATAATACCTCTTGTCTGTAATCTTTGATACCATACAGGCCGTCTATAGGGTGTGGTGTCGCGTTATCAATTACCTCTGCCAAAACCTCTTTACCATGCTCGACCAAACACTCGTTTGCATCTTTGATATCTATATCGTGCAAGCTAGGCCACTCTACCGTCCAGCATCGGTCTTTGCCGAAACGATGTATCAATTCAGACTGTAAAGCCTGTCCCGCATCATCACCATCAACAGCAACAATTACCTTCTCTGCATCGTTTAACCATTCACAAGATGAAAGGGCGGCAAATCTTTTATCATTAGGGTCAAATTTAGCTTCTTTTGGAGCGCCGTCTGGCAAACTGATTGCGTAATCAAACCCAGACTCAAAAAGCGAAAGCACATCCATCTCTCCCTCAACGAATATGACTTCTTTAACACCGCCTAAAGACCAACGATCTTTAACACGGTCTATATTAAATAAAGATCGTTCTGCATCTTTCTCTTGCTTAAAGCGTTTGTTTTTAGTGCGGTGTTTTATGTTTACCAATTCGCCGTCTTTATAATACGGAAACGAAACACACCCCTCTGCCTCACCATTTCCAAAATACTGTTCTGATCTGTAAATATCAAAATGTTCAACTGTTTTTGAACTTATGCCTCTCTTACCAAACCAACCTTGCATTGAATCTGTTGTAGATCGCACCTCTGGCTTTTTTGGCCTTCTAATGACCTTTGGCACAATATACGATCCATTTAGACCAGACGTACCGCCTGACCATTCACAATTATGGCATTTCCATACAGCCCCGCCGTCTGACTTTATTGTAACAGAAAGGCATGGGTCTGTTTTATTCCGTCTATTATGTGAGCATTGAGGGCATAATGTCTTATGGTCGCCCTCTGAAAAAGATTTTAAACGTATTCCCTGATCAATGATTTTTTGCATATCATCACCCTGCTAGTTGATTTTTACTGGTCGCCTTGCTTGATTCTTCTACTGTCTCCCACCTTTTTTGATTCAGCCATGTAGTTGCGTGTGGGATATATTTTTTGTCCTTTCCATTACAGGCCTGTTTGAATTTTGATGTAGCCAAATAAAGGTCTCTTGGACTAATAAATTTGTCTACCACTTTTTTCCAAACCTCAAATGCTTTTGCCTTCGAACCATCGTTGCGAGGGTATAGATTCCACCATTCTAAAAACTCATTTGTATATTTGTCACCCCTATCTGTTTTGTTAGAATCTTTATTAATAGTGATAGTATTGGGTGTATAATTTGTCACCCTATGAGTATCTAATTTGTCACCCCTTGGAATGAGCAAAATAAATCTATTGCTTGTTTGTTTTCCAGAATCTGTAAACCGTTTTTCAATATCTATCATTCTATCTGCATACAGCATTTTTATGGCTCTTATAACAGACCTTTCATTGCACTCGCAAAGATTGGCAAGAGTTTTATAACTTGGGAATGTAGAATTGTTTTCATCGGCGTAATTAGCCAACATTAACAAAACCAGTTTTGTGAGTGAATTTTTACAGGGCTGTTTTGCTGCCCATGCCATAGCTGTGAAACTCATGTTTCCTCCAATGTTAAGGTCGCCTTATATGGCGAAACTAATTTGGATACATCAGAATGTAAACCATACATTTTTTTGTTTTATATTGTTGACATATGAAAACATCATCATTAGTTTGTAATTATCGACCAAACCAAACGAGGAAAAAATGACCTATTCAAACGATCAAATTGAACTTCTCAAATTCATTGGCAACATCAATGCCAAGACTCAAGCGTGGATAGATGCTGAGCCAAACCGCTGGGCTGGGATGCTGACTTGCAACCTTGCTCATTGGGCTGGCATGGGAATATTCACAGTTGATCAATTTAAAAGGCATCAACTTGAAGAAGATTGCTACTACTCTGTGGCTGAGGCTTTTTCTAAATCATACGCTCGCTCTCTCAATACCAGTACAATGACTGATGAAGAGCTTGAATCTCTTGCAGATAGGGCATCTAAGATTATTGAGCGCGAGGCACAAGAGGCTAAAGAGCAAGCAGAAGCCGAAGGCAAGAGACTTGATCAACTTGCATCAGATGTTGGCACTGATAGGGCAACATTAGATCGGTGGATGCAAGATGCCACCTCATACGAAATCTATGGATAATTGACCAGATGGCGGGGCCTTGCCCCGCCTTTCAATGGAGGACCAAATGACCATTAAATTTGAAGACCTAAATCCTGAAACGCTTAGCAAACTTGGTTTATCTAAGCCTCGCAAACAGACATTTGTGGCAGAGGACGAGAGACAGTTTGCGATTAAAGTTTTGAATGTCATATGTGGCTTGAAGCAAAAAGAACGCACCCGTGTTCTAAAACGCGCCATCTCAATGAATGAGGTTTGACCGATGGCTGAAAAACAAACATGGGATGGCATTGAAAAAATGGCTGACGACATGAAGAAACGCAGCCTTCAATCATCTATAGAACGCGGACCGAATTTTTCTGACATATTGCTTTCGGCTCTGGCAGAACCCAAGAGGGGAATATTTGGTTATTTCGGTGGCAAATATGCCGAAGCAATGCGCCGAAATGTACAAGCAAATATTGCAACATCTCAAAAATTCTTTGTAAGCAATAGCCTTGTAGAACACGCGTATCTTGCATCTTTATCAAGACCTCAAACCCTTATCTCAATGCTGGAAAGAGCAATCCCACCGTTCACAAATATGTGGATTGAGTGGGACGAAAACTTCAGACAAGACATCATCAATCGGGAGATGAAAAAGGCGGGGCAAAAATTTGACGACTCTAAATCAGATGTTGCCAACAAACTTGGCTATCACATTATGCAAGTAAATGGTGAATATATGTTCACAAACTACATGGTGGCGAAGCGCGATATCCCTGAAATAGATTTCAAAGGCGGCCCTAAAGAAGATCAAGTAATTGCAATGCCAATCGGGTTCTATATGCGAAACGATAGACCATTTACACTTTCTGAACCAAACATTCAGATAGCACACGCCGCCAAAGCGCAATCACAGGCTGAATTTGACTTTGAAATGGAAGTCACAGCGGGCGGTCTGATTGGCCAATGGTATAGAGATAAATGGGAAATAAATGATACAGGCAGCCGTTTAGACAATTGCTTTTTGCAGATTCAGGCGGCTCCGATGCACTGGATGGTCAGCCAGCAAAAATTTGCAGATGGCTGGACACCGCGAGAAATGATGGAATACAAAACAAGGTCTATGATATCGCAAGCTGGTGACGGGCGATTCTTAATCGCTCTTCTGGGTTTATTGAATTACGACCTAATCGTTCACGAAACAGCCATCCCGCCACAAAAAATTGACCATGTGATGTTTGGCAGACGAGTCCCTAAAAACGAATACAAACTGGTCAGTATTCAGCTTCCAAAACCCAGAGGCAAACGCATTTACGAACAGATGTTTACTGGTCACGGGACACCCAAAAAAGAACATTGGCGCAGAGGTCATTGGAGAAAGGTGAGAGACAAATCAGGAAATGTCAAAAAGCGCGTATGGATCGGCGAAATGAAGGTCGGCAACCCCGATCTTGGCACAATCATTCACGATTACAGTCTTGAAGGGAGAAAGACATGATTTGGGTGCAAGCCCCCGACATTCGGGGGCATGAACTCATCGTAGATCGTTTCAAGAGGTCCTCCGATATCCCGAATCTGCCAGAAAACTATGTGATTACAAGTGATCTGTATTGGGCAAATTATAAACGCCACACACAGAAATCATCAGATATCAGCCGAACGATGCCTTATGTTCCGCGCAGAGGAACGCTAATAGAGGCTAGCAAACTTGGAAGAGACGAGCCTCATATTTTTTATAAGGTACTAGCTAAAAAGAATTGGGACGGAACAACAAAGGGAAATATTTATCAAACTCCATGCGATTTTCTTTGCGTGAGAACCAACAAAAAACAAATTTATAAGACAGTCCATAAGGTTAAAATGTTTGTAGAAAAACAATATCACGACACGGTCCACAAAATTTGCAGCTTGAGAGAAGAAACAAAAGCGCAAGCAAACGCAAGGCTTTTTGTCATGCAAGACAAGATGGCAATGAAAACCCAATTTCAATTTATTAGAAGCATAACGAAAGCGCAGAGAATTAGCATCTCGCAATACGAAGCAAGACAACGCAGAGAATATCGCCTCAAAAGAGCAACACCAAACTGGTCTGACAAGAGTGCTATAGATAAACTGCGTATGGACGTTCGTAAGCGCAATAAAGAGGCAGGGGGTATCTTTTATCACCTAGACCATGTCATACCGTTGTACGCCGTGGATACAGAGGGCAATCACGTGGCTTGTGGGCTTCATGTATCAGAAAACCTAGAGATCATTTCGGCAAAAGAAAACTTGAGCAAATCCAATAAACTGCAAAATCACGCAGAGCCTTCTTCTTTATGCAAAGAACAAAACCACGTTTTGCCAAAATCAAACGACCAGCAAGCTAAAGTGCTGCCACAAATTTTACATTCGTGAGATTTTGGACCAGTTTTATGCTTTTCGTATTGTGTATTTGAAACCATTTTTTGTTGTTTCTTGCGATACCTTCTCATTTTTCACATCTTTGGCAATACTGAGCATTTGTTGCGCTTTCTCAATTCTGCGCCTCAACGACAGTATAACATAATCCCACTCTTCTACTGTTCTTTCTAGATTCTGATTTGAATGAACGTTGGGTGTCAAAATTATAAACTCCAGACTTGAATAAAGGGGCCAAACTCGACCTAGCAAACACATCAGTATTCTTTTTTACGTAATATCCATAACGATCAGCTTCGTCTGCGGTCGGGTCATCTTCAAACATTTCTGAATCTTGATCGGTCATCTTTACCTCATAAACAGTGTTGTTTTCCCCCAACATTAAGGTATGATCATCTTGCGAACACAGTAGCTCTCCTTGAGCCTATGTTTCCACAATAAAGGCAGGGAGTTTTTTTGAAACATTTTCTCCCTGTCTTTTTTATTTTCTGCTCATCCATGCAGTGGTCCCCATATAAGTCCCAACAATTCCCGCCCCGCTTATGTAGAACAGGTTGCTTATATCTGATAAAGCCTCAATACGCTCAAGCGGTATCCAAGGCGTGAACAACGCCGCTGTAAATAAGCCCATCCCTATTAGCGTGTATCTTGCCATTCTCAACTGCGCTAGGCTTTTCCTCAAATCTCTCTCTGTCTCTCTGATTTCTTTAGCGTGTTCTAACTCCTCATCAGTCACAACACCATCGCCATCCATATCGTATTTATCGTAGTCACTTTCTGGCTGTAACTTTTTACTCATTTTTGGCTCTCCCTGATTTCTTTCAATGTCTCCTGTACTGTCATCTGCTTTTTGGCATTTGGATCATATTTGCATTGATACTCAGATGGTATAAATTCCATGTACTCAAATATTTGACTTTCAATGGTATTGTTCTGCCCTCTAAAAATGCAAACGACTTGTTTGTTATCTAACTTCTCACATTTGACTTTACGACAGGTGGTCATGATTTCATTTGCATCAGCCACTTTGCCTTTCAAAAACATTATAAAGAAAGTAAGGATCGCGGTTCCCAAAGCAATCATCACAATCCACGCTACGATTTCTACAAACTTTTGACGGCGTTCACGTTGTTTGTATAATGTTTCTTGTCTACGTTTTCTAATCTGGCCTTCCATACGAACCAAATCATCCCAAGCCGCTCTACCAAGAGTCATGCTTATCCACTGTTTAAGCTCATACCGCTGTTCTTCTGCTTTTTTCTTTGCGGCAAATGTGTGTATGGCTTCTTGCTCGACACTCTGGCCATTGAACAATTTTTTAAATATAGGGGGATTCTTGGCTTCTTTTTCCATTTGGTCGAGGTCAGAAAGCGCACCCATCCATCGTGAAAGATCGGACGCCATTGATTCAATATCGCGCCCAATGGCAAATCCTTTTTTCAATGTGGTAAAAGCCGCGCTGGCGGTGGCCATAGCCGATATAGGGTCCATAAAACAATCTCCACGATTGCCCATTTGGACAAAATCTACGCCGTATGGCTTAACTCAAAAATGTTCTTTTATTGTTATTGGCGGGTCATATGTTGCCAATATCTTTTTCTTCATCCTATACACAGGCGTCATGGTTGCCTTGCTTTTTACATCTTCAATAATTCTAACCCCATTTTGTAAATAGGAAAAGTCCGCAACGTATTTGCCAATCTTTTTGCCATTCACCATCAACGGAAAATCTGGCTGTAACCTTAAATTTGTTATATGGCCAGATTGCGACAACATTTTAAGCTCAGAATATCGCGCGGCCTCTCTTTTAGAATCAAACGTGATTCCATCAACCGTGGTTTTGATATTACGATATTTGTTAATTACCATTGGCATATAAAATACAGCAGTTGTTTTAACCATTAGTACACATAATACAGCAGTTGGGCAAAATACAAAAGGCACACACAACACAGCAGTTGGCAGATTGGTCTTTACACGCCAGCATTTAGGTGATATTTAATCATATTGAGCAATATTAGAGGCGACCATGAACCATTTTGAAAAGCACGGATTGATGCATCTTAGCGCATCAACAATCAATCTCTGGATATCTCAGCCAGCCCTAGCATTAATGAAAATCGCTGGGATTGATGATGGAGAGGCTGGAGCCGCCGCATGGAGGGGCAAGGCAGCAGATGTTGCCCTTGGAAAAGCTGCTGAACAGTCAGATGTGCCAGATGACACATTAACCGATCTTGCACACGCAAAATTTGATTTAGAGGTTAATTCTGCACAAAATCACCACGACTCAGAAAAAATAAACCGTGAGCGTAATGACATCGAAAAATACATTAAAAACGGCGCAAAATTTTATCGCTCACTGAATGAGAAGCCAGAATCATTACAGGGCAAAATAACAACAATGTTACCAAACGTACCTATTCCGTGGATAGGGTATTACGATCTTTTATATAAGCACAAGGTAAGAGATACGAAAACCGTAGGTAGAATGGTATCAACCATCACACAGGCTCACGCGCGACAGGCAAGCCTTTACGGATACCATCTGAACAAAGAGCCATGGCTAGATTACGTTGGCAAAAACGAGGTTCGCGCCTTCAAAGTAGAAAACGTTTCTTATCATATTAGACAATGCGTTCTGGCGGCTCAATCGCTTGAGCGTGTTTTATCAGTTTCAGATGACATTTTTGAATGTTGTTTGATGATCTACCCCGATATAGACGATTGGCATTGGGGAGATATAACCAGAGCGGCGGCCAAAGACATATGGAAAATGGAGAAATAATATGCAATGTCCAAGCACAATATCTAAGGCACTTTTTGCTATTCAAACGACCATACAAAAACTTGGTCATGATTCAGAAAACGATTTTAACAAGTACAGCTTTGTATCTGTTGATAAATATTACGATTATATGCGCCCCAAGCTCAACGAAGCTGGCATAATGATCATCCCAACAGAGATTGAATCAGAACTTTCTAATAGTGGCAAAACACTAAAGCAAGTTTTTCAATTCCATATTGTTCACAAAGATGGAGATGTTTGGGAATTCCCCATCCAGCGAACTGTTTATATACCGTTTACAGGCGCACAAGCCTGTGGCTCTGCGTTATCTTATGCAGATAAATTCATTTTTAGAACACTGTTTAAAATATCTACTGGTGAAGATGGAGCAGATGTCGAATTAAAAGAGGTTGAGAATATAGATGCCGATGATGGACCAGCCGTTAATTTCGATTTTTCAGGCCCACCGTACAGAGTGTTTGACGCAAAAGGCAATGTGAAAAGAGAGTTTACCGACAGCAGAACATGGAGAGGTGTTGTTCAAAAAATGGGAACGCCGATATCAGAGCTTAATATTTTAGAGGTCAAACGTATTTGGGCTGATATTAAAGATGATATTGAATTGACCGATAATGCCAAACAAAACTGGTGTGCTGGATTTAGCAAAATGGGTCTGGATATTTCTGAGGACCGTACCGATGAAGGTTAAAAAGGTAACCAAGATTTGGAAAGGCAGATTTGTTTCTGTCAGATGTTATGAAATTGATGCCGCAATTAAAAAGAATGGTCTTGAGATAATATATCAAGATCAATCTATGTCTTTAAGTATTGACCAGCTTAAAACATTGCAAAACACACAATACCAAACGGTCAAGGGTAGAATCAGTGGAAAAGACTACAAACTTTTTGATGTTGTCTGGAAACCACTTGCAAAAGATAAAAGACAGGGAGAACTGATATGAGTGACTTTGAAAATTCTGGAAATTTATTCCCCGCCGCCAACAATAAAGTTGTGCGCCAAGGCAAGCTAGATGTTGAAGGGCTTGATCACGAATTGGTTATTGTTCAAGTAACCACCAAAACTAATAAGACAGTCTACGAAGTCTACGAGAAGATCGGCGCATTACATCCTAACGATGATAAGACTGAGAAAAAAGATTGGGATATGTCTGGTGAAATATTGGTTCTAGGTCAGAAATTGATGATGTGGTGTCGCAAGAGATTTGATAAGAACAATAATGCCTATACCAGAGCAAGCGTTGCTCCCGCAAAAGAAATGGATGCAAATGTTAAAAAAGAGCAAAGCAAAGAGCAAGAAAAAGTCGAAATCGAGGACGATATCCCGTTCTAAACGATACGAAAATAAAAAGCATCTATCTTGGGTGCATGAACTTGATTGCTGTTTATCGTCTAACAAAGACTGCCTTGGACCAGTGCAAGCACATCATCTATTAAAGCCTTGGTCGGGGATTAGGGGAATGGGCCTGAAGGCAAGCGATAAAAATTTGATCCCGCTTTGCCTTCGCCACCATATTATGCTCCACAAAAGAGGTAACGAATTGGCATTTTTTTCTGAAATTATGGGAAATGAAAACCACGGAAAAGAAACAGCAGAATCTATTTGGCAGATAAGTCCATATCAAGAGGACATAGAATGATAACAGACGAAGATGTAGAGAAGGCCATTGATTACCTTAGAGACAGTGCTTGGGATGCAGCTCAATCAAGAGCCAATAGAATATATATGGACGAGTTCAGAAAGTCTCTTAAGGCTCTGATTATGAAAGAACACGCTGGATTGTCTATTGGAGCGCAAGAGCGTGAAGCATATGCAGATAAAAGGTATCAAGATCATCTAGACGCACTCAAAACAGCGGTAGCACAAGACGAGAGAAATAGATTTATGAGGGTCGCGGCAGAAGCAAAGATAGAGGCATGGCGAAGTTTCTCTGCCAATCATAGAGCAATCAAATTATGAGGAGTGAAAATGTATAATAATTCTATTAGCGCAAGACTTGTTACAAAGACCATAGCCGCTGAATATGTTGGGGTTGGGACGATTAAATTTACAGAACTGGTAGACACTGGTGTGATGCCAAAACCCATATATCTTAGCGAAAGAAAAATAATGTGGGACAAGAAAGACCTTGACGCCGCCATTGAGAGCTTGAAGATAAGCGCAGAATCAGGTTAATATTGACGTATTCCTCCCTTACAACTGCCCCCATTTCGGTGGGGGATTTTTTTTGCACAATCTGTTGACAAGTGAAAACATGATCATTACCTTGGTTTCATAAGAAAACACCACGCGGAGGCAAAAATGACCACATGGACGACAGATCGACTTTTAGATGTGATGCAGAATATCGTAAACGATCCATCAGAAACGAATATGCACACACAGATTGCGCGACTTGCTGAAGATGAGTGCCGCCATCTCAACAAGGTATTATTTTCTATAGAGGCAAATGTTCGTGACCGTGAGGCGGTCTACGACAGAGAGTGAGAAGATATGACTTCCGAACAATTCCGCAATATCAGGCTGGCTCTAAATATGAGCCAGACTGAGTTTGCCCTTCTTTTAGGGTACGAACATAGATCAACAATAAGCAATTTTGAAAGCGGCAGACGTAGAATTAGTCCACGATTGAAAATGCTTGTTATGGCTAAATCATCGAAAAATGAAAGAGGCAACAATGATTAGTTGGCACAATGCACCCCTTCACTCTTATAAGGGCTTTTTATACAAGCCAGAAGTTGACGAGGACGAAGAGGGAATCAGAAAGGCTTGGCATAACATAGTGAGGCGAATTGAACCTCATATCGTTGTTTATACCAGCAATCACACACCATACAGATGGATGACATTTGAAGAGTTCAAAATATTCGTTGATCAAATGGAAAGGATCACAGCATGAGATATGTTATTTTTTTGATGTCAGGATTAACCGCCTGTTCATCAGCCCCAATAGTTGATTTACGAGCCAGCGGAGATGCGGCCTCTTTATATCAACGCGACCTTATGGAATGCAAACAACTCATTGCAGATAACAGAAGTATACTAGAAAAGCCACTTCTTGGCTCTGACCCAATGCTAAACAAATGCCTTAAGGGACGAGGACATTCAGTTTTGTAAAAGTTTAAATAAAATGTTGCCATATGAAAACAAGTATGGTAGTTTCGCATAATCAACAATACTGGCGACCAGAGGAGAAGAAAATGGACGGATCAGTAAACTTCAAAGAAGCATGGGATTTTCCCGTTGAGACATACAACCTATGGGCTGTATCAGAACTTTCAAATCAACCAGACATTGAGGTTCCCCAAAATATGTCGAGGGCGATTGTTCGCCCAGACACAGGCCAAGTTCTTGGCATCCACGGATCAACATACGAAATCGTGAAACATGATACTGTGGTGAACTCTATCGTTGATGCAGTTAATGATGCAGAGCTTTCAAAAGACATCGAAGTAAAGGTAGATGTAATTGATGGCGGCAAAAAAATGCAGGGGAGCATATTATTCAACGATCTGGTGGTAGAGCCAGATGTGGGAGATTACGTCAAATTTCAGGTCTTGTTTTATAATTCCTACGATGGCTCTTGGTCATTTCAGCAAGCCGCAAGAGGCTTTCGCCTTTGGTGCAAGAATGGTTGTGCAGATATAGATTCGATTGCGAATACTGTGTCAAAACATACCAAGGGAATTTCTGTTGCCGCATCTGCCGCAAAAATAAAAGCAGGCGCAGAAACCTTCTTTAAGAAAAAAGACCTATGGCAAGCATGGATGAAGGTTGCTGTAACAGACCAGATGGCGGAATCATTTTTCTTAAACTCTCTCTGCCTTCGGAAAAACGCCACATCTACAGACGAGTACAACAAGAAGCGTCTGAAAGACCTAATGGGACTTTGGCATAGCGACAAAGCCAAACTTGGCGCGAATAAATGGGCTTTGTATAATGCTATGACATATTGGGCATCGCATACAGAAGCTAACAAAAGCCCTGAAAATACATCAAAAGACCGCAATGCACTCATCAGCAAGCTGGTTAATCGCCCAAATTGGATGAATGAAAAGCCCATACCGATCACACAATGACGGTTATAATAAACTGAGAGGGCTTGGCCCTCTCTTTTTACATGGAGGTTTAGATGACACAGATAGCAAACATAATGCTAGCCATTTTCATCGGAGTGGCATTCTTGCTTATGATTGAGTTTACGATGATAAATATGATCCTTGGTTGCGAGACATGGAACGAACAGCTTTGGGATGAAAATAACTCCTGTATAAGCCTTTCAAAAATGTTGGGGTTTTAGATATGCTTTGCTCAACAAAAACAAACGGTGATTGGCAAGTCATGAGTGATGAACTGATTGATATTGTAAATGGCTTATCAAACGATGATGTAGCAAAAATATTAGACTGTTTTTCTTCAAGAGTCATTGTTTGGATTGATCACGAAGATGGCAAAAAAGCTATGGATGTAGAATCTGCTACACTCAACGGTACATTTATCCAAATAAATTTGAAGGATGAATAGATGATTTTAGAACCACTTGCATGTTTAGCAATGGCTATTTACTTTGAAGCCAGAGGAGAGCCGACCGTTGGGCAAATTGCAAAACATATTTTTTACAGGGAGCAATAGATGGCATATGCAATACCGCCAAGGTTGCGAGATAAAGAAATTGGCGTGATGGCCGCTGATGAAATCAGCTTTGCAGCTTGTGCCAGCATCATGGAACTTCACAAAGATTCACGCAATTCACTTGTACAGGGAAGAGTGCAAGACAATAATTCAAATGTTGTGAATGTGGGTGTGAGGGAAACAGAAGTTTATGTAATCCATGAATTTCACAGTTGGGTTGATGAACTGATAATTAACTGCGCTAGATTAGCTAATGACCAATTTGACTTTAACCTAACTGGTCTTTTAGAACGCCCTCAACTTTTGAAATACAATGCTCCATCTAACGGATATGATTGGCACTTGGACATTGGGCAAGGTGATTCCTCAACACGCAAAATCAGCATATCTATTTTATTGAATGATGGCTATGAGGGCGGTGATCTTGCTTTTTTTACAGACGGCGAGACACAGGTAAACCCAGACAGAGGGACCGCCATAGCCTTCCCATCTTATTTACCTCATAGGGTAATGCCCGTAACAAAAGGCACTCGCTGGTCACTGGTCTGTTGGATTGCTGGTGAGCCGTTCAGATGATTTGCGGGGAAGTGGCGCGGCCCTATTTTTCTCTACCATCAGCCCTGCTAGGGTTGCTAGCCTATCTTTTTCCCTAACACCTCTTGTAGTAAGCCTTAAAGCCCCTTCTACACGCTCAACAAACCCTTCTTGCACAAGACCACCTAAAATCCAATCATAAGGCTCCCTGCCCCCTAAAACAGCGATTAACCCACCAAGCCTTACATTCTGCTTGTTAGATAAAAAACTGACCTTGTGAAGTTTCTTGCTCATTTCTTAAAAAATTTTGTGGCTGACCTCACTGCAAAGCTGGCACTCACAATAACTCCTAGCGTGTATTGGTAGAACTCAGGCATCACTTCCAACGCCGCAAAGCCTTCAGCCACTATCTGTCTGCCCCAATCTCCGCAAAACGCAAGAATAAGCGGGATACTAAACAGAACGGTAAGCCATTCGTCTTTCCATGAGCTTTGACTACCTTTTGCCATCAACCGCTCCCAATCCGCGGTCGATGTAGCCGCTGACACCATAACGGCGGCCTCCGCCTCCGCCTTGGCTTTGGCAACGGCAGATTTGCCTCGTTGCTCCTCAGTCTTTTTGTCCATCCATGAGCCGACAAGCCCACTGATGGGTGCTATCAATGCTTGAATCATACTATCCCCCTCAACTGTCTAAGGGTATCTAGGTCTTTATCTTTTGTGCCTCCATCATATTGCCAAGCATAACCTCTACCAATCATCTCATCATTTATGTTCATCTGACCGCATATAAACCAGCCAAGCATACGGCCATATTTGCCATCCTTTTCAGTCTTGACTATTAGCTTTTGACAATCTGCTAGGCGGCGTTGCAAAAATTCTTTTGCGTCTAGGCCAAATTCTTTTTCTTCCAGATTTTTTGTGCGACTCTCTGGCGCATCAATACCAGCCAACCTCACCCGCTCTTTTTTTGTAAGGCCAAACCCAAGGTCAATAATAATATCAACCGTATCGCCATCAATAACCCTTACAATATCTTTCACAGCATATTCATACATCAGTACACCTTTGTATTCTCATCTACAATTTTCGGCAGACAATAAGCCGTGATTGTTTGTCCTTGCTTATGCAATCGTTGAGCGAAGTACACGCAGTCATCAACAGAACGAAAGTGCATATCATTGCTGACAAGACGCTTTTCCTCACCGATCCCAACAAAAACAAATAACAAAAAAGCGTGAATCATACATGATTTTTGCCCTAGAAATCCTCGGTATCGTCACCTGTGCGGATCATCTCTGCGACCCTGATAGACCTTGCCCCAACTTGTTTAGCATAATTTGAATCAAGCAATTCTTCAGCGGCAGTTTCATAGTCTCGCCGTTGCAGAGCATCTAAGGTCTTTACGAACCCGTGTAATCTGGACATCCCCATATTGAATACCAAATCTGCCAACGCCCTTTGGCGAACCTCTGACATATCTCTCCACCAAGGCAGGCTCCTATCAAGCTCATCCTCGACAATCTTAATGTCGTTTTGTAGGAGATAATCAACCTCCTCATCTGATAGACCTCTATCCACCAGATTTCTTCCCACCCCTATAGTCTCAATGCCAAGGTGGTCTTTGTAAACCTGATTGCGTACTCCTTCGTGAAATCGCAACTGCGATACAAACCTGTTGATATTCATATTACCCTCCTTTGCCCAACGCACGATCTAACTTATCCTCCACGCGATGAAGAGCCTCCATGACAGCCCTCATATCATCCCGCGTATCAGATCGTGTGGCATAATCCTCTCTGGTTCTGTTCAAAAGTATCTCAACTCTCTTTAATTCTCTGGCCTGTGTGCCTAGAAACCAACCGCCGCCCATAACAACAATACCAATCAATCCGTCAATGATATGAGCCAAATCCATCACAACGCTTCCATGCAAGAAATAGATACGCCGTAGGTAGATACTTGGTTGGCATCCCACGCAACCATGTCGTCCATCAACCTGAACACGCCAACCGTATTAGAAAATGTTGCAGTCGCACCGCTTCCAGCCGCCGCCTTGAGTGATGGCTCAATGGTTACTGAAAAATTACCACTGCCATCAGAGTTTGAATCAGCACAAATCATATATAGCTTGGCGGCTGAACCCGCGCCCAACTGAATATAATCTCCTGTTTTGACTATGCCTGTGGTACTGGCTTGACTTGCCGTATTTAAAGCAATTGTGAAATCACCTATAGCACCAGCAGAAGCAACCGTAACCGTGGCATTGACCGCACCCCTTGGAGTCTTGGCATCTGGATCACCCAATAGAAATGTTCCTCGCTTGCCATGCAACTGAAGCAAGAAGGCTTGCCAGTTTGCTACAGTAGCCCTCCGCATAGGGGGCAAGTTAAGATCAACAGTCCACAAAGCGGACGAGAACTCCGCCACCTGTTGATTGCCCGTAAACGGCGACTGAGACATAGCTGTTCTGCGCTGTAACGCCCATCTGCTTGTGGTGTATGCAGGGCTTGTCGGTGGCGTTAATGGGTATGTTGGGGCTGACATAGCTACGCTCCAAAGGCACTGGCGACAGGACCACCGCGTCTGCGCTGGTCAACTATCGCTGAAATTGTATTTTGTTTAATAGTTGGCAACAGGTTCACAATCTCCGCTCTTACAGTTTGGGATACGCCTGTCTCTATGTTAAGAGTTTGATTTACAACAGTTGTAGACCCACCAAGCATATTATTGGTGTCCATGTTGTTTTTGATAGAGCCTGTGCTGGATGGCACAAACAACTCTGGACCACGCTCTCCTACGATTGTGGGTCCACTAATTGCTCCACCGCTAGCTGCGGTCGGGACACCAGGAATCGGGATTGTAGGAAGTGCCGCTGACGTCCCTCCTATCTTCAAAATAGAGTTAAGAAGATTATTTATGAACGCCAAACGTATGAATTGGGAAATTAGATCAGTAACGAACATACGAGCAAAATCCTTGAAGTCATTTAGACTGGCCTTGCCGTTCATGAGCGCGGATGCAATCTGATCAGACACGCCAGCCCCAAAAGCCGCCAAATTATCTTTAAGGAACACGAATGTAGCATCAGTCATTTTGGCTTGCGCTCTCAGTTCTCTTATAGCCTTTTCAAAAAGCGCAATATCCGAATGAGGCATTTTATCTCCAGCGTTTTCTAACGCCAAAGCAAATGAGTTAATTTCTTTGTTCAATTCTAATGTTGGGTCAACCAAGCGTTCTGCTTTTTTTCGTAGGACATCAAGGTTTGCGCCAACCACGCTGATGTCTTTGCCAGCATCCGCTGTATCAATGAAAATTTCCTCAAGCCTTTTAAGAGATTTAGCAGATTGATCAATTATGTCTTGACCTTCGCCAAGCCCAAAAAACTTTTTAAGGTCATCAGCTATCCCTACACCATTTTCAATCACGTCAGATAGAGCGTGTTCAACACCTTCGATAGCATCACTCAGTTCCTCATTGAAGGTAACCGCTAAAGCCGCCGCTCCTGCAATCCCCAACAAACCAGCTTTACCTAACTTACTGGTCAATGCCGCTATTGCCATAGCCCGAGATGCTACCAAAACAGCGCGAGAAAGCTGTATAAACCCAACTCCAGCCCTAATCGCGGCGGCGGCAAGTTTCAATGCAATAAACGCTGTAGCACCAGCCACTAATTTATTAAAATTATCTGTTGTGAACGCCAATGCGCGAGTTAGCATAACGCCAAAGTTATGTATCAACCCTGTGGATGATGTTGTAGCGCGAGTAAGCACTTGGATTGTTTCGCGCATCTGCCCATTTAGACCCGATTCACCGATAGCCAAAAACGCATTGTTTACAGCTATCCCAAGATTTGACATCTGAACTGACAGGTTTTGAGAAGAATCCGCCATTGCTCCCGCAAAGTTTGTGCTGAACTCTGCGTTAAGGGCGGCCATAATTTTTGCCGCTCCATCTGCGCTTTGACCAAATTCTGATACTTGCTGTCTTGTTAAATTAAGCCTGTCCTCAAGAATTTTATAAACAGGGATGCCCTGATTAACCAACTGCTCAAGTTCTTCAAGCCCCAGACCACCGCCAACGGCTCTTGTGGTAATCCTGACCAAAGATTCAAACGCCGCTAATTTATTTGTTGTGACAGATGCCGCATTACCCAACGTGGTAAGAAGTTCTTGTGTTGGCTGAACCCCCGCGCCTTTTAATTGAATAAAGGCTCTTACCAATGTTTGAATATCAAATGGCGTTTCTTGGGCGAACTGATTAATGAATTTAAAAGCGGCCTGACCTTTTTCAGCAGTGCCAAAAACACTTGTCAGCGTTCTTTGCAAGTCCTCCATCTCAGCGTTTGCTTTAAGAACGCTACTGCCAAAAACAGCAAAACCTACACCAGCAACGGCTGTTTTTAAGACGCTAAATTGTGATGCAAGATTCCTTGAGGCATCCCCAACACCCGCTAGGGATTGCCTCATTTTGTTGCCAGCTTGTGTGGTCTGCCCCTGCGCCGCTCTCAAGCCGCGTCTTAGGCTAGAGAGATCAGCCTCAATTCTTACCAGTAAGGTATCAACAGTCGCCATCAGTCTGGATACCTTTCCATCATATCCTCAAGCTCACCTTTGCTTAGTGGCGGCGGCTTACCACCAGAATGAAATTCTGCAAACCCGTCTACTGCCATAAAAAATTCTGGGAAACTCATATCCCAAAAATCATTCGGTCTTAAATTCATTTTCCCAAGGGCAAGGCGCATCCAATCATCCCAAGGCAATTCTTCTACAGCAACGCTCCCGCCTCTTCTTCGTTTCCCTCATCACCGCCCGCACCAAGAGCCTGTCCAAGAACTTCACCGCACACCGCTATGCCCTGTGCAAGCCCTGCATCCCATATAGCCTCACCAACATCTTTTTCTGAAACATCATTGCCGCCAGCCCTTATAACAGGAGTCAGAATTGCAACAATATCAGTAACAGAAACATCTGCTTCAGACATAGATTGAGCTATTTTTACAATGCCTTTACCCAAACTTCTTTCAATGCGCATAATGACATCAAGGGTAACCCTTGCGTCAAATTTCTTATCAGCTAGAACTATCTTCAGTTCCCCGCGTTTCGGATTTGTCATCTGACTTTCCTTCGGTTTCTACCAAGAATGTTTCGCCCCTATAGGCCACATCAGTTACACTAGCGGCTTTGTATGTATCATCACCGCACTCAATTGCATCCCCCACCTTTATTTTACAGGCACAAGATACAGAAAAAACAACGGCAGAATCAGAGGGCTTCATCATAGCCCCCCAACTCTTACCCTTGATTTTTACATCAACGCTTGACCAAGCCATTTATTAGACCGTGGCAAACGTAATAGTACCGCTGGATTCCAGCGTTACAGAATATGTTACTTCACCATTATATTCTCCAGCATACTCCAAGCTAGATACCATAAACGCACCAGTATAAGTGCCAAAATCAGGTATGATGATTTGGAAATTGCTGAATGATGATGCTCCGAATTTACCTCTTAGGGTTGTTTCAGATGCCGCATCTGTAAATACGCCAGAACCAGAGATGCTTGTGGTTTGCACTCCACCATTTGCAAGCAACGCCCTAACGCTAGAGCTATCCTTGGTTGTGATGTCTACAGCTTCATCATTCATGGTGATTGATGTAGAACGCAAGCCACCTATCGTGGTGAAAGTCTCTGGCGAACCAGCGTTGCCAATTTTCAAAAGTAAGGACGATCCTTTTTGTGCCGCCATGTCTATTCTCCTTTAGCTATCTGACACAACGGCACGAAATCGCATGATCCCATGCCGTGTTATTCCATCCGCATCAACCAGTGTTGTAAGAAACTCCTGTTTCATATTCACCGCTTGACCGCCTGACACACTCAGGCTTGAGTTATTAAGGGTATCATAGATTTGTTTCATAATCACCTTAATCTCTTTAAGGCCACGGTATTGTGACCATGTGTGGATTGTGAGAGTGTGTTCATGCATATCTAATGTTTTTGCAGAGATGTTGCTGGCTGTCTCCTCACCAATCACGATATACGGGTATGCCGTATCTTGTGGCACATCATCAAAAACACCCGTTATAGCACTGCCGCCCGCATCAGTGATGCTTGCGCCGTTGAGCGCAGAAAATACAGATTTTTGAAGCTCAAAGCTGTGTATTGACATCACTTAGCCTTAATCATTTGATTTTGTAATCTTTTAATATTTGTTCTGTTTTCTTCTAATGCGGGTTGCATAAATGGCCTAGCCGACATTTTGGTTGTACCAAATTCCAAGAAACTTGAATAGTCCGCACGACTTTCAACACTGGCTCCCAATCCATCTGCGTCCATGTTTACAAATATATTGTTAGCCAAATACCCCGTATCGCTTGCGGGAGGCTCACCAGCGGCAGACGCAGTGTGTGTGCGGCGTGGATTATATTTGGAGTAGGTAACCCCGCTCTTTGCGCCTTGGAGGATGGATTCCACGGCGGTGTTACGCACAAGGTTTGCCGCCCTACCCACAAGCTGTTGAGCATCTAAAGTGTATTCTTTAACAACTTCTGCGTTTCTGCTTTGCCTTTTTACTGAAACCTTTACACGGGCCATTACGTTGCCACCCCTTCAGTACATAAAAGCTCAAGGTATTTATCTCTTTCATCCACGTTCTGGATGCGGTTTATATTGAACAAACGGGTATAACTTGTGCCATCAACGCTGAAGGCATACAATATCCTGTGTGTGACCTTGAGGTTTCTGCGAAACCTAATGGTTATTTTATGAGTTGTGCGCGGCTCTATCTGATCGCCAAAGAACCGCTCCCCACCGCCTTGGGCTTCTATTGAACCAAATGTGGTGGCGAATGTAGAGAACGCGCCAGAAGAACCGCCGCCGCCATCAGCCGATGAAGCCTTGCTTTGCAGTTGCAGAGAATGTTGCATTTTGCCGATAGCCATCAATACCCTCCGCTGAACGCACCTTTTCCATACCGCATGATTATGTATGATTGAAGCAAGCTCTGTATCATGGGAGATGGCTCAAGCTTTCTGCCCTCATCATCGCCCCTATGTTCATACAGAAATGTTATGTATTCCAGCATTGCGATACGGATAGCCTCTGGGACATCTGTGGTATTAGCCCCATACCCCGCTGTATAGTTTACCTCAATGCCATTGGCATTCCGCAGATCGGTAGGCCATGACCCCCCATCGCGCAATACAATCCTTGCTGGCTCCCTTACAGTATCAACATAGTAGTTGGTGGTAGCCCATGTGCTTTCGGTATTGTCATCGCTAAAATATTTTACACTGCTGACGGCAGATACAGGAGAACGAGGCAGTTCTATGTAATTTATATAAGAAACATTATACGGCGCGGTATAAATGCCCTCTTTTATAGGCACATCCATTTCATCAACGCCGTCAAGCGAGAGCTTGTAAACGGTATTGATAAGCGTCCTGTTAAGGTAGTTTTCAGTCCAAACCCTTGCCGCTTTTATAAGATTGCCAATCAAGGTTGTATCAACGCCAGAGTCCAGCCTTAAATACGCTATTGTCTCAGCACTTGTAAGCGGCTCACTTGATGGATCAGTAGTTACAGATAAACCGCTCATGTTCTTCTCCTAACCTTCCGCCGCCTCATCAACAGCCTCAACCGATTCAATCAACGCCTTGGTGAACGCATCTTGCGCTACTTGCACCTGATCAAGTTGAAACCTTAATGCGCCCGCCCTTGATTGCAAATCTCTAATCTGATTAACCAGATACTTTTGTTGGTCAGTCATGCTCTCTACATCATGCTGAACGCTATTTATTGATATTACGTTATCGGTCATTTAACCCTCCAATGTGGAAATTCTTGCCTCAAGCGCATCGTTCTTTGCTGAAAGTTCTTTTACGGCATTTATCAAATACCAAGTCATATTTTCAGGGTCTACGCTAAGACAGCCTGTAGTTTCTTCCCTGACTATATCAGGTAAGATTTCTTGTATTTCTTGAGCAATAACGCCAAGTTGAATACCCTGCTTATCAATGGCGGCACTCACTGGCAGTTCATCAATCTCATCAGCAGTACGATATTCAAAGTTACGAACACGAACCTGACTGATTGCATCAAGACCAGTGTTGTTATTCTCAATGTTTTTCTTGATGCGGCGATCAGAAGTTGTGGCAAAGTTTGCGGAGTTATTACCAGCGTAAACTGGGCCATTACCGCCAGATATAAATGCTGTGCTTG
>CAACVD010000067.1_pt1 | contig 41132 bp, 55 predicted proteins | sample 2381771 | NCBI WGS metagenome assembly CAACVD01 (sample SAMEA5211965, study PRJEB30684) | marine metagenome | biome: Marine; feature: Epipelagic; material: Water | collected 2015-10-15 | depth 15 m
GGTTCTTCATCAATTACAGAACTAACTGGAGTGTCTTCAATCTTCATAGTTTGTGAAGGTGGATTGTTTGGTTTAGATTTTTGTACTACTGGTTGCTCTCCTGCAGGTACATCTGCATCAGGTGTTGCTTTAGGATTTGCTTCATAGTATGAACTTACAATTTGTTCACGAGTACGTACAATCTTTCCACCGGCGCCTAATTCGTCGCCTCTTGCGTTTACTTTCATATTACCTACTGCTGGAGTAAGTTCATTTTGAGAACGTAGTTTGTCCATGTCAACTTGACGTCCATTCATTGTTCTATATGTTCTTCCCATATTATTCTCCTTTGTATAGGTAGTTATCTTAAAAATTCTGTGGGATCTAAATCATATTTGATAGAGTTTACTTTGTGTACTCCTAACAAATATAAAACGTAACTGGCTACACTAGACCCACGTCCAACACCCCATACGATATTGTTTTCTCTGAGTGTATCCACCATGTATTTAAGGAATTGTAAAACATCCATCATTGCATGTGACTTGTACAAGTTAAGTTCATATTCAACACGCTGTTTTTCTTCTGGTGTATTACATAATCCTAACACATAATCTTCTATATCAAATTGTTTATAAAGTTCTGGCATAAACCAGTCTAATCTATTATTTTGATCAAATAGATCTTGATCTACACTAGTATCAACATTTGAGTGTAAATTTGTAATTTCGTCTTTGTTTGTATTGATTATTGTATTATACTTGTTTACAAGTTCTTCTGGAATAATACAGTTTTTGATATTATCAAATTTGTTTTGATATATTAACTCAATAATATTGCGTTCACTGACAGATGCTTGGCCAATGTTATTTGTTTCTGCCACCGTCGATGACTGTTGGTGTAAATTTTCCTGTTTTTTGTTCTGAATCATATCCTAAATCTTTCCAACTGTGTGAACCTTGCCATATGTTTTTTGCATCAATTCTTTGATCAAACGTTGCTGTGTCATCTCTTGTCCACCATGGAGTAATATTTGACTCACACCAATCAGTAACTTCCAAATGTTTGTTTTCATAACTATTAGTATCTACAGTGTATTTTACACTATCACCTAGTTTGCTGTCAACCGTTAAGTTTCCAAAGTGGAAATAATTTCCTGCAATCGCAAGTATTTTTGAATATAATACTACTGCTAATAATTGATCATATGGTGAACCTGGAAGTAAAATTTTGTTCACAGGCATTTTGAACCAGTATTCTTTAGTTTGGTCTTTTGGAGAAAATATGATTGAATTCTCACATAGTCTTTCGATAAGATATTTGATTTTTTCAAAACCTAAATTTTGTTGTCTAATTTCTTTTGTTTTTGGAATAAAACTTATTTGAATATTATATCTGTTAGGATATATTACATCGTCAACAACTACAGTTGCATCAAAGTTTCCCTTCCAACTAAAATAGTTTATTGTATCGTCTGTGTCAAGATTATTGTACATTAATTAAATCACCTAGATCCTTGCCATCTTCTTTGTTTTGTTGTTGTTGCTCACGCAACTTGTCATTACTTCTTTTACGTTGTTCTTCACTATACATAGTTATAGAATTTTGTAACTGAAATAACACAGACTGGCTCGGTGATCTAGACGCTATTAAGTACTTTTTTTGTAATTGGTTAATTTTTTCTTGTAACTCATCATCGGAAAGAGATGACGGGTCTTTTGCAAGAGGATTAAACATTAGATTGTAAATTTACCTTTGTAGTAGATAAAAATATTAGAACCTTGATCTGGTGACCAAACTTCAAAAATCCATTTCTTATTTGCAAAGTCTGCAATAGAACCTGTACCATCTGCTGTACCATCATCTGATAAAGCAAAGTCTGTACTAAGATTTAAATTAGTTTTATCTGTTAAAATGTTTCCGGAAGGTGTACTAAAGTTTAATTTCTTTTCATTAGCATTGTTGGATCTAACTTCTAATGTCATATGGCCCATTGAGTTAGCAGGTCCCCAATTTTGAATTACTACAGTGTTTGTTGATGTAGGATCAGTAACTTCAGAAGTACAAATTAATCTACGATAATGACCTGCTGTAAAATCAACGTTTGTTTCACCTGATAGTGTTTCTGCACTTGGTGCCGCAAAACCTGTATCTCTTAGAATTGCTTTTGCAATAGTGTTGTCGTTAAAGTCATTATCTGCTTGTGTTGACGGACTAGTGCCTTCTAGTGTTGCAATAGCACTTTTTGCATCATCAACTGCTTGTTTAATGTTACTAAAATTATCTCTAAACCCTTGCGAGTCGTTATCTTGTCCTGCTACAGGATAGGCAGTATCAATACCGCCTGTGTTTATATCATTACTTGTTGCCATATTAAATTACCTTCCTTTTTGGGAATACAATGTATTTATCGCCTGCTTCACCTTCTACGCTGTCAATTGTGAGTCTATCTACTTCAAAGTTGATATTTTTGAAGTCAAAGCCACTATTTTGAATATTTTCAAGTATTGTTGCGCCGAAACCTGGTTTAGCATATGCTATCGGAACTGCCTTAGTATATCCAAGTGCAGTACCTGTGGTTTGTGTACTACTCATCCATAATGGAATGAACTTTTCGTTAATATTTATAATTGTGCTATCGCCTGCAGGAATAAGTTCTCTTAGACGCTGTTGCATATTACTAACACTATTTGGATACAAGAATCTTCTAACCAATTGGTCAATAGTAATAATGTTTGTACTTGCTTTGAATTGATTTGTATCAATAGTTAAATTAACGTTTGCATCTGTTATATCTACTTGACTTGTTACACTGCCGTTAGTTTTTTCTGCATCATCAAATAATTCTACATATACTATTTCATATATTAGATTATCCTCAGCATCATTTGCTGTTGCAATTTTAACATCACCAAATTTAAAATCTTTCCTATGGAAATTTCTAACAAGTGCTGGAACATATTCCTCAATTTTTAAAGTTTCCATTCCATACTGTAACAACATTTTGATTTCATTTTGTGTACCGAACGAAGGATCGTTTGGTCTGTATAATATGTTGTCTGGAAATACTGTATTGTCTGTGATAAAATCATAGTAGTATTGACGTTTAGTTTTAGGCAGTAACGGTTGTAAGAAAATGTTACTGTACTGTGTCAGTGTATCTGCTGTAACACGTATTCTAAATTGTTTTTCTACAGCACTTTGTTGATAGTAATCTCTTGCTTGTACTGTAAATCTAAATTCTCTATCTATACTTGTTGTACCACCGTCTAAAATAAAACTGTTTAAACCAAAACCTGTTAAGTCAATAGTTGTTAATCCATCTTTGGCGCCTGCCTCGGTTTCAAACTGATTAATTTTTCCAATCAATTCGCCGCCACCACTTAAAATTATTCCTGGCGGAAGTGTACCACTTACAAAACTATATCTTATATCTGCATTAGATAAGATTGTTGTTGCATCAATCCTTAATGTACTTGTTTGGTTTGGACTTAAAGTACCAAGTAATTCACTTGAAGTAAATGTAATTGTACTGTCTACTTCACCTTGTATTTTTAAAATAAACTGTCTAGCATGTACAACAGATTCTGTTGAATATACATCTTGCCTTTTTATTTGTACAGTAAATGTATATGTTTCTGTTACTGCTGGTTGATATGGAACTTTACCAAATAACACACCGTTGACAGTGTCTAGTGTCATGCCAGGTGGTAATTTACTTTCAGAACTATCAGCATTGTTTATTAATTCATAAGTTACTGCTCCACTAAATTTATTAGGATCATATACTTCTAATGGAATAGTAATAAAATTGTTTGCCCTTCGTACACCTAAGTTACCTGTTGTTAACCATAAAGGTGTTCTTAAATATGTAGCACTTGAAATAAATGTTTCTGTATCTGCTTGAATTGCAAGTGTGTCTGATCTAAAGTTTTGTTCGTTTACAACAAAGATTCTAAATCTTCTTCTTGCTCTTGTTACGCCGTCGGATACAGTAACAAAAAACTCGTAAAATCTGTTTAGATACTTTGGAGCACCACTACCGTCGTCTCCTCCGCCATAATCAAAAGGAAATTGATCGTATTGCTGTCTATCATAGTTTGTGCTAGATGCTTTATAATCTACAGTCAATTCTGCTTCAATTATTCCAGAAATTTTTCCGTCTTTACTCAATGAAAGTCCTGGAGGTAATTCTCCAAACAAATCATCTAAGTAATATTCTAATGTTTCGCCTGCTGTAAGATCTGTATCGTTTGCACTTAATTGATAATCAACTATTGATCTATTAAGTATAAAAAGTTCACCTTGTGGGCCAACTGGCAATGTTCCTTCTGGTGTTAACCAAAACGGTGCATCTTCTCCTTCAACTGTGATATGAAAAGTTCTATCTATACTTCCTTCACTGTTAGAAGCACGTATTACAAATTTGCTTGTGGTAGTATCTGATACTTCAAAAGGTGTTCCTACAATAGAACTATTCTCCAAACGTAATCCGCCTGGTAATGTTCCACTTATCAATGTAAATGATGTTGCATCAGTAGCCTGTAAAGTAAAAGACTGAGTTGTTCTTTCTTGTACTGTTCCTAAACTACCTGCTGAAGTTGTCCATACTGGTTTAGCCATTTTATATCCTCTTACCAGTATTTACCTTAACTATCAAACTGACTTACAATCCACCAACTTGAGTTATACCATACCAGTGTTACAGCGCCATATTCTGAATTTTGTGAAACGTTTAAAGTACCAACTGAACCGTTAATTGTTAAGTTAACAATTAGATATCTGTCAGTAAAAGTAGCACCACCGTTAACACTAAATTGCCCTCTGCTAACAACTTTGATTGTTTTCATCTGTCCATCAACTGAACCTGCACCTAAGTTTGCATAAGCCTGATCAGCACCTACTGCTGTCCAGTCACCTGTTGAAACAAAGGTGTTGTTTGAAGTTGTATCAATTGTTTGTGGACTAGCAGTTCCTGCAATGTTTAAAACTTGATTGCTTACATGTGATAATGTTCCGTCAATTCTTACATCACCATCTAAATGTATATGTCCTGTGCCTTGTGATGTAATTGCTAAATTACTATTTGAAGGACCTGCAATTTGTGTTCCTTCAATGTGTAAACTACCAATATCTGCTTTTGTACTAATTGTATCTGTTGCAGTAATTTTAGTTGTTGTAATAACATTGTTTACACCATCAACAATTAAACTACTGTCATCAGCAAACACACTACCTGTTAAATCTCCATCAACTGTTCCTACTGTACTTGTAGCAGTAATGTTTAGAGCGTTTACAAAACTTTGTGTTACTCTTGCATCTACTTTTGCGTTTGTAAAGTATAAGTTAGTTGAACCTTCTGTAAGATTATCAGTTGTATTATTTGTAAGCATAACTTTATTGTTATTGCCATCTACTAATAATGTTGAATCATCACCAAATACACTACCAGTAACATCACCGTCTAATGTACCAACGTGTGCTCCTGTTGCATTACCTGTTAAGTTTGCTGTTACAGTTGTTGCATTTATAGTTGTAAATGTACCTGTTTTATTTTGTCCATCGATAATTGGAGTAGAATCATCTCCTACTACACTTCCTTTTAGGTCACCTGTAAATATTCCAGTTACGTTTGTTGCTGTAACTGTTGTTGCATTTACATTAGTTGACGTAATTGTGCCGCCGTTAGTAATATTATTTGTTCCCAAATTAATATCACCTGCCATTGTACCACCTGCTTTTAATAAGCCTCCGTTTGTATCAATGTATGCACTGTCTATAACACTCGTCAGTGTAACAAATTCTATTGCTGTACCACCTGATGCAACTCTTAAAATTTTGCCTGCATCTGCGGCACTTCCTGCATATGATGAAGGAGTATCTGAAAGTCCAACAAATGTGCTAGATCCTCCACCACCGCCACCACCGGCGCCCCAAGTTAATTCTGTACCTGAAACTGGAACTTGTAAAACTTCTCCTGCATTACCAATTGTTCTTGGAAACTGATATGCATTGTAAAAGTCAACAGTACCTGTACCGTTAGCATCTAGTGTTAAATTTTTATTTGAAACATTAGTTTTAATTCCTGTTTCACTTATGTCAATTTCATTTAATGTTGCAACACCACTTGAAGTAAATGTAAAGTAAACTGGTTGTGTTGCTGGTGGTCTTCCTGTCTCAAACGGAAGTAATGATACTGCGTTCACAGTTGAGTCAACTACACTTGCACCTATAGCACCTAAACCTAATCTATTGTTGTCAGTGTCATTAATTGTAAATGCTATTGACGAACCAGCACCTGTTGTGTATGTTTGTCCACCTGTTAATGCTTTGTTTACTACTGTTTCTACGTTAACAGGATTTAATGCAACATCACGGAAACTTGTTACTGTAATAAAATTAGCAGGTAAGTCAACACTAGTTTGTACTGTGAATGGACTGTCGTCAGTTCTATAACTTAAACCAAATTCTGTACCTAGTTGTCCTTGTACGCTAATATCAGCAGTGTCAATAATTACTTTGCCATCACCGCTTATAGTTTGTGCGTTTGTATCTAATGTTCCTGTAAGTTGTCCTTGTACTCCGCCATTTACATTACCATTAAGTGTTTGTCCTGCACCTAATGTAATACCTGCTGAAGCAGTAATTGCTCCATTAAATTGTGCGGCTTGTGTAAATGTAGATGTTTGATTTACTAATAGTGTATCTGTTGTCATGCTATCAGCATCAATTGAACCAATAGATGTAATTGTACTTCCAACACCACCAATAATACTATTACTTAAAATACTTAAATCGCCACCTAGTGTAGGAGTAGGATCATTGCTCACTTCAAATGCACCTGTAATAACAATATCTGTACCACTTAATGTTACAGCAATATTTGCATTACCACTTTTAATTCCAAATAGTTGTCCTGATGAACTAGCAGTTAAAGTATTTCCGTTGTCAACTTGTATACTTCCAAAATCGTTATCAGCAAGATTAGATGTATTTAGGTATACGCTGTTTCCGTCTGAACTTATGGCAATAGTTCCGTCGCTGTTTCGTAATGATTTAAATTCTAAATTTTGTGCAGTTTTTTGTTTAAAGATACCCTCACCTATTCCTAGGTTAGAGCCAGTGTTTGTCTCTCCACCAACAGCAAGTAATTCTGCAAAGTTATCATTAACTTTGTCAAACGCTGTTCTTAGATCGTCACCTGTACCATCGTTTGGATTAGTACCTATGTTAATTGTTTGTATTGCCATAATAGTTTCCTACACCTTTATTTACAGTCTACCCACCACAACTTCGATGGTTCCAATATCTGTTGAATTATAATCTTGTAGTGCTTTTCCAATTACACTTCCTAATTTTGGATCATTCATTGCAACTCCAACTCCAGGATAATCACTTGCTACAATCATATCACCTTTATCAATTTTGCCAACTACTTTACATGGAACTCTACCCTGTAATGCTACTGCAACAACATTGTCACCTTCCATCTCAGCATTCATTAAGTGTGCTGGATTTGTTGAAACAACTCCTGCTATTTTTGTTGTCATAAATTCGTTTGCTAGAGTAACTTCTTTCTCACCACCAAACATAATTACTGTGCCTGGTTCATAAGTTTCGTCACTTGCATAATTCTCAGCCAAGTCAGCAAATCTTGCACTTGTTGCAACACCGTCAAACACTTGTGCATATACTGTTGTGTAACGTGAACTACTGCCACCAATTGCATATGTTGTATTTGTACTTGGTGTTAAAGCACGAGTAGTCAATGTGCCTGTCATAGTATCACCATCTATGTCAACATAGTCTGCATCGTGATTGTGATTTACTACTGTTGGTATTGTAACGTTAGCACTACCATCAAAGTTTATAGTACCTGTAACAGCACCTGAAAGTGCAATGGCTCTTGCATTTGTAAGTTTGGCCGCACTACCTGCGAAACTAGAGTTAGCAACTACTTCACTAATTGTAAGTGCAGTTGCTCCTGCGTTATTTTGAATTTCAAAGTTTGTGCCTGATGCTTTTTTCTTAATAATTTCTGCATGGTGTGTTGTTCCATAAATGTCATTAAAGTATTTTGTTGAACTTCCTAAGTCAGTTGTATTATCTACTTTTGGTTCTACGTTTACAACACGTAAGGTTGTTGCATCGTTCATACTCACTGTGCCATCTTTCATAATAGCACCAGCAGTTTTTACGTTTGCATAATCTGTAACATCAGCACCGTCTTCTGCATTAATAATTGTTCTTACTTGTGCAGGTGTAAGTGGATTAATTGCCGCATTTGATCCTGAACCTGCTGGAACACCAAGTATACTTGACGCCGCCTGTTGTGTAATTTTTGATAAGTCAATACCATCTGTTAAGCCTGTTGAAGTTTTTAAACTTACCCAACCAGTATCAACAGCAAATTCTGCATTGCTGAAACTTGCAAGTCCACTGGACTGTTGTATCATACGTGAGTTTGTTACAAATCCACCGCTAATATAAGGTGTAAACCCAACTGTTCCATTTACTGCGCCTGTAAGTGCTTGGTCAGTGAATAATGTAAAGTTTGTATTATCAATCTTGCTTATGTAATAAAAGTTAGTATTAAGTTCAATAGTACCTGCAACATCATTAATGCCAATTAAATCACCATTAACAAGATCGTGTGCAGTAGAAGTTGTAATTCTTATTGGATTACTTAATGTTATTCCACTAATTGCTTTACCACCTGCATTAGAACTTGCTCTACTAGAAGTAAGTTGCATACTTAATTTAGATTGTGCAATACCTGCTGTTTCACTTACGTCAGCATCTTTGATAGCACCTGTTGCTAATCCAACTTGTATACTATTTCCTGCTCTAGTAAATCTAACATCACTACCTGTGCCAGTTGGTTCACCAAATGTTCTTGAACCACTTACAGCATCAGTTGTAGTATCTAGTGCAGTGTTGACCATTCCTACAATAGGATTGCCTAATCCGTCTACAGTATTTGTACCTGTAAACATTAATAAATCTGTATTTGAAGGATTACCTGTAATAGTAGTTCCTTCTAATCCACCAATACTATTTTGTGTATCAACATATTGTTTTGTTACTGCATCTGAACCATCTACTGGATCACGTAATGATTTAATTCTATTACCGTTCATGTCAATAGTTCCACTGTCAAGTGTACTATCATTCAACATAGTAAAGGCTTTTACATCTGTTCTTTCACTGTCAGTTGTACTACCTCTAAATACATTATCAGCATAAAGTTTGTTGATTGCATCAGTGTTGTTTGTTCCTTGTTGAATGTTTGTAATTTTATTATTGTTTACATTCAACTCACCATTCATTCTATTCCAAGCAAGGTTAGTTCCGTTATAACCTGCTCTGTTCAATAAACCAAATGTACCACCTGCCGCTTGAGCACCTGTTGTACTTGGTTCTGGAAAATCACTACCGTCTTCGTGCTGTCCAATTATTGAACTGTTTATGTATTTGACTAGTGTTGATTCTGTAGGTACAGCATCGTCTGACTGACCTTGCATTTTTCTATCTGTTGAAAATTCGTCAATTGATGTACCTTTAGTAAATTTCAAACTGTCAACGTTTGTTAAACCAATGTTAGCATTAAGTTCAACTGAACCATCACCTTGGTTAACACGGAAGAACTGTCCAACTCTAAAGTTACCATCTTGGTCTGTACTTGCGTAGAATGTTCTACCTGCACCTACTTCAACTGCTTCATTTGCTTGGTCTGCACTAAAGTCTGGTTTACCTGCTGGAGAACCGTATACGTTGTTTGGATAGTTACTGTCAATATAGTTACCCCAACCAATGTTTAAGAAATCGTGTCCAGTTGCTCTCATTGTAGAAATACGTGTTGTTACAATACTAGTTGTACCACTTGTTAAATTTGGTGGAACACGTAAATCTAATAAATGTTCTTGTATGTTTGAAACAGTACCACTTGGTTCTTGTACATCAAATCTTTCAACATTCAAAATTCTAAATACTTGATCATCAATGCCTACACCAGCAAATTTTAATGCACTACTTGGTAAAACTCTTGGTGCATCTGTAATTCCTGTAAGTAAAACTTTTTTACCAATTGTAATTGTGATGTTTGCATCATTTGGCACCTGTGTACCTGTACCAATACTTAATGCAGTACCAAGTTGAAGGTTTGCTCTACCTCCCCAAAGTACATCAGCACCTGAACCACTGTATGATCCACTGATTAATGATGTTGCATCAAAGCCGGTTGTTAAACTTGAATCTGTGTATAAGAATATTTCAGTAGAGCCGTTACCACTAGTTACGTCTGCATAGTAAGCACCATCAATAGTAGTAAATCCGTTTCCATCTAATCCATCTAGTACAACAACTGAACCGTGTTCCATTAAGTGTGGAGATGAAGTTGTAATTTTAGTTGCACTACCAACGTTTACTGATGCTATGTCAACTCTTACTGGTTGTATTTCACTTACTACATATTCAGTTGTATCACTGTTTGTTGAATATGCTGTAAGTTCTATTCTTGAATCTTCAAAAGGCATGTAACTAAAGTTTTTAATTTTTAGTTCTGTATTACCTGTTATGTTATCTGACGCTGTTGGTGAATGTGCTTTTACAATTTGTGTGTAATCTGGATCTGGAGAACCTGTAAGTGTAGCATTTACATGTCTAAAGAATGTTGTACCACTTTGTAGGTTTTCGTTTGGATCACTACCTTCTGCTTTAAGTCCTATACGTCCATAACAACTTGATCCGTTCAATGATCTAATTTGTCCACCGTTTCTTGCCCAATAAGATGTATCACAATAATATGTAAACACAGATACTGCTTCAATAAGTCCTGCGTTAGTTGCAATCAAACCAAATCCATCTGAGTTGATTTGTGTGTAGTCATTACAAGTCATTGACTTGTTACCAGCAGTTTCTAATCTAATCTCAGTTGTTTGTGGAATATTACCAGTTGAGTTAGATGTTGTTCTTGCTTGAATTAAAGTTGTAGAAGAAAGTGTTAGTGTTTGTTTGAATGTTCCTGCACCTAAACCATCATCAATCGGTGCTGTTGCTCCAATAACTCTATGTGTGAATTTTTCAAAATCACTTACACCACTTACAAAATTTCTTGAATCTTGATATAAGAATGTTGTTGGAAGTTGTATTTCTCTTGTTAATCCTTGTAGTGTAATAGTAGATCCACTTGCAGGATTATCTACAACTGTTCCATATTGGACACCAGCGTTACCATCAACATATTGACCACCTCCGCCTTGTCCTGAGAAACTTGAAACTGTTTGTACATAAGGTGATTTAGTTAAAATTTGTCCATCTGGATCAAGTACGTTAATAAAACCTTGATGTCTACGTAAACTTAAATTACGTAGAATTGTAGCATTGTTCATTAAGAACATATCCATATGTTGGTTTAGTTTCTTAAGTTCAATTACTGTGTTGTTGTTAATTGTTGCACCAAGTGTTGTAGAAGTAGTTGTATTGATATCACTATAAAGATTACCTCTCCATCTACTTGTATCTCCAACAGCGTCTGGATCACTTGCCCAATCTTTAACATAATAAGTTACACCACCGTTCTCAAAGTATACTCCGTTAACTGGAGGATAAGAAACATCTTTAATTGTAATTTGATTACTACCGCTTTGGTTTACTGAACCACTAAATGTGTCTGCACGTGAATACTGTGAGTCATAGTGATTTCTAAATCTAGATTCTTTTGGAAGAGCAGTACCATTGTATCTTAATAGGTCACCTCTTTCAAAAGTTAAATCTAAAGCACGTTGTGGAGGACGAACTCCAACCAATGGTTGAATAATTGTACGTCTAAATTCGTCACCTTTTAATGAAACGTTTTCTGGTAATACAATTGGAAAGTATTCTTCGTACACACCAGACTCAACAAAGATTGTTATTTCTGGTAGCGGAACATTTGTTTCTCTGCCTTCACCGCCTGTTTTTGCTGGAGCAACACCTGTACCGTTTGTAATAACATTAGTAATGATATCCATCAACGTTCCAATAGTTGTTGATGCTCCTGTTTCTGCAATAATTGCTGTATCAATAAATTGTGCAAAGCCACTTTGGTTACTAAATGTACCTTCAAATGCAGGTAATGATCCAAGTCCTGCATTAATAACAGTTGCTATACTGTTCATTAAGTTGTTTACTTTTGTACTTGCCGCACCTTCACCATTGTTTGCACTTGTGTATTGTGTGTATGTTGTTTGTCTGCTACTTGTATATGCTAGGTTTTGTAAAACAAAGTTTCTTACTAGGTCTTTAGCAAAGTCTAATGCGTCAACAGTTTGTGCTTGTTGTCCAGCAACTTGACTAGTTGCGCCGTCCCAATAGTTTGCCGCATTGTCTCTTGATTTAGTGTTACCACCAAATTTTAAATCAAAAGCAACACCTTCTAAAATTAATTTTGTATCACGTCTACACTTTGACTCGTTGTATGTAAAGCCTGTCCAAATACCAACGTTGTTTGCTATTTGATCATTTATGTATGCAATGGTTTCTTCTGCAACAAAATCTAAGTTTTGTGTAATCAAATCATGTGCATAAGGATTTCTTGTATTGCTCGGAGCAACATATGCAGTATTTGTTAAAACATTTGTTTGAATTAAATTTTTAGCAAAGTTAATTGCCGCTACTGTTTCACTTTGTTGTCCTGCTACTCTTGATGTAGCACCATCCCAATAACTTAAAGCCGCATCAACTGTTTTTGAATTACCAACATAGGTTAAGTCAAAACTTACAGCATCAATAATTAGACCAAGGTCTCTAAAACATTTTTCTCTGTTAAAAGTAAATGTGTCAGCAAAGTCATCTGTGTTGTCGCCATCATTAATTTCGTTTTCAATAAATGCAAGAGTTTCTTCTTGAATAAATCTTCTATTATCTACTAAAAGTTTGTTGGCTAATACGTTTGTTAAATCTTCTGTACCATCTGCCGCCAAGTTGATTGTATACGGTCCAGGTTTCTTTGAAGGTACTCTCCAATAAACATCACCGTCAAATAATCCTGCATCTTTAAGAACAATATCACCTTTCATAATACGTTCTGCATAAAAACATGCTTCACGTACAGAGTTAAATGCATAAGACTGAGCACGACCAATTTGATTTTCGTCAGCACCAGCCGCTTTCATTTGTGCTTCTGTTCTACCTGACTTACTTACAAAAATATTGTTAGTGCTTGTAAAACTATTTTGATCTACATAACCTTTTGTTGCCGCTTGTAATTTTGGATTGTTAAATGAAGGTGTTTCACTTAATAACAATGGTCCAGTCATTGTGTCACCTGCTAGTGCCACTTTACTGTCTGCATATTGTTTGTTTACTGCTTCATCTGCTAGTGTTGGTACTCTTGGATTGATTCCATTTCTTAAAAGAATTTGTCCTGTTGCTGTGTCACCAGCACCTGCTATAAAGTTTGTGTCTACATAATCTTTAGTAACTGCGTCACCGTTTGTTGTAGGTGTACCTAAGTTTTCTATTTTAAAATTGTTAGCATCTAAGTTACCGCCAAGTTCCGGACTTGTATCACGTACAAGTTCTGTACCTGTATTTCTAATAATAACTTTTGTTGGATCTGATGCATTATCAATTGTTAAGCCTTCACCTTCTAGTGTTTTTTCAACAATAGCATCACCATTTGAATTAGTTGCTAAAATTTTATTTGATGTAATAGTTGCTGGAGTATTATCTAAGTTTTGGAAGTTTAATCCACCACCTAGTCCAAGTGCCGCATAAATCTCAACAAAGTTTTGGTTTACTTTATCAAAACCTACTCTAATACTATCACCGGTAGCGTCATTACCCGTAGTACCAATGTTTACTTCTTTACGTGCCATATTTTAAACTCCGAAACTTTCCCCACATCCGCAACTTGATGTTGCATTAGGATTGCTAATATTCATATAAGAACCAAAAACTTCTTTTTTAAAGTCTATTGTTGTACCTGCTACAAACATAAGACCAACTCCATCTATAGCAAAACTGCCATTACTTAATTCTATTATTTCATCATCGTCTTTTACTTCGTCTACAGCATTCCACTCGTAAGTAAAACCTGCACATCCGCCGCCCTTAACGCTTAATTTAACGTACTTTTTGCCTTCTTTAGCAATTACGCTTTCCATGTGTTCTTTAGCGGAATCTGTGACGTTTACGATGCTCATGACAATATTTAGTTTAAAATTTTATAATCCGAATGTAAACGAGTAAATACAATAGAAATGTTTATAAGAGTCGAAAACAGCATTACACACTATTATCGCAAGAGTAAAAAGGGTAAAATACACCCTTATAAACGACTGAAACAAGTTGCTGTATTTGTTTGCGATGAATGTGAAAATGAATTTAAACGTGAAAAAGGCAAAGTAGATCCCAAACGTTTAAGCGATAATTACTTCCATGTATGTGAAAACTGTGATCCAAAAAGGTTTGCACAAAAGAAAGGTGTACAAAAACGGTTAGTTTGGAATATGCCTGCTGGAAGTACTTTAGATATCAGTAAAATTTAAAAATCCAAAGCCATTTGATATTCTTCTGCTACTTTATCTTTTCCCCATTGCGGTAGCATAGTAGTAACAACTTCAACTTTGTTTATTTTGTCATGACACTCTAGTGTAAGTGTTTTTACTTGATTTAATAGTTCGTCAGCAAAAGGACACCATGCACTAGTGAATGTCATTAGAACGTGTAGTGTCCCATCTGCTGTGATTTTAAGGTCGTAAATTAAACCTAAATCATAAATGTTTATAGAAATCTCAGGATCAAATATTCCTCTCAGTGTGTCAACAACTGTGGCTTTGACTTCATTCTCTAGAGCAATATCATTTTGCACTGCATCTAAAGTTTTTAAGAAAGAATTTGATTCAATTTCCATATTACTCTGACTTGTAAATTGTCCAAGCACCATATGCGATTGCCGCATATGCTAATAATCCTGCTATTGGTTTAGCAATCAATACAAGCACACCTAATAGAACTAGCATTGCTCCGTCCCATGATGTTCTTTCCTTAAAGCGATCGCCTACCCATGATTTAAATTTGTCTAACATGTCTTACTCCTTTTTGGTTTTTGGTCTACCACGTTTTGCGCCTGTACTAGATGCTTTTTTAGTAGTAGTTTTTTTCTTCGCCGCAGGCTTTTTAGTTGCCTTTATTTTCGCGGCTGTTTTCTTCTTAGGTTTTGCTTTTACTTCCATTTCTTTTGTAAGTACCAACACTTCCTCAGATGAAAATAGTTTTGTCAACCATCCAAACATAATGTTCTCCTATCTGTCTGTTAATATAATTACCCCGCAGGCCAGTCTTTTACCTGCGTTTCCGGTTTTGAGTGATTCTTCATCTCCGCCTTTGCCAAGATCGTCCTCATCAGAATGGACAACTATACTACGACCTACTACACTACGTTCTCCAATTAGGTCAACTCGTTTTGCAATAATAGTGAAATCGGCTACGCCGTCTGTGTTCGCTATGACATTTTCTAAGTCGCCAACGTGTCCTTCTTGTAAACCACCATGGCCAACACCATCAGGGTTATAGTGGCCACCGGCACTTTCACAGCCATTTGTCAGATCACCAAATTCGTGTATATGAAATCCATGTTTGCCTGGTTCAAGTCCAGTAATTTTTCCTACTATTACTGTACCTTGACCTTCTTGCATTTGTCTAAGTAAAATAGTTCCTTTAACTGTTTCACTTTGCTCTAGTTCACACATTGCGGTAACGTGTGTTTGTGCTTCGTTAAGTGCAGATAAGTGGTTGCACTGGCACTCAGTGGCCTTCGTTCTAAAGCAACGTTTATCTGATATCTCTTGTAATTTCATACAAGTATTTATTGTTCTTTTTTATACAAGTCCCATAATTTATACTTGTTTCTCCAAGTGTTCATCTCTGATGCTAACTTGTCGTTATGTGGTATAAACTTTAGAGGTTCTTGCTCGAGTACTTTCCTGATTGGACTGCTCTCGAATAAAATTTCGTTCTCGCTCATAAAAATATTTATGCAATTTTTCACTTGCAAGGTTCTTGGCTTTAGACTCTACCATAATATCTGTGTAGTCCCAAAAAGATAATGCCCAGTCATTAACGGCATGGTTCCACATAAAGTCTGAATGGGCTCTTAGTTTTCCTTTTTTATGGCCCATCTCGATGAGTTTGCCCATGGCTGGGAGTGTGCTGTCATCATGCCCGACCAATATGTCTTCTCTAGATACCGAATAGTGTATGACAGGACGCACACCACGCCAACTATCAATAACACGTTTATAACGATCGTCCGTTGGTTCAATATATTCTCCTTCTCTACACCAATGATGGTGTATGTCTAGCACCAAAGCGAGATCGTCGACAAGTTCCAAACTGTGTTCGAGACCCCATTTGTTTTCGTCGTTTTCGATTGTAATACAGTTTCTTGCTTCTGGCGAGAGACGTTTAAGTGCGGCCTTAATACCGGCTGGACCTTGTCTGCCCGATATGTGGACATTACACTTGAAATCTTGAAAGTTTTTACCATAACCCATCCACCTTGCTACATCTATATGATATTCAAATTCTTCTATACTTCTATTTACAATGTCAGGATTATCTGACGCAAGTACAGTAAACTGACCAGGATGCATAGACACCCTGACATCAAGTTCACGAGCCTTTGCGCCGACGTGAGCGAAGTTGGTCTCGCAATATTTTCGTACATCAGGCTTGCGCCAGAAGTAAGACCAAGTAGGCTCAGTATAAACAGGTAGGACGTCACTTCCCAACCTAACCATTCTAAGTTCATTCGGTAATCCTCCTACATATGAAATCAGGTTGTAAAAACTTTGAATGTTATGTTCCATAATATCCCAAAGTCTTTGTTCAGCAACTTCTTTAGTTTGCCTGTTCAACCATTGTACTGTTGTTGAACGAGTGTTCAACGGTCTTTGTATTTCTTCTAAGATCTTTTTCTTCTGTGTTTGATCTTCGTGCATGTATTTACATGCAAATCCAATTCTTTTATATGTCCCAGGTAAATTCATCTTTTAATATTTTCCAAGTTTCTTTGTAGTCCTTTACATTATAGCAGTGACCTAGGTCATTGTCAATGATTACTTTTTTCAATGGGTAATCATTTCCATCTTTATCCATTCTGTCACCAAAAAAGTGTATAATATCTAAATGTTGATCAAAGTCAGTAATAATTTGGCTTTTGTCATATCCTTTTTGGAATATATCCATTCCAGTTTCGCCACCTACTACTGCTTTTAATCTTGGAAAATAGTTATTAAAATCTCTAGCAATTTTATTGCGTTCATTAAATTCCCTGTCGTAAGTTACATAATCTGTACGTTGCTTAATAGTTGCACCACGTCCTACAACACTAAAGTTTACCATACCAGGTCTATATTCAATATGGTTTCCTGTTCTTGTTGGATACTTGCTTTTATCTAAAACATTTTCTAACCAGTTGTGTGCTTCTTTAGGTAATATCCAATCGCTAGTATGTATGTTTTTTGTACCCTCATAAACATCTGCACCACTACAATTATATACACGTTGAGCCTTACTATACAAACGATTGCCTATTTGCTCTACAGTTTTAGGTTTATCACTGCCTGTAACAAGATATACGTAATTGTATTTGCAAAAATCTAAAAAGAATAGAGCAAATTCGTCATCAATCTTTGCTCTACTTGGTGTTAGTGTTCCGTCTACATCAAAAATAAATCTGTTTACTATTGTCATGTCCAATTATTCCGTACCCACGGATCATCACAATTATGTGGATTTGGGTCTCCGTGAAAAACACAAATACAACATTGACTTGGTGGTTCAACTTCTTCCACCTTACTAAATTTTCTATTATGTCTAGGCCCACTTGCTAAAGATCTATCTTTGCGTATTTCCCATTTCCAACTTTGAATCCATTCGTCCGGCCATGTTTTTGCTGTTCCTTTTGCACTAGTCCACAACCAGTCTTGATCACCAAAGTGCGATTGAATTATTTTTTTAGGATCTTTAATAAAATCTTCCCATACATGTCTAAGTTCACCTAGTTTAAATCTTACAACACTACTGTTATACTTTTCCCACTTAGGTTGCATTGCTCTAGTAAAGTCTCTGATAACACACCAATTGTTTGTTTCATACTCAAACAGTTTATTTAGGTTACCACTTATTACAACATCTAAATCCATATACAATATTGTGCTGTCAAATGCTAAAGGCAAGTCTGCACTATACATATAAGGTTTACACCACCAACCTGTAAGTTCTTTAGGCAGTGGCAAAATTTTAATATCTTTATCTATTCCTTTTGGGTCATCTGTTAAACAAACAAACTTATGTGGAATAGTAAGGTTACGTTTTACCATACTATACAAAGTGTTTACATATTTGTGTGAATACTTACTGCCGTGTTTCAAACACATCACATAATTTTGTGGCGTTTTTTCGATTATAGTTTCACCGTATAATCTTTGCCATTCTTCTGTGCGTTTCTTTTCTTCAACAATACGTTCTTGTGCAAGTGCTTTTTCTTTTTTCTCTTGCCTACGTTTATCACGAACAATTTTCCATTGTTCTTTTGTGTATTGTGATTTGTCTAACTTCGCCATTTATTAATGTCCTCTGGAGTGTTTATTTCGACACCATTAAATTCTGTGTGTAAGCAACCTATATCCCAACCTGCTTTGAGCCACCTAAGTTGTTCTAATTTTTCTACTTGTTCTTCTTGTTCGACTTCGTATGTCATATAAAATTCTAAAGGGTTACGTTTGTATCCATATATGCCTAAGTGCCAATCTCCATAACCTGTTATGCCTCTTCCAAACCATAAAACTTTATCTCCGGATCTAATCATTTTAACAGTGTGTGGATCATCTTGCATTTCTTTTGGCATATCAGTCCATAGTGTAGTTATTGGATAATTTTTTAAATGCCAGTCAACACTTTTGATCATATCAACTGTTACATTAGGCATGTCGCCTTGTACGTTTATAAAGTTATCGTACTTGTTTAATTCTTCCCATTTGCTAACAGCACCTGCAATTCTTTCTGTGCCATTTGTGTAAGGAGCAACATGCTCTTGTTCAATCCAACACTTGTTTGGCCCAAACAAATTAAATATACGCATATCATCAGTTAGTACATATGTTGGCATCTTAGACGCTATACAAGCGTCATACACACGCTTTATCATAGGTACGCCATCTAACTTTGCAAGAGGCTTGCCTGGAAAACGTGTACTACCGTATCTAGCCGGAATAAGAATAGCGGTGGATTTCATCTACTACCTTTTCAAAATCTTTTAAGTGTAATGCATTAGGACCATCACTAGGTGCATTGTCAGGATCATGATGAACTTCTAAAAAGAAATTTCTGATCCCAAGAGCACTCCCGCTACGAGCCAACCCAGGCACGTAATCACGATTACCGCCGCTACTAGTCCCGTGTCCGCCGGGTTTTTGGACAGAGTGCGTAACATCAAACACGATGTCAGCATCAATATTGTTGAGCATGTAGTCAAGACCAGTATAATCCACCACAAGAGTGTTATATCCAAAACTAGTACCCCTTTCTGTTATCCAAACTTCTTTTGCACCTTCTGTTTTTGAAAGTATATTATTAACGTCCCATGGCGCTAAAAATTGACCCTTCTTAATATTTACAATCTTTCCTGTTTTACAAGCCGCCTTTACTAGATCAGTTTGTCTACATAAGAATGCAGGTATTTGTAATACATCAATAATATCATTATAGTATGCACCAATCTTTAGAATCTCGTTTATGTTGTGTACATCTGTAATAATTTTTAGACTAGGTATTTCTTTTTTAAGACTTGCAAAGTCTTCCATAGTAACCTGTAATCCCTGTCCTCTTTTGCCGTGAATACTTGACCTATTTGCTTTATCAAAACTTGCTTTGAAAATATATTCAATGTCATATTTTTTACAAACACGACTACATTCTTTTGCAATATCTAAACTTTGCTCTAGTGTTTCATGTTGGCATGGTCCTGCGATTATTCGCATACTCTACTCCGCAAATGATGTTTTTTGTACAGTGAAAGGAGTATAGATAGCACTGTTAGCACCATGCTCTGCACACTCTACACTTTCACACCAACAACGATCGTTAGTTGCTTCTCTAATTAGTTTATCTGCAAAACGCCATGCATGTTCTGCAAATTTTTCTGCACCAACACCATCAAACTGTCTAATCTCTGCAAGACCTTTTGTTTCAAGTTCTAACAAATCATCTTTTGCTGGATCATCTTTATCAATACAAAGTTTGTGATCAAATGAATCTTCTAACCACGCTTTCAAAGGCTTTAAGCCTCCAAAGTCAACTGCCCAATTTTTATTGTCTAGTTCTGAACAACCAAAAGTAAATTTAAATTGTAAACTATAACCATGTAGCAGATGACAGTGTGAATGATCTGCATTAGGTTGTCTAAACACTGCACTCAAGCCAATGTTATGACCATAAGTTTTAGTACTAAAGTATTTTCCCATAATTTTCTCCTATTATATCTTTTTTATGGGCGGCAGAATTAGAAGGGTTGACGCCAAGACCTTGTTGTAGTATATATGCCAAATTACTGTACGACAAATATTTCTTAAACATACCACTATTATAGCAGATTATTTTTGTTTGTCAATTAATATTTGTAAATTTTCGTAATTATCGATAAAAAAATTATCAAAATGATCCCATTGTTCTGGTGGATCCCAATCATCGGGTTGAATCTGTAAGAATTTAATATTTGGATAATGTTCAAATAATTTTGCAGTTTGATATATCCAATAACTTGGATCAGTAGCAGGCTTTAATTTGTCATTATAGTGTTCTGTGCTTTTGTATACGTTGTTAAATGCACTATTTGTACCCCATAAATCAAAGCCTAGCATTACTACGTATTCTGGATTGCCTGCACAGGCAAGGTTAAGTGCATGTCCACCACTTCCCCAATGCCAAGGATCGTCTTGTCTTTTATCTCCTTCATAAGGTAGTTGTGGTAAACACATCACATTACGCCAAAAACTGAACTGCTTGTACCAATCACTTCTAGTATATACAGGATTTTCATAAGAGTTGTTTACTGCTTCTTGTACCATACGTCTGTCGCAACAAACTAATTGGTCAGGATGAAAATCTCTATGGACAGCGTTTGTGCCTATAGTACTTCCTAACCATTCCAATTGGTAAAGATCAAAACTCTTACGGCTTTCTCCGTTGCCTATTACAGTAACGTACTTCATATATGTATTTAAGTATTGCGGATTTGTCTTACAATATCTTTTATTTCACGAATTTCAAGAAGTACTTCTTGAACTGTGTGTTCTGACTTTTCTGTTCTTGAGACTATTTCGCCTATTGTGTTTACTGTCCAAAACCACCAAGTAACGGCAGTTAGAGCAAATGCTCCTGCTCCTATTCCTGCTATAACTTGCCAAGAAAAGAACTCAAAATAATAGAATATTAAACCAACACCTATGTATAAGATAGGTGACAATTTGGCATACATATCCCACCATCTTACTTCTCGTCTGATTTTGTCGGGTATATCTTTATTGAAATATATTATATTCTTATTGCTCATACTCATATTTATTATTCTATGAGTTAAGAATTAACCTTAGGTATTATTTCCTATGAAACCCCATGCTGACCAATTTCCTGGTGTACCACTTGCTGTACATACCCAACCAATTGGTGCAGTATTTTTTGGATGTTCATTCCATACTGTGTCACCTTTGTTCCAGTGCCCACTTGTTGGAGGCTTGTCTGCAACCATAAACAAACGGTTTTGAAAACGTATATTTCCTGCTACCTCTAAATCTTCAGTTGGGTTTTTTACTCCAATACCTAGTTTACCATAAACTCTATGTGTGTTAGTAGTATTGCCTTCTTGTCCAAGTGTAATATCACCTTTAAAAGATACTTTTAATCTAGTTTGATCATCAGTAACTATGCGTAAATTTTTATTATTGTAAGTACCAACTTTAGCATCACCATCTTCTGCATCAATTATAAAGTTTGTGTCATTTGCAAAATTATAAACTGCTAAATCACCTGCAGGTTTATCTGTACCTAATCCTAATCTATCTAAATTTGGATCATAAAACAAATGTTCAGCAACACTAAATCTTCCTGCAACATTTAAATTACGTAAAGTACCAACTTCTTGTAGACTACTTTTTTTAACTGTGCTACCTAATTGATCAAATGATAAAACTTCATTACTATCAATCATGTAAGTCTTATCTTTGTGTATGTCTATAGGCTCTGTAGACCAAAATCTATCTGGATTATTTTTGTATATAAACTGTTTGCTGTATTTGCCGCCACTCCATAAAAACCCTGTACCTACATTAGATTTTCTTTTGTTTTTATGTGTAAATTCTATAAACTGTCTTTCAGTCTTTTCGTCTGCAACAAGTTCTTTTGTTACAAGGCTGTCAACTTCAAGTGTACCTTTGACATATACATTGCCATCGAAATCTGCATTACCTTGTATTTGGATATTACCTAATAGAGCATTAGTCTTAATTTTATCTACTACAATAAATCCGTCCATTATTGTTAGAACAGTTGCAGTTGCTTTATCTAGTATTCCAGTAGAACTAAAGTCTTGTAATGGGCCACCTTTGATCCATTCCCCGTTGAACTCACCTGTTTTTATATCAAATTGTTCAACTCTAATACCTTCGGGTCTATCGCCAAAAGTGGCTATGGGCATTACACTATCTCCTCAACTATTCCTAACACTTCTGCTAAAAATAATACTGCTCCACTGAGCATCATTAAAAATCCTGTATCAGCAATAAAAATATCTGTATACTCATTTGCTGACCATAGAATGTATCCTGCTACAGCAAGTAGACCTGATGCTACAAATCTAAAAATACTTTTTACTATACTTACTGCAAAGTGTCCTTTACCAGGGTCTTTGTTTGCTATATCCATATTTAATCCCTTCTTTCGAAGATTTCATCAATTAGACCGTAATCAAGTGCTTCTTGAGCAGTCATGAACTTATCACGTTCCATATCATTGCTTAACTCTTCGAACGTTTTGCCTTTTGAATTGTGTTTCACATAAACTTCAGTCAATTCTTTTTTCAACTTAATAATCTCTTCTGCATGAATTTGAATATCAGTTGCTTGGCCACTAGCACCACCACTTGGTTGGTGTATCATGTGTCTAGCATGTGGTAACATATATCGTTTGCCAGGCTCTCCTGCTTGTGCAAGTAGACTGCCCATTGAACATGCTTGACCCATTACATAAGTCCACACAGGTGATTTGATGTATTGCATAGTATCATAAATCGCCATACCACTGCTCACTACACCGCCTGGTGAATTAATGTAAAAGTTAATTGGTTTATCACGATTCTGTGATTCCAATAATATAAGTTGTGCTGTAACTGTATGTGCAACAGCATCATGAACTGGACCGTTTAAAAATACGATACGTTCTTTAAGTAGTCTTGAAAAGATATCATATGCTCTTTCGCCATTCTGTTCTTTTTCAACGACCATCGGTATTAGATTACTCATTAATATACTCCTATCAGTATTGTTTCTGGATTTATTCTACCATTCATCATAGTAGGTGTTGTTGTAAGTTTCTCTGCCCAATTTTCAAATTTCTTACGGGTGTTGAGACTTTTAACTTCTTGTAATTGATCCATAGGTTTACGAAGTGTATACCAAACACTTTCTTTTTCCTTGAATCTTTGTAGTGTTTGCCCTTTAAGCATTAAACCACTTCCTTCTCTACCTGTTCCTGTTGGATCTTCCATGGAAGTGTAATATATTCCAAGTTTCCTATTTTTGCAGTTAAAGACAACAAGGCAAGTTGCACCTATTATCTTATATGCAGGAATACTTGATATAGCAAACTTTTCATCAGCAATTTTATATTTTAGTTTTTCAGTAAGTTTCTCTGGAGACTTCCTAGCAATCTTTCTAGGTTTTCTGTTTGCTTTACTTTCTGCAATTATGGCATCACAGGCACTAATAATCCCAACCATAAAGTCATACAACTTTTTAACTTGCCTTTTATCATAGTGCGAGTATGCTTCTTTAAGTTGTTTTGCCCAATCAATTTCTACTTCTGACATCTTAGATGTATCAGGTGGATTTAATAATTCGTTGTATTCTTTAATTGCTGGTTCGTAAAAGCCTGCTATATTCCTTGCATGTGGTTGCTTACACTGTAGTTGTCTCAATCGTTGTAGTGGTTTAATTGCCTTAAAATCTTTTATTTTACCTTCTGCAAAGTCATCTAGTGCTTGTTCAAAGTCTTGTACCATAACAGAACATTGTTCTCTAATACGTTCTTGTATACTAGGTTTCCAAACTTCTTTTTCTTTCTTTTCTTCTTTTATCTTTTCTTCAACAATGTTTTCTCCAACAGTAGCAATTTCAGTAAGCCACTTGTCTATGTATTGATGATTAGGTTTTGGAGTACCTGAAGTACCTGGAAGACTTTCCCAATACTCATTATACTTTTCATGCACGTCTGGCATACCTTGTATTGTCAATTTACATAAAGCACCGAGTGTACTATTAAATTTATTGTCAGGTGCTTTGCTTATCACACTGAGTTGTTCTTTCCACTTGTCATTCGTCTTTACATAATCAAGAACATACTTTTTAAAGTCTGCATTTTTCTTTTCTAATCTGTAGTATTGATAAGCATGATCCTTTGCTCTACTGAACTGTTCACCAGTCCAATCCTTGCTTTCTGCAAAGTCTGGGGGCAGGTTTGTGTTCTTAATTCTTTTTACAACCGTTTTTCTTCTAGCCATCAGCATAAAACTCCAAATAAAGTTATTGTTAAATTATATATAGTCTTTTTAGAAAAAGCAAGAGGTTTATTTCTGAATTTGCTCAATTATGAACAAAAATGCTTATTTGTCGAAATAAAATTTAGATGACCACTGTTTTTTAATTTTGCTGAGGTTGAAAGCATTACAACCGATAACTTTTTGATTAACATTGTAATCAATACGCATTTCGTAACGTAACCATGTCCAAAACTGTGTCCAGTCTGCAGAGGTTGTAGCAGTTTTTGCAACTACTTTATATCTATTAATAACAGGAATGTCAACGATTAACTTTCCTTTATTTGTTTGAAGTTGTGCTTTCATAACAGTATTTATTTAAGTAGCAGTGCCTTGTATGAAAGGAGCAAACCGTGTTCCTGGTAACAACATACAAACAAAACCCTCTGATGGTTGAATGGTTATAGTCATAGTACGTGTATCTGGATTGACCCATAATATCATAGGTCCGGATAATGTTCCACCACCGGGTATTTGCCATTGCACCATGCTACTTGCAGTAGGTACCTCTCCATGTTTTTGAAGTAGTGCAGATACATCTTCCATAGTTCCGCAGTCCACCATTATAGGTAAATTGTTAAACTTGTTAGACGGTGGGCTTTCTTGAGCAAAAACTGTAAATGAAGTTGTGACCCAAAAAAGAAGTCCTATTAAAAGAGTTGCTTTTTTCATACTAGTATTTAGTGTGGCGGAGAGTGTGAGATTCGAACTCACGATACAAATTAATGTATGACGGTTTAGTAGACCGTTGCTTTCAACCACTCAGCCAACTCTCCTTATTTGTTTACTTCTTCCTTATAAACAGTGAACTTTTCAGTATCTGTTACTTTTTTAAGTATTCCGTATTCATTAACTCTAAATACATCTCCGGGTTTATACAAAAAATTATCTTTTGCTTTTCCATCTTTTGTTACACCCATTACTTCCCCTGGCCAATCGCCTACAATACTAAAACTACCATCAGGGTAACTTTGAATATTATAATCAATCCACATCATTTTTTAATCTCCTACTAGCAATTTGGCATTGCCTGCAATAATCATGCAACAAGTTACAATATGCAAAACAATCCAAAAGGTGCGAAAAACCAGAGCCTTTCTAACATCATCTTGTGATATCGGAAGAAACTCTGGCTTATCGTCGTCTGTGATACCAATCGGCATGCCAACTGTTCTGGCCCATATTTTTAGCCAGCGCCGTTGACCGCTCATGTCACGGGTTCTTTTGTTTCATTAATCATTCCGTACACTTCGATTAGATTACTAATCTGTGTAGCCAAGTGTGGCCATTTTGCTGTAATTGTTTCAGCAAAATCATTCCGTTCTTGAATTGACATTCTTGCGAACTGTTCAACTAATGCGTTAATGTCCATGTGTATCACTCCTTATTGTGTAAATTTACTATACTATAAAAAACAAGTGTTGTCAACCACTACATTGCCATTAGGTCTTCAAATTCCCAAATCATTTTTGCCGCACCACCAAACATACCAGGTCCAACGCCCTTTACCCAAGTTTGACTTGGAGGTTTATCTCCTAGCCATACACAATTATCAGGCATTGTATCTTGCAAACGATGTAGTTTATGCAAATGTTCAGGTTTCATACCATGACGTTCAGTCATATTAGTAATTTCAATATCATTACCAAATTTTAAAACCACTAGGGTAACCTCTGATTCTGTCATAATAACACAATCATTTTTGCCTTTGATAGTTACTGACCAAACTTTACTTTGCATCTACACCAGCAATGAAATGCATTTTTTTCATAATAGCCATTACACCATCTTCGGTAAGAAAGCCTTTGACTGTATCACCTGGTTCGGTAATACCCGGCATTTCAATCAAAGTGTTTGCTTCTCCATCTTCAAATTTGAATACACCAATTTCATAAAGTCCACTCTTGCCACCGTAAGAAACATCGTTTTTTACAATGCTTAATTCGTACTCGCCAAAAGGAACTAATGCTTGAATACCTTTAGGTACATCAGTGTCAACAAATTTGATATCTTCAAACTTCATCTTCGTCCTCCTTATCTAATTTTGCTCTTAGTCGAGCAATCGTTTCAGAGTTCATATTACTAATATCTTCAATATCCTTTTGTAGTTGTACTGCATCAGGATGATCGGAATAAACTCCGCCTTTTTCAAAGTCACGTTCATCTAAAATAGGTCCACGTCCGTCAATATCTCTCATCAATTGTGCAAACTGTTCAGTTAGGTTTGTTTTCACAAATGTTTCTAAGTCTTGTTGGTCGTTAGAATCTAATTCAATATCTAAATCTGTTACGATAGGTCCGTGACTATCTCCCCACATCATGGGAATACCATCTTCACCGTAATATACTTCTACAATCTCATACCAAAACATATCAGGTTTATCATGTTGGTATCGACGCATAATTCTAAAATTCCAAGTCATTGGTCTTATCCTATATAAACGTTGGTGCGGGCGGCGAGACTCGAACTCGCACGACCTGTGGTCTCAAGATTTTAAGTCTTGTGTGTCTACCTATTCCACCACGCCCGCTTTCAACGTTATTAAAAAATGGTAGCAGGACCCGGACTCGAACCGAGATTAGCCAATTATCTATTGCTACGGAGTATAAACCCGCTGGTTTACCACTTAACCTACCCTGCCTGTATATGATTATTGCTCCTTATGGATGTCTAACTGTTTATATACTATACTACCGAACGGTATTTGTGTCAACTGTTTTGTATATAAAAATAAGTTTTTTTGAGCAATTTTTTTATTACTGGATGTCTTGTATTAAAGTCCCATGCATTTAAATATCCTACTAGGTTAGGACTTAACAAGTTGCCTAGTTTGTCACGAAGTTCTGTTGTACTGTTTGCCTTACGTAACATTTCTAAAGCACTTTCCTTGTCTGCATGTCTAAGTAATTCACTTGAAATATTTTTTGCAAATGCTTCTATCTCATCTTGATTGCCAAGATAACTTTTTTCTCTGTTCTTACTACGATAATTCTTTTGTGTCACAAAGTCACGATTACGATATTGCATACTGTGAATCATCTCATGTTCTAATGCATCAATAATTCTGTATTTAATTTCTTCAATAGTATCTGTTGTAAATTTAATCCTATCTTTATTTTTAGGATTGAATAGTAATTCTATTCTATAAGGATCTTGTTCATCTTCATCGTCCCACGGATCATACGTTGCATTAAGATTCATATCGTTTATATCAACATTGTCAGTAAATTCCACTGACACTTTTGCAACACCTAAATGCACTATAGTATGATGTAGTTTTTTTGCAATAAACTTAGGTTGTAGATCATCTTCCATGCTGAGATAATTTAGAAAAGCATCTAATGATTTTTCTAATTCTGATCTAGATCGTGGTTGTTGAATCTCAAATAAAAGCATACTACTATTTAAGTTAATTTGTATTCAAAATTTTGAGATACATCATTTATATGTACTTGCTTTGCACCATTCTTTATATGGAAATGTGTTGCCATTGGTGTCAAAGGCGATAATGTAACTAATCTTTTAAAGTTATGATCAATAGTCCATTCTCTTAATTTATTAATAATCTCTTTACCTGCACCACGCTTACGTGACCATACTGTGTATGCAACTACAATTTCACCTCGTTCATTCTCTTGATTAGCCGCCTGTGACATGTAATCCATTTCTCTTACAGTAAATGGAACTTCAGGGCATAGTGCAATACAAACGATTGCTTCTATCTCATCGTCGTATTTTAATCCAAATATTTTACGTCCTTTTGTAATTCTAAAACCTAATGTAAGTTCTGGTCTAACAGGATCTTCGCTTACATCAATATCATCAAGTTCTACGAGTTCTGTTCCTTTGACCCATTTGAAGAAGTCTTCCATATTATCTTTAAATTTTTTCATCGGCTTCCTTTTTCTTTAAACTCCAAGCACCGTGATCAAGTTCTTCCCATATCAGAGTATCACCTTCATCCCATCCTACTTGATTTAATGCATCAGTTGGAAATTCGATATATAACTCTTTTGTTTTACCATTCTCTTGAACTTGAATTGTCCAACTATTCTGACCAGTTTGTTTAGGTTTGTTAATGTTAGACATCATGATCTTCCTTTTCTATAAAATGTCGTCTGCTATATTTAAATCAACTAACTGTTTTGCAGTATAGTACTGATCACTAGGGTTCTTAATAAATTTACTATTGACTTCTTGTACAGTCATTCCAGTTGCATCTTTAAGAATTTGCATACATCTTTGTTCGCAATTATTATTTTCTTTCATTTGTGCTTTCATGTCATGCATCTTAGATTCCATTGTGTCTGAATGTTGATGATTCATAATACCTGTGTTCTTACCAATCCAACGATACCCCTTTGTACCACTTGCAAAAATCATAAACCCAGCACTCATAATAGCACCAACACCTACTGTGCTTATATTGTGATAACTATTCTTCATAACATCAATAAGAGCAAACATTTCATATAGATCTCCACCTGTAGTGTTAATATAAAGTTCGAGCGTTCGTTTAGGTTTCTTTGTTAAGTTAGCACTAAGAATCCATTTAATTGCTTCACCTACATTTTCATTGGTAAGTTCTCCGCTTAGATAGTGTATGTCGTTATCGAGTAACGATCTATCTACTGCTTCAGAACTATTCCAATGATCATATTTAGGCATAACTTATAATATACGTATATTTAGTTAAAATGTCAACAACTTTATTGTCCAAGTACGGCCCCCATCCCGCCTACTCAGTGATCTGGCTCATTATGAACACGGAGTACCTACCAAACTACGCTCACGGATCCCCAGATCTTTCCTTATGTGTAGCACTCTTGTGCTACGAATTGGCCTGCCCGGCAGGACTCGAACCTGCGACCTACTGTTTAGAAGACAGTTGTTCTAATCCAACTGAACTACGGGCAGTAACTTTTAACTGTACTCCCTATGCTTTTTGATGTCCCATTTCTCAATAACAGGAAGACCAAATTCATCTTCATCTGTTACAATATAGGCCACTGTCTTCTTCACATTGGCATAGCGCCAACCTTGGTCATTGACTATACCACCAACCCAAACCTTGTGTGGGAAATCTTCACATACACTGACCGGGTCATCATTGTGTGAATATTCGAAAAAATTGCCCACGTCTTTTTCTACAAAAACTCCGATAGGGTCTTTAGTGTGTGTATAGTAAGCCATGATTGGAATCTCCTCTATGCCTAATTCCTAACTATGTTTATATAGTAACACCATAGTAGGTATGTGTCAACACTTATTTTAGATTATGTACTACTTTTTTTCCAAATAGGCGATAAATATCTGTACGAAGCGAGGATGTGTACAGTATGGATTTTTTAACGTTTGTGGGCGAGGTAGGTTTCCCTATAGCAGGTGCTATAGCCGCCGGTGTCTTTGTTTTCACAACGTTGAAATTCATATTAGCAAGTGTAACAGGATCTGTTCAAGGTCTTAAAGCAATAATTGGTGCTTTAGATAATCGTGTTCAAACAATGAACAATGACCTTGTAAAAATAGATGCTCTGTTAAGTTATGTTCTAAGCATTCGTCCTAACACAGACAGAATTGCGGCGAATGAAGGAAAAGAGGACGCTCGACGTGACTAGTGAACTAGCAATAGCAATTAAAGATTTTGGTTTTCCTATAGTAGCCGCTATGGGTCTTGCTTACTTTGTTTACTATGTTTGGAAATGGGTAACAACTGAAATAAAACCTGTACTAGGACAAGCAAACACTACACTCATTAAACTTGTCGATCGTATCAGAATGTTAGACAATGATATGATTAGACTCAATACAAAACTATCAATGGTACTTGAATACAAAGACGAAATTGAAGCGGCCACAGGTAAAAAATTAGATAATGATCTAGATGAGATTCTAGCACGTAACAAAAGTTTTTCACAAGGATTTGATAGTGCAGGAAAAAAAGAAAATGACTCCAAAGAATGAGATGGAAACACAGGCTTGGGAAAGAGCAAAACTATCGCTCGGAAACCAACTGTGGACATCAATAGACTTGGCTAAGTACTTGGTGATAGGTATTATATTTGGTACCTGTATCGGAGTATTAGTTTGTCAAGCACTGTCTTAATTTTTTTATTTTTATTATTCGTAAAACATGCATTTTGCGATCTAGCAATCCAACGCCTATTCCCTTCAAACAAAACAGAATACTTTAATAAACCTGCACACACTCATTACTTTCATCACGGCGCAGGTACATTCCTTGTTGCACTAATGATAGATATTAAGTTCGCTTTTGTAGTTGGTTTTTTAGACTATCTAATTCACTGGCACGTTGACTTCTGTAAGTCTTGTGTGCGACAGCATTATGGCTGGGAGGAACAGGATTTGAGTTTTTGGGTGTTGCAGTCTGTGGATCAGATTTTACACTACTTGACGTATATCCTATTTTCTCTTTTAGTTCTGCAATTCTACGTTTAAGTTGTACCACACGGTATTCAGTATCATTTAGTTGATGCAACGAACACTCCGTTCCAATCTTCTGGTAGATTTTGAGTTTTTTGGTACTCACAACGTTCAATCCACATGTCGTAATATTTTTCCATCTTATGATCAAAATGACTGTGTAACAAACGACATTTTTGAATTGCATCATCAAATCTTTGTGCTTTGTAATCTTCATGCATTTGATGATGTTTCTTTTGTGCGTTTGGCCAAGCAGGCCCTACGTTATCTAATACAGTGTATATAGAAAGGCCTATGCTTTTTCCTTTTACTTGTAAATCATCTACTTTTAGATAAAAGAAATCATCTTTAGTTGCTTGGTATGTGCTTTCGCCTACTAATAAAAGGCATCCATACTCTTTACATTTACTTTCAATACGGGCGGCAGTTGACACACTGTCTCCAAGCACATCGTATGAGTGTCTACTGGTTGAACCCATTTCGCCCAAGTAGCCAAGACCGCTATTGATACCAGCACCCATGCCAATTGGCGGACGGCCTTCTGCTGTAATTTTATCATTAAATTTCTCTACTGCTTTCAACATGTTCAAACCTGTTTGAACAGCACTCTTAGGATGTTCAGGATCATCTAATGGAGCACCATGTATATGCATACTAGCATCTCCAATATACTTAATAACCATTCCGTTAATATCTAAAATTGGTTGTGTTATTGCGTCCATGTATCCGTTCATTAATTTGGTTAGTCCTTTAACATCATTTCCAAAACTTTCACCCAAAGGTGTAAAGCCTCTCAAATCTGAGAAACAAATTGAAATATCTTTTTTCATACCGTCTTTGATAAGTGCAGGATTTTCTTGTAACATGCGTACTACAGTTGGAGAAGCATAACCAGCAAATTGTTTTTTGATCTTTTGCTTTTCAAAAAACTCAACAACAAATCGATTAAAGGTAGCATGGAAACCTGTAATAAATGTTACAAGTACAAACCAACTCCAGTCCCACAGTTGTAAATGCTTCGTAAACGCAATATAAGCACCGTACACAGGCGTTGTAACAGTTATGAGTATCATTGCCCCAACTGCCCAGTAAGGAGCACGTACGGCTATTAAAATAAGCAATAACCCACCTATGATACTTGCTATCCATTCTACAAATGTTGCATAATCAAAACGAACAATGGTATCTCCATTTATTATAGTTTGGAGACTAATTGCAATTGGCATATGTCCAAATTCTTCTCCACGTGGTGTTGCTATCACATTGGCTAAACCTTCTGCCGTGATTCCTATGATAACAGTTTTACCTGCAAGAGAAGTATAGTCATCTGAAGATGCACTAATAGATTCAAATTGTTTGTTGTACCTCAACCAAATTCTTCCAAATGGATCTGTTTTAATAGTTTGGTATTTTGGAACACGCATTGCAGTTATGCCGCCTTGTTCGGTTTTAACTTGATAACTTGGATCGCCTACAGCAACACGAATTGTTTCCATTGCTATACTTGGATATGTTTCGTCACCTACTTTCATAATCAAAGGCACACGTCTTACTACACCATCAATTTCAGGAACAGTAGAAATAACTCCAACACCGTCAGCATTTAATCCTAATAATTCTATTGGTCCTAACATGCCAGGCCATTCAAACAACCAAGGCATAGGATCACCTATTTTAGCAACACCTCTTGGTACTGCATTTTTATTAACACCTTGAGTAGTTCCTGTTTGTGCAATTATTATTCCGTTGCCTACAAGTGCCTGGGCAAGGTCCATATCTCCACCTAGTCTATCTTCTTCAGAAAATAAAATAGGCATAACAATTACACCAGCACCTGATTCACGTAACTTCCAAATAATATCTGCAAGTGTTTTTCTATTCCAAGGCCATTGTCCGTATTTTTCAATTGATTTTTCATCAATCTCTAATATTGCAACATCTTGTGAAACTGTAGTTTCATCATATTGCTGTATAAGGTCAAATGACTTTAATCGCATAGTTTCTTTTACAAACGGATCTGAAAACCCTATAAAAGAAAGTACTGCTAGTGTTATCAAAGCAGTTGCCCAGTGTGTTACATATTTCATAAATGTATTTATTTGTGTTAAAGTTAGTGGTCGTAAATGTAGGGGCCGTCTTGTACTTTTACAGGCTTACAATAAGCGGTTACTCTATGTTCTTTAGGTACTAGATAAGAGTATGAATAGTTTCCGTATTGCTTTGGTATACGTTTAGCATAGTATTGACACACATCTATACTTCTAAAATACATAGGAGATGGTTGTTGTACGTCTGCTATTAGCACTACCAACATAAATGCATGAATCATCACTGTTCCTTTGTGTCTGATCTAAACTGTGGTTTTTCTCTTAGTTCAAGTTGTGCTTTGAACATCTGCCTTACTTCAACTGCGTTTCCACTATATGCTAAAAATTGTAATATGCCGTTCCAACTATTTCCTATAAACAATACCTTACCGTCTTTGTACAGTATTCCTTTGTTGTTCCTATTTTCATACACTAGGTTGTTGTAAACATACTTCAACTAAATCATTCCTTTGGCCTTTGCTATAAAATATATAATGCCACCTACCATTAAACACGCTATTGCAAGTAAGGCTGTAATTGCAATACCATTAATCATTGCCTGTCTTGCTTCTGCTTGTTTATAAACCTCACGTTCACGTTGGGCTCTAATTTTACGTTGCATATCTTTAAGTTCGTCCCATGTACCAAACCCAAAGCGAAAGTTAAGTAATGTTTGAAGTTCTTTTTCCATCTCCATTATTTTCTTTTCGTGTATTAATAAATTAAGTGCTTCTTCTTCTACTGAACCTGCGGCTAGTAGTTTTTTAAAGATGGGTGGTTTCTTTTGTAGTTGTTGGCCTTTACGGAAATCGGATACTGAAGTGTACCACTTGCCCATTTGGCCCATAACGTTTTCAAAGTCTTGCCCTGCATTAACAAACTTCTTAACAGTTTGAAAGGCAGTAGTTGCCGCGGCTACGGCGGTGAATGGATCTATCAACTCGCTCTCCCTTGCTCAACACTATTTATTTTTTTATGAAATATTGCACCAGTATTGTTCCATACCAGGTTTAAGAGAATCACAACCTCTTATAAGCAATTCTATCATTGCAGAAAGATCTTGTGCTACGCCTGATATAATAGCAAAGAAAATAACAAGAAAAAATAATATAAAAGGACTTAATAAAATTAACCACCAGTAGGTTCTAAATATTCCGTGTCCGTGTGCTTTACGATATTCACGTTTACGTGCAAACCAATGTACTATTGCTCTTGTAATACGTTTAAGTCCGCCAACAAACCAATCACCTATAAAGTGTCTAATGATTCTAACAACAATAAGTATAGGACTTGAAACTACTTCCCATATCAATAGTAAGGCATCGACACAAAGATCAACAACGTGATCAATAGTCCACCATTCTTTAAATCGTTGCCAGCGACTTTTTTGTTTTGTCTCCATAACGTATTTATTAGTTTTGTGTTATGGTAGTTGTACCACAACCATTTGCATTTATACAAGATTGGTTTATTGAATATGTTTGATTATTTGAACTTGACTGCGTTAAATCAAGTGTTGAACTAAACCCTGTCATAGATACTGAAGTGTTATGATTTCCACTTCCGTCTTGTGTAATGTCAACAGTTTGATCACTGCCAACAGCAATTTCTGCATAGTGCGAACCTGCACCTTGTTGTATTAGGTCAATGTCGTTATCGTCACCCTGTACACTTAGAAATGCTTTTTTATCTCCGTCATTTAATTGATTTGTTAAAATATTATTGTTATCTCCATCGAGGTCTAATGCAAAGAAATGTCCGTTATTACCTATACCATTGTTATGCTTTTGTGTGACGCTTAATACATTAGAGTCGCCATTAATATCAAACTCAACTCTATTGTCATCTGCTGTAGCGGCGTCACCTTGAGTAACAGTTGTTGTATTAGTGTTTCCTGTAACATCAAACAGTATTGCATTGTTATTGCCTCTTTGTGTTAATGTTGTTGTGTTGGTGTTTCCTTGTATGTCAGCGTTTACTATGTTGTTGGTTGTTGAACCAACACCTGCTATAAGGTTATCATCGCCGTCTTGAACTATATCAAGATCGTTATCATTACCAACCTGGTTAATATATATGCCGTTACCACTGTGTGTTACTGCTCTTGAAGTTGTAATCTGTGTAGTCTGTGCATTGCTTATACTTGATGTGTATGATGTTGTAGCATACAATCCTGCTTCTGTCATTGCACGAGTTAGGAAGTCCACCATATTATTACTATATTGATGTGTTGATAGTAACTGTCCATAACCAAATGAAACAGTGATTGATCCACCATTACTACCATATTCCCAATTATACCAAGTGTTCCAACTACTGCTTGAACTGTTTTTAGCCATTGCTGTACCACCACTTGCTGTAAATACTTTGTCTGGTCCTGGCAATGTGTTTTCACTTGATGTGCTTGAAGCGTAATCTCCTACTGCAACTGAACCATAACAGGTATTACATCCACCTGCTATTGACATACTTCCTACACTTAATTTACTTTCAACCAACGATTCAATGTTACCTATTCTGTTTGTTGCTCCGTTGGGTGCAATAATAACTACATGGCCACCGTTGCCTATAAAACTTTCGTAGTTTGTTTTACAAGTACTACCACAGTTTGAAGTTCCTGCAATATCAATCACAAGTTCTTTGCCTGATAGATCACTCGAACTTACTGTGCCACTTGTACTTCCTGATACAGTAAAACCTAAATCTTCAAGTTCGCTTTTTAAATGACTGTAGTGTGAACTTGTGTTTGTTCCACCTGTGCTGTAATATATTAAGGCATCATTTGCATGTGCAGGTTTTGCCGCTAACCAGATGATAAGTGCAAACAATACAAAAACTAATCTTGTTATATATTTTTCAAACATTATTGTGTTTGGATAATGTCAATTTCATTTTGTCCATCTCCGAGTTGATAGTCTCTATATTCAAAATCTAATTGTTGCATGTTTATATTATATCCAAACTGTTGATCTAATCTAAGTTCAAAGAAGTTTCCTAAACCATCTTCACGTCTAATTACCCAGTCTGGACTTTGATCATACAATTCTATTCCTGTTTCAGGATCTTTACCAAACTGAATACCTTTTGTTCTCGAGTCTAATGCACCACGCATTAATCTTGCAAGTTGTTCGTTAATAAGATCTAAAACGTTTCTTAAGAAATTGTTTTCTAAATAATCTATGTCTAGGTCAGTCATCCAAAGATCTTTAGTTTGTAGGTTAAGATAGTCTGTGTTAAGTTCATCAAATTCTAAGAAATCAAAACCTAAAAAGTCTGCTAACTTTTGGGCTCTTAATCTTTCTGCTTCTTGATCTATTTCAACTGGTCGTCTAATAATCATTAAGTTTCCAATTAATGATTCGTCAATGTCTAATAATAAAGGTTTGAATGGTTGACTTTTTGCTGTTTCAACTACTGTGGCTTGAAATGCTTGATTGAGAATTACAGTTCCTACATCAGAACTAACTTCAATTTCTCCCACAACACAAACAGTTGTATTACCTACACCGGAGCAACTTGGTAATAGGATAATTGTACTGTTTCCTGTTTCATCTATAGTCATAGAAAAGTCTGTACCACGTACACCAATAACTGCTGTTGGTGTTTTTATGACTACGTTTTGTCTAGAGTTTTTTGCAATCTGTCCACTTGCATATCGTACAGTTCCGAATGACGCTTTTAGAGCGAGTTTTCCGGTTGACGTATTCGGATCATATACAAATTCATCAATTACTAGTTTACTGTTTTGTGTTACATCTACCCTAGTATCATCTAAGAATTGGATTGCAGTTTTACCCTTTTGTGTTCTAATAGTATCGTAACTCTCTACTCCGGTACCTTGTTCACTAGGTAACTTTTCACCAGCCTGTCTTTCGATGGTGGTGATTCCGACCTGCTCAATTACTTCTCCAATACTGGCGAAAGCATTCGAGGCAATGGCCGCGAGTAACAGTGTTACAAAGAACAGCCGCATAACATTAATCGCTTTGCGTAATGTTTATTTCGGCGTTATCTCCGCTTGTTGTTAACGAAATAATATTATCGTAAACACCTGACTGTGATATATCAGTTACAGCACCGTCTCCAGTATGACTGTGTGTTAATGTATGACCATTTATATCACCATCTCCTGTTTGACTGTAAGTAGCCGTGTTACCTGCACTACCTGAACTGTTAGAAACGTCTATATCTGCTATTGCACTTTTACCATTTGCTGTAAGTGTAATTGTTTCATCTGCCGCACTTGCTACATCAATTGTACCAGTGAAACTTTCTGCATCAGCACCTTCACCAATGTTAACATTAATGTCTGCACTTGATCCAGTTACATCAATACTCATACTTACAGTGTCACAGTTTCCTGTTGATGCACTACTACAAAGTAATGCCACATCGTTACTGTCACCAGTAAGATCAATATTACCTGTATAAGTTACACCTTTAATAGTTGCTGATACCACGTTTGAGTTACCTACTTGGTCTATGTTAAATGTCATAGAATTACCTTGTAAAACGATACCTGCACTACTTGTTCCTGCAACGTTGTTTTGTCCGTCTTGTGTTATATCTAAATCTAACGCATTTCCTGATTGTTGAATGTAGATGTCATTCGCAAATACAGGTGATACGAAGATTAAGAATGCCGCGATACTACTCGCTAGTATGTTTGTGAATGTTTTCATTCTCGCTCCTTATGTGTTCGACCTTAGAACTTTTGTATTTCCACAGTCCTTTGGTCTCCCCCTGTTTAATAATTTCCCCCACACATGCCTCAATTGAGGCCCTTACTGCGTAGTTCGTTGGTTCATTTACCGCGGAACCAGTCTCTAACTCGAGTGCCTTAGTTCCGAGATCTAAAAACCTAAATACATCTGCTCCAGACTTGTGACTAGCGATTGTTTTTTCACATGCTACAGTTAATAATACTTCTCCTGTTTGCACACTTACAACTCTCATAGCCACTGTTACTTGATCAGTTCTATAACTTGTGCTGGCGCCAATACCAAAGTATCTTGCTCCTGCGCCGCCACTTGTTGTGTTGGAATCATAACCTACTACTCCACCTTCTAACAACAAACCTGCAAATAACATAGGTTTTAACTTAATTGCCTCCTTGCCTTCATATACTTCCCTTGTTGATCTAATTAATTGCCTTTCCTTTACTAAATTATCTAAGCCTACACGTTCAACTACTGTGAACCAAGTTCCACCACCTGCCTTCTGAAGTGCGTTAATAACCCACACCTCAGACCCTTGCGTTACCGCACTAGACAACTGACTAAATGAATTATTTGGTTTACGTTGTCCAGTTTTGTCCTGAAAACTATAGACTGCTATAGTAATCTTAGGACCATCAAGTTGTGGCATTGCGACTAATGTATCCTGTATGGGAGAGCGTGCCTCGATTGGTTTGCTCCAGTTTACATTCTCCGTTGTAGTAGCACATCCATTTAAAAATGCTATTGCCAACAACCCAATTAATAAATTCTTTATCCCTCTCATTTTTTAGAACCCAAATCCGCTCAACGGTACAACAATTTGTGTTGTTGATCCGTCCTCTTCTGTTATCGTTACAGTAATAGTATCACTCGTTGTGTCTTTGACCCAATAGATAGTTGCACCTTCTATTTCAGCAGTGCCTGATGTGTCTCCGTCGTCAGTGAACATATTATCAACCAATTGTTTAGAGAGTTGAGCGTAGATTCTGGATTCTACGTTGTTCAAGAACTTTGCTAGAGTGGTACTTTCTGCTTCACGTTTTGCTTTTGCCGCATCTGAAGCCGCTTTTTCTTCGGCTTCTTTTTTCCTTGTAAACTGTAACTGCTCAATTGACAGTACATGATTACTGTACCCATTTCCGCTAAATGACGGATTCTTAAATTCAAACACTTCGTCGCTTGCCGATGCCGTACCGATAAGACAGACGAATGATATCATTGCTATAATTTTTTTCATGTTCGCTCTCCCTATCGTATTTACCGGACGATTATTTTTTGTTAAATACTCGTAGTAAAGTTCTTATACACATATTTACTGTAAAATATTTTACGATAAAAGTAGCAGTTAATTCTAAAAAACACAAAATAAGCACTAAGAGGGATTTATGAAAACTGAAACAGAAGAAGAATTAAAGCACAGAATGGCAGAGCAAGATGCACTGTATGAAGCATTTGAGATAATTTGGCCCATTGGAGGACCACCGCCTGTTGCCCGTGATTTAAACAATGAACTTACAAGTTTAGAAAGAGTTTTAATCCAAGATGCAATGCGTGATGCTAGAGATAATAAAACCAAAGCCGCTGAACTTTTGAGTATCAGCAGGGAAAATTTGATCTATAAATTGAAAAAACTAACTGGCTAGTATATTATCCATTGCTTGGATAATTTCTTGAGTTGAGAATTTGTAACGCCTTGTTGTTGGCTTTGGTAAGTCAACTTGTTTGATATAGTGTTCTCTATCAATGTATTTGTAGTCTATTTTTACAGGATTGTATTTTTCTTCTAACCACTCAAATACTGTTCTAGGATCAAACTCACCACATGTATAAACATCTAGTTGCACTATTGCAGGATCAGTTTCATCCCAACTGTGTAGCACTATGTGACTAGTTTCTATAATAGACGCAACAGTTAATCCTCTATTGCCAGACATTGTTACATATTTTGCAAAAGGACCCATAAGCAATTTCATGCCTATACGTTCTATCAGATCTTTTACGTCTTTACTCGCTTGTTCTTCTTTGACGGGCGGATTGAGTACTTCCGATCTTATTATTATGTGCTTGTGTACAAGCGGTTTCACCAGATCTATTTATAATAGAGTTGGAGCGGGTGAGGGGAATCGAACCCCTAGCATCAGATTGGAAATCTGAGGTATTGCCATTATACGACACCCGCATTTGGTGCTCCGGGAGAGATTCGAACTCTCACGCCTCTCAGCACTGGTTCCTAAGACCAGCGTGTCTACCATTCCACCACCAGAGCGTGGTACACCGTACGGGAATCGAACCCGTGTTGCCGCCGTGAAAGGGCGATGTCCTAACCGCTAGACGAACGGTGCATAGTTGTTAACAGTACACTCTTTTGGAGCATACTGTCAACCTTTTAGTACTTCATCAATGTGTATTGGTGTAAAATTAATTTGTTCAACACAAACACATTTGTATGGGCCTTCTGGACTAGGATTGCTATGTATATGTCCATGAGCATTTATTCCTGGTCCTTTATCTCCCCATCTGTGTCTTTCTTCAAGTGTACTAGCATGTAATGGAGTATGAGTACAAATTATACCCGGTAACTCTATCCATAACTGTATGTCCTTAAAGAAAGGAGCAAGATGCTTTACGTTGTCGTGGTTTCCAAGAACAAGTCTTTTCTTACCAGGTAACTTCGCAAAGTTCTTTTCTAACCAATCTACCTTATCTAAACCAAACAATACATCACCTAAATGTATAATAGTATCTTCAGGCTTTACAGTACTTGCCCAGTTATCTAACATAACTTGGTTCATTTCATCTACGTTAGAAAAGGGTCTGATAGATCTTCCACCTTGAGTAAATTCAAGGATCTTGCTATGATTGAAATGTGTATCACTTATTAACCATATATCTTTTGCCATCATACTCTCCTAACTAATTTATATACATTATAACTGGTTTTACCAGTTCTGTCAACCAAAATTTTTGGAGTGGACGACAGGACTCGAACCTGTATACGAGGAGTTGCAATCCTCTGCGTAACCAATTCCGCCACGCCCACAAAGTGGAGG
>CAACVD010000068.1_pt1 | contig 41053 bp, 58 predicted proteins | sample 2381771 | NCBI WGS metagenome assembly CAACVD01 (sample SAMEA5211965, study PRJEB30684) | marine metagenome | biome: Marine; feature: Epipelagic; material: Water | collected 2015-10-15 | depth 15 m
TCTTCTACATTTTTTACACTAAAAGGATATGAGGCTATTAGTTTTTGTTTAGCATAAAGTCTATCCCACTCCTTTTTATCTTTTTTGTTATAGTTGCAAGGTGCTAAATCTTTATTTCTTGGTAGATTATTCAGCTTGTCCATTTCTTTTTGAACACCCTTATTAAATTTTTCAGCTTTAACAAATTCTCTCATATAATCTGTCTGAAATTTTTTAGTGTGTCCTGTATCAATTAGAAACTTTAATTGTTTAGCAATCTCTTCAGCATATCTGTTTGATACTTGATAACCAGAATTGGTATTCCAACCCTCTCTATGTTTTTTTGTGTTAGGTATTACCTTTGTATATTTAAGTACATATTCAGCTAAAGGTCGCCACCACCAAACATTATTTCTAAAATAAGTTCCTGATTGCTCTTGCCATTTATCAAACTTGTTATGGTACTCTTCAAGTTCTTTTTTGTCGTACTTCCATTTATCTTTACCAACAATCTCTGGTTCAGGTCTTGTTGGTCTTGGTATTGTAGCACCTTTAGGTGCTAGTCCATTTAAGTCAAATCCCATTTTTGCTCCTTTGTTTGTGGGTTATCATTATTTTTTTTATATAAAATTTAATGGGATATGTCAATTATTATTACACGCAACCATAAGTAGTAATAATATCCCTATAAATAAATAGGGGTATTTCACCATAAATCTGACAATAAATGCTAGAAATCCCATATTTTTAGGATATATAGATTATTTAGATTTTTACAATCTTTATTATTACAGAATTGGGTATAATTGTTGTGTTTCCTATACTCTCTATATCTGTATTATTATCTGCAAGTGAGAAATCGCCAAATACTCTAGTTATACCTTTTGATTGAGAATAAAGATGTCCTTTAGTAATACAAGTAGGTAGTTTTTGTTTTTTCAATTCATCAAAACTTGACCAACTGCTATTACTCAAAATATCAAACCACTCAATAGAAACCATAGGATATTTTTCTATTTCATTTTTAATTTTTTTTGGAATTAAAATTTTTTTCTTAAATTTTCTCATACTAAAATAAACCCATATGTATTTTCGGAAGTTGTAAAAAACCCATATGTATCTTCGGAACTTGTAAAAAACCCATATGCATTTTCAAGACTTCACCTTTACTGTTACAACACCAATAGAAGTATTAACCAAATGTGAATTGTGAATTTCATTAAATACTTTCATCCACTGATCACTTCTCATTAATTTTTGCTGGCGTGATGTTAATGATGTTCTTGCCTTCCCCGATTTTTTTTTCGAGTTCTGCAAGCCTACTTTCCAATTGCTCACGATTCATACCCTCCAATCCTACATGCTTTACTTCTCTTTTATCTACAAACATTCCTGCCATTTGACCAGATCTAAACTCAGCATTTATTGCATGGCCAAACTGGCCTTTTTCTTCTGCTCTCTTACTTAAGTGATCAAATCTATTATACTTACGTAGTTTATCTTTTTCTTTTTTATCTAATTCTATTTGATATTGTTTTTCGAAGTATCTTACAACATGTGGATTTAAATCCGGATTCATTAATCTGGATGCAATATCTCTAGGGCCATATTCCTGTTTTGATTCATAACCAGCTTGTTTGGCTGCTTCTACCTTTGTAATCTTCCCCCAATTTTTTACTAAGATATCCACAAAGCTTCTTTGCTTTACAGTTAACTCACTAGACATTTTCAATTGATTCTTTTTCTTTGGCATATAGGTCAACAATACCATAATTTAATTTTTTTCTAATACCTCAACCCTAGAAATTTTTTTTATTTTTTATTTTTTATTAATATTTTGGAACGCTTTTCCCAGTTTGTTTAGGAATTTTCCTAGTGTTTTCCTAGTCTGTTTTGCTCTATTATTATTGATTTATATAGTATTTTCCTAGTTTCCTAGCTATTTGCGTACAAATAAAATTTTTTATTTTTTTTATTTCTAGTAGTTAGGTATGTAGGAATCGTGGCCCGTGACTAGTGTTGCAAATATGCAACAGCCAGGATACACGACCCTTGACATCACTTGAAATATCACTATGTTACGTATATCCCTATAGGATACCCTGAGTTTTACTGCTCCTAATAGTTTGGCTCAGGGTTTACAAACACATTCTCATACAGTAATAATTAAGTGTTATTGTTTTTCATAATAATAACTCCATTTTTAGTTATCATTTCCCTGGGGTCTACCTTTCGGCTCCAGGGTTTTAATTTACAAAATTATAGATTTAAGTTATAACGTTAGTATGTGTTCTTTAAAAAGATTACATAAATTCATAAAGCTCTCTTTTCGTCCACCGTGACTAAACTTTTACCGATAAAAAAATATTACTAATTAATTCATTTTTCGTACTTCCAATATTTCCTCTAGCTCTTAACAATGCAATTCTTAACACGGCCCTTTGTTCTTTATTTTTTTCTTTACGATGTCGTTGATATAATTCGTTATACTCCTTCCATTTAATATGTTTTAAATGAAAAGATATTTCAAAATTTTTTAAAGCTTTTTTATATCTAATTTTTATTTCTTCCGGGTCCCAACCAGCCCACCAACAAATCTGATCAAACTCTTCCGAATCGCTAATCCATTCATGTGCATCTATTTTAGTGAGTGCTGATTTTCTATCCGTATTTTTTATACGAACATCTTCCATGGCATTTAAAATAACATGTCTCCATAATTTCTGCTCATTATTCTGGTGGTTTTCTTTAATAAGATCAGATGCTATGTTAGTGCCCATAAGTTTTAATAAGTCTGGTGAGTAGATCACTATAATATCCCTTTGAATTAGCCCAATTAAAAGAGGATGCGATCTCCCAATGATGATGGATATCATCCATAATTAGAGTGATATCTGCGCCATTCAGTTTTTCATCTTTGATAAACTGTTGCAATTGATTAAAGTCACTTATTAAACTGTGTTCCATTCCAGTATTATAACAAATTGTTAACATCACCGGTACCTTGTATTAGTTTAAGTCTTACAACATTATCTTTTCCATTCTTATCATTTTTATGTACACTCCTAATATCTTCAGCGTCTCTTAAAAATTCTGGACCAAAATGAGGATACTGGTAGGTAACACCATTTAATAATGCATATACTACTGAGGTAAGTTTTTTATATTCTGATTTATTTAATTTTCCAGCGCATATGACCATGCACTTTGTTAGTTCAGTTATACCATCCGTTTTCTTTGCCATTAATAAAGTCCCATACAATTTTTAAAGCTGCCTGATATGTAGGCTCTTCCATTTTATCTGAACCGTGATACGTGGAACCTTTTCCGTTACAAAAGATACATGCTGCTTTTTTCAGAGATGCAGGGGCCAAGATTTGGCCTGATCCGGTGCATTCTTTACAGTCAATGACCTTAACACCTTCTATATTAATTTTTTTCATAATTGTAAAGTATATAATGTACCTATGGTCTAGGTCTATACTACATTTAGTGTTTATTACCGTATATCTTATGCTTGGCTAAAATCTCAAGAGTCTGTATTCTTTTACCAGAAGCCTTAAGTAAAAACTTTAATGTTTTCTTTTGAGCTTCTAACTGAGTAACCATAGCTTTTAATTCTTCAATTGTCGGCATATCTCTCCCTTAATTTCAAAAAATATTTTTTACATAGTTTCAACATTCGATCAAATACTGATTCGGCATTTTTAATTTTTATTTTATTACGAATAAATCCATTTACTTTTAATGTAAGAGTGCTGGTAACAGCATCATACTCAACAGTAAAATCTTCTTTACCCTTATTTTTAAAATCGACCTTAGTTATTTCTGATGTCGAATGCGTGGCCATATGTTAACCGGTACCGTTTAATAGTTTCTTTTTATAAACTTCCGGGGTAACTTTTAATTTCTTAGCTTCATAAGTAATATGATTATCAATCAACTTTGATATCATTGCACCGGGAGCTCTAAATTTATTTTTACAAATACCTTTTAATAACTGGTAATCTGTAATTCTAACTGCGATTGACTTCCACTTATTTGTGTCCATCCTTAACCTCCATATCAGGTGTTAACACCAGGGTTTCATCAGACTCAATTAATCCCAATTGTTTTTTTAGTTCTTTATTCTCAGCTCTAAGTTTTACTACTTCATTACCTAGCTGGTCTATGCCCTTATTTATTTTTACAAATAAAGGGTCTACTGCTTCATTTATTTGCGATCTAGTTTTACCGACAAATAACTGTACTATACGATTTACCATTTTAGTTTTCCTGTTGTTTGTTTTTTATTTCATCATGAACCAAAGCTTCAGCAAACTTATTAGTTATTGGATTATGAGCTTCACCTGACTCATCTCTAATAGTAATATCAAGTGAATCTACATACATAGAGAAATCCATAGAGTCCTCTACAGGACAACCCTGAATATCATGTGTCGGAATTGTCGCTAATTGTTCGTCAAGTTTTTCTATGGTATCTTTTAATAATATAGATTTGCTTTTTAGTTTCATGCAGTCTTATATATATGGGAGATAATCACAAGTCAATGAAATTTTTATTAACAATAGTAATGTGTAGTAGTGTTCAAGGCACCTGTTTACCGCCTCATTCTTTTGAGGAATTATACCCAACAAGCTATGAGTGTATGATTGCGGGCTATCAAAAATCACTTGATAAAACCATTGAAATAGGTAAGGGTGATGTAAATCAGCATGGGATATATATGAAGTTTGATTGCCGAGGAGTAATCCCAGAGGAAGAAGAAACTTAGAATGATTCTAAAGTATATATTAATTGGCACTGTTTGTTGGTCCTTAAATGGTACTGAAAAATGTGCTCAACAAGTCAATTTAAACGTCTCAGATCTAGATAAATGCAAGCATATATCAAATGTGAGTGGTAGGTCATTTAAAGAGAGAATCGCAAAAATTGGGGGCTCTATGACCTTCCTAGAGGGTCATTGTATGGCCATTGATAAAGACGGATGGAATATTGACGAATCCCTTAAAATATCTTATACTATCCTATGAAGACTTATCGTATCCAAGCCCGTCACGGAGAGTCTTATATAGACCATACGTTGAAGGCTGACAACGACCAGGATGCATTAAATAAGTTTTCAAAACTAGTAAGCGAAGGCCAAGTTAAAATCAAGAATGAAGGTTTTTTTCTAGGCAATAGAGTTTACATAACTTTTGAGGAGGTAGACAGCAATGTCACTACAGGAGTTGGTATCGAAGAAGTTACAGCTGGAATCGAAGTGGGCCAGCCAAGCGTTATCACAGGGTAGAGTTACCCCTGATATGAAATGGATCGATATCGAATTAAAAGGCCTTAAAGTTAAGATTAACGACCAAAGTGTTGTTGATGCTATGAAAACTTTAAAAGGCCAGTAGTTATTTAAAAAAACTACTCTTTTGTCGTAGGGATTCTGCCGCCTTTTTAAACTCATAATGATTTATAATCTTCATAAGTTTATCTCTTTTAGCTGTTGAATATTTAATTAATTTTTTTGCAACTCTTAAAGCTTGTTGATGGCTACATCTCCATCTCCATTGTGGTTTTCTACCTAAACCTTTATTTTGTTTATGATGTATTGTTCCCTCTCTTATAACATTATGAAACATTTGCACTGTCTCTAGATCTGTCATTGCTATTTCTAATGCAACATTCCATTTTTTATGGTTTTTATTTTTAACTCTATATTGCGCATAGTTAACATTACCTTCACCATCAAATAAACCTGCACACCATCCAATCATTATTTCACTTTGCTCCACCCCAACTCCTTCCTATTTTAAAATCTGTCACTGAGGGCACTTTAAATTCTATAGCACTCTCCATTATATTTTTTATTTCTTCTGCATGTTTTTTATCTTTTATATTAAAACAAAGCTCATCATGTATTTGTAAAATAGGTAGATGGCCTGCTTGTGCACAATTTAACATAGCTTGTTTTGTTTGATCTGCTGAAGAGCCTTGGATTAATCTGTTTAAGGCTTTGTATGTAAAAGCTCTTTTAATATTATCTCTACCATATTTTGCTACAGCATTATCATATGTTTCAGCTTGATGAAGGCCAAAGTCTCTAGTCTCCCATTTATCAAATCTACATTTTCTACCACGTTTAGTTCTGATTACACCTTTCTCACTAGCAGTGGTCATACATCTATCTGATAACATTTTTACAAATGGTACTTTTTTATTATACTTACTTATTAATTCTTGAGCTTCTTCTTTAGACAACCCTAATTGTAAAGATAATTTATTTTTACCCATGCCATACATTAAACCGAGTCCAATTGTTTTGGCCTGTGTTCTTTCAATACCTACTAGATCAGCAACTGTTTGATGAAAATCTGCCTGACTGTTTTGATAGGCTGTAACTAATTCATTTGATCCTTCATAACCATCACCAATGCTAGCTGCATAATGAACCGTCATGCGTGGTTCTTGTTGCGAATAGTCAAAACTACCCCATTGTTGGCCCTCTTCTGGTATAAATAAACTTCTTATCTTAGGACCAAAGTCTTTGTTTCTAGCTGGGACTTGCTGTAAATTTGGGTTACTCATAGACAGCCGACCGGATACAGTTCCTCCAAGATCTGATCTTAATTGATTTATTTCTGCATGTATCCTTCCATTGACCTGGTATTTCATGATAGAAGATAAGAACGTATTATGAAATTTATTTACTTCACGAGCCTGTACAATCAAATTAGCAATCTTATGATTACAATTAACCAACCAGTTTTGAGTAAATGATGGCTCCTTTGTTTTTTCAGTACGTGGGTAATCTATTTTCATCTTATCAAAAGCTCTGGCAACTTGGCGTGCTGCCCAAATGTCTATGTCTAGTCCTGTTAATTTTTGTATTGCCAACAACAATTCTTTTTCTTGGTGCTGCATTTGTTTACGTAATTGTTCAGCTAACTCCACTTCTACTCTTACCCCTCGTTGACGCATTTTTATAAGTATAGGAATTAAATCTTTTTCAAGCTCCCAAACAGTTGTTAAACTTTGAGATTGTAATTCTTGTTTAAATCTTTGCCACAACAACAATGTTAATCTTGCATCTTGTTCTGCATAATATCCAACATGTTCTGCGGGTAACATCCACATATCTTTTTTTGGATCTACACCATGAGCTGCCGCTGCTTCTTTTAAATCTGTCTCTGCTTTTATTTCACCTAAATAATCTAATGACAAACTGTTTAAAGAATATTGAAATCTATTTTCATCTATGAGTGCTGCTGCAATCATAGTATCTATTATTTCACCATTTACTTTTATACCGGAAGCCTCAAGCCATCCGACATCGTATTGAGCATTATGAAATATTTTTGGACAAGGTAAAGCACATATTTTTTTCATGTAAGCTTTGACTTGTTCTGGAATCATATTACCACCACCTAAATGTCCGAACGGAAAATATCCTTGCCATCCTTCTACAGCTACAGCAAAACCAACTATCTCACCCTTGTTAGTTGCCCAACCAGCACCATAACCGTTAGAGATTCCATCATCTCTTGTTTCTAAATCAATTGCTATTTCTTTTGCATTAGATAAATCTTTGTACTCTCCAGGTGTATTCCACATAGATTTTTTAAATGTCATTGATAATTGTAAACTCACTGAGTCCCTTGTATTGAGTATCGTAAAACAGTGGTCCAAGGATTAAGATCAAAATCTCTTGCACAACCTGTAAGAATTAAAATGGAAATTATAAAAATTATTTTAGTCATTCATTTTCAAATGATTTATCCTCAGCTAAATTTTTTAGCTCATAATCATAAGAACCTTTCTCGTGTTCATCAGTTATCCATTTAGCAGAATTTTCTACCGACCATTTTCTTGTACCAACTAATCTATGTATTGCAGTTTCGTGTGGATTAATACCCATTGATGGGTCATATATTTTTAATCTGTTGTTTGGTTGTATTGCAAAATTACCATCCTCTAATGCTATAACATGACCACACTTGTGTTGATCTGGTTTCTCAGAATAGCCAAAATTTAATTCGTTAAAATCTCCAGCACACCAGTCAATGGTAAAAAGATATTTACCTTTTCTTTTAATTTTTCTCCTAGAAGTATATTGCATTGTGCAGCCTGATATCTCATAAAAGGTAGTCACAGATACATTATAACTAAATGAATCCCACATTACTAATTCATCAAGAGGTAATTCTTTTACTCCTGGTTTTGTACAGAAAGCTGATATAGGAGCTCTCCACCATAAACCACCATCCTCCATTAAGAAATGAAATAGAGGTACCTGATTTGGTATTGAGCTAAAACCAAATACTCCTACCTCGAAATATTTGTCATGAGAATCTTTTTGATCTCTAAGATAGTTACCTCTTACATAACACTCAATGATTGGTATGTTTGCATTTAAATAAGCCATTATAATTTTTTTCTAAGTTCTTTTATATATTGTTCATTTTCTCTTTCCTCTGCACTTTTTCTATTTATAATATAATATGCAATGAGTGCACCAATTAATAAACATCCCATACTATAAAAAAACATTCCTACACCTAATGCTGCTGTCATTTCTTATCCTGTAATTTTTTTATTTCTAATTCACAGTAATGAATTATTTTTTGCAAATCTTTTATTTTATCTTTTTTCAAATACCTACAAACATATTTCACAACACACCCTTGGAAGAATGATAAATTATTTTTTGAAATAAATTCATATGGTTGTATGTGAAAATTTTTATAATGGGCACCACCTATTTGTTTGTCTTGTGGTCTTATCGAATCAAATATACTACTATCTGTCATTTTTCTCCTGGACATAAATTAAATAATCTGTTCCAATTGGGTAGTTATATTTATAGTCAGTTCTTAATAAATGTAAAGTTTTTCTTGCTCTAGTTGAACCAGTATACCAAACTTTTTTTTCGTTTATTTTTTCTTCTCTACTCTTAGTATTATAATGTGATGGGTAATTACCTTTACTGTATAACACTACATTATTAGCTTCACCCCCTTTGACTGAATGTATTGTGTCAATCGTGATCCGTGGATCTTTATCTAATTCTGCTTGGCCATATCTTCTTAATAATCTAATAAAATGTCTTACTTGATTTGGTTTAAAGTTACGTCTCAATATCCAAAACCAATGTTTCTTTTTATCTTTGTCTTCTAAATCTAAACCACACCACTCTTTTAATTCAGTAAAGTTATATTCTCTAAAGTCAGGTTCCTTCATCCAAAACTTATCGAATCTATATTCTGGTTTCACTAACTGTCTTATAAACTGGTACATGTTTCTAGCTGAACGTTTATCTATTTTTTTATCATTACTAATGGCGGTCCAGGATTTTATTGCTAACCATTGTTTTTCATCAAAGCATTTAGTATCTTTGTTATCTTTAAAATATAACCCTGCGTCTTTGGCTAACATTCTTAATTCATTTACAGCTTTATTAACTCTTCCTAATATAAACCAATCACCATCTAAAGACTCAAAAGGTATTTCTTTAAATGATAAATAACTTCTTACATACCCGTCAGCCTCTTCATGTTCATAATCTTTTTCTTCACTATCTAATATTCCTCTTCTAATTATCTGAGAAAATTTATATATAGCTTCACCAAACCTTCTTGTTTTTCTAAGCTTTACTTTTCGACCAGGAAAAAATTTAGTAAAGTATTTTGAATCAGCACCATTCCATTTATATATACCCTGGTCATCATCTCCAGCTAAATATATTCTATCTACCTTATCTGCCATCTTATAAATTACGGACCATTGTAGTGGAGTGAAATCTTGAGCTTCATCTAGTATCAATACTTTTAAACTTGGAAAGTCTACTTCCTTGATTGTTCTTTCAATCATATCATCAAAGTCAATAAAAGATCTTTCACCACCACCTTGTTTGTAGTGTTCATAAGTTGAAATTTTTCTGTGAAATACAACTAACGAATCTTTTTTATAACTTTCTTTTTTATATGCTTCTTCTGGATCTATTAATAAATTTCTAGCTTTACTATAAATACCTAATGACCAATCTTTATAAGTAAAGTTATCATCAGCTAATCTAGTATCTGATGTTTTTATAATCTTAGTTTGTAATGCGAAATCTATGGTGCAATGTTTAGGGTCAAATACTTCTTCACTAAAGTATCTCCTGCAATATGTATGTAATGTTTTAAATCTTAAAAAATCTTCTGATGAATAATTAGGAAAAGCGTCCATGGCTCTATTTACTGCGGTGTTAACTGCTTTGTTTGTAAAAGATAGATAAGCTATTTGTTGGGGAGGCACACCTTTTTTCATATGGCCTTTTAAAACTTTTTCTATCAGTGTATGAGTTTTACCTGTTCCAGGTGGTCCAAATATTTTTATAGTCTTATGATAAAGTTCTTTTAATTTTTTAAGTTCTAAATTTTCCTGTGTGGTACTCATCATCCATCTCCGAAGTTTTATTTTTTGTCTTTTGTTTTATCTTACCATGATCCACAAAAGAAGGCATCTCTACCTTCCACACATTTTTAACACCCTCATGATATTCTAACCTTTCACATCCTAGTAAACTCAGAGCTTCACTAGCACTTTTAAATGTTTTATCATTACCTAAAAATTTTTCAAAAGTTATTCTTCTAAAATAACAAGTGTTAGTCTTTGAATCTAATACCACATAATTATCTTTTAACTTTTCATAGTCATCTTCTTCTATGTGAGCTTCAAAAAACTTTTTCAAGAAAGTATATTTTTCTTCACCAAGTGTATCTTCAAATTTCATTTTATCATTTTCAATTGCTTGGGTTACTATTTCTCTTAACATTAATTCAAATGGTGGTGGACCAGATTTAGGCCTTGGAAGTGTCATCCAATAAATTCCATATCTTAATAATTTTGTTCTCCAAGATTTTTCATCTTTCATATCTTCTGGTGTCACAATAATATTTTGTTCCTGATATTTAAAAGAATATTCAATTGACTTAGTGCTTTTAATAAAACTAATATCAGTAAAGTCTGAAACAATAGGAGGAGGTTGAGATCCTATACCTAAAGCTCTAAATCTACATTTATCTTTATCACATAAAGGTGTGTTACATTTAAGTGCATAATCTTTTTTACTAACTGAGTTTGCTACAGTTGCAATGACTTCTCTTTCAGGTAAAGGCGATGTAAAAATTTGTTTGTTACGTTCTAATAAAATAGTTGTGATTTCTTTTTTACTTAAATTACCATCTGCCTTTTTCATTTCAAGAACACCCATGTTGAAAAGTAAATCATTTCTATGATTACCAGTCCATTTTTCTTGAACCATTTTTTGGCAGCATGGAGGATATTGTTTCCAATTGCTCTCAGGCTCATATTGTTTTATATTCTTGTTAAGAGATTGTAATGAAATTTTTTTTGATATTGCTAATTGCAGGAATGCTCCTATCAACATTGGTGTATTATGTTCATTATATGCAAACTCTGTCGTGGAGTCTTTATTAAAGTATGGCATGTTCAAGCATTTGTTCATTGGAAAAACTTCTATTGCTTGAAAAAAATTATTATTTATTTCATCTAATTCTTTTTTAACATCTTTGACTGGATAAAATTTATCAAGAAATAAAAATAAATGTAATCCACCTGATTTAGATCTGGCTGGTACAAGTGGTAAATTGTAATCTCTAATGATGTCTACTATTTTCTTTTGATTGTAATCTTTATAATTATAAGGGTCTATATCAATGCAACCCCATTTGCATTGATCATTTTCTGTTTCTGGTTTTATACCTATTCGAGTTGATCCTTCTAAATGCTCCTTCCATATTTGTTTAGTGACAGGAGCGTGGACCGTGAGAGTTTGTGATTCTCTCTTGCCCCGTTCATCTACCTCCCCGGTGAGAGAGGTAGTAATGAACAGTTTAGAATTTCCCTCAAATAAATTTAAGAGATCAAGTTCCATTAAAATGGTGTTGATTCTTTTTTCTCTATTTGTTGGTCTGAGAAATCAACCTTACCAAAGATATCACTTTTCATTGCGCTATTATAAAAACCTTGACATGCTTCTAAAGTTTTTAAATGCTCAGCTGTGTTTAGATATTTATCAAAATCTATTACCCAACCGTACCAACTATTTTGTGAATTAGATTCTTTAGTTGAAGTTAATTTATAAGTTGTAGACCAAGTAGGTGGTGTGAAAAAACCTTTCTTACCCTTAGCTTTTCTAGTCATCATCATAGAATTCCAAGTCTTAGATTTTTTCTTTTGCGTTGATTTCATAGCAATCAATGCTTGTTCTATTGGATTATAGTCTTTGTCCAATATAAAAACAAAATGATTACCTGTATCTTCAACATAATTACCATTTGCTAGTCTATCTTTGTTATCATCTCCCCTTGTCGTTTCACTCATAATAGCTGGATCAAGATGGATCTTCACTGGCCTCCCAGGACTATCTCCTCTATCTTTCCATTCATTAAAAGTGTTTATGTATAGACAAGGTACTACGATGATACCTTCTTTACCCTTCCATAAATTACCAGATGTTTCACTGTATATGTCACCCTTCTTAGCGGTTTCAATATACTTACCATCGCTATCATCTAGCACTGGTGAATTAGCATAAAGTAATTTTATGATTGGTAGTTTTTGATCTCGAGCCGTTACATACTCTTGACCCTGACCTGACAAATCTTCTAAGTTAATTTGTGCAGGTAGATTGCTTGCCTTTTTTACAACCTCTTTGGCTTGAGGTTTTGCCTGTTGCTCTTGTGACATGTTACTCCTTCGTTGTTATTTTAGTCTTGTTTGCAACATAAGTACCAAACAGTTCAGCAGGCACACTTCGTCCTAAGTCTTCGATTTGTTCTCTTACAAATCCTCTTAATGTTGAAGGGTGCACAGATTCTTTTTGTTTAACTGCTAGTCCTTTGTCTTTTAATTCTGCAACCAAAGCCTTAGCTTCATTATCTTGGTTTCGACCAAACTCTAGTGACACTTGATTTTTTATTAAGTCACCATGTCCGTTTTCTCTTAACCATACAAATGCTTCTTCAGATTTGGATACAGGTATGCGTGCGGAATAGAAGGGCTTTACCTCAACAGATGAACCATCTTTGAGTTTAAGCATTGCTATACCCGCTTGTTGCATTAAGTTTGGAATTGTTTGCTCAGAAAGAGTCGTTTCAGCTTCTTTTAACTTTTTCATTTGTTCTTCAGCCGTTCGTATTTGTTTCTGAGTTTCCAATAACTTATTGCAAGATTCGGCAATATCTTTCGACATGCCAGTATCTACCGATACGGTAGATTCTGCTTCTAAGTCCATAAGAACCTCCTGGCGAATCAATATATTATTCGTTTGATTAATGCAATCAAATAATTTAAAAAGATGAAAATGTATAACTACAAAACGGAGCCCTTTAAACATCAAAGGTTTGCTCTTACTCAAGGAGCAAAAGAAAAAAATTTTGCTTACTTTATGGAAATGGGTACAGGTAAAACTAAAGTAGCTATTGATAATGCTTGTTATTTATATCAACAATGTTTAATTAATTATTGTATAGTAATAGCACCTAATTCAGTTTATCAAAATTGGCAAAAAGAAATTAGTGTTCATTCTCCTGAGAACCACAACATATGGACATGGAAAGTAGATCCAGAAAAAAAACTAGATTTGAATGATTCTAAGTTGCTTTTTATTTTAATGAATGTTGAAGCTCTATCTCATAAATCTGGAGTAAAATTTTTAGAAAAGATATTACAACTTATAGGATTAAGAAGTATGATGGTTGTAGATGAAAGTACAACTATAAAAAATCGTACAGCTAGAAGAACAAAATCAATACTTAAATTAGCTCAATATATTAAATATAAAAGAATATTAACAGGTTCACCCGTTACTAAATCTCCATTGGATTTATTTACTCAATGCGCTTTTCTAGATTGGAAGTTGTTAGGTTATGAAAGTTTTTTTACATATAGATCTAGATATGCAGTTATGCACACTATGGAGATGAATGGCAGACAAGTTATGTTTCCTAAATACTATACTAATTTAGATGAATTAGAACATAAGCTTAAAGGTTTTTCCTATAGATGTAGAAAAAAAGATTGCCTAGATTTACCTGAAAAATTATATGCTCAGAGATATATTGATATGACTGATGAGCAAAGAAAAATTTACAATGATTTAAAAAAAAGAGCTATGGCAGTAGTTAGAGATGAAACTATTTCCTATGCAAATAAACTAACCGAAGTATTAAGATTACATCAAGTAGTTAATGGTTTTGTTAAAACAGATGAAGGTAATATCAAAGAATTTAAATCTAATCCTAAATTAAAAGAGTTAATGGGGATATTGGAGGAAACCGAAGACAAGTGTATCATATGGGCTAATTATGTTTTTAATATAAACCAAATTAAAAAAGCCATAGGAGAAGTGTATGGGAGAGATTCGGTGGTTTCGATTTACGGAGAAGATTCTGTTCAGTTACGTAAAGATGCTGTTGAAAATTTTCAGCATAATGACAGATGTCGTTTCCTCGTTGGCAATCCTACCGTTGGTGGTTATGGTCTTACCCTTACTGCTGCTAGGTATGTTATATACTTTAGTAATAGTTACAATCTTGAAGTCCGCCAGCAAAGCGAAGATCGTGCTCATAGAATTGGTCAAGGTGCTAAAGTCACATATATAGATTTAATTGCAAATAAAAGTATTGATGAAATGATCTTAGGATCTCTTGAAGGTAAAATAGAAATATCGGCTAAGACTCTGGGTGAAGAGGTTCAGAAGTGGCTTTAAGTTTTTCATAACGCTCAACTCTTTCAAACCATTTATTTTCATACTCATCTAATTTTTGTGCATCCATTTTAAAACCTTGATAGATACCGTCCTTTGTACAAATACAAATTAAACCCTGATCAATAGGTCCATATTGTTCTTGATGAGCTAAAGAGTAAGCCGCTATTTGATAATAATAATCATCAATCCATTCTTCTTTTTTTAATTTATTGGATTGTTTAAAATCTATTATAGTAGGTTTTTCATCATATAAACCAACTAAGTCTGTTGATCCTGCCCATCTATTTTTATATGCTAAATTAACTTCATTACCCCAGACTGTTTTAAGTAGATCTAAGTTATTAATTATTTCATGTGCCATCATTCTAGCTTGTTCACCCATCTCTGATAAATTTAAATAACCTTTACCATTTATATATTGTTCTAATACATAATGCATCTCAGTCCCTCTTGTAGCTGCTTTTTGAGTAACTGCTTGAGCTTCTTGATAGCCAACTCTTTCTCTCCATCGATCTAAAGATTTTTTCTTTTCTTCTGATTGTGTAGCTGATAATATTGTAGTGACTGATGGTACTTTAACTTCACCTACATTATAGGTTCGTGGCCCGTCATTGTCGTTTCTTGTATATGAAGAATATTTATATTTTTCTTCTCTTGTTAATTCTGTAAGTATAAATTTATTTTTTTCTTGTATAAGGCGCACAAAGTCTTTTAAATCACTTTTAGAACAAGAGCAACTACTATTCCAAGTAAAGTAGTTATTATAAACGCAGAACTAGAAATCATAATTTTTTCTAATCTGTGTACATCATCATGAAGATCTTTAATTTTTTTATTTGTTTCTCTTTGCATGATAAGACATAACTTTTCATGGTCATCTATTCTTTGATGAGCTAAAGAGTCTTTATGAGTTGACTTTCTTGGCACTTACAATACCTCCCTTATTAAAAAGATTTAAAGTTTGTGCAAGTTGCATTCTTTCCATATTGTTATTTGACATCGGTAGATTTGCTCTTCCAACTTCGGGTAGAGGCACAGAAGCTACAGCTGGATCTTCACTTTGTGGAGTTGAAGTTTCTAATCTAATTTGAATAGGTTCTCCATCACCAGGATTTTCTTCAGGAACAACATCCATACCTTTGTACTCTCCTTTAAACATTTGAGCTAATGTATCTTGATTAGCTTCAATATTACTTTGTACAATAGCATTTTGTTCTTCAGTTATAATGTTAGCACCAACAAGCCCTGAACCTAATTGTGACATGTATCTAGTATAATTGGCAACGTTTCCAGTTGTTGTGCCTTTCATACCCTCAGTTACAAGTTTCATTAATTTTGGATTTGAAAATAATCTTGCTAAAGCTGCTGGACCTAATATAAACACACCAGCTGAGCCTACATCTAAAGTACCTGTGCCTAATGCTAATGCACCCCCTAATTGTGAAATTGCACCTGCTTCTTTTAATTGAATAAAGATTGTACCTCTTCCTTTACCAGTTGTTCCTGGTCTAAAAATTTTACCTTCAGCAAATCTCAATGCTTCTACATATTCATCTAGCATTCTAGCTTCTGTTTTATTTATCAATCCACCTTTTTCTATGAATGGTGCATAATCATCCTTAACAAATTTTCTAGCTGCTGCTGCATCTAGATAAGTATATTGTGCATCATTCCTAGTGGTCTTATCTAAAAATCTTTTAAAAAAATGTCCTTTAATACCTGATATCATTTTATCTTGTTCTGCTTTAGGTATTAATGATGTTCCTGCTTTTGTTTTAGCTCTAATTATATCTAAGAATTCATCTGTAACTGATTTTTGATTTGCTCTTAAAATCATTTCCCCAATTTTTTCTTGACCAAATTCTTTACTAGCTATTGATTTAAAAAGTTGTTTGTTAAAATTATTATTACCTAATTTAAATAAATCAACTAAGTCAGATCGTTGTGATCTAAGTGCTGTCGGTAAAGGAGCTTTCTCTAAGTATGCTGCTAATCTTTTTAATAATTCTGCTTTTACTTTTGAACCTTCAACAGATACAACGCTGCTTTGACCAACTCTTTCATATGCTGCTTGTATTTGTCTAAAGTTAGCATTACCTGGTACAGCATTCATTGTTTTAGTTAATAATTCAGTTGCATCGCTAAAATCTGATGCAAATGGATCGTCAGCTAACTTTTTTAATCTATCAATTGAAAATTTTCTTAAATTATCTACGCTTTCAGTTACTCCTTCTTGTGCATTCCAAACTTTAATTTTACCTGTGTTAGTTTGTAAAGTTTCTAAAACTTGATCTCCTATTCTTTGATTAATTTTATTAAACCCTTGGGACACTATTCTTGTATGTAATTGTTGGCTATTCTTTAATACATTTTGTATCATTATACCAAAAGCTTGAGGATCAATAACTTCAGAGTCAACCGCTTTAAGAGAATTTTCAACAAGTTCATCTATACCACTAACTAAACTTAATCTTGCACCACCAGACGCTGCTCTCATTCTTCCAGCTCCAAACAAAGATGTTTCAGCAATTGACTGTAATTGATCAACGACTGCGTTCTCAGTTATCATAGCTGGTGTAATACTTCCTGCTTTTACTTGATCTAAAAAATCTCCACCATATTTTTGTTCTAATGAAGTTATTGTTTTTTGTGCTCTACCAGCATCACTTAAATTTTTAATTTGATCTGTTGTTAATCCTGGATATTTTTTTTTGAATTCAGCCAATTGTTTTGTAGTAAGTTTAGCACCCGTACCTACCTGACCTAACAATTGATAATATGCTTTTTGTCTTTCAAAAACTTTAACAGCAGCATCAGCAGTTTGTAATTTGTTAACAGATCCAGTTGCTACTTTGTTATACATTTTAGATAATCCACCGGCTAGACCAAAACCTAATATCTCACCAAATGCACCTTGCGCTGCTCCTCTAGCAACTTCTTTGACTATGCTTTCTTTAGGATCCCACGCTTGAGCAACAGCGGCTCCGGTACCACCCCCGGCTGCGGCCCCTGTAGTGGCGTATCCTATTTTTCTTACAGTATTTGCATTTATGTTTAATAAAGGTCTAGCTATTCTTGCTACTCTAGCTGCAAGTCCTGCGGTAGCAATCAAAGAACCTCCTCCGGTAACTGGAGCAAGAGCTGCTCCTGCTATACCACCAGCAATCGCTAAACCAACTTCTGCAACTATTCTTTTAAAATCTGGACCCGCTAAATAATCTTCTGTATCTTTATTATATTTACCTTTTTGTGCATCAGTTAATACATCTTCTGGTGTAATAGTAAATTCACCTTGATCTAAAATAGGGCTACCTGTTTTTTCATCGGCCATATTTCTAGCACCTAAAAAAGTTTCAATAGCTAATTGTTCTTGTGAAGTCGGAGTGTCTCCTGCTATTTTAAATTTTTGTCCTGATACAACTATCTCTGTCATAATTAATTACCTGTAACATCTACGACATCACCATCTTTTTTATAATTAATATCTTCTGATAAATTAAATACAAGTTGTTCAGTTATTCCTGATCCTTCCATTATATTCATAGCATCCTCAAAAGTAATATTATTATCTTCTTGTATTTTAATAGTGTCGTTAATGTATTTATTTAAAGTTTCCATTTTAGCTTCAAATGTTATCTCTGTATCAGAAACTTGCGGAATCATACGTTGTATTCTTTCTGCTTCTTGTTCAGATACAGCTGCTCCTGAAATAGCTCTACCTAAAAATGATGTTGTTTGTTGTATGTTAGCTTGCAGTCTTGCAAATTTTCTTGCAGTCTTTGTTCCTAAAACTTTTGTCAAAGGAGCTATTTGTCTGTAAGATAAAGGTCCAACAGGTCTATCTAACTCTATATAATCTTTTGCTATATCTGTTAATCTTCCTTTAATAGCCATTAATTCTTTTTTTTGCTTTAATGAGGCAGCATCGGGTTTTGATACAACATTTATTTTACCTTTTGAATCTACTTGAGCAATAGTACCTTTTGGTAAGTTCATATCTGCTACTTCAACTTCACTTAAAGTTCTTACACCTTTACCTTCTCCTTTTGCTTTTTCTAAAGCAATAATATTTGGAACTACTTTTTCTAATCCTGTACCAGCAGCTCTTAATACACCTTGAAGATTTGATTCACCAGGTCTTGTTGTAGATTGTAAAAGAGGTGCAGCAAAGGTAGCTGCAATAACAGCTTTTTGTTGATTAGTAAGACCTCCTTCTTGAAATTTAGGTATTGAGGTAATACCACCTTTTGCAAAAGTTTTTATTTCTTTACTTTTTGTTTCAAGATATCTTTTTTTGAACATTGGTCTTAATAATGTTTTATCCATGATTACCTCGGTTGCATTATGTTATAAGCAGAGTACGCACCTAAACCTGCACCTAAAGCTTGTCCTAAAGGATTCGAGCCCGGAGCAGTTGTTTGAGTAACTGTACTACTTGCTGTTGGTAAATTAGTCATTATACCTTTTAAAAATTCTATTCTTTGGAATGGTTCATATGCTCTCTGTAAAGCTGTCTGTCTAGCTGCTGTTAAAGCTTGCTGACCAATGCCTCTTTGTAAAGCACCACCCTGCATTTGAGCTTGTATATCGCCTAAAGACATAGCTTGTTGTTGTGCACCTAAAGCTCCTTGTAATTGCCCTACATTTATACCGGTTTGTGTTTCAAGATTTCTTTGTCTTTCTGCTGCTCCTAGTGCAGTGTTAAAACCTGATGCTAAAGATTGTCCAATATTCGCTTGTCTAGCTCTTTCAATCTCAGCTTCAGCTATACCTTGTCTTGCCCCTCCAAAAGCACCTGCTCCAACGGCTTGAGCTCCTAATCTGTTTGTAGCTATTTGAGCTTGTCTTGTTATCTCATCTGTTACAAAGTTTTGATATGGATTCATGAACGGAGTTAGATTAAGAGCCGTACCCGCTGTTTGTTGTGCTCCTTGAAGAGACGCTAAACCTGAAGTAACCGCTCCAGATCCTACGCCTGTAGTTCCAAGTCTGTTTATAGCTGCTTGTTCAAGGCCCGAGATAGGAGCTACTTGAGCAGTAGGAATGTTAACTGGAGTAGATGCTAATTTAGATGCTTGGTCATATAAAGATAGTTTACGTGACTCAACACCTGGTGCTTCTCTCTGAGTAACTGTTTGTTGTCCTGTAGATGATGCTGGAGCAGAACTTCCACCGCCCCCAAATATAAAACTCATTATTCAAACTCCTTTGTGTATAAATATCTTTTAACTTTCCATCCTCTAGTTTTTAAAAAAGGTTCCCAGCCAGGTCTTGCATGAACGGCTATCCTTTTACATCCGCTTTGCTTGGCTAGTATTTCTATACCTTTTGCAACTTCGTCTTGCCATAATTCTCTTTTTTCACCTTTCAAAAGTATAACTTCAACTTGTTTGAAGTTAGGTAATTGTGTAATACGTGTAACAAAAACACCAAACACTTTTACAGTCTTACCATCATCTGATCCAAACATCATGAACAATTGTAAATTTTGTGCCATTATCTCTGACTTTAAATGTTCAATACTCATTGGATCGCCATCAAACTTCAAACCTTCTCTAAGCATAAACTCAACTAACATCCAATATTCATCTACAAGATGTGGAGGTATGTGTAGAGCTTCTACCTTTTTTTTAATTTTTACTTTCTTTTGCGCCATTTGTGATGTCATAAACTCTCTTTAAATTTTTTTGTTGATTATAAAAAAAGTTAGCACCAGCTTTTCTCATACTTTTAAAATCACTTGGATTTGCGCCTGACATTATACCTGCCCCTAAAACTGCATCAGCTCTTGAAACAAATTCTCCATCAGCTAATTGTGCTAACATAGTATCTTCGTCTTTATCTCCAGCTCCAGTTGCATCTTCAACATAACCTGAAGCTCTTTGATAATTAGAATAATCGTGTTCATCTTTTTCTAATTTTGAAGGTAAATAATTTACACCTCCTGTATTGTAATGTGGAATAGCTGTAGCTAAACCTCCCTCGTTTGCATAAAACATATTAGATCCAAAAACATCTGAAGGTAAGTCAGATGATCCTGGCATAAATTTACCTTCTAATTTTGCTGATTGCTCCTCATATGCTTTTTTGTAATCTTCTTCTGTAAATTGTGGTTTTACTCCCTCTTCCTCTCCTTCTAACAATGGCAAAGCTGCCGATGCTAAAAAAAGTTTTTCTCCAGTACCGAGACCCTTAATTCCTGAACCCTCAATCATTTCAGGTGTAACTTTAACTCCTTGTTCTTTAAGAGCAGCTACTTGAGTATCTGTTAAACCTTTTTTACCTAATAATCTTGAAAATAAATTTCCACCCTGTTGAGTTGTATTACCAGCTTGATAAGCAACTTCTGATGCTTCAACAGCTGGAGTTTGTCCTAAAAAAGGCAATGCTTGCATAGAGCTAAAAGCAGGCTTACCTGCAAACATCTGACCTATGCTTGATTGTGGTGCTAATGCACCTATGCCATATGCTGAACCTCCTATCAAGGCAGCATCTTTAAAAGCTGTTCTTGTTGATTTTCCTCTTAATTTTTGTACGCCAAAAGTGGCTAATGCTAAAGTAAATGGATCCATATACAAATTTCCTTATAATACTTGATATTATCATTTTAAGATGTCCTAATCAACTCATCGTCAAATCTTCCAACGTACTGATGCTCTCCTATATGACTTATTGTTGCCTTAATATATGCGTGGCATTTACCCCCTAATGATCTCCACCTTTTACAAAAAGCAAAGTCTTCTCCTAAATAAGTGTGATTTTCAGCGTCAAATTCTGTATCAAAAAAGTTATAGAAAAATTCTTTTTTCTGCATCTTACCATTTACTATAGTTTCTTGTTCTATTTTCATGTTTGGCCAAGTCTCTATCATTTTTTCTATTACAGTTCTTTTAATTAACATACAGCCCGTGGGTGAATGAGTTACCTCAATAGTGCCATCAGGTTGAATCTTGATATCGTTTTCATCGTGAAGTTTCATAGGATATAGATTTGTAGCCATTGATAGTTCTTTAGCATTTTTTGCTCTGCCTTGTTTAACATCATTAAATGCTTTTTCCCAATTCATGGTTTTAAGAGGGTAAGGTATACTTATTACATCTTTATCTAAATTTATCATTGTCTCAATATCTTTTGCGTTGAAATCAATATCAGAGTCTATAAATAATAAATGTGAAAAACCAGATGTCATAAAAAAATCAACACAAAGATTTCTACCCTGAGTTACTAAAGAAGATTTTACTAATTGAAACATAACCTCAATTCCTTTAAAATGACAGAATGTTTGAAATTCTAATAATGCTTGAGTGTAGTGTAATGATACTTCGCTATGCACTGGTGTAGCAACAAATATCTTATAAGGCTTTTTTGCCTGTTCTAATGTTAACGGTTCTTTTTTCTTATTTACCCAAATTGGTTTGAGTGGATTGTTTTGCATTCAAAGCTCCTTGTAAAAAATTAGTCCATTGTTGTCCCTTAGCTTTCCAAGAATAAAAAGTTTTGTAGAAAGTTTGTTGGTTTTTTAAATGTAATTGTACTTCAGGATATTTTAATTGTTCAGCTGCTTGATCTATTGCATAACCAAATGCTTCAGCTAATCTAGCATGGTTAGGTTCATAATTAACATATATGGGCCATTCACTGCAAGTTTCATAAAGAGCACCATAGTTTGTAGTGATACAATATAAACCTGCTGATAATGCTTCAGCAGCTGATATACAAAATGTTTCTTCAAATATACTTGGATACGCAAACATTTGATAATTACTTATGTGATCCAAAATATAATCATTGCCTTTATAACCAATATAGTTGACGTTAGGTAATTGTCTTGCTTGTTCATATAATTCTGTAAAATTTTTATCTTCTCTGTCATAAAATTCTTGTCCGTATACCTCTGTAGAAGAATAAACATCCAATGTAATTTTTGGATTTTTTACATGTTGCATAGCAGCTAATAAAACATTTAAGCCTCTCCAAGGTGTACATTGAAATATTAATCGTATAGGTGCGTGTGGATTAAATTCTTTTATCTCAGGAAAATTGTCTATTCCATTTTTAATTACAACACATCTTTCTTCTGGTATCCCAAATGCCATTCTAAATTTTTCATAATTCCAATGAGAATTAAATACATACCAATCATATTCATTGTGTCGTGATTTGTTACTAAAAAATTCTTGTAAGTTTGGTTGATCATAAGAATTTTTTTGCCATAAAATATTTATTTTACTTTGATTAAGTGGTACTTTTCCTGGAATAGAAGTGCATATTTGAAAGTTTTCTAACAATTTTTTATCTACATTTTTATGTAAATATTCCAATTGAAGTTCTGTTCCACCACGTGGTTCTATGTTTGTCAACTTCATATTCTTTTAAATTCTTTAGTATTCCACGGCAGCACATTAAAAGCTTCTCTATATTTCTTAAAATTTTGATTAACTATATCCATGGTAGTAAGCTCTTTTAACTCTTCTTGCATAATTCTGCAACCATTAAAATTTCTTTCACAAGCTATTATGGATAAATCAAGAGTAACCTTTTCTTGTTCTAATTTACACTCCCAAAGGTTTATTTGGTAAGGATTGAGTAATTTATAAAAATTTGCAATCGGTCGTATACCATTTATGAATATTCCTCCATGATCATAAAGCACCTTAAAACAATTAGTTTCTTTTTTATCCCAATGGTAGAAAACAAAATCATCAAATAAATATCTCCATTGATAATCTATTGGTTCGAAACTGTGTAAAATTTTATCAATCATAGTGTAACCCAATCTCTTTCTTGCATAAAATCAGGTTCTCCTGAGAGTATCATTTCTTTCATCAAGCCAAACTCCCGTACCTAAATGTCTACAAGGTATATCAGATTCCTTAAGTTTTGCACATTCTTCTTGTGTTAAATTAAAAGGGTCTCTAGGTAAAATATTAAAATCATCAGGAAATTTATTTACATAATTTGTAAAAAATAAAGATGAGGATATTTTCATTACCTTGTTGTACCACGTATCAGATCTATCAATTGTTTCAAAATTAATACCAACTTCATCCATTACTCTTAACCAAGTCTTATGTTTTGCAGGAGAAGCAAAAAAATTGTTTTGTACTTTTTCATTTAGAGTATGTTTATACATTCCTTCTATTATTGTAGGTTTATCATGTTTTAAAATGTTATAAAAATTTTTGTATACTAAAAAATCAAGATCAAAATAAAGGCCACCAAAATGATACATTAATACATTTCTAAAAAAATCTAATTTAGTTATAGATGGTAGCTTGTGCATTAACTTTAAATATTGGGGATAATGCTTTTCTACAAATGGAAAAACTTCGCTATTACGCCATAGTTTATGTTCAAACTCTGGAAAAGTTTGTTTCATTAATTTATGTCCCTCAACCCAAATGTAAGGCCAATTTATTTCTTTGTCCGGTCCCATTTGATGTATTATCTTTGGTATCATTTATTATAAGATTTATCTCCAATAACCATAGAATCAATATCTGAGTTTTTTAAAAGGGCTAATGCATCAGCTGGTTTACCTGCGATTGGTTTTCCATTATCGTTTAATGAAGTATTTAGTAACATTGGTAAACCTGTAATTTTTTCAAATTCATTTAGTAATTCATTATAATACCATTGATCAGAGGTAACTGTTTGAATTCTACTAGTGCCATCTATATGAGATATGGGATTAAATATTTTATCTTTAAACTTTACACTGTATAACATAAAAGGACTTTCACCTTCCCAATCAAAAAATTCTTTTGTTCTTTCAATTTTTATTGATGCTGCAAAAGGTCTATAATCTTCTCTGTGTTTAACTCTATCATTCAATATTGATTTACCATTTTTAACTTCAGGACTCATTAATATAGATCTGTTTCCTAATGCTCTTGGACCTATCTCACCATGGCCTTGATACCAACCTACTATTTTACCTTTAGCTAAATCTTGTGCAGTATCTCTAATTGTTTTTTCCGATGGACCTTTGATAGGTGCTTCATCAGATTGCCAATAAGGAAAATTTTTATTATCAAACTTTGGTTGTTCATATAATTGTCTTAGAAACTCTACACACCCTAATGTTAAACCCTCATCATTACAATGTGGTGGTATAATTATTTTCGGGAAATGTTTTTTAAGTTTACTATTAATACACACATTTTGAGCTATACCTCCTGAGTAAGTTATAACATTTGTAGGATGAGCATGTTTTAAAAAAAACTTAGGAAATGCTTCTTCCATGTAGTCGTGGACCGTGCGCAGAAAATCTAGATACTGATATTGTGCAGCAAGTTTACTTCCCACTATTTTTTCAAACGCATGCCAATCAAATATATTTTTAGAGTCTTTTAATTCATATTGTTGTAAATGATTATAAAATTTATGATTAACATTTCCAAATTGTTTTAATGCCATTAACTTTCCAGCTGCATCATCACCTATTCCTAATACTCCAATATGCTGACCAAAGTTAGCTAAAAATTTACCAAATGAAAACATCGTCTCTAAAGTATAAACATCCATCATCTTGTTTCTTGAAAAAACACTGCATGATCTATAGAGGTCACCAAAACCATCCAAAACAAAATCTGTCGCTGAGTTATCTTTTAAAGGCCAACAAGATAGACTGTGTGCATAATGATGATCAACTCGATAGACGGGACACTTTAAATCTTTAAAAGGTTCTACTGGTATAGTAATACTTTCGTATAAAGCTTCAGGATCTTCTCTCTTACACCATGGATGCCTGAACACATCTATTACTAAAGCTATGGCATCAATCTCACTTAGCTTAAAATCTAATATTTTTTCGGCTTCTAACCATGCAGATAAATTGTTGTAACCAAAATGTTTTATTTGATTGTTTCTTTCAGGCTTAAAATATTTTACATTTACTCCATCAGTATATGTAATATTAGAATCGTGTTCATCTAATCTAATACCTAGGAATTTCATTTAACAACAACATTACCACTTATTGTCATTGATTTATATGATTTTTTTACCATGTGTTTTAAATAACTTGGCCATAAAATCATTTGGTTTTGTTTTATGTCTGGTAGCATATAGGGTGAGATGTACTTATCAACACCAGTTGCATATATTAATTCATGTGCAGGATGTTCAAAAACTGTTTGAGGTTTACTTACTTTTTCATAAATAGTGAATGAAAACATAGAATTAACATGACAGTGTTTTTCTTGATAGTCACCATTGTTATAAATGTTTCTCCAAATTTGAATTATGTCTATGTCTTTAATTCCAAACTCTTGGAGGCAAAAAAGTATTTGTTCTTTTAAATAATTTTTCCCATCTTCATCCATATAATTATCTTCTTCGTTTTCACTAAATGAAGAAGGTGTCTCACTTAACCAATTTGGTTTAAAATTTTTACTAACTAGGTTAAGTCTTTTAGGGTCAATATTTTGAATCCATATAGGTGTTTCAAAAAATTTATGATGCATTACTCTTTTGTTTTACCAGTCAAAGTCAATTTAGCAACAGTTATTTCTAAGTCTTGTCTAAAGTCTTCATTAGTAGTATCTGTATTTGGGTCTGCAACATCTGCATCAAATTCAGCTTTACTAGAATAAACTTTACCAGTTCTTTTGTGTTTAACTATTTCTTTAGCCTCTGCTGGTATCTTGATCGGTTCTGACATTTTTTAATCCTCCGTTTAAACTTTCTTCAGGCATTACTTTTTTCAAAAGTTTCATTGAAACCTGCATTAAAGATTGTGCAAAATCTTTACCTATGCTTGCAGGAAAAAACAAAGCTTTTGTTTTTGTAATTACTTTAATTTCTTCATCTGTGAATTCTATCACAAAACTATCTTTTTCTTCTATAAACTTCATCTGTGTCTTCCTTGTCGGTTGTATTTCTTATACGATCTTTTTTCGTTTTTGTTAAGTCTTTTCTTATGCCTTCTAGGTCTTTTAGGTGGCTTATCTCTTGGAGTATAATGTACAAACTTAACTCTAGCCATTTTCCTGGGATCTATCTAATAATGCATAACTAATTACTCCTTGCAAGGTGCTTGCTGAAGCAGCTTGTGCTTTTAATGCATCTCCTGCTTCTAGATTTAAAACCTGACCTGCAACTTGTTGTGTTGTTTTAGCTCCTAAACTTTGTGTAAAAAAAGTAAAATCTGTTGTAGCAGATTTGTCTCTTAATTTTAAAGTAGCATCTACTGCCCCTGAGCTCGTATTAGCTACCGAAATACTTTTTACTATTGCTACAGCTGTTACAGCTATATTTAAAACTGTTGTAAGATTAGTTGTACTTAAATTAAATCCTTGGTTTTTATATTGTATTGTCATGATAAAAAAAAGTTAAATGCTGTTAGTTCTTCTTTAAGATCATTTTGAAAAGAAAAATTTAATTGATTTTTTAACGTGTCAAGCTGTTCTAATATTTGTCTTAGATTAGTCGCTTCATATTCTGGTTTTGGTTCAGGTAAATTTATGTTTATTTTTGCCATTACTAAATATACCTCATATTAAAAGATAGTGCTAGTCTAGGTTTTTTGCTTTTATTTACTTCTGTTTTATGAGGAAGATAAGATGGAAAAAAAATTATCATTCCTGTTTTTACTTTTTTAGTATACTTACCCCACCAGCATGGATCTTTAATAAAGTTATCTGCCATGTGAACACAATCATTGGGGTTTCTAAAAACTAGTCCACCACAGTCATTAGGCGCAGATATATAATAAACTCCTGATATATCTGAATTACCATGTAAGTGTAAATCATTAAACGAACCTGTAATATTTTTACATATCCAAGCATTACCTATTTCTACCTTTAAACCTGTTTCCATAATGTAATAATTTTCTATTCTTTTTTTGGTATCACTAAACTCTTTTGAGATACATAAATCTTGTGTTTGTTCAGAACCATTTTGAGAGCTTTTACCAGAAGCTATATAATTAAGTTCTTTAGATTTATCAAAAAAATGTGATAGTAATTTATTATTTAATTGAATGTTACCTTCCCAAATTGGGTTTACAAATAAATCAGTCCTAATCATAAAAAAATCCATTTAATGTTAATCTAATATCTGAATCTTCTCCATAGTTCAGCTTAGATTTATGAGGTATTTGTCCATTAAATAATATTGCTCTATTATTTACAAAACTTATATCAGTTATTACTTCTTGATTATCATTGTAAAAAACTGTTCCAGAATTTAAATTAGTCTTAGATAAATAAACTATCAATGCATATCTTGAAGAATCTTTGTGTGGCCAATCTTTTTTGTTATCTTTAGTTCCTCTTCTATGAAAAAAATATGCATGCTTATCAGACTCTATGTTAAATTTTTTTTCAACACTATGTTTAACTAATGTATGTAAGACGGGCTGTTGATCTAGACAATAAGTTCTGGTCCCTGGCCAAGCATCACTATGTCCAGTATTATAATTGTATTCATCAACTGTATAAAATTTTTGGGTATTTGCTAGCGAATTTATTAAATCAATATCATCAAAGAAATTTTCAACTAATTGAATATCTGTTATTTTACCTTTGTCCATCCGGTTGCACATCAGCTCTAAAAGTTCCATATCTCCAACTTGTATTAGTTGATGTATTAGAAACTTTAAGACTTGCATATCTTGCTCTTGCTCGAGTGTCAACTTTTTTTGTATTGGCATCTACTGTAAAAGGACCTAATGGTGATGACGCTTCGGTTTCCGCAGGGAAATCTTTCAATAAAATTGATATAGTTGCATTACCTTCAATATCTTTAAAATCAGGTATAAATCTTCTCATTGATAAAAAGAATTGTCCGTCTCCTCCATCATTTAAATCAAAATCTCCACTTTGAATAAAAGCGGGTATCGCAATTGTAGTTCCGTCATTCATAACTTCATTGCTTCCTATTTCATGAGCATAATAAGTTGTGCATCCATTAATATTAGTGACCCCGTTAATAATAGGAAAATTAGGTAAGCCTGTAGCGTTGTATTCAGTTGCATAGGGATTGTCAAACAGTGTAGCATCGTAATAAGTAGTTCTAGATAGTGATCCCGTTGTCCAAGTATTTTCATCGTAATTATAAGTAACTATTCTATCAACCGCATCTGATCCAGCTTTTGGATAAAACCAATTTATTTCGGAGTATAAAGTATTATAACCTGCGTAAATTAATTCACCTGAAGTAAAATTAAGTCCGAGGTCCGTGCCTGCTGTATCAAAAACAAAGTCTTCTACTAAACAAGGTAAAGATTTAACTGTACCATCATAAACAAAAAATCCTCCTGACTGTCCCATCCAGTACACAGCACCATTTACATATTCAATTGCATGCTGTCCTATTAATCCACAGTTAGAACCTACTTGTCTAATAGAAAAAGTAAACGGTGGACCAACAAACTGCATTACATAGGCTGAGGTATCAGTACAAATCAAAATGTAATCTTTTGCTTTTGCTGCACCTACTATTTTAGTTCCTGAGTCAAGTCTAAAAGTACCTGCGGTATTGGTAGACGTAGGAGTATAATCTTGATTGTTTTCTTGATCAGAAAATCTAATAAACATTTTATCTTGAGATCCTGCGTTACCTATATTTGTTTCAGTTCCTAGAATAATTAAATGTCTGTCTCTTTCAGAAACAATAGACATTACAGATTTTGTAGGAGCACCAGTTAAGGTTGCTGCTCTTGTTACTAAAGCAGAAGAGTTAGATGCAATTGGATTCCAAGTAAACGTCTTACCATTTTTGTTAGTTGCTATTAGTTGTTGGCCAAAATTATCTAATGACCAAGACGCAGGGTCTAGAATAACAGTAGATTCAGTGGTTGCTTCACCCCATCCGATATAATCTGTAGCGTTAGTTACCGTTTCACCATTGCTGTGAGATGATCTAGTTGAGCCAGAAGCACCCCTCGATATTCCTGTAAGATCATTACCAGCAACTCCAGAATATGTTATGAGTTCAGCTCCTATTTCAACAGTCCCTGAAGTAGGAAATCCGGTAGTGTCAATTAAAGTAATGTTAGTAGCGGATCCGTTGTTACCGTTAGCGTCATCAGCTAAAGCACCGTCAAGTGTTGTTGCAACAGCTGAGTTGACTGAACCTCCGTATAATCCAGTGCCCCATCCATAACCAAACGTTTGAGTTAAGGGTCCAAATCCGACATATGGATTTATATCCACAGTTCCTGAAGCTGTAAAAGTTCCCGCAGCTTGTTTAGTAATAGATATTGTAAAAGTATTAGCAGTTACAGGTGTTAAAACTTCAAAAGGGTTTGCCTCTAATTCTGCTGCTGTATATCCGCTGCTACCTGGTGGAGTTACATTTGATAAAGTAATTAAGTCTCCTGCGATCAAACCATGGGAAGTTTTATTAACTGTAATAGTTTGAGGTGAAGATAAACTGCTGACGGTTAAGGTTGCACCAGTTTTTGCTGTATCAAGTGGAGTGATATCGTAGAATGCACCAGAGTAATAAACAAATAAAGCTTTGTTTGTGCCTACGGCAGCATAAATTCTTCCATCTAAGTCAGCCCAAACATGTTGCTCTCTAGCTGCACCTACTAATAAATTATTAGTTATCTGTTCATAACCACCGATTTTTTCAGGTAGACCATATCTAAACCTTACAAAGTCTCCATCGATCCATTGCCCTTCGGCACCTGTCTCGGTAACTTGTTTATTAAAACCAGGTTGAATTACTACATTTCTTAATGCCATAACCTATTATACCAAAAAAAAGAGGTTTGTTTAAGGTCTTAAAGTAGCATAATCATTAAGCTGAGGATAGCCTACATCCTGTCTTTTATCATATTTCCAATCTTTATTTTTACCATTTGCATCAATATAATGTAAAAAAACTTGAGATTGCCCATCGCCTTTAAACTCTGCTCTTTCATGTTCAATATCACATCCTTTATAAATAACTGCATCTCCAGGAGGAATGTCTATCCATGTTTTATTCATACGAATTGGCCATTTTTCACCCGTTGAATATAAAGTAACAGTGACTGAGTATTCACAGGAAGGTCTATCTGTGTGTGGTCTTAAAGTAGCGTTTCTAGTGTACATCCTCCAAAATGAGTATGTAGGAAAAAGTTTTAAACCAGTTTCTTTTTCCATTAAAGGAAGTTTGGTTTTTAACAAAGACTCAAATACTTTATCATGATAAACAAAAGTATCTAAAGTGTCACTTAACTCTCCTGTATCAAAATTTTCAGTATTAAATCTATGAAATATTTTTGTATACTCTTGAAGTAAAACTAATTCCTCCGGAGTTAAAAATCCTTTTACATATTTATATTCTTTTATCATCTCGCCCATGCTACTATACTATATCTAGTCCCTTCCGTTATTGGTTCAACCATATGTGGGTATAAAAAATTACTAGGCCATATTAACATAGAATTTGGTTTTGTTTTAGATCTATGAAATTCTTTTCCATGCATTGACCAAACTAAATCTCCACCTTTGTAATCGTTATTTAATCTCCAAATAAAACTTAATGTACGTGGTATTTCGAAATGATCATCTACATGAGTTATGTAATGACCGCCTGGTTCATATTTAAGTAATTGCATATCATAAACACTTTTTATAGAAGTTAACGGGTGCATACTTTTATATCGGTGACATGCTTGAGTAAATATATTATGAACAAGATTGCACCAGTGTTGATCGGTAATTGATTCATTCAAATTTGTTAATGAAAAATTTTTAGTATTTCTAATTTTTTTGTTTTCACCTTCTTTACCTTTGCCAGCGTTTATAATTGTAGCTGCATTGAAAGCCCCTTGTGAATCTTTAAAAGATACATACTTTAAAAGTGCAGCGCATTGTGGAATCCCCATCACTTTTTCTATTTCCATTATATGATCTTTTAAGTGAAATTTTTCTTGTTCCATGTTTGTTTCTTATATTTATGTTGAAATCTAGTCAACCATTTAAACCAGTATTTGTCACTAGTTTTTTGTAAATTAGAATTATCTTTTATAACCATTTTCCATGACTCTCTTTTAAAAGGTATGCATTGAGCAAAAATAATACCTTTTTTTAAAACAGTATCTAATGTTTGATATTTGTCTCCATTCACAACATAAGGAAAATTTATATTCATCGGATATGTATCCGTGTCTACTATACCAGGGATAATACTAAATCTATCATCGTTATTATTCATTGGAGGTAAAAACAAACACGAATAGCCTGGTTCAGTTTTTATAACCCAAGGAAAAATAATTTTTTGTATAGTGGTATTTCTATTTCTATTTAATATGGGTGAGCCTTCTAATTGAAATCTAGGATGAACACTATCATCTCGTGTTTGAAGATTTAAATTAAATTTTTTAATAAAATCAGGATCAGTTGAAAATGGACAACTAGCTTTTGTAGTGCCTTCTTTGTTAAAATTTAATTCAATATCTGAAGGAAGTTTAAGACCGTACCCTGCCATCAAAGTATCTAAAAATGGCATACAATTTTTTACTGTATTTTGTTTGCCTGATATTTTTTTAAACCAATCTGGTATAAATTTTTTAATAGGTTCAGGGTGATTATCTTTATCGCTAAGAACAATTTTTGGAGCAATAAACTCTATTACATTTGAGAGCATTCAAATGTTATATAATGAAATGTAAGATTTTACTATGGTAATCTTTTAATATTTTTCCAAGTTGAAATACCGTCTCCAACAAGACCTGCTAAAGGGTGTGTACCAGCTTGAGGCCAAGTTTTGCTACCTAAATCAATAGCAAGTAACTCATCTCTGTAAGATGTCCATGATGCTTTTACAGCATCGCCTGCTATTTTAGCTTCTTTAGATCCTAACCAATTATTGATATCTGAAACATAGCCATCGATAGCATCTTGTGCGTGTTCTTGAGTTGCTTCTAGAGTAGCATCATTTTCATTGTCCCAAACTAGACTGCCATCTCTTAATTCACAAGCTTGTGTTACATCATGTTCTTTTGCAAAATCTGCATCACTTACTTCAACATAAGTGACTGTTCTGCCAAAAGCAGCATCAACTGATTCGCATACAGCTTTTTCTGCATCTGAATCACAATGATGATCGCAGTTGCCTGAGTTATTTCTAAATCCTAAATATTTTGCCATCTCTTACTCCTATTCTACAATTACACCAAGAAAAGCATTTCCTTGACCTGTTTGACCTGAACTTGCTCCTGGAGGTGAACCTTCACCACCTTGGTTTAAACCTAAACTTCTATCTCCTGGAGGTAATCCAAAAACAGCAGCTGTACACTGTCCAATAATTTTTTGGTTAGCAGTCAATACTAAGTTATTTGTTAAAGTGCCGTCACTACCTAAGTTAGGTGCAAAACTGTTTGTTGGAGCAAAAGGTGCAAAGTTAATAGTCGCTGCTGGGTTTGTTGTTGGTAAACTTTGACCAGTGTTTGGTCCGCCACCACCTGAGTTTGGACCTCTATTTCCACCCGGTCCTGCATTTCCTCCTGGTGCTTCTATAAAATTTGTAAACGTTGTAGCATTACCGGCTTGACCTGGATTTGGCCCAGTGTTACCGCCAGCTCCATTTTGTCCTAATGAATATGGTTGTACAGAGTAAGCTCCGGCTAAAGTTGTAGTGAAATAACAAACTTGACCAGCAGATCCTCTTCCGCCACCTACAGTTGGAGCACCATTTTGGCCTTGGTTTCCACCGCCACCGCCTGCTCCGCCTTGACAAAAAATATGTAGAGTTGCTGCTGATGGAATTGCATCACCGTGATTTTGTAAAATTCCTGTATCACCAGTACCCTCAATAAAAAAGAATTCTGTTAAAGCTGCTACTTGACCTGAAGATGCAGATGTTAATCTACCTTGTTGGTCAACTGTGATACTAGCTAAAGTATAAGAACCTGGAGTTACAGCTGTGTCTGAAAGTTTTGCAGGAGTAATTGCTGCGTCTGCAACTTTAGCAGTAACAACTTGGTTTGCTGAAATCTTAGCAGATAAAACCGCATTGTCTGCAATTTTAGTTGTCGTTACAGCGTTAGCTGAAATTTTAGCAGCAGTTATTGCGTTAGCTTCTATTTGTGCACTAGCAATAGTGCCTCCCATAGTATTTAATGAAATTTCATTTAAATTTGTTCCGTCAGCATATGCACCAAAAATTTTTGATGAGTCACAAGTAAAACCAGTCCCTGAAGATGTTTTAATTGTTAAGTTTGTAGCTGCTGATACCGCTGAACAATCGAATATGTAATATTTTTCTATGCCATCAGGAATACTTACAGTTGTTGCGCCTGATAAAGTAATTGTAGCAAATTTAATTACCATGTTACGAGCATTTGATAATGCTGCGTTTGACATAACCAGATTGACGTTACCACCATCTGATAAAGTTACTTGTTCAAAACCCGCTACTGCTTGTTGTACTAAATTTAAGTTTGTATTAGTTTTATCACCCCATTGACCAGCGTTTTCACCTGTTACCATCAATTCTAGTTTCAGGTCTGTAGAAAAACTTGATGTCATATTTTTTTCTCCTTAAAATCTTATTATAATAAATTTATGCTGCAAGATCAACCTCAGTCCAAGTGTTATTTACACCTAAATCAATTTCTTGCCATGAGAATATATTAGGGGTATTGGTAGCCGCTGTCAATGCTATGCCAGTTAAAGTAACTTTTCCATCTCCAGTAATAGATGGGATAGATCCCACATTTATTGTTGCTTGAATGCCAGAAACACCCACTATTTGTGTAGGTATTGGACCTTCATTTCCAATAGAAATTGTTGCCTCTACACCAGTTGGTGATTCAACAGTATTTTGTTGTAGACTTGCAGGAGTGAATCCTAAAGTCATTTCTACCATAGTAACATCGACTGGTGTTTTTAATCCACCTACAGCTTGACCTACAGCTAGTGTTCCTTGTACTCCAGTTAATATACCAGTAAATCCATCACCGTTAATTTCGTCAATTCCAGAGGTAGCTGTGACCATTGCATTTTCAGTTGCGTTAACAAAAATGTTTCCGTCAATTTGAATTGCAACACCAGCACCATTTAATGATAGTTGTAAAGAACCTAAAGGATTATCTGGTACAACAAAAGTGAAATCTGTTCTCGGTGTTTCATTACCAATAGAAGCAGTAAGATTTTGTCCTTGAGCAAATGCTGAAAATTCAGAACCCCAAGATCCATTACCCCAACCGTTTGCACCCCAACCTGCATTAATTTCAGCTGTTATTGATACACTACCTAATGATGATGTCATAGGTAATTGACCTAAAAGAACGGTTCCAAAAATACCCCATGAGCTTGATCCCCAAGTATCTCTACCCCAACCATCAGAAGCTTGCGCATACGCAAGTGTTCCTAATGCTGTGGTCATTCCAAGATTAGTTGGACTTATTACAACTACATTTGTAATTAATTCACCCCAGTAGTTTTCACCCCAGGAGTCTCCACCCCAACCTTGATTTACGACACCTTCAGCTGCTACGGTTCCTATTGACGTAGATAAGCCAAAGCTATTTGCTAATACACTGCCAGCAATACCCCAAGAACCTCTTCCCCACGTTCTTGAACCCCATCCTTCTTCAGATGCAGCATAATCAAGTGTTCCGATAGATGAAGTTAAACTAATTCCAGATACGATCGCTACTTCTGGCTGTAGATTGCCCCAAAGGTTTTCACCCCAAGTGTCTCCACCCCAACCTTGTTCGATTGTTCCTTCAGCAGTAAATGATGAACTTAATAATGTGCTTATTCCTGGAGCTTCACTGAAACTTCCTGATCCCCAAGAGCTGGTTCCCCAACCTGTGAAAGATCCCGGTGTACTTACAACAACAGTAATATCAGCCACCGGGGTCCTCCTTTAAATTAAGATATTCTTAGTATAGATGCCGAAGTTGTAAATGCTGGGAATTGAATTGTAAATGTTCCAGCAGTCGCTGTTTTATCTCCGCCAAAATCTAATACACATACAGCTTTGTTAGTAGCTGAAGTGTTATAAATCAATGCTCCTCTTGCAGTTAAAGTTACGTTAGTAAAAGATAGATCAGAAAAATCTGTAATCGCTACAGATGATGAAACTGAAGTACCAGTGTTTACTAAAAGTTTTCCGCCAGAAGTATATCCTGCTGGAGAAGTAACTTGACCACTAGTCGTGAATGAAGTTGTTGATTTTCCTAAAGTAGCCGTTGAAATATACATTGCTAAATTGAATTTATTTCCACCGGGGTTACTAAAATTGTGCACTGCTTCAAGAAGCTCTTTCTTGAAAGAGTTGCATATTGCGTTAGTTGTTATTGCCATTTGGCCTCCTTATTAATATGTTGTGTTTGGAGTAGGTGAAGGTACTTTTATTCTTGGTACTCCATCACTGTACTCGCCACGTCTTCTTCTGCCCATTTGTTGTAGAGCAAAATTTTGTATCTCTTCATCATACTTTGTTTTATAGAGATTGTACAGATTGTCTGGTCCTTTTAAAAACCTAAAACACTCTGCTAACACTCCATGTAAAAGCATGGATTCTTGGTATTTAGCCAAAAATGTTTGATTTGTACTAGTAAAATTAGGTGGATCTTTAATGTAATTTAACTGCACAGTAAAATTTGAGCTTGGTATTGGTGCTACCACTATATTGAATGCATTATAATTAGCAAAAAATTTAGGTTCACCTTGCGCTGCTTGGTTATTAAATTCTGAAATAAAACTTACATCTTTTTCTTCTAGAAAAGTTCTAGTAGTTGTTGAGCCACTAGTAATAATAGATTGGACTGATCTCACTACCATACAATCTGCTGGGAGACTGACTGCTCTGTTTCCAGAGTTATAAGTTGAAGTCGCATATTTTCTTAACTCATCATAATCTACTTTACCCGCAACATCTAATTCTACATTTCTAATAAATTCACTTACTTGGTTATCTGTAAGAACATTACTACCTACTTCAGTGTAATTTCTGACTTGAGTTACAAAATTTGAAAAAGTTATAGACATTATGTAATACTAACCTCCACATTACCCTGGGATACAATTAAATTTCTTCTTCTATTTTGCAATGAACCATTTTCAGGTATCATTGTATTTCCAGGTGTTGTAATTCCATTTCCTGTAAAATTAACAGTCGGTACTCTAAAAGCAAACTGGCCAGGTAAACTTAAATTTGCCACTCCTACAGTAATACCGCCTGAATCGGCAAACACACCACTTCTATCTTTAGGTTGTTGAAATCTTTGTGGTCTAGGATTTCTAAGAGCAATAGCATCAGCTCTATGATAAGGTGGGTCTAGTTGTGGTTGTTTAGGTTCATACTCAGAGATATGTACTAATGCACCAGTCCATTCTTTAACCATTTCCAAATAAGGAAATGCTTGACCAGATCTATCAGAAATAGATAATGAATATTTACCTCTTGCATATTTTGCCATTATACACCATCTCCAAAGTAAGACTGAGGAGCAATATATGAAGATGTTCTTTGACCATCCTCGTTTACAGCTCTAAATATCTCGTCTTCATAAATTAATTTTAATTGTTGAGTTAATTGTGGGACTTTTTTCATTGATAAATAATATGCAAGTCCCGAACACATACACGAAAAAAATCTATAGACTACATCAGTATTATTTGTAAAAGCACCAGCGTCTTCAATTTTACCAACGTAGTAATATTTTAAATAAGTATAAGTCGTAGCATCAGGGGCTTGATACAAACTAACTGTGGGGTTTTCTAGTCTTCTCACAAAATATTGTGATGGCTGACCAGTCGAACCTTTATTAGGTAAAGCAGCATAAGCTGATCTATCAATTTTTGTTAAGGATACATCATTTATATCAGTTCCTGTACCAGTTCCTGTAGAAACATAAGCCTCTAACACATCTGCGCAATCAGAAGGTGTTGCGTAAGTAATTGTTCCGGCTGTTAAAAGTTGTTCTTTTAATTTTACTTTCCATAGGTGAATACCACGGTTACCCCATTCAGAAAAAAGAATATTTAAACTCCTTCTTGCTGTTTTTAAATCATAACCGCTAGAGGTTGTTAATCCGCATCTTTCATATGCTTCTTGTATTACCTCTTCGACTGATAAATCGAAATCTGTAGTTCCTGATGTTGCCATGGCTCATTATATTAAATCTTTAATATAGTCTCCACCTTTAAGAACATAATTTTGTCCTGGTTTTAAGGATTCATCTTGAAGTCCCATTCCAGACGTTCTAGCTGCACCAAAACCTCGAGTCGATGGTTTGTTTACCATTGCACCCATATTGGCTTTTAACATTTTACCTTTACGAGCTTTTCTCTCTTTTTTGATTTCTTTTACAAGTCTTTTCTTTTCAGCTTTAAGATTTTTTTTACCTTTTTTAGTGTAAGCTTTTTCTGCATCAACTCTACCTAACTCTTCAGTATCATCAATCATTTTACCTACTCTAGCTTTTTTCATCATCTTGAAGTCTCTGCCAGTGATTTTTCCATCACCGTCTTTATCAAGTTTCTTTTGTTTACCTTTTAACATAGTTCCTCCTGAATTATAAATTGGTACTTTTTTTCTATTATACCTTGATCCGAGGCCTGGTTCAAGTTGACGGGGTATCTGAGCTCTAGAGATTGGCATTAAATTAAATCTTTCGCACTGCCAATAATTGGCTTGTATTTAGTTTTTCCTTCAGATTTAAAGGCCCACATAAATTGTTTTCTTGGTTGATCAGGAATATAGCTGCAATGGATCCACCCAGAATTTGGTTCACCAGGTTTGTAAAATTCTACGATAAGCTGATCGTAAGGAAGTTCTCTATGAATCCAATCAGCAAGCTCAGCATTATCAACTCCTGGACATTCGAAGTCCGCTGCCTCAGCTTTCGAGTGCTGCGAATTTAAACTGCTGCCAATAGCAACACACAATTCAGGTGAACGGAAGCCACTAGTCACTTTAACTCTGCCAAAATGGTCTCTTACCGGTTGAAGGATATTTTCACATAATGCTTTTAATTTTTCTACTTGGTCAGCATTAGGATTATTATCGATATCACGCCTTATAGCCGTGTCGCTTTTAGTTAACTCTAATAAAGAAAAATTACGTGTCAGATTCATATCTAATTAATATATTGAGATTATATCTTAAATTTTTTTCATCTCCTATACCCTTATGGAGTAGGTTTGAGTTAAATAAAATAGCTTCAGACTCATTACTTTTATATTTTTCATTTAATATTTCAGTATATCCATCATTACTATTAAAATTATATAATATACTAACACAATTAGGGGTTTCACTGTCAACATGCTCGGTCCCCCTAGATTTAGTATGATAAAAATTGTAATTAACTCTTTTAACACTCCATTTTGTTATATTTTCTCTGTCACATACTATATGTGCTATAAAATTTGCACACATATTTAATAAATCAAAATTTTTTTGGGGAATAATGTCATTTAATTTTTCATCAAAGGTTAATAAACTCAAACCTTGATCTTTACCTTCTTCTAATCTTACATTAAGAGGTAAATTAGTATCATTACCAAAATACCAACCTTTAGTATTAGTTAATATTTTAATAATATCTTTATTTAATTTTTTAGGTAGAATATTTGAAATTAGTTTCGGCATATTAATTTTTTTTCATCGGATAACCAACAATAATTAAGAGATGAGTTTTTAAATATTTTATATAAGTCATAATGGTCCTCACATAAGACATGACCAGGTAAATTTAAAGAAGTATTTAAAACAATCGGCACATTTGTAAGTTTTTCAAACTCTGAAATTAAGTTATAATAATCTATATGAAAATGTTTGTCTAATGTTTGGATACGACTTAGGCCATCTATAGAACAAACGTTTTTAAGACTCTCATTTTTAGATTTATATGCAAACATCATGTAAGGAGAAGACTCATTTTCTTTAATATCAAAAAATTTATGCGCTTTTTCTTTCAAAACTGTACAGGCAAAAGGTCTATACCACTCTCTTTTCTTAATTGTGTTAATTTTTTCTAAAATATCTTTTTGTAATGGATTACCAAGTAAAGATCTAAAGCCTAATCCTCTTTGACCTTGCTCACTTTTGCCAGAAAAAATAGCAACAGGTTCATTTTGTAAAATTTTTGCTACATTATGTGGGAAAATATTTTTTTTAATTTTAAATTCACTAAAAATTCCTAAATTTTTTTCTATCTCAAAGCCAGAACAAATATGTTTCAAAGGATTAACCTTCGTTTGTGCTATATGTAAAGCACAACCTAAAGAGATACCAAAATCTCCGTTAAAAGGATCAGCTAAAACTTCACAATTTAAGTGATTTTTCATTTCTGTGTTTGCTAAAATATTTTGTGTGCAACCTCCTGACAGAATTAATTTTTCATAAGGTGCTTTAATCTTTTGTAAATTCTTTTTTTGCATATGTTCAAAAGTTTTTTGAAAAGTATGTACAAAATCTAGTGATGTAGATTTTTTATCTAGATGATTTACAATGGGTGAAAGTAAAAATCTGTTATATTTATTAGCATTATCAAATTTACCAGACACTTTACCTAAAATATTTGTATTCCATTTATTTCTATAAAGTAATGAATCAAAAATTTGTTGATTATATTTTCCATAAGAAGATAGAGCCATAGCTTTACCTTCTTCAAACTCTTCTAGGCCTAACTCATACGTCATTCTTTGGTATGCTTTTCCATTAGACAAACTAGGATGAATACTAATTTTATCTGTTTCAATATTAAGTGATTCAAATGTAGTGTAAAATTTATAATAGTTTTGTAAATTCTGATCGTAAATACTTTCTGATTCACAAACTTTTTTATGGTTTATAAATTTTGATTCATGTGTCATAGAATGTTCAGCACCTTCACCGTCTGATACATAATAAAAACAATTTGTAGGATTATTAAAAATAAATTGAGCACATTTTGCATGAAAATAGTGATGATCACTTTGCCAAAACTCTATGATGTCTTCAGTTTTTATATTATAAAATTTTTGTATAAAGTAATGAATAGGAAAGGACATCGTACCCATAGAAGTTATTACAACTTTATCGAACTTTATATTGAGATCTTTGATTTTTTGTAGCAAATCAAAAGATGGCATAAACTCGTGTTTGAATTTATTGAACCTATCTAATTGATGATGTATTACAACTTCGTTTCCTTCAATAATAGTGACACTACCATCATGACCCAGATGAAGTGATAAAATATTCATGCATTATTTTATTATCAGTTTTTTTATACTTTTACTACCGTCAATATTATCCTCTAATATTGCCTCACATTTTATGCAAGAATATTTGATATTACTATCAATTTTTAAACCACGTTTAGCTATACGTGCGCCTTTTATACATTCTGCATATCC
>CAACVD010000069.1_pt1 | contig 40982 bp, 40 predicted proteins | sample 2381771 | NCBI WGS metagenome assembly CAACVD01 (sample SAMEA5211965, study PRJEB30684) | marine metagenome | biome: Marine; feature: Epipelagic; material: Water | collected 2015-10-15 | depth 15 m
CCACGGGATATGATGTCGTGGAACCGAAACAAAGCAAAGGAAGAATACCTTCGGGATTCGGAAAGTGCTGTTGAAAAAGGTATTGTGGCCGTTGCTGTTGAAAATGCCCTTGGCAAATTCACGGTATCTCGCTACTTTAATGGAAACTACGAAGAAAAGGTTGTAGGTACTTTGCCCGAAGGAGCAGAAACTCTTGAAGACGGTAGAATCTACATTCCTCTTGATGCTACGGCAACCTACATGAATGGTGGCAAAAACAACAATTACGGTAAGCCCCTACCAAAAGAACAATTCCGCCGAAGCGGTATTTTCTACGGTTCGGTTGCTGGCGAGGATATGCGCCCGTATTTCTTCTCCTACAAGAATCAAGGAGGAATTGACTTTGCCCCAAACACATTTGAATGGGTTCATTTCATCTGTGTTGCTGGTTCAAACGGAACAGACATTTACGGTGCAACCGATACCACTATCAAGAGCCTTCTCATCAATTCGGAAATTGACCCCGAAGCAGACGCATACCGAGATATGTCAGGTTTCTCCTTTGAGGACTGTTTGAAGGAACATTTCAATGACCACATTTCAGCCTTGGTTGAAATTGATAAGGCTCACATTCTATTGCAGAGTAAGCCTTCAAAGGAGCGTTTCGTGATTACTGATGGAACCGTGTGCAATATGAACATGACTCCAACCAAGAACGGAAACCGAATCATCAACATTACGGACTTAAATGCCGAAGTGGACTTTGAATCCGACAGCATGACGACTTGCTGGATTCCCGAACACATTGATTTGGATTTCGGTATTGGTTCAACGGTTATCGTGATTGGCCGAACAAGTCAAAGAATGGTTGATGGAGAAGCAGAACCAACAACCATCAATGTTGCTGGTGTGCTTTGTGTTGAGCGTGTGGGTTCACCTGTTGAATCCGCCCAACCCGTGGAGAAGGACTTTGACTGGTTTTGATTCCTCCCTTGCGCTGGAAACCTTGGGAACCGTGTAAATGTTGGCGGTAGAATGACATTCGGATAGGTGCGAAGCCTATCAAACCAAAAGGTGAAAAAAATGAAATTAATTGGAGAAAGATTCTTAGTGAAGAAAAACGCATATGTCGTTGATTTGGCAAATGTTGATTTTATCACTTACAAAGAAAACGAAAATGAAATTGGAACTTACTGGGTGAAGTTTCATATTGGACAAAAAGAAGCAAGGTATGTTTGTTATGACCTTAACTCGCTTCGTGATATTATCCAATATTGGACGATGAGTAAGAATTCAAAAAGCAGAGTGAACGAAACGCAATTGGTGTGATAAAAATGGGACTAACAAATAGTAAAGGAAATGCTTTACCAAGTGAAACATTCTTGGAAATGCATAAGAAACAAATGGAGAAGAAAAGAGAGAACAAAAAATCAAGAATGGTTTTAGGCATTTGGGGTATTCCCAAGTCCGGTAAGACTGGTCTTGCTTTGGATTTCCCCGATAGGAAAATCTATGTTCTTGATTGGGATAGTGGCGTAGAATCTACATGGATTACTTGCCATGACGCAACAGAAAGAATTGAGGTCTTTGACCCAATCGTTCAAGACAAAGAAGCACAATTGGATATTCATAAGTCCGAGCAAAACTCAAGAGACTTTGTGAAGTATGTTCATTCAAAGATTGAAGAAGGGGAGAATCCTATCTTTGTTCTTGATGGTGTGGACACTTGGTTTAACAGTTGTATTCTCAAAGTTAATCCTGACCCAACGAAGGTGACGAAAATTATGCCATTTCAATACGGGGCAAGAAATAAGACCTTTGAGGCACTGATGGTTTCCATCTATCGTTTGAAGTGTGATGTGATTTACATTACTCACGAATCGGAGAAATATGTAGATAATGTCCCCGTTGGTGTTCAACCTAACTGGCGTGATTGGGGCGGAAAACTTGAGCAAGAGATTCACTGCACCCGAAAGAATGTCAAAGGTGAAATGCATTATGTCGCACAATTGGTTGGTTCAAGAACAAATGGAAACTTGGTCGGCACACGCTGGACAGTCCGTGAAGGAACTCCACCAAATGTTGTTTGGAACGGTATTCCCGAATTACGGGAGGGTAAAATTTGAAACCGAAACAATGTTGCGGTATCAATTCTGCCAGTGGTGGTGGCTCTAAAAAAGGAGACAGATGTAAAGTCATGGTAAAGGATTTTAATACCAGACTTAAGAAGTGCCTAAACCACAACAAAGACCTATGCTTTATGCACTGTGATTGTGCATATTGTTTAGATACTTACGAAACACGAAGTAATCGGGGAAAGAGACATAAATCAACACTTCACGAAGGAAAGGCTAACTACGACTATCTATTTAACCATTGGAGTTCTATAAATTTGGATGCTCCAGATTTTCTTTTGAAAGAAAAGGATATTGAAAAACTAAGAATCATTTGTTTGGTCGTATATAAAGAGTATAATCATCTTTGGTCGGATATTGTTTCTCTCGCTAAGAAAAGAAAAGAGAATAAGAAAACCCTGCAAAAGATAGCAGAACTAGAATTAGAATTGAACAAACTAAAGGAGAAATTAGAATGAAATTTACAGTTAGCGCAAAAGAACTAGAACAAGCAATTGAAAGTATTCGTGTCAAAGGAAAGTCATTAACCTCAAAGGGTTTCGGCAACGCTTCAATGGGCGACTACATCTATGTTGTTCTTGAAGGAAATACCCTTTCAATTGTAAATGGTTCAGCCATTTTCATGGCTAAAATTACTCTTTCTGTTGTTGGTGAGGAAAATGGAAACTGCGTCATTGATGCTACGGTTGTTCTGCCATATTTGAAATCGTTTAAGGACAATATTAGTGTGGCTGGCGGCGATTTTATTTCAATCACCCAAACAGGAAAACAGGCAAGCGTACCGAAAGTCGTAAATCATCCCGCTATGGATGCCTTAGAAAACTCGTTGGAAAGAACGAAAGGAATCGTATGGTCGGCGGTATTGGATAAACTGCCTATCTTTGGTAAGACAACCTTTGAGGGAGCCTTTTCTTTAGTCTCCGACCAATTCAAATCTTGCATCAAGAATTGCGAATTGGTCAAGAGTGGGGTGTATAGCCTTAACTTTAACAAGGAAACAATTACTCTCTCTTCACAACAGAATGTGCAGAACAGATACACGGAAACAATTACCCCAGTAAGCGTTCTTGGTGAAGCGGCTTCTCTTGATTATACTAGCCCCATCCATAACTTCTTTGATAAAGAACAGTTGTTAAACTTCTATGTGAAGGATGACTTTCCCCTGCTTATTGTAGCAGAAGACAGAATGATTCTAAAGGCCCCACAAATTGGTGATTGAATGATAATTAGTAAAATGAATAAAGGTCAAAATATATACACATCTTGGAGAGAAAATGGCGAGAAGAAATGGAACATCGTTCCGTTCCGTCCATATTTTTATGTTCATGAAAATGAAACCCCTAGATACTACAAGCCATCAAAATACATTGAGCGTCAATTTGAATATGAAGAAGGCGACTTCTTTAATTTGGAAGGACAACAGTTGAAGAAAGTTTATGTTGAATCTTCCTTTGATATTCGTAAAGCAAAAGAAGAGTTTTCTAAAACCTATGAAGCCGATGTTCCTTATCACTTTAGGTATGCTGTTGATGAAATCAACAAAATGCCAGAGTATGAAATGCGTAAGTGGTATTGGGATATGGAATGGCAACAGGGTGGAGAGTTTCACGATTGTATTACAACGATTGTTGCATATGATAACTACGATAAAGAGTATTTACAGTGGGTTTGGTTTCCCGAAGAAAACAATACTGAGACAAACTGTTTTGTTTTTAGCAGTGAAAGGGATATGATAGATTCTTTTTTGAATACAATGATTATGAAAGACCCCGATATGTTAATTGCTTGGTTTGGAAATAAGTTTGACTTGCCTCATCTTCTCAAGAGGGCTTGTGCTTTGGGAATTGACCCCCGCATCATATCTCCAACTGCCAGCGTTAAGGGGGTTAAAGCGACTAAGGGAGGCTTTTCTTTTGCCTATGCTGAAAAGGGCTTCTCACCCATTGAACAGCCCGTAGGGGGCCGCATAAGTCTCTCTCTTGACCTTGCTTTTGAGCGTCAATGGAATGACTCACAAAGAGGAACATTACCTTCTCTAAGTCTTGAGTATGTTTCACAAACACTTTTTGGTGAAGGTAAAGTAAAGAAGGGTAAATTTGAAGACAAAAACGAATTTTTCCGCAGAGCATGGTTAGAAGATACAGAAGTGTATTTGGAGTATGCTGTGGTTGATGTTGAATTATTAGTGCGTATTGATGAAACAAACTTTTGTAGTGAAGCAATTGTTTCATTACAGCGTTTGTTGAAAGCACCCTTTGATGCTTGTTTTTATGCAAGTCATATGGGTTCAATCTATTTTATGCGAAACGCTACTTGGAAAGCACCAACAGGAAACAGAGATATTGAACGCCGAGAATATGACGGGGCTATGATTTACGACCCATTGAGTGAACAAACTCAAGGGCTTCATTTGAATGTGGCCGCATTTGACTATGCAGGACTTTACCCTTCAATGATGATTGCACGAAACATTTCTTGGGAAACCAAGTCGGAAGAACCAACAGAGTTTGCCGTAAACATCTCAACGCCAAGAGATTTCAGCGATGTAAAACATCGGGATATGCTCTACTATAAAACTGATAAACTGGGGCTTCTTCCGAGAGCCGTCCTTGAGTTGAAAGAGTTGCGAAATGATTACAAGCGACTGATGAAAGAAGCAAGAGAGACGAACAATGGAGAATATCAAAAGTGGTATAACAATCAAATGGCTGTTAAGAGATTAATGGCTTCTTTCTATGGTATCGTTGCCTTCCAAGGTTTTGGTTGGGCTGATGTTGATTTAGCCGCTTCTATTACTGCAAGTGCAAGAGAAGCAATTCGTTTAGCGGCATTTAAAGCAAAGGAGATGGAAGTATGAAAATATGCAAACGATGTAGAAAAAGAATGGCTATTCATCCAAATCATGGACTTTGCTGGAAATGCTACAAAGAATGGAGATGGGCAAATGAGAACTAAATTTGTATTGGTTAAAGTAGAATACGATACTCAGGAAACTTGGGATATTACTTTAGGAGAAGTCCAAGAGATTCTTAGCATGATGAATAATCTCAAAAGACACGCTCAAATAGTTGAGATTAATCAAGGTGTGAATAAAAATGATGATGGACAGAACGAATGAATTACTGGAAGAGTTGCTAGCCATGATAAATAGAAGCAACAAGATTTTGATGATGGTAAATGTCGTCAATATCGCAACAATTATTACCTTACTGGTGGTGGTACTATGAAAGAAGAAAAACTATATTTTGAAACATTAAAGGAAATTAAAAAATTTAAAAGAGAAATTGCTAGTGAGATGGATTCTCTGTATGCTGACATGCAGAAACTCCTAGACATTAAAGCACAAATTACGGAACTACAAGAAACGGTAGCGAAACTTGCAGGTGAACCTGTTGGAATGCTATTCGTGCATTACCGAGGCTGATAACATGAAAGTGGTTTATGGACATACCGATTCTATCTATGTGCAAATTGATTCCGTGGAAGCCGCACAAAAAGCAATTAAGGTGATTGAAGATGAAGTCAAAAAAAGTTTCCCGAATGTTCTCGGACTTGAACAGCATCCCGTTAGTTTGGAGTTTGAGAAGTATTATTCAGCGTTGGGTGTCGGGACGGTCAAAAACAGAAACGCAGGAATGATTACATGGGAAGATGGTTCTTATTTGGATGAACCAAAATTCACCATGACAGGCTTCACTGCAAAGCGAGTTAGCGAAACAAAATTAGCAAAGGAGTTCCAAACAACTTTGTTAAAGATGTGGGCAAACCAAAAGACATTCTCTGAGATAAACACCTATCTCGCAGAAACCTACAAACAAGTGGTGAATGGCGAAGTACCCATCAGCGACTTAGCAAAAAGAAGTAGGTTAAAAGAAGAGAGATTTAGATTGAAATGTAAAGGGTGCCGAGCAAAGTTCAATATGCGTGATATGTTAAATGTCTATGCGTGTGAAAAATGTGGGGAGAACCCTAAAAACTTCACAACCGAACAGGACAAGAGGCCTTCAATTGGTTCCGGTATTGCTGGCGTTCTCTATGCTTGGGAAAAGCAGGGTACTACCTTTGATGACTCTTACATTTTCTTGAAGGTGTCGGGGGTCAATGATAAATACACGAACCCTTTGACAAAAGAGAGGCGAGATGTTGAGTATGTTTCGGGGACAATCCTTTCGGATTTTAATTCCTATACGCCCGACTATCATCACTATGCAGAGCAACTTATCAAAAAAGCAAAACCTATCTATGAAGCGATGGGTTGGCAAATGAACAATATTAGAACAATAAAAGGACAAACAACACTGGAGGAATGGTTTTGAATAAAGATGAAGCATATGAAGCCGCACTTGCGGAAATGAAAGAATTTACATACAAATGGATGCCTGAAAATTATGCTGACCCGTCTCAGCCTATTTTGAAAATATCAAAGTCTTCTTTGATGTCTTATGTTTGGTGTCCTAAAAAGTATGAGTTTTCTTATGTTGAGCGTTTGCCTCAAGACCAAACGGAAGCCATGCGTAAGGGAACGGTATTGCATAATCACCGAGAAGCGTTCTTTGATGATTTTGACCTTAAGAAAGCAGAAAAGATGAACAATACTGAAATCATTGAATACTGCAATTCGCTGATGCCTGTTGATGAATACTACGATGTTTCTTTGACCGTAGCGGCGTTTGAAGCCCAACGCTTTATTGAAGCAGTGGCCGAAGGAAAGACTGATGAGTTTCTTCCTGTTATCAATGAGAAAATGTTTGACTGTGAAGTGGTGATTCCCAAAGACACGCACAAAAAGTTCACGCTACAGCGAGACTATACTGTTCGCCTTCAAGGTATCATTGACCGCATTTTCATGGAGGATGGAAAACTGATTCCTTTTGAATACAAGACTGGTGGTTGGAAAGACTACAAATCAACAGCGATGAGAAAAGAAATGGCGTTCTATCAGTTGATGATTGAAAACTCAACAGAAGAAGTCCTTGCTAAACATGGCCTTACACGGGATATGGAGGTTTCTCATTGGGGCTGGTATTATCCCGTAGCAAATCACATTACGGTTGAACCTGTCAAGAAAAGAACCATGACCTCTGTTATGAACCATATTGCCGAGTTAATTCACGCCTATGAAAATAAACACTTTGCACCTAAGTTCTATTACAAAACTTGTACTCATTGTTCTTTCTTTGGTATTTGCGAAGGAGCGCAACAGGATTCGTGGTTATGATGGAAGAGATGATTAGAGCAAAGGTCTTATCAAAACAATGGACATTTACTGAAATCTCAAATCTCAAGGCAACGATTGATTCACTATGTTCGGAATTGTATTCGGAAATGACATTCACTGAAAGATTTCAATTGATTAGAGAGATACGAATACAAGAAGTATTTGTCGGACAAACATACGAAGACTGTATGAGAGAAGCAGTAAAAATAACACTAAGCGGAGAAATAGCGGAAACAATTCGTTCAATGCTTGGTGAAGCCACAGTTAATTTTGGAGGTAATAAAAATGAAATATCCACGGGAAGTTTGGGCGGGGAGCCACATAAAGAACGCCCCACAAATGAAAAGAAAAATAGTGTCCTCAAGGAATGAATACATCAATTTCATAAACGCACAGAACAATAGAACCAATGTCTATACGACGGTTTATGATTTTGAGCGTTTCTATGAAACTGCAAAGGATGATTCCTCGGTTATTCTTGACAGGGTTTTTCTTGATTTTGATGCACACGACGATTCAATCCATGATGCATGGAGAGATTTGAAAACTATCATGGGCTTAGTCTATGAGAAAGATTACGAACATACGCTGTTTTTCTCTGGCCGAGGTTTTCATCTATTTGTTTTTGGTGAAATAGCAGAAAGCATGAGAAGTATTCAATTCTTTTTCCGTGATGTTAAGCAGTATTTGATTGAGCAAGTTGGAAAGAACATAACGCTTGATGATAGGGTGGGACAAATTACCCGCCTTAGAAGAATCCCAAACACTGTTAATATGTCTTCTTCGGATGAAACAGGAAACCCTTACTTTTGCATTCCTTTGTTGAAAGAGGATTTAGAAGGCGATGTTGAAAGTATCTTAAGTCTTGCTAAGGGGCCTCGTTATATCCCCTTTCGCAAGCAAGGAAATGCTAAGGTAGTGTTCCCATCAGCCCCACCCATAGAGGCCGTAGGAGGCGAAGTATCAGTGCCTAAAACGGTAGGCAAATTACCTATCCTCCCCTGTCTCCACAATGCAACCATGACCGAGAATCCTTCCCACATAGCAAGAGCATATTTGGTTTCGTGGTATCGGGATTTGTTGTCCGGCTACCAAGACCTAAATACACAGCAACTTAAAGAAGAAGTGCTAAACCTCGTAGTTGATGAACTGGAAAGAGTCTTTGGAGAATCGGATTCGGTGTGGCTTGATTGGGATAGAAGAACAACAAAGAAACACGCAAAGTTCACAGTGTATAATAATTACAACACACCACATTGTCAAAAATTAATCAGCGAAGGTTTCTGTATCGGTAAATGTTGGAGGTATGCATAATGCTAGTTATTGACTCAAGAGAAAATTCAAAATTATCTGAATTGGTTTTACGAAAGGCCAAATCATTGGCTATTCCCACTGAAAAGAAGTGGATTGAAATAGGAGACTATGTGTACGATGATGTTTGCTTTGAAGCAAAGTCAGCAGTAGATTTTTTGGGTTCTGTTCTTTCAAAGAGACTATGGACTCAACTGGATAACATGGATAGGCACTATCAAACAAATGTTGTGATTATCTATGGAAGCATGGACGATGCAATTCTAACTGTTCTTGAGAACTCCCAATCTAAAATGCCCCCAAAGGGCAGAGCAATTATGCTAAAAAATAAATTCTTAGGGGCGATTGGAAGAATTATTCTTGACATGGATGCAAAACCAGTATGGGTTTCAACAGAAGAAGAAGCCGCCCTCATTATTACGGGCGTTTCTAAAATTAAGCCGTTCAACAGGGCGGCAATTCAACCGCAAGTATTCAAGAGAATAACAACAGACGACCTGCGATTAGATTTGCTAACAAGCATAAAAGGTGTTTCGTTTAAAAAAGCGAAAGCCCTCATAAAAGAGTTTGGCTCTATTATGGAAATTGGTGAATGCTCTGAATTTGAAATTCAGGGTGTTGAAGGTATCGGAGAAACCTTAGCCAAAAGAATTATCTCTACATTAAACTCAGAAGAGAAGGTGAAAATATGAATGAAGAATTTTACGAAGACGAAAACATTGAAGAATATATGCAACAGAAGGAGAAATTAGATGCAAAAGCCATCTCAGGCTTGCCGTCTATTATTGAACGATTTTACAAATCTGCAAGTGAAGTATCGCTGAGAAACGAAATGCCCGCCGCAATTAGCGCATTTGTGATTCTTGGAAACATTGTTAAAGATTTTGTAAGAATCCCAAACAATAGAAATATTGAAGACTCAAGAATTCATTTTTGCTGGATTCAAACAAGCGGTACGGGAAAGTCCACTCTTTGGAATTTTGTTGGCCCAGTTGCAGATAAAACATTTGAAATGATTAATCAACACAGGCCAAACCACCCTTCATTTACAAGAAAAGATGGAATAGAAATGCCTCGTAAATACGATATTTTCGGAGTGACGGATTATACTGATTCTGTTTTAATCGGTAAATGGAAACAAACTAAGAATGATGAAGGCGAAGATGAAATGAAAAGGCAAGCCGGTATTCTTGAAGGAAGCGGATTAGCCCATTGGGATGAATTTGAGTATTCTGGCATCTTTAAACAATCACAACACAAAGAACAAAGCATTGTTTATTTGAATACACTAATGAATAGTCTTGCTGGAAAGTCTTGGGTTATTTCAAAAGCACTTGATTCAATGGAAGGAATGACCATGAATTGTTATTCGGAACGCTCTGTTATCTCTATGACCTATCCACCAAAGAATCTAAATGAAGTTATGGCGGAAAAGGGTGTTCTTCAAAGAATGCTTCTCTATGTTTGGGAAGTACCCTTTCACACACAAAGACAAATGCGATTAGAGCAACTACAACTTGCCGGAACCTATTCCGATGTTGAAGCACCCATTGATAAATTCGCAGAAGGGTTCTACAAAATATACCAAATGGTACGAGAGCGATGGAATGATGTAGGTCAAGACCCGTTGAAAACTTTGGTTTTCCATGAATCTTATGTGCCTACATTGATTTTAGAATACAATCGTTTGGAAAAAGAATTAATGAATTGTCCTCCCCATGTGGCCGAACTCGCATCAAACTTCCTTACTCGCCTTACCCAAATGATGATGAAACTAGCCGCCCTGTGTTGTATTGGAGAATCAGCCGATATTGTCAAACCTGAAGAAAGGTTCATCGTGAAGGGTGTCCATGTTCAAGCGGCGGGAAAAATCGTCCAAAACTGTTATAGCCAACTGGTGGGGTGGTTAGAGCGAAGCCTACGAGCCAAGCGTAAGCAGATGCACGAAAAGTCCTTTGAAACGACATTTATCTCGGTATATGAGAACATTAAGGCTGGTCAATTTTCTAACATAAAATGCGATGAGGCAGGATTTGTCAATAAAAACTTGTATCTAACACAAGTAAGAGAAAAGGCAAAAATATCAAGAGCGCAAATCTACCGACATTATGAAGTAGTGAGACATAGATTTGAAGAAATTAGAGAAGGCCGAAGTTGGTATGTTAGGTTATTGGAGAGTGATGCATAATGAAGTGGGAAAACACCTATTTGGTATTTCAAGTTGAGAAAGGGCCAAAGGCTATTATTGAGTCTTTGAACACATATGGCGAAGAAGGTTGGGAATGCTGTTCCCAGTTAATTGTCGCAAATAAGCAGATTGTCTGCTTCCTTAAGCGACGAATTGACCTTGATGAAGCACCAAAGGTAGATAAAGAAGAAGAAAAAATTAGCAAACTTTGGTCAAATGGTGAGTGAAAATGTCTGTTCTCGCCCTTGACATTGAGACAAAAAATATGTCTTATGAAATTGGCGGATTCGGCAACACCCATATGTTTCAAGTTTCAACGGTTGCGACTTGGGATGGAAAGAACGGGACTGTTTATGTGGATGCCCCGCTTGACACTTTTCAAAAATCAAATGTAGCAGTTAAGCCACTCAAGCAATTGAAGTATGATTTGGACGACCATTTTCAAAAGGGCGGTCTTCTTCTAGGACATAACTTAGCCGCATTTGACTTACCTGTATTGCGAGATTCAATGGACATCTTTTGCATTACAAAATACATCAAAGAAAAACAATACATTGATACCTCAAAAATTCTTCTAAAAGAACATGGTGAAAGGTTTCAACTTAAAAATTTGGTTAAATGCACAATGCAGGATTCTAAACTCATGGAGAGTGCAGATGCTCCCCGCCTGTGGAAAATGGGTCAATATGATGAGGTAGTAGAATATTGCTTAAAGGACACTCAACTGGTATATGACCTTTGGAGATACGGGCAAGAGTTTGGAATAGTAAAGGCATTCTCAATTGAGAAGGAACAACATAAGGACTTGGAGGTGAATTGGTAATGGACACATGGGATTGGTTCGGACTACTTCTTTTCGTTAGCATTCTTATGCTTCTGTTCTTTGCCGCTTTCGGTGGAACTTCAATCACCGATGAAAGCGTTGAAGAATATATGAAGCGTTTGATGGCTGACGATAAGGGCGGAAAGTGATGGCATTAAAACAAAAATGCCCTTTCTGCGGAGAGCAGACTATTGCTAGAAGAATGAAGGGTTTCTACTTGGGGTCTGATAAACAGGCTCTTTTGTGGGAGTGTCGTTTATGTCTCGGAGTTTGGTCAAAGAAAACACGGAGGGGGGCATAAGCCCCCTTCCTCCGCTTTTTTTTGCGAAAAATTTCTTGCATAGGCCGCAAGTAATTTTGTTCGCTTGAAAAACTTATTTCTTGTAGAGCCAAATAGTCGTGCTTTTTTCTGGTTCAATTGCGAACCAAGTTATAACAAAACCAAATGCAAAACTTAACAGAAACAAAAGTAAAATCAACCAATCAACCCTAAATTTGTCAAAGCAGTTATCAGCGCATTGATAGCGTCAGCATTGGCTTCGGGGTCAGCAGGATTCCCGTTGGAAGAAATTGAATTAAGGACGGAAGGTGCGGCTGGCCTTGAAACAGCAGTTGCCCCAAAGAAACCTATTTGTTTAGCCCCAGTTGCACTATTACTTGCTCTTGATAAAGAAAGAATTGCATCAGTAGCAGCGACTAATTGCGTAGAAATATTTCCAAAAGCAATATCAAGTTGGCCGGGGTCTCTTTGACCAATTTGCCAAATAGGGTCGTCTATTGTAGATGAAGAAGGTGCGGAAGTATTATCGTTTTGAATTTGAACATGCCCGAATTTGTTAATTCTAATATTTCCTTCGCCCCCTCTCAACCTGAATGGGTAATTATCTGTGGTTTCTACAATATCCAATCTATGTTCGGGAGCCGCATTACCAATACCCACTTTTCCATCCGAAAGTATTCTCATATGTTCAGTTGAAACCGTATCATCATTTTCATCAATAGCGGCAGTTCCAAAGGTCAAATCTGCTCCTTTATCCCCCGTTCCGTGGGATTCTGCCGCTAATGCTGCAATATAAGCAGATGCCTCTAAAACCGATGAAGGAACATTTCCATCCGTAGAATCAAAGCCAATACCTCCTAATAAATCAGTATCAGCAGTAGAGGTATCTTCTCTCACAATCATTATACCGTTATTGCTATCAGCACCAGTATGGCTTACTTGAAGCCTATTTTGCGGCGAGTCAGTTCCTATTCCCACATTTCCGTCTGTTTGAATATTTCCAACATCAAGTGTTCCTTGAATATGCTGTCCTAATTGAGCAATACCTGTAATGTCTGTTGTGCTTGTGGCTCCAAAAGTGGAATATGCATTATTGTAGCCAAGACCAAGAGAGCCCGTTGAAGGGTCGGAAGCGTCGGCTACCGCTTGAATTAAATTCCAACCATCATCTTGAAAATTATTCTTTAAGTAAATTTCAATATCGTTAGTAGCATCTGCACTATAAATTTGAAGAACAGCACCGTCATAAGTAGAATTTTCTTTGATTCTAAACTGAGTAATTCCGAGAGTAGAATAAAAGGAACTATGTTCTACACTAATGCCGTTGCCGTTTCCTCCCCCGAAAAGATGGCTTGCTGTTAAAGTAATTGACTGATGCCGAGAAGAATCCGTATTTCTAATTAAAAATGTCCCTATTCCTCTTTGGCTACTTGCACCCGTTCCGCTTGCAGAACCACCACTTCTTCCCTCAATTAAAGCAATTGAATGCCACCCTACTGCTAAATCTCCTGTTAAGTTCATAAATTCCGAATATTGAATACTGCTTACCTTTAATTCTCCTGTAATGCTTACTTTACCTGTTCCGTGAGGTGTTAAATTAATATCTGCGTTTGAATTTGTTGTGGTAATATCAAGACTATTTGCATCACAGGAAACTGTTCCCATCTCTGTATAGGTTCCCCCATCATCTCTAGCAACGCTCAAAGAATTAGCAGTTTTTTTAACTGTTAGATATTGAATAGGCATAGGGTCATTTCCTGTATGAGTAATAACAGCGATAATAGTATCTGTTGATGAATATGCAGGGACTTTATCTGCCGCAGTTGGATTTCTAATTTCAAGTGCTCCTGCTCCAGTTGCGACTAATAAATGATAACCATTAGTATAAGTAGCACTCAGCGTTAAATTATTTACTGCGCTAATTGCTGCTTTTGCACCATCACGGAGAATAACACCTGCCCCGACATCAATTTGTGTAGCACTATCAATTGAAATATCAAAACCGCTAATTGCATAGTTTTGGCCTAAACCATCGGCTAATGCTTTAATAATTCCTGTATGTGGGAAATCCACGCCGTCTTCAATTTGGCTTGGTGTTCCAGTTGTGCTTTGTCCATAAAAGTTCGGATTGCTTACCATATCATTCAACCTCCAACAAAATAAACAGTTCTAATGTTTCTGTTGTGGAAAATGGGCCAACTCCTTGAAAGTTGGTTCTATACACCAAATTGCTACCATCAAATAACCCTACTTCACGGATAACCTGTCCTTGAATAGAACTTCCCGCTACTGACACTTTTACTTCAATAACATTCAAATCTGATTTTGTTTTTAGAATAGAAGGAACAACGCTTAAAGGAACATCTAAATCAGTAGCGGTTGGGCTTGTAGCGTTTCCCCCAAGCCCTATTTTTGCACTATCAAAGAGGTTATCCTTGATGTGCGTTGCGAGTTGGCTTTTCAATTCATCAGTTATCATGCTAAATCCTTCTCCACTAAGTCAGTAATTGTGATTGTTCCGCCGCCGAATCCAAGGGTTGTGCCAAATCCGAGTTGAACAGCAAAGCCTAGAACGGGGCCTGTTGAACTTCTCTTACGCACCAATAATTTAACCTCTTTGGTGTCCACCGTGTCAAGGAAATTAAAGGAGACTTCCTGTGTGCTTAAGTCGTTGCTTCTCAATGCGGCCTTTGTTTCCTTGCTGGAAATCAACAACTCGGAGAACACATCGGACAAGTCTTTGCTGTATCGGCCAAGTTGTAGTTTGATAAAGCCGGTCAATTGGTGTTCCATTTCCAAAACAATGTATTCACTCATTTCAATGTTTTCTCTTGGAATAGAGACATTCACAATATCCCCGACCCGTACTTGAGCAATGCCCTTACTGTGTAAAGTAAAAGATAACTTTTGATTGAGGCGAGAATGAATCCTCAAGAGTTTAGTGGCTCGCTTATCCACTTCTTCTTGAGTTAGTAGAGTATTATCTACAACTTCTAAGGTCTTTCTTCCCCTCTTTTGAATTGAGCGAAGGTCTTTACGAACTGCTTTGTGAGCATTCCCATAAACATTGATTTCATTAAAGAAGTCAAAGAGGGTAGATACCTTATCAAAGTCAATGATAAGGAATTCGTCGCTGTCATCAATAGTAATGTTTGTTCTTAAAGAGTCTTCATCTTCGGGAATAATCTTGAACACATCGTTTTCTTCAACGAGTTTCATATCCTTTCTATCAAGAATATATCGGATTGCAGAATACAAATCTACGCCTTGATAATTGGGTGCTAAATACATCGGTGTGTCCGTTGAAGTAGTTGTAAATTCAATTCCTTCTTGCTCAAGTAATTCATTGATAAGGTCTTCACCTTCAAGACCAACGCTAACAGTAGAACCAATACAGGCCCTTGTTGGGTTAATTTTTAATTCTTCATTTGATGAAAGAGTAAAAGTTTCCGAAACAGAAACAATACCCTGCCCATTAAATCCCTTGGACAAAGTAAGAGAACCTAAGTTAATGCCTGATGTTTGGTCGTCTTTATCTGCTCGTATTGAAATTTTTTCGGAGTTTTCTCCATCACTAAACAACATATTGTAGTCTCCAGCAGGAAGAAGATTATTGAAGAAATTATTAGGTGATTTGATAATAACATTTCCATCACTGCTTTTATTGTTTAGGTCAATGGCAACAAACATGGATAATACAGCATCGTCCCTATAATTAGTGTTTCCTGATATGTCTTTTGATTCCTTATAGTGATAGTGATTTTCCATATCATACACTTTATTCTCATTCGCCATTTTAGTATATTCCGAAGACAAAGTATTCAAAAATATTTTTTCTGGCATAAAATCATATAAGCAAGTTTGGTTAGGCTGCAATATTCTGTAAGGGGTGTCATTAACTAAAGCCTCATCGCAAATTAAATGATGGTCTTTATCATTTGAATTAGAAATTTCATGAGAATAAATGTGTATTAACTTAGGAGTGCCTGAAGTAGAGGGAGTTGCGCCATTCATACTCTTTGATAAAAATTCTGTGCCTTTTGTAATACTGGTTCCATCAATATCTACTCCCTCTTCTGGCACTAAATAGCAACCAGTTAAGTCAATAAATTTTAAAAAGTTGTTATCTAAACTGCTAGTTTCCACATCAATAACATTTTTATGCAAATTACCAGAAGACGAAGTAATTGTAGCAGTAGAATAATTACCAGAATCAACCCAAAGTCTAGGCTTAAATGCCATATAAGCACCGTCCACCTCATATGGTCTTGCTGTTGTGAATCCTTCGGAAGTGTCTGAAGGATAATCAAATGATTTGAAATGCTTATCAGAGGATAAAGCGGCATGGAACATAGAGTTGAAGTTTATTCCTCCAGCGACACCTTTCAAGACTTGTGTAGTATTCCCGCTTTCTGCTTTGCTTTCCCCACCATCCTCAATATCAAATCTATCTAAAACAACCCCTATAAGCCCACTATGCGCCTTTCCATAATCATGTGTTATTAGATGAGTAAAGGGCCTAAAATCACTAGATACATCTGCTGAAAGGCCCATTAAGTCTGAACTAAATGCGACTGGCAAAGTAATTTCTTGGTTTGATACTAACGATATTCCATTTGCTTTATCGCCAGAATCTCCCCCATAAGTGCTACCCTCTGGGATAATACAACATTTAAGTGGATGTAATGCACTTAGCGCTAATTCACTAAAAGAGTCTATATTACCTCTGCCCTTTATATTGTTGTCAGTAGATACCACTTTAAAGGCAGAAGTCGCTTTAGACCCATTATTGGTTAATATAACATTTGATTTAAATGCGTGGGATGCAGCAGTTTGTGTTGTATCTACAATTCCAAGAAATAGTCCATTTTCATCAACCAAATAGTCGCCATCTGTTAAAGAAACACTTCCTGTAAAAGCCATAGCAGCCCCACTAATTGTATTAATTGTCCCAACGCTTGTGATTGTATAAGTTCTAAAATTTCTACTAAACACAGTTTCATATTTTTTCTTAATTGTTTTTTCTGGATTAATAGGGTTAAACATGAAGTCTACACATAATTCTGTTAATCGCATTAAGCCAAATCGTTTTAGTTGAGAAATATCTTCTTCTGTGTTAAACCCGATGGTTTGAAAGGAATTGTCATTTAAAAGTAGTCTATTACCCGACTCAATAGAAGAGTCCTTGGTTTTATTATTTTCCAAAAGAAATAGATTGTAATTTAAAATATTTTTAGTTATAGCACTAGATGTTTCATGTAAAAGACTATCCTCTCGTAAAGCAGTGTAAGGCAAAATATCGCTATTGATATACAAAAATAGCCTTGCATTAGATTCATCTATGTCTGTGTATCTTGCTTGTATTTGCATTTCGTTAGTTTCTGTGCTTTGCATTTTTGTTTCAATTCCATTAGTGTGTATTCTTACATTGTTTAAATTAGAACCGTAGGGGCTAGTTAAGCCTCTTTGATGCGGTGGCAAAACCCTATAAGAAGAGTCAGTCTTATCTGAGTTGTTTATATTACTTGACCCTGTATTTGGTTTAAAATTGTATGCGCTAGCATAATAGTTAAAATTAGACCTATTTGGGTATAAGTTTGGTATTTTTTTATCTGCGGTAAAAACAAGCGGTTTATTTAAACCAAAATTGCCGACTGAAACACCATGAGTTTTGTAATATGCCTGACCAAACCTACTACTGCTGTCTCCTGCAATAGTTGTGCTTTCAATATTTAAGGGAACAATTTGGGAATTTAAGAATTTAAGATGCGGCGAAGTTAATATTTTGCCTCCCCATAAATGAGAACCATTTACTAAAACAAGGTCATTTGTCGGCTTTGCTGCTTTGTAAATCGTATTTCCAGTAGATAAATCTACAATTGTTCTATCTAATGCTATTCTAGTATTTGCCGCTGCTGTTGTGGTTAAATGAACAATATCAAAAACTAAACCTATAAATGTCTTGGAAGTTCCTACAAAGAGAGGCTCTCCCAATAACAGTGAATAAGCATTAGTATTTGTAGTTTCAAAATACCTATCATTAATGTTCCCAAAGGCGGTAATTGTTCCCACTTCTGTAAATGTCATTTCACTAGTATCTGTGAAATAGTTTGTTTTTCTTCCTAAAGTAATGGGAATATATGGTGCAAGTTCTATTTGAGTTATATTATCTTTCTTTGAAGTAGAAACCACCTCAAAATCAATCAAAGTATTTACCGTATCAAAGGAGGATGACCCTGCGCTTCCATGTTCGTCTTTCAATAATGCTTGGAAAGCAAAGTCATTTGAGATAGATGATGGCTTATTGATTGCATAACCAATCGCTCCCTCGCTTGCGTTTGCACTACTTGAAACTAAGGAATCGCTTTCAACACCACTTGACATTGTGATTTTATTTCCTGCTGTAAAAACCAATCCCTTATTTGCCGCACCCGTAAGAGAAGTTGGTTTATTGGCGGCAAGATGAGAAGAACCAAGAGCCTTTGAAAGAACATAATTTTTTTCTGTGTCCATGTAAATTGCTTCTGAATTTACCTCTGTTAAAGCACCAGTAATTGTGTATTGTCTTGATGGTGTTCCACTATTATCATAAAGAGCAGAAGCAGTAATTTCACCAATATAACCATTAACGGAAAAAAGTTTTGTTCCGACAATTGGATAATTGTCAAAATTTGGGCCATTTCCAGAGGAATCATCAGCAATACCCGTCTGAAAGGTTGTTGCTCCTAAAGCCAAACTAAAAGTTGAAGCAGCCCTAATATTTCCTAATTTATTATACGGGCTATTTGTAGAATAAATAATATCTTCACTAAACAAACTGTTTAAATTTACAACTGGAGAAAGCAACTTGTTAAACTTGTCTCTACCTTGAATTTCCATAATGGTTTGCCCATCTTCCTTTTTACTTTGAATATTTTCAATTTCTCCATTGAATCTTTCAATGTGTAATCTGTATTCTCCTTGAGCAAAACTCAACGGATTGGTGTTATAAGAAGCATCACTAAACAAAAGAGTAATCATTCCCTTAGTAGCATCACAAGCAGTTATGCTAGCAAATCTTTCATTGTGATTTAAAGAAGTAAAAGACAGATACATTTTGCTAAACCTGCCGTTAAGTAGTGTGGTGTCAAGCATAAGTGTCCCGTCTGTTGCGTTATATGCTCGCCTGTGGAGCGTTGCACCGCTTGAGGGGGTGATTGATTGTGCGGTAAATTCCCCTTCGCTCTCGGTTCTTGCATAGGGGTTTGAAGTGTCATTCTCAAAGGTGAGGGTCTGCGTTGTTCCCGATAGTGAACCGATAGCATTCACAATTAAGATTTCATCACCAATTTTGACTTCATCACCCGTGTTCAACACGGTTCCCAAATCATACTCAGTATTGAATGAAAATACTGTGGCAGAAGTAGATGAATCATAAGTAGCCTTTAATGCAAAGAATTCATTCATATCTCCAGTATGGATGGTATGTCTTACACGGTATGCGTCAAACTCCTTTACCTTTCTTGGCATAATTCTGCCGTTATCAATAACTGATGTTTCTGCAAAACCGCCTTTGCCGTCAATGGATTCTGTATTGTTGTGGTCATAAACATTGTAAAGTAGATTTGATTTCGTCGGAGAAAAATCATAACTTAGGTATCGTAGTGGGCCAGTAAAAACAGGAGAAGTGATTACATCATCGGCAATTCTTCTTGCATTAAAATGGCTGTCGTTATAATCAGTATCATCTGCTGAAACGCTCGTTCCTTCGTTAGTTGCAGAAGTGCTTGGACTTGCTACCTGTGCCGCATCCAAGTCTCTTAATTTATCAGTCAATTTTATCTTGTATGAGAACCTGCTGTAATCTACAACAGACTTACCAAAGTCTTGCATCGTAGTAAAAACTTTACAATTATCTGCATTTGATAGTGTATAACTGTTGGCCGTGCCGCTTTCCCTCATAGCGTAAAACTTGCGATTATGGTTCAACTCATTGGGCTTATCCATGCCATCAAGATTACTTTCTCTTGCAGGGAAATAAAATAGTGGCCTTGCCACTGCCATTCTTCTCCACAATTCTCCTTCAAAATCATTTGATGAAGAACCCAAACTATCATCTTGAAGCATGCCCATTGAGACGGCAACAACGCTTCCATTCTTGGTCATTTGAAAAATAATAAACTTGGTATCTTTTGGGATTTCATTTCCTAACTTCGGTTCAAATTCAAAAGCATCACCATATTCGTCTTCTGTCAAAACCTCAGTAATTTTAGCAAAGTGATGTTGATATGGAGTGTCCGAATAAAGCAAAACAAAATAATCATTATCTGTTAAGTTAGTAGCAGTAGGGTTAAACCTAATCCCTGTCGTGGTCAATGAATCATAGCATTTGATTCTAAATCCCTTCGTTGTATTTAGATTAGAATTTTCTGTAATAGTTCCTCCCCAACCAGTAATCGCAACAGAAGTGTCTTCTGTCGTAATTGCAGTATATATTCTATGCCCGTCAGTTGGGCTGGTGTCAATTAAATATGGGTTAGTGGGTGCGTTGAAGATACTATCTTTTATATTTAGTGCCATTAATCATCCACCTCCTCAAATCTCAAATACAAAACAGTATCATTTAAATTAGGCATTAAGTTATTCACGGCATTAAACTCTCTTTTATTGATGTTCATAATGCTCAACTCATGTAATTCCCCCATGAATTGATTATTTGTAGTGGCCGAATTAGCCCCCGTTGCACCTCCACCGTTGGCCCCAATATAGAAATCTTCTGCGGCCATAGCAAAAGAAGTTGTCTGCGTATGCGTTCCGGTCTTGACTAAACGACCATTAAAGAACACATTAGCAACTTTGTTTTGGTTATCCCAAGAACAAGCAATATGATATGTGTTGTTAATATAACTTGGTTCTTGAATGTGCTTGATAAAAATTGGGTCGCCCGATGAAATAGTCGTTGTTAATGCAGATTTTAAAGTAATGGTGCCAGTAGATACGCTGTCAAAAAAACCAATAGATATGAAATCAGTGCCTCTTCTAGTAAAGAGTTCAACATTTTCAAATAGCCTATCATTGATGCCGGAGGTCGCTGTTCCTGCTTTAAGAGTAGTGCCACTAGAGCCAGAGTTAGCAACTGTTAATTTTCTGTATTTCAGTTTGCCATCAGTATCAAAACCTTGTAAATCAGCAGTAGTGGCATAGTCATACTGCCCTCCTTCATTTGGCAAAATAACTGCATCACTTGTAAAATACTCCATGGAAGCAGTTCCTAATTTTATGCCCACCTTAATTTTGTATCTTGCTGGATTATTCTCATTGTGTAAAGTATCGTTCACTAAACTCACTTGAAAGTTAGTGCTATGAAAGATTCTCATTTCGTGATTTTTGCGATTTGCTCTTGGCAGATAAACTTCGCTTTGATGATTGTTCTGTGTCCCTGCCGTGTAGATGGATTCTTCTAACGCAGACATGATTTTTTTGCTACTGGAAACGATGCCTAAACCATCGCTATGGCTCACCTTTGAAAGATTCCCAGTGGTGGGTATGTAAGTATCGCCCGCACTGCTATGAGTCCCATAACCGTTGATTTCATAGGGAGTTAAGACACACTCAAAAGTAAAGTTGTCGTCTAAATCCCAAAGACCATAGGAAATTGCAGAAGCCCCCGTTGCTGAAACGATGCTATCGGAATAATCAATTGTCAAAAAACCATTACACATAATCGGAAAAACAAGCGAGCGTTGCTTTCCTGTGAAAATGGAATACGACATAATAAAACCTCAAGGAAGAACATTGGCTACGACAAATTCCATATTAAAAGCAACCTCTACTGTTTCGGCATTTAGTTCAAAACTGAAACTTTGAATAAAACCTGTAAGCCCAGTAGAAGTATTGGAGGTCGGAAAGTCCTTTGCCAACACTACGAATTTATTGTCTTTTTCTAAGGAGGCCCCTCTTGACCTGAATGTAAGGGGGATTTGTGCTGTGCTTCCTCTAGCCGCATAGTTCTCATCAACTTTAGAATCAATCAATATCACCAATTCATTAATTGCTTGGTATCTCGCCGCACCCGTTGAATCAACACCGGAAGCAATCATTTGGGCGACTTCTTGAGGCGTAAAGGTTAGTGCGCCGGAGGTGTGGCTTCTTGTAAGTGATGTTTCTAATATGACCCCACTCAAAGAAATTCTTTTGTTTGACATTCCTAAATCTAAGGCAATTGTGGCAGATTCGCCAGTGGCTAAACCGCTTAAAGGAACGGGCAAATTTGGAATTGCTTTATCCACGCTCACCGAAACGCTTTGCACCTTTAGGGGAATAATATCCTCAGTTGTGCTAGTGCCTTTATGCTGTTGTAATTTAAGATAAACAAACTCTCCGCCAACTAATGTCATGTTATCACCTCAATGTGCTAGAAGATGTGCTTCTGTTAATTTTTGAATTAATCATTCTACCGATTTCATCTGCCATTCTTCGCATCTCTGCCTTTGAAGAATCCTTAGCATTGACTGTAATGTTGAAGTTATTGACTGTGCCACCCATTCTTCTTGATTCAGCATTTGAGTGGACTCTTGCACCTCTTGGCAAATTAACTAATTCTGGGCCTCTTTCACCAACAACAGTTAGCCCACCTTTAGCAACACCACCGCTTGCCATGAAAGGAAGTTTATTTTTTAAGAATTTAGCCAGCGCAATTATGCCACCAATAATAGCCGCACCGATAATAGCGGGCCAACCAACAAACAAAATCGCTAGAATCGCAATGACTTTAGCAATAGATTTTAATTTCTGTTGCCAATCACCGTTCCAAAGATTTGTTCCCCACGCTATAATTCTCTCACCGAAGTTGCCAATAAATGCACCAAGGCCGACCAAAGCAACAGCCCCAACAGCCATAAGTGTTTTGAAAGCCGCACCTAAAAGTCCCCAAGCAATACCCCAAATACCTTCAAAAACCTGTAATAAATCCCCGTCTTTAAAACCATTGTAAATATCCATAAAGCCATCATAAATTGACATAAAACTATTCATCATTGATGCTTTAAATGCTGGCAGTGTATTTTTAACCAATTCACTAATTGCCCCAAATGCGTTCATTATAGGTTTTCTAAAGAAGTAAAGAAGTACAAATAGTAAAGTAGCGTAAATCATTATGCTAAACATGAACTTGATTCCAAGACCAACAAAACGCATAATTTTCTTTCCAAAATCCTTTGAGAAAATCTTTCTGAAAATTAGTCCTGACTTTTCTAAAAAGGTTTTCATGCCACTAAAGATTTTAATCATAGGGCTGTTCTGTATTCCTAGTGCAATTCCAGAGTAAAAAGTTTCGTCCATAAATAGCGGTGCTAAAGACTCACTTAACATTTTATATTCTTCTCTTTCATCTTTTGCTTTTCTGCTCATGTCTATAAAGTCGCCCGTTCTTATATCAGTATTGAACAGCCCCTTACCTTTAAGTTCCTTTCTTCTTCTTTGAGCCTCTTCTATTGAGGAAACCCCTTCGGTTCTAAGATTTGATTCTGCTATTCCTCTAACCAAGTCTCTCCTTTCCGAAGTAAATTTGCCTAATCTCGGAATCTTACCCAATGCTTTTACAGTTGTACCAAGAAGGTTTCCTCCACTTTGCTTCATATCTTCTCGCATTTTATCAATGGTTTCTTGTAGATTATTATATTCCTCTTCTTGAGTATCTTTATTTAATTTACTTTGTGCAGTTTTTAATTTTTCTATGTCGTCCTTGTAGTCTTGAGTGCTTCTTGAAGCCCTTCTTGTTGCACTACCAATTGCTTGAAGAACAGAAGAGGCTTTATTTAATGCTCTAAAGGTTCCGGGCGGAAAGAAACCATACATAATTTTTCTAATTTTTGCACCTTCTTGTCCAAAAATAGTAATTTCTTCTCTTGTTCCTGAAATTGCTTCTGCTAAAAACTCAAAGGTATTTCCACCGGCCTCTCTATATGCTTTACGAGTTTCTTTTGAAAAGATTTCAAACGATTTTCCTTGGCTATTTAAATCCTCAATAGCCTTTGTTAGAACAGTTGTTCTTTTGTTAAAATTAGAAACAACCTCTCCGACCCTGTTCACTTCTTGGCCGAATTCATTGACTAGAACAGAGCCGTTTCTTACCAATTTACCTTTCTTATTGTAAGTAAGATTGAGGGCTTTGATGGTTGCAGTTTCCTTTTTCAAGGCTTTTTCTGCCGCCTCTGCCGCTTGAACTGCTTGTTGCTTGGCCTCAGTTTGTAATGTAATGAATGCCTCAAACTGCTCGTTGAGTCTTTTCATTTGATAAACTGCCTGTCTAGTCATCAAATCACTTCTTCTTACTTGCTTTTTCCATCTCTTCTGCCTTAATTATTTCAACATTTTTATGAACCAATAATAAGTCTTTGACCAAGGATGCTGGCATTTTGTATATTTCTAGTGGGCTTATTGACAATGCTTTCGCTAAAGTATATACGATGATTAAAGAGTAATCCTTAGGAGAGGCTTTTCCTCCCTTCAAGGCCCCCCTTAGTCTTCGTTTTTTTCTTCATCCTCCTCTAACGCGTTAAACGGGTTTGGGAGAATGTCTTTAATTTGATTCCCAACATAGGGAGTCAAGCGGAGAATATCAACCGCAGAAAGAGAAGGTTCAGTCTTAACAACAAAGTTTTCAAACATAAATCTAAACATGGCGTTTAAATCTAATTGCATGTCTTGACGCTTTGTATCAATTTTCATCATGGCGTTCATGGCTTTGTCCACCTCAAGCCATGTGGGTTCCTTGACCCAGACTTTGAGGTATTCATCACTTTCGGGTGCTACACGGATATAATGTAGCGTAGGCTCGGTTAGTGCAAATAAAGCACTCTTATCTGATACAATCTTCTTATCACTTAACATATTCTCCACCTTCAAACCAACAAACAAACAAACGGTGTTGGTGGAATATCATTCTGCTAACTTACTAGTTTTCTTTGGGGCTTCCTTTTTAACAACGGGCTTCTTTTTCTTTAAAAGTTGTTGCTCTGCAAAAAGTTTTCTTTTTTCCCATTTGTTCATTAAATCACCCCTGCAAAACAAAGTGTGTTTTTACTGTGCAAAGAGCCAAATCCCTAGGCATAACTGTGCCTTCAATTGTAATCGGGCCTTTATCTTCTGGAATAGAAACATTCGCTGAACTTAAGAAATAGTTTTTAAACTGTAATTTAATCTGCTCTCCATTTGGTTTGTCAAATGTTAGGTCTAATAAGCCGTTAGCGATGGTGTCGCTAGAGGTTTCTTCCGTTTGATTAAGAAGTTCTGTTAGTAAGGCATCATCGGAAACCATAGCAGTAAAACTAATTTCGTAGTTTCTTTGGGCAGGAATAGCATCCTTAATCTTTCTATTGCCTATTCCTAAAAATCTCTTGTCCTGCAAATTGTTGTTGATGGTTAAAGTAAAGTTTGTAATCTTCAAAAATTGGGAGCCAAACACGCTAAAAGAACCTTCCGAAAAGAAAAATGGTTCAAGACCAGTAGAGGTAGTGTAATTAAATAAGTCTCTATTATCCAATACATTATTCCTTGGGGTATATTGATTACCAACCATCAAGTCGTTAATGAAATCAACAGTACGAGTATTTAAGTCCAAAGTCATCTTAACTTCTTCATTTTCGTTAGCCGTCATGGTCAAAGTATTTACACGATTTCCTCTAGCAATTCTAACAACAGTCTCATCTTCTTTAACATCTTGTCCTGTTATGGTTGTTAATGATGTTTTGGTCATGCTTTGTTCAAGACTAAAAGACGGTAAATCTTCTCCATCGGCCTCTGCGAATTGATAAGTGATTGGATTTTCAATAGCCCCAGTAGTAGCATGGAATGTAGGTAATGTAAGCAAATTAAGGTTAGTGGAAATATCGGAACCAATAACAACAGGGGGGAGTAAAGTATCTTCGGACGAAGTAGCACGATAGAAAATTGGCCCCTGATTTAGATGTGAAGTTTCAAAAGCACCATCATGTGCAGTAGAAGCAGTATCGCCAGTATCATAATAAACAACACCATTAGCGTGGGCAGTAAAATTATCTACTGGGTCAGTAGAGCCACTAGTGGTTGAGGTTAATTTAACACCTGTGCATTTTCCTAAAGCATAATACAACCAAGCACCATGATTTACTGCTAATGCAAGATTACCTCCTGAGGCAGTTTCAATTCCCTTATATTGATGAGTAAAGTTTCTTGAGCCACCTAGAGAAAGATTTAATTGTTTCATTTCTACTTCAACATTTGGGAATGCTGACGATTCTAGTAATCCAATCCAGTTATCTGCATTTAGTTTAGAATTAGAATTGGCAACCTTTTTTGCAGGACAAGGTGCGCCATATGGCTGAATGATAATAAAATCAGTATCATCATCGGCAGGGTCAAAATCAATAGATGGGGTAATCGTTATTTGATTTTCTGTGTTTGAATTATCATAAGCATTCGCAGTAATTGTGTGAATAGAAGCGGGAGTAGCGGTTGATTCCGAAGCATCATAAACTTCTACTCTGCAACCGACATATAAATTGGCAATTAATTGATTATCTATTGAAAATGAACCCTTAATATTTAATGTCGTAGCACCTGAACTATGGTCGCTTCCATCAATAAACATTGCCAGAGGAACCTCTGGTATATATGTTAAACTTGCGCCGCTTCCTAAAAAAATGTCTGTATTTACCATCTTGTTTTCCTCCCCTATTTAACAAACCTACTAGGGAATACTTACTGCAAATCGTTTCGCTTCTAAATTTACTTTATATCCAAATAATCGCTTTGCTCTGTCATTTGACTCGCTTCTTGAACCCAAAAATAATTGCTGGAAACGGGAACCGTCCGATGCCGTATAACCTGTGCGCTTGCTCTCAAGGACTCTACGAAGTATCAGGTATATAGCCCTTAGCCTGTCCTTGCCGTAATTCGCATCCAGTCCCGACCTTTCATCATGGAGGACTCGGATATGCATTGTGAAGGAATAGGTTTCGTGGCGCACATCATAATGCACCGTAGGGTATTCAATATTTTGCGAATCCTCAAAAACGACAATTGTAGCAGGGTATTGGTTCAAATCAACACGAACACCTTTATTTGCAGTAATTGACCTAATATCAATTACTTCGGGAACAACTGCATGAGAAGCAGAAATATCGCCACTGGAAACTAATGCCGTAGCATTTGAAGACCAATTAGAATCAATCAAATCTATGAGTAAAGAGACTTCATCCATTTCTTCACCTCTTCATTAATCTCTTTATTGATATATTTTTCATATTCTTCCATAGCAAATTGTTGCACTTCTTCATCAGAAAATGACACATCATAACCAAGTGCAAGAGATAATTCATCCATAGCAAGTTTTCTTTCTTTTTGAATCTGCAATAGTTCATTAAACACTTTCATGTTAATTTCAATAGCCATTTTATTCGCCTTCTTCTAAAGGTTCTAAATCTTCTAAATGCTTATATTCACTGAGAACTTGACCCACAATCGGCATATCATCTGCAAAACTACCAGCATAATATATTTCTTGTTGCCTTGCTAAAAAGTCATCTTGATGTTCTTCGCAAAAATGATGAGGTTTATATGATAGTCCTTTTGTTCTCATAATGTCTCTAATAACTTCGCCAGCACCATCAATATAACTAATATCAGGATTGGCTTGGTTTTTACACCCTTTAATTTTACACTTCCCAACATATTTTTTAATAATCCCTTTCCACATACTTACAACCCCATAATATCTTTTACGATGTTTTCCATCAAATCTTCTGTTATATCTGCATACTTTTTATATTGTTGTAATCCTTCTTCTTCTGGAGGTTCCATCATCATGGCTTTATTTCTAGCATAACCTTTGGCACTTCTTTTGAACTTTCTTGAATCGTAATCTTCAACATCGGGATAGTTTGTAATTTTGCTATTGCCTTGTTTTTCATTCTTACCGTAAATAACAACAGAGTTAATTTCAATCCTATCATAGCCGTTAGAATTAGGGTCAACATAATAAAATTCGTATTCTACTAAATTATCATCTTCTTTTTTACGATTAGGGTCTATAAATTCTAAGTTTCTAGCCTCAACAACAACATTTCCATTCTTAACTGTATCTGCTATAAAACTGTCTTTTGTTTCATAGGGACTATCTCTTTCGTATATTCTCGTAGCCGCACTTCTAATCTCTTCATGAAGCCTACCTTCATAGTAATCAACAATCCTATCAATCTCTGCAAAAACCTTTTCTTCATCAGGCATCTTATAACGACTTTTTCTAATAACATCTTTCCACACGCTATCACCTAATCAATAAAATAAACAATATCGGCTTTGCCTTTAAGAATATCCATCGCTTCTTTCTTGAGAATATCGTACTTTTCCTTTGTTGAAATATTTGCCCCTGTTTCTGCAATCAATACGCTTTGGTCGTCGTGCCGAATAATTTCAGCCGCAACGAGTTTTGTAGTGGCTTCGTGTACGGCGGCAGGAACCCTTGCATTTCCAGCAACATAAGAAATAAACACAGAATTGCGAGTGTGATAGGGATAGTCCTGCAAAAAGAAGACACGGCCTTCTTCTCCTAATAACCAGTAGTCGCCAGTTCTTTTCATGTCGTCTTTATCCGTGAACGCTGTTAAAGAACACACCGTTGGGATTTCATCCGTGGTTGTAAAGGTTAAGGTGTTGCTTCCCGAAGCCGTAGCCGCCGCATCAAGAATAACAGTAGTTGCATTTGAAATAGAAGCAATAGAAACCGTTCCCGTGATGCCCGTACCACTTACAACCATACCTGCCTTAAGTTTGCTTGAATCTGCGACTGTTAGAGAGGTGCTGGTATTTGTCGTTGTGCAGGTCTGTTTTATGGTCGCTTTGATAACACAATCCGCCCCATCATCTCCCGAAAGTAGGGATGAGAAGAGGACAGTCCCGCCATTTCCTTCCTCCTTTTGGGCAAAGAAAAAGTCCGAAAGCGATAAATTAGAAGATGTAAGGCTTTTTGATGTTGTAGCCCCAGTGTATTGAGAAGTGCTAGGAAACTCTTCATTAACTAAATGTGTGATTTCCGTAGCAGTAGTTTTGGTTCCAAAGGTATTACAAAATTCATCAACGCCTAAACTACCGACAGTATTCTCTGCAACTAATTCAAACTCAACTCCACTATTTGGAAGTTGTAGAATAATAGAATGCATATTTCTAAAGTTTTCTTTTAGTTGAATTTTGGCTTGAGCAGATGCAATCTCTTTATACCCACTACCAGACCAAACTAACAAAGAAACAATTTTACGAACCTTCATCTGCCTTAGTTGAATAAAGCCAACATACCCACCATAAAGCGTTTGGCCCGGATGATTTCTGAATTGAAAATTATGTATTTCCTTTTTTGTTATAATTGGGCGATAACTTCTTTTAAGTTTGTCATCAACTGTACCCTCAATTCTTTTAATGATTGCACCAACCTGTTTTACAGTCGGGTAAGTGGTACTCCCAAACTCTGGAACTTGTAGCAAATGAGCAACAGATTTGAAGTCCGTATAAAAACCATAGCCATTTTCATATGATTGTGCTACGCCTGACCCTGTATGATAGGCATTGGTGTAATCGCTTGGGGAGGTTGTAATTGACATCAATTTTCCTCCTTATCATCAACTTCGCCCTTTACTTTAATTTCATAATAGTCAATCAAGTCTTCTATTCTTTCTTTGAATAAAGCCAAATGCTCTTCCATTTTTGCTGATGGTTTTACAGCACTTGGAGAATAAGAACTAGAATCCCAAATAGCAATAGGGGCAGACTTAAGATTAGTAATGACTTTAATTTCCGATAGTCTCTTTGCTAATATTTGTTGCTCTTGTGAAAAAGCACCTTCTTTAATAGTCGTTCCCTTTTTACTTTTTGGTGGTAAAGTGAACTTGATTTCTACCATATTTACAACAACTTTATTTATGTCTCCTATACCAAAATCTAAAAATGCCCCAAGTTTTTTATCTGATTCTACTTGCTTAATTAGAGTGCTTGTTTTTAACTCATAAAAATAAGTTTCTTTTTCTTTATTCTTATCTGTCAAGAAACTAACTGGAACCATATCACTCAAAGTGAATTGGGTAATGTCTTTTGGTATTCCTTGTACTGTTTGGGCTTCTAAATATATTGTCCCTTTAAAATCTTCTTCTTCCTCTATGTCGTCTTCATCTCTTTCAAACATAGCATTTGTGAACTTTATTTGACTACCTGTCGTAGAAGTCCAACCACCCGAAACAACGCCCCTGTCTCTAATTTGTTTAGACTTCTCATCTAATTGTGCTTGCGCTAATGTGCTTAAGGAATCCATAGCACCCTTCATCTGACCCTTTACTGTATAAAAATATTGAATCGGGTTAACATTCACTATTTTATAGTTTATACTGAGGCTTTTATCAATTAGTCTAGCAGTTGCTTCATTCTCAGTAAATGAGGCCATATAATCAATAACTACCTTTGCGACTTGCTTTTTGAGGTTGCTCTTAACTGTACCTTGCTCATATCGCAGTTTCATTTCATCTAAAACTTCTTTATCCAAAACCTTTCTAAGTTGGCCTCTTTCTTGCACTAACTCATTGTACTCTTTCAAAGTTTCTTTAAGACTCTGCTTATTTATTTTTGCGTTGAGCGCCCGTCTTAATTTTTTCCTATCTTTATCTGCTTGGGCTAAAATATCTTCAAAAGACCCACGGGTTTTTGTTGCACCTTTCTTAGAAACACTTACTTCTAATTGAAGGGGTTGAGGCTTTATTCTTGGCTTTAGAGAATATTTTCCTTTAAATTCACTTAAATTAAATTTTGGTAATTTTTGCATGTCCCTACCAAACTTAAAGCCTGACCTTCCACGAAGCCTGTCATAATCCGCAGAACCGACATGAATTTCATAAAGAGTCGTTGCTTCGGCATAATCAGTCAAAAGTTCTCTTAACTGTTCATCGTCTGCGGTTTTTGCGCCGCCGAGATATTGTTCCCATGCCTCATTGTCTTTCTTTAAAAATTCAATAGACACATCTTCATCCATAAGAATCTCGCTGACCATATCACTTAAGAGGTCTGTAAAATCTTCCTTCTCTTCATCATCTAAATTAGCATAAGCAACGACTAAAGAACCATTATCTGGGTTGAGCATTTCATCTACAATATCCGAGTGTTCTCTAGCATTAGCGGTCAAGTAATTCAAAAGGTGTCCATAAACAACATCTTTTTGGTCAGGCATAACTAAGGTGTTGCCTGTTCCCCAAGAGATTTGATATGACACTTTAAACGCCTCACATTAACCATTTAGCCCAAGCCGCACCCTTTTGAATAGCCGCACCTAAATGAAGCCCGCTTGATGGCGGCTCATATGACATTTGCCCTTGAGCATCAACCCAATAAGGCCTTCCATAGCCATCCGTTCCAGTCGGAGGAATAGGGTAGCCGGAACCATTATTCATGGCTCCCTGCATCTGTTGGTATTGTTGAGTATTTCCCGTTATTCCTGCCACAGCCATACCTGCGGAGGGTTGTTGTGGTTGCCCTCCACCAAATCCTTGAGATTCAAGGTATTGCTGTTTTGCCATTTTTCTTTGCATGATGACTTCGGTATTGATTGCCGCCCCAAGAATTTTTTGAATGTCTAAATCAATATTTTCTTGTGTGATTTTTTGGTACTCCATAAGAGTATCTGGATTAACCGTCATATTACCGCCATTATTTGTAAAAGACAATTTGCCCAACATATCCGAGACTGTTCTTTGAACGACATCTTCCATCAATTGTTCTAGTGCGGTCAAAAACATTTCGCCATGGTATTGGAAAAATTCTTCTACATGGTTATCCTGCAAAGAAAGTAAATTATTTACATTCTTAAACTGCTGGTCGTTCTGTGCTTGAACTGCTCCTAAAACAGTTCCATTACTTGTTCCTAAAAATCCCATATTTATTCCTCCTTTTCAAGTTGTTCTGGTGCTTTTACTCCATTTTGAATCATTAGATAATTTAACCTATCTGTCAAAATATTGATTTGTCCGACCAATTCTATGGCCTCATTTGTGGCCGACCTATTATCTTGTAAGGTGGGTGGCTTAATAAAATAACCTGCCGCCGTGAGTGAGGCCACTTCGGTTTTGCTTAGGTGAGTGGTGGGCTTTCCCGAAAGGGCTTTTGGCATTCTTGGCTTGAATGCCTTGAAGTCTAAGCCATGCTTCTCTGCAAGGATTTGTTGCTCAAGCATTTCTAATTGCTTGAACATTGATGAATGTTTAGGGCAATATGTTCCTCTAAGGGGTCGTCCCTTCTTCACTTTTTCTAAGGGAATAGGCGGTCTTAAATGGTCGCCCGATTCCCAAATATGGTGCATTCCGCAGACTACGCAACGGTCTTTGAGATTAAATTTCTTTCCAAACTTGAAGAAAAGAAAAGACTTTGGTTCGGGTAAAAGAACTTTAATAAGTTCCTTTTCTTTCTTCTTTGGTTTAATATTCATAAACTGGTATTCTATTACATTACCTGCCGTTCTTGCCTGCTCAATTGGATTCAACATTGGGTTGAATGCCGTTGGTGCGTTTTGTCCTATAATTTGTTGTTGATACATTTAATCACTTCCTGTATTTCCATCCTCTAATCCATCCATTTCTTTTTAGAATCCTAATTTTTAATTTCCTCAAAAGCGGCTTAATCACAGAAAGCACTTCTGTTGAAGTTATCCCCCTTTTAAACATTAAATCAATTTGGCTTTTAACCAACTCCTTTTCTCTTGGGTGCTTCTCTAATAAACCTGCTCCATCAATAAGACCATCAATAGCAACAATTTCTTGCACTTCTTCTATGGGGTTTATATCGTCCCAATTTGCTCTCTTTTTACGGCGGGGAAAGACATGAATTCTCATATCAATCTCAATTAACATAGCGACTATTGATTGAAAGGCTCTTTTAGTGGAAAGGGTCTTTTTTTCTTCTAACTCTAATATTTGGGAAATAATGTCTGCAATTACTGGGTGTTTTTTCTCTACTTCATTCAAGCGTTTGCGAATATTGTCTAACATTTGTTCTTCCGTTCTAGCCTGATAAATTTCCCTAGGAAATTCAATTTCTTTACCGTTTCGCACAATGCGTTCCTTCAAGATATTTTTCCACATAATAATCAATAATCCTTTATCATTGTGGTAATTCCTCTATAAACCATTTCGGGTTCCGACTTTGCTGATACAATATATTTAAAACAAGGTATTCCTTTGTCGTTAAGTTTTCTCATTCCGTATGCAAACGGTTCAAATATTTCATGTTTGTCTATCTGTTGCCCTTCTGCTAGTGGATATTTCTTTCCCCATATATCATATTTATTTGCCCAAATACCTACTGCAATTGGAAAATCAGAGTCTTTTTTCTTTTTGCCATTTGACCATGTGTTTGAAATGATTGTATCTATTAAAAATTTCCATGCTAATTGGTGGTCTAAATTTGAAGTGCTATCTAAATGCCTATGGTCAATCATAAATATAACATATTTGACTCGGCGTTCTTTCATATCCTTTTCCCATTCTTTCCAGTAAATTGCTTCTCCTCCAATATCTGCGCTTCTTACTGTATGTGAATCTCCATCAATTTTAATATTCTTCCTTGATGCTCTATGCTTGCCAACTGTTCTTTGATTAATCTGTGGCACTTCTCCTCTTGTTCTTAACTGATGACTTAGTGTTGTTTTGCCGACCATTGTTGCGCCATAAACTCCAAAATTTATTGCGTGAATCTTTTTGTAAAATCCTATAATTGCTTCACCGACTAAAATAGCAAAGCCTGTCATTAAGGACATTTTAATTTGACCGCCTAATATTGTCTATATATCTCTCTTCTTCATCAACAGTAAGTGGCCGACCTTCTTCTCGCCTAATATCTTGAAGCGTCGGTTCCCCCTTTCCTTGATTTTTATATGTTTCAAAGTAGTTATCAATAAGTTTTTCTGCTATGCTTTTATTTGTTGGCCTACCCTTACGCTCTTTCATAGATGCCTTATTTGGTTGCATGGAAGTATAGAACCCGCTTTTCTTTTCTAATCTCCCTTGCATCTTTCTATGAAAAGGGATTTTTTCTTTTAATTCTGGAGATAAATTTTCTTTGCCTCTTTTTGTAAGATAACTGTACAATTTATAGTGCAGTTTAAGTTTATCTCTATCTGGTAGTTCTTGGTATTCTTCTTCAGAAATAAGCATATTGTTGTATAATTCTTCAGGAAGATAATCCTGAGCCATTCTTTTAGCATCGCTTAGATTCCTTATATCGCGCATTTTTAGAATATTAAACCACATATCAATGCCCCCATCCATTCAACAAAGTGTCAAACAGGAAACCCATGATGTTAATATCAAAAACACCAAGAATGTTTCCAACGAGGAAACCTGAAAGACCCGCACAAAAGCCCCAAAAAACAGCCCTCATTTTCAAAAAGAAAATGTCAGCAGAATGCGCTCTTTGAGCATTGTAAGCGTAATCCGAATCGGAAAAACCCATTAAATCTCCAAAGACCACTTAACCACCTCATTGTAGTGTGGCTAAAAATTCCGTCCCAAGAGTATTTTCTTCCTGTTCAACAGGTTGTGTATAGGTAAAAGGAGAAGTCGTGAATTGCTTTGCACTTTCTCGCATCTTAACTTTCTGTTGTTCGTCTCTTGCCTTTCTTTCCCAATATGCTGCAATTTTACGGTCAAGAAGCCACATCTCAATTCTATCATTTAAAGACAAATCAAAGACGGCTTTCATTACCATGATTGCACCAATTGTTCCTAAGCCAAATAGAACAGAATGAGCCAACGGGCCATATGGGAAATTCATTCCAAATGCCGCATAAGCCCAAACATTGGTTCCGCTTAATGCACCAACAAAGAGAATAGTCATGACTAAACGCGTGTCTTGATTAAGAGCCGCCATTATATCACCTCAATTAAATTCAACGGAAACTGCCGCACCTTCTCCCGTACCAGAAGAAATGCTCAAATAAAGCCCATTTGTAGCCAATACGCCATGCATATCATACTCCATCATTTCCGGCCCTGTTCTTGCGGCAGGGTCGGCGGGGTCGGTTTGAGCAACAATCATCCTTGCTAACTCTGTTCCGCTTGCGGCAGAAGCATTATCAAAGACCTTAATTGTTGTCGGCTTCGTTCCTGTAAGGACGGCATGAATTGAAATCAGTCTAACTTGGCCCGCAAAAATAGCGGCATTGGCTGTCTTGACTCCACTTGAACGGCTTTGTGGCATACGCATAACCTCTCTTCATTCCCCACTTGCGGGGGCCATATTTAGGCTTTCCGCCTACTCCTTTAGTGCAGAAGAAGTTTTTTTGGTAGTCTTCTTCTTAAGAGTCTTCTTTGCTTTAGGGAGTAATAGGCCACAAAGCGCAGAAGCATCGGAAAGGTCTTCTTCAAGTTGCTTTCGCAAAATTACTAACTGTTTTTCAGTAGTTTCTGCTAAGGCTTCTCTATCGGACTCAACGAAAGTGAACATAAGGTTTCTATCGCCAATTTTAGCAATAGCCCATTCTGTTCCCACTTCTAACTCTGCATTTGTTCGGAGCAAACCAAAAGGTGTTTCTAATCTCCCCACATTTGATTGGGAAGAAAATTTGACTAGAGCCAAATTAACACCTCAAAGGTTTCCATAAACACGAACACGAACACTTCCGCCGTTAGCATCGTTAGAAAGCGTTGTTCCACTAGCCATTGTTGTATGCATAAAAGCAACCGAAGTCGCTGATTCATAAGCACCAGTAGCACTGCATTCTACTTTGATAGCGATGTCATTCGTGCTGTTGTTAGGATTGTCGTCTCCTGTAATCATAACCGCAGTAATGGTGTTAAGACCAAAATCGGAGGCAGGAATCACTGAACCAGCCGCAACGACTTGGCTAATATCAATAACTGCATCCACGAAATATTCGTCTCCCGAAACTCTAGGTGTTGTCATACCTTTATGGTCTGCTAAGACCGTAATTGCTTTGATAAGTGCCAACTAAAACACCTCACTTAAGGTTGGTAATTTTGCCTTGACCCTTGAAGTACGAACAGCCCATTTCAGCAATTGTTCGGTACAATGCTCGGTTGCCGAGTTGTCCGACGCCGAATGGGTTTCCGTTGCTAATACCATCTTCAAAGTATTGAGTTGGTTTCATAACAGCCATCCAAAGGTGGTCAGTGTCCAATAAGAGCATATCCGAAATGGTTCCCGAATCAGCCGAAGTGCTTTGCATTTGAGCAACTGGAATCAAAGGAATGTCGTAGTAGGTTGCCACACGGAAACCAACTTCTGCACCCTTAACACCACGAACACCGTTCACGGTTGGCACAATTTCCTTTCTGTCCATAAATCGCTCTTGGCTCTGCAAGAGGTCGGAAAGCGTTTGAAGGGTGTCATATCCAGTAAGAATAACCTTTGGAGAACCACCGTTCTGTCGCAATTCACGGAGCGTTGCGTTGAGAATGCTCAAAGTAAATGGCCGAGAACCACCCGAAGCATAACTGCTTGCACCATTAACGACACAATCAAGGAAAGAAGCACTATCACGGTTGGTTCCGTAAATGTGGTATGCTTCCGAAATGTCGTTGGTAATTGAAGAAACAGGGAAGTTATCTGCGTCCATTTGGTCTAACTCAGCGTTAGACGAAACAATCTTGTAAAGCGAAGTATAGTTTCTCTCAATCTCTGCGGCGGCGTTGGTCTTATCTGCTTGAAGGTATGCTTCAAGAGGAGCCATCAACATGAGGTTTTGGGATTCAGCGTGATGCTTACCCATATCTTCACGCATTTGCGCTCTAATATCACCGATACCATCATCAATTTGAGCCATTTCCATAGCCAATTCGCTGAAATCAAACTGATGAGCAACGATTTTTGGACTCATGAAAAGAGTGCTGTATTCGGGAGCAATAGCGATTAAACCATCACCGGAAGTTGAAAGAGAAGCATTCTCTGGCACACCACCGATATGGTCAAGGCGTGGAGCATCAGTTCCAGCCAAATCCGTTCCAGTTTGGGTAAAGGAATGGGTGTTGCCCGTTCCACCAGCAGGACGCTTTGAAAGGACTCTCCAACCGCTTGAAGAATAAGGACGCTTTGCCATAACGGAAAGAGCGTTCACTTCACGGTTTAGCATTGACCAAACCTTCTGTCCGAAAAGAACATTGTAAAGGTTTCCAGCAATACCAGTAGTTGGGGAGGTTTGAGTAGAGGCATCATGGCCACCGTGGAGTCCACTAACGGCTCCGGCGGTCTTCAAGAGCATATTGTTTGCTCCGTTGAAGTTAAGTCCATAAGTTTGTGCTTCTAAATCTGCAATAGTGTTAATGTATCCTACCATGTTATCACCTCAAAGGTTTCCTCCAAAAGCCATTTTATGAATCGTGTTCCAATCCATTTCGGCTAGTTCATCCATTGATGGGAGTGTAATTGCGGCTTCTTCTTGAGCCTTGATGATTTGGGCCTTTTCGGAAGTCAAAGACTTGCGAAGTGCGGTAAATTCATCCTTAAGAGATGCAATCTCGGAAGCGGCATCGTATTGGGACTTTGCGAGGATATTCTCACGGGTTCCCTTTTCAGCCTCAAAGCGGTGTGCAAATTGCTTTTGGAGGTTGTCATAAGCCAACTTCTCAAGTTGTTCTTGACGGAAGGCTTCGTAAGCCTTCTCAATGTTTCCAACAGAAAGGTCAAGAGTTTCTAATTCGTTGTTGCTAAAAGCCTTAACAACGGGCATATCCGTTGCTCTTGGCTTTCCGTTGTCAATAACGATTCGGTCAGCCGGTTCACCGATTTCAACACCAGCACCGTCAAGAGTAGAGACATAAGCCTTTCTTTCGGCTTCGGGGTCTTCTGTTTCCATAGACTCCATATCTTCGTCTTCCATTCTTTCCATCATCTTATCAGGCATCATCTTCTCTTTTTCTTCAGCGAGTTTGCCCATATCTTCTTCTTCTTCCTTTCGGAGCGTATTCACTTCATTCATCAGTGCGTCTAACTCTTCCAGTGCTTTTTCCAGTTTGCTCATGTTTTTCACCTGTTTTTTGTCTTGTTTCAAAATATCAAATTTTGCTTCGGGGTTAATTCCTTTTTCACAGATAGTAATTTCGTGTAATTCTAATTTACTTATTTCATTGTATTGTCCTAATTCTGGATGACTCTTCTTTATTTTTTGAATTGCCTGTCCTCCAATACTAAATGACCTTAATGAACCTTTTCTAATTCCTCGGTTAATTTCCTTTGCTTTTTCTATGTCGTCTCTTAATTTAATTACCACAAAGAATCCTACATCATCAACTTCGGTTTTCCATAACTTTCCGTTTTTGTCTCGGTATGATTTTACAACTTCTCCGACTTGAACATTTGAATGATTTGTCATTACATTTCTAAACTTTGGGTTTTCCATGTATTTATCTACTGCTTCGTTTAATGCTTTGAGTGTGATTAAATCATTTTGCTTATCAACAATTTCAATGCTTGCATATCCACCAATCATTAGGTTGTCGCTTTTTAGAATCCGAAACTCTTGTGGTTGTTCTCTCTTGAGTAGGAGGGACATTTCCAACAACCCTTCGTTATCAAATCAAGTATATAAGAACCTTGGTCAGCGAGGGATTTTCTTTTCAGAAAATTTGTCCTCATAGATGTTCCATAATCCCTCATCCCCTTCTTTATCGGCGGGTTTTTGTTCGTACCCAGTCCAAGCCAGCCACATTTTGTTCTCTCCAACGGGAAGGTATCGGATATGAAACTTGGTTTCAAACTTATTTCCCTCCAAGAAGTATTCGTGATAGCCGTCCCTTTGGATTCCAAGTTTCACTGTTCCGCTATCTACGGTCTTTTCTTTGTCAATGTTTTGAGCGACCTCGGCAGGATATTTACCCGCCGCACCGAAGAGGTCAAACATTTCCTCTTCGTTTTGAGTATCAATCACCCAATTGATTGTCTCATCTCCGAGTTTCATCACCATGTTTAGATTGTCATCTTTGCGGGAGTATAACTTAAATTGCCCTTCTCGGTATTTTTCTGGTGTTTTATATTCTGCTTTGAGCATAGCATATTTGTCTGTAAAATTAGACTCACCTTGAATGCAATTTTGATATTCTTCTAAGGCTTGTTCTAATGGGCCATAATCTACATCATCAATTTTGCCATTTAAGAAATCATCTGCTATTGGCAATAACCTATCACAATCTAAAACATCTACGGCAGTTTTTATGTTCTCAACTTCTTCATCATATGTTTTTCCCCAGAGGTCTTGTTCTTCTACTATACTGTCGTAGAATTTAGCATAAGTTTCATATTGGCTAGAAAGAACATCAAGAACTTTTATTCTGTTTTCTTTAATAGCCTCTTTTAATTTTTCACAGCATTCGCCATCTTTATCTGAATAATCAACAGTAATATCTTCAATTTCCTTTTCTTCGGGTTCGGCATTTCTATGAACTAAAATTGGCGATTTTAACAAAAGTCTTTTAAGAATAGCATCCCCATGCAATTTATTTTCTTTAAATTCAATATGTTCTCTTGCATTTGCCCATGCTTTAAGACCCTGAATACCACCATCAACGACTTCATTATAGAGGTTTTTGTGTTTAGCACTTAAGAAATTATGAACTTGCTTAACAGTTTTTGGGCCATTGTTTTGTAAATAGTTTGTAATAGCAGTAGTTAAGGTTCCTGCTTTTGTTTTCATGATTTCTTCTGCTTGGGATTTCCAATCGTCTAAATTGATGATAGCATTCTTTGACATGAGATTGTCTTCTTCAAAACCATAAACAGTAAAGCCCCCCATATCTGATTTACAAATAATAGTGGCAGTACCGTGAATGTGGTCAGTAATCGTTATTCCTTTCTTTAATCCCTCAATAGAATAGTTGAGAGACTTTTTAGTATCTTGTGCTAATAATTCTAAAGTGATGATTTTATCTGGGTATTCTACTTCGGGAACTTCAATTACTTTTGCGGAGTAAAGAGTATATCTATCACCAGCATTCTTGACTTCATCAACCTTTACACGAATAATTTCACCAATATCAACCGAAATTTTTGTGTTGAGGGCCTTACCCACATTCATATATTTAATGCCATTAACTTCTCGCGTGAATTTGTTTTCTTCCTCAACAGGCCCAATACCCACGGTATAAGAATATAGATTGCTTTTAGTCTTCTTCTTGTCAAGAACGACAACATCCAAGTCCACAAACTTCTTCCACTTAATCCACTTGGGGTTTTTCTTTGTTCCTACATAATAGGTAGAAGTAGCGTCTTTGATAACGACTCCCTCGGAAGTAGGCATTTCCATAATTTTTTCTGCATATTCAGCAATATCCTTTAAATTATCTGCTCTACGAGTATCTTTCTTTGAAGGAAACTTGAGAACATCTGCGGAATGTTGAGCATAGTTGTTGAACATGATTGTCATTCTACTTTCCAATTCCTCATCAAGAAGTGTTTGATTCTCATGTCGCATAATGTCAAAGACATGACACTTGAGGGTAGCCTTTGGATATTTATTTTTAAAAACATGGGCTATCGTGTCAGCACGATGTAGGGCCTCTTCTCCATCAAAAAGAATTAACTCAGCATCTAAAATACAATCACCAAAATGCTTTGCTTTTAATTCATCAGCAATATCTTTACATTTTTCTGTTATTAGTTTTTTATTGTATGAAAATATCTTGATGTTATTATCAATTTTATGTAATTGTATTCTCATGCCGTCATATTTTTCTTGGACAAACCATTCGCCACTAAAACCCTTTAGTTCATTAATGTCATCAATATCAAAGATGCGATACATTGGTTTATTAGGAATAATAAAATCGGTTAGAGACTTTTCTTCTTCCGATTTTTTCTCCTTTTTAATTTCTAAAGACTTTTCTTCTTTTTGAGGGTCTAAGCCCTCAATTTCTCTCAAGTCATCTAATTCTTCTTTATCGTATCTTGAAAGCATAAGGAGTTCTAACATCTCCATAGCAGATTCAACGGCCTTTTCCACGCGTTTAGAATCTTTTCCATCCCCGTAATGCTCAATAATATAGAGGGCTATGTCG
>CAACVD010000070.1_pt1 | contig 40375 bp, 26 predicted proteins | sample 2381771 | NCBI WGS metagenome assembly CAACVD01 (sample SAMEA5211965, study PRJEB30684) | marine metagenome | biome: Marine; feature: Epipelagic; material: Water | collected 2015-10-15 | depth 15 m
TTTATTCTTACTGCAAATTATAAGCATAAAATTATACCTGCTATTCAAAGTAGAACTCAATTCTTTGATTTAATGCCTCCTTTTGATGATGTTGTAAAGAGAGTAGTTAACATCGTTAAACAGGAAGGAATTAAAATTGATACTAAGCAAAAGCCTAATTTTGTTAATTTAATTAAACAGAATTACCCTGATATACGTAAAGTGTTAAATGATGTTCAAAAAGCTACTATTGATAAAGTATTTACAATCGATCATAGCGTTGATAGTAAAGAAATAGTAGATAGAATGCATAAACATATACAATCTAAAGACTCAATAGGTTTACGAAAATATCTTATAGAGAATGAAAATGAGTTTCAAGGTGACTATCACAATCTTATGAAACAATATTTAAATTATATCTATGATAGTAATTTAGATGGTAATAAAAAACGTCAATATATAGTAACTATATCGGAGCATATGTATAAAGACGTATTTGTTTTAGATAAAGAGATTAATGCTTTTGCTTGTTGGGTAAATCTCGAAAAGATTTAAACTATAAAAAAAGCTAATACAGCTAAACCTGCACCTACATCCGAATCTAAAAAATCACCCATTTTATTCAGTAAACTAGCCCACCAACCTTGCTTTTTTTGAGGATATTTTTTAGCAAGTTCTTCAGATAATTCAGATTTTAAATTATCTATCTCTTCTTCAGATAAATTTTTACTTCTTTTTTCTAATTCAGATATTTTTATACCCATTTCCATCATTTTAGAGTCTCTAGTTTCTATATTAGCATCTTTAATTGCTTCATTATTTTTCTTTAGTATAAATTTTATTAATTTACCTAATAATTTAGCACCGAAAAATACTGAAACACCAGATAAAATTTTATCAAAGCCTTTTTCAACTAATTCTGGTAATTTTTCAAGTTCTTGAGATATTTGAGGGATATTTGCTGGACCATCAGGTGAAGTATGACCTAGAAATACCTGTTCTAATAAAGATTCAAATTCCTTTTCTTCGTTATAAAACTCTTTAAAAGTTTTCATTAACCCATATACTGTGAAGTATAATTACCTATACTATTTGACTTATTTACAGCACCACTTGATGGTATTTTAGTATTCTGTTTAGCATTAGTTAATTCAGTAGGTTTTATTGATGTATCTTGCTGTGTAACTCTAGGGTTAGTTAATGCTGAATTATTATTTTTTAAAAATTCTTCTTCATCCACTTCTTCAGGTTTAATTTTTACCTTATTATCATATCTTTGAGAATCAGGTACCGGGTGTCTATTAATACCAGTATCAATTCTATCGAGTATATTTCCATCTAAAGTTACTTTACCTTGATTATCATATCTACCATTAGCTAATTCTCTTGCTACTTCAACTTTAAAAGAATCACCTCTATTATCATTATTACCTGGGCCTTGAGTACCTACAGATGTTTTAATATTAATTACATAATAATTATTATCAGTGTCAAAATAATTATCTATATATTCTTTTTCTTGGTCCGATAAATTCTTATAACCATCTTTAGATTTATAGTTAGAAGCTAATTTTACCAAATCACCTGTTAGTAACCCTCCATTAGAATATCTTTCAATGGTATTTTCAATTAATTTTAAAAACTTTCTTGCCATATTATTATTTATATTTAATCAACCAAACCTCTAATTAAATAATATAAATGGTTCAAATAAATTTAGATATACTTAAAAGATCCACTGAAAGGGAGCAGGTAAAAACTTTTTCTGATTTGAAATTAGATTTAGAAATAGGTGAAACGTATTTAGACCAAATAAACAAAAAACAAAATATACAAGATATTAAAGCATCTTACAATTTAGATGCTATAAGAAATTCTTTTATAAGTATAATAACAACATCACCAGGGGAAAAAATATTAAACCCTAAATTTGGTATAAATTTTGGAGATTTGCTTTTTTTACCAGTTACTGAACCTAGAGCTAGGGTTATTGGAGAAAATATTATACAAAATGTAACTAAGTTTGAGCCAAGAATGAATTTAATAAATGTTAATGTTGAAGCTAATGAAGAATTGCAAGAGTATATTTTAGATATAGCCTATACAATACCTAGATTCAATAATGAATCATTTAATATTAAAGGATCTTTAAATAAATCAGGTTTTACAACTCTTTAATTAAATATTTTTATGGCTGAATCAAAAAATACTGACTTTACTTTAGCAAGAAATAATTATACTTCTTTCGATGCTTTAACTTTAAAACAGTTAATTAAGCAGAGATTAAATGAAGAAGGGGTTTTTACTGATCAAGTTTTTGAAGGTAGTAATATTTCAGCAATAATTGATATTATAGCTTATTCTTACCATACTCTTTTATTTTATTTAAATTCTACAGCTTCTGAATCTCTTTTTAGTGAATCTACTTTATATGAAAATATGAATAGAATAGTAAAGCTAATAGATTATAAACCAAATGGGTATCAAACTTCTATTTTATCTTTTGAAGCTACTGCTAATGAAAATCTTTTACCTGATTTATATACTATTAAGAGGTATTCTTATTTTACTATTAATGGTTTATATTATAGCTTTACTGGTGATATTTCTTTCAATAAACTAACTGAAGGGGATGAATTTTTACAATCTTTATCAGATAATAATATATTACATCAAGGTCAATATTTTGAATTGCCGGTGCAAAACGCTATAGGAGAAAATTTTGAAACTGCTACTATAGTAGTTAAAGACAATATTACCGGAGAGCCTGTTTTTATAGATGGTAATTCAATTAATGTATATATAAGAGACACCAATACTGGTAAATATAATTTTTATAATGAAACAAATAATATATTTTTATTAGGACCGGAAAGTTTATCTTATGAAAAAAGAATTAATGAAAATGGCTTTTATGAAATTAAATTTGGTAACGGTATATTCGGTAAAAGATTAAATGAAGGTGACGAAATTTTAATTTATTATTTAAAGAGTGACGGTGAATCCGGCGTAGTTTCACCAAATCAGTTAAATGGTAATAATTTAAACTTTTTCACCACACCTCAATTTGAAGCTATAAGCAATGATATATATGTTACTCAAAATATAACTTTTTTAACACCTCAAAATGCTCAAAATATAGCATTTTCCAATCAAAATAGTTCAACAAACCCTAAAGAAAAGGAAACAGTAGATGAAATTAGAATTAATAGTAAAAAATCTTTTCAAAGTCAAAATAGATTGGTAACTATAGAAGATTATGAAACATTTATAACAAGAAATTTTTCAAATATAATTCAAAGTTTAAATGTAGTTAATAATAAGTCATATATAAACGAGTATATTAAGTATTTTTACGATTTAGGTTTAGATAGGCCTAATGATGATCCAAGATTTTTATTCAATCAATTAAAATTTTCTAGCTCAGGTGAATCTAATAATGTATATTTATTTGCTGTTCCTGCAATAAAAAATGTAAATGAAAATAATGAAGTAAATTTTTTATCTACATCGCAAAAAAATAGTATAGTGAATGCTATAGAAACTCAAAAAATGGTAAATATAGAAATTGTACCTCAAGACCCGGTATACACTGGTTTTAATTTAGGTCTAAGTTTACCGAATGAAAAATTAAATTTAGATATTATTAATGAGACGTTTTTAGTAGTAAAAAGAGACGTCTCTGTCAGAAACAGTGCTGAAAGTATTAAACAGCAAGTAAACAATATTTTTATTAACTTTTTTGATAATTTAAAAATAGGTGATTTAGTTAGTATTTCCAATATTATTAATGAAATTTTAACAGTTCAAGGTGTTACTGAAGTGATAACAAGAAGAGTAACTAATGATATTACATTGCAGTCGCCTAACTTAAGCTTATTAGTTTTTAATAGTAGCTATCCTGAAATAGATATCAATACTATTTCATCTGATATACAATTACCGTTTTTTAAATTTCCATTTTTATATAATAAAAGTATTTTAAACAATATTATAGTAGAAGATGCCTAATATTAATAAAAATTTTATAAACGACTATTCAAGACTTAAAACTGTTAACGCTCAGTTTACTGTTAAAAATAGATACACTAATACTGAAAAACTTTCAGTTAACCATGGAACAATTTTTTTAAACCCAGCAGGGACAATTATAGTTGATGGGTTTACAGGTAGATTAGGTGAACTTTTATTCCAAGCCAATTTCGAAAACTCTGACCCTTTCATAAGTGATTCAAATTACTTCTTTGACTTTGGTGATGGAACTACCGGTACAGGTTTAAGCACTTTTCATATATACGATACACCTGGTAAATATAATATAACTTTAGTAGTTACTGATAGTGCAGGGAATTTTTTTAAAAGTGTTCAAGAAAAGCAATTAGAAATAATAGACTCTATACAAGATTTAATTTACCTTACTTTTAGTGAATTAAGTACGCAAAAGACTTCAATACCAGAAACCACAATATTAGTTACTAGATATAATTCAGTTAATTCAACCAGATTATTATCTTCTACTAATTTTTCTATAAATATATCAGTTTCAGGTCAAGCCAATAAGTTTTATAATAAAAATAATTATTTAAATGATAATAGTTTTCAGTATAAAAAAGGAAGTTATTTAATTAAAGGTATAGGTAAAGAGTTTGAAGTAATTGATTCAGTTAACACTTCTTCAGATAATATATATGCAACTTATACACTTTATAATAGTGCTATGCAACTTAAATATACACCTGTAAAAGTGGATAACTCATTTTTCATAGGTTCATCAGGTTTTGCATTTTTTAAGTACTTAGAAGATTAATTAAATATTCATAATGAACAACGTTGTCATATTTACTAATTTTGATTTATCTAAAATTAACAGTCCTGAATCAAAATTTTATAACGTATCTAATGAAAATATAGATACATTAAATGCTGTTTCTAATAATATAGTATTAGGAATACAAGGCAATGCAACTCCTGAAAAATTATCATTTTCTACTAATGGTATTGATGGTATAGGTGTAGTTGATAAAACTTTTGATATCGGCCCTATATATTACGCTAACCAGGATATATTTTTTACTGTAAAATATAAAACTGAAGATAATTATGATTTAAAATCTTTACCAAATTTAAGTTTAAGTGGTGGTAATACTCAACAATACGGTGTTTCTTTATCATGCTTTCAAGTTAGATTTTTAAGCTCCGGAAATACTGAGACTTATATCGATGATATTACATTTAATGAAAATGGTACTTTATCTAGTTTTAATGGAGGGGGTTTTTTAAGAGGTAAATTCAAAACTGATAAAGCATTATCAAATTTAAAAATTAAAGGAGAATCATTTACTGGATCAAAAACTATTACAGGAGAAAGCGGTCTTTTTGATATCAACCCAATAGACGGTTTCTATAAATATCGTAAAGTAAATGAAGATAATGATCAAAAAGAAAATTATAAAAATTTAATATATCAAGATATTTTAACAGATAAAGAAAATTTCTTTAATAATTTTTTAGGTACTATAGTTGGTGATGTTAGTAGTAATACAGATACTTTAGGGATAAAAATATATGAAAAAATAAGTAATTTTGTAAGCAATAATTCAGATGTTAATTATTCTAATTTAAATAGTTTTTTAAGTCAATTAGATAATTTAGATATAGATTTTGAAAAATTTAACGTCTCTTTCCCTCCTAGTTTACAAAGAATAGTTGATAATGTAAGTTTAAATTTGTCTCTACAAAAAGGTGTAAAAAATAACTATTTTTTAAATTTTGATAGAAAAGGTTATGAAAGTAGCAACAATACCGGATTTGGAAAAAATTTAGGTAGTGAAATAAGAGTTTCTACCGGTATTATTAACCCTGGAACTACCCCTAAAATAGTAGCTTATGAAAAATTTAGTGAAAAATACACTTTATTGAACACTAATCTAATAAGTTCTTATGGTTTTAGATATATAGGCGATACCCTTACTTATAATTTAAGTGATTATACTGACTCATGGGGATGGGGATTAATATTACCTGATGATTTAGGTAAAAATAATTTTATAAAACTAGAAAGTGGAATAGGTTCTATTGATTCATTTTTATCATTAGAAAATGGTACACCTCCTCAAGCTATAGGCGGTGTTAAAGGTTATTATAGATTAGTCAATGAAAGTGTCAATTCTGAAAAGTCAGATAAAAATAATTTGCAATTTTATTACAATTTTTATAACTTTAATAAAGAAATAGAAGGTACTTATTTGCAAAAATATATTGACTATGATAATGATAATACTATACTAGGTAATTTAGATAGTTATAGTACTTATTCTAAAAGAGGTGGTATAGTTGATGATTTAATTATTAATAATCTTTATAATAAAGTAGGATTGTTAGAAACTAATCCTTATCCTTCAAGATCATCATTTAAACCTCATTATATGTATAATAAAGAAGGTAAAGCTTTTTATGCTGCTACTTATGAAGAACATTTAAGATATTTTAATGAAGGGTTTACTCATTATTTACCTTTAAATAATGATAATAATATAGGTGTAAAATCTTCTACTAATAATAATGAAAATCAATTAGGCTCTTCTTCAAGCATTTCAAGTGATAGTGGTAGTCCAGGAGGTGGTTCAGGTGGTAGTGGTGATTCAGGTGGGGGGTACGGTTATTAACTTTAATATCTATAACTTGTTCATAAATATTCTAAATGGGTGAATTATTCAATAGTTATTCAACTTTTTTAGTTTTAAATAGTATAACAAATGATCTTGATGATGAAAAATTTGATCTTTTGAAACCCTTTTCTTTCTTAGAATATCTTAATTATTCTAAATCTATTGATAGTGACATAGAAAATTTTAAACAGTATGAAATTTATATTAAGAAATGGAATAATACTGGGATTAAAAAAAATAATGATTATAGATTTGATGTAAGAGATCAATATATATCACTTTTTAGAGATATAAATTTAAAATTTTCATCACCTGATGAAAGAAGATATTTACAGACCATAAATTTCAACAATAAAGAAAATTTAACTATAGCTATTCCTTTTTATGCAAAAAAAATAAAAGAAATATCGTTATATTTTAAAGAAAGACGAAATACATTCACAAAAGAACTAAGAGAGTTAAAAGATAAAGGTTCAATAGATAGTATAGAAAATTACACTAAGGGTAAAATATTAGATTTATTTGAAGGCGATAATTCCGTTACTACATCATTACCCCTCAGTATTTTACAGGTAAATTTAGATATTGAAATTGAAGAAGGGTACGATGTTTTTAACGATTATTATGATTTAGATCCAGAAAAACTTCCTGATTTTTATAATGCTACATTAGAAAGAAAAGATTATTTTTCTTCAAATACTAATTTTATAAAAGAAAATCAATTTTTAGATCTAAACAAAGCTATTATAGATTTAATAAACAGTAAAAATATTACTCTAGAAGAATTGGGTGAATTTAGTCCGATTGTAGATTATAATAATCCGGATACTGAATTATTGGATGATACCGATTATATAAATTATAAAAAAAATAACAGAGATAATTTAAAAATTTTATTTGAAGCTGATTTAGTTAAAAAATTAATAGGCACAGATTATTATTTTTTATCTACCAATTCTAATAATGAAATACTATCAGGAGTTTTATTTGAAGGTGAAAATAAAGTAAATAATTTACTTAATATTAATTATCCTGCATCTTTTACTATACCGGTTACTTCTAATAAATTTGAAAGAGATGTAGGCAATTATTTTAAACCTACCAATTTTTCAATCTTAAAAATGAAAGGTAGTTATAATTATTCCCTTAAAGAAAATTTATCATCTAATGCTGTTTATGTATTTCCTAACCCTAACAGTTTTGGTGGTATTTCTAATTTAAGTAAAACTTTAAGAGATAACCCGTATAAATTTGAACTTAAAGATGATATATACAAAAACTCTTCATCATCTATAGGAAGAAAGTTAGTTAAAAGTGATTACAACGATCAAAATTTTTATTCATATAATAGCTTTGAACAGTATAGAAATATTAGTAATACTTTAAGTTCTTTTAGTACACCTTTTTCTAATTTAGTAAACACAGGTATCATAGAAAATATTAATTTTGATATTTTTGGTAATAGATATGTAGAATATATTAATGATAATAGTTACATACAAAATTTTAAAAAAGATTCTATAGTTAATAATAAAACTTCATTTATAGGATCTAATACGTTATCTACTAATTTAATCAAATCAGATAAATTAAATTTCAATTCTAAAAAAATTAGTAAAAAAACCGTATTCGTGCAAAATATTTCTACAAATGAATATCAAAATTTAAGCACTGCTTATAGCAATTTATTTGAAAAATATAAAAGTAATAGTTTACTATATAGCGATTTATTAAATTCAGTTAAAAATATAAATGTATATGATAATACATTTTCAATTGATACTGAAAATTTTTCACTAATCGATAGCTTTAATTACGATGGTAATTTTAGACAAACTACAGATTTACCTTTAATAATTCCGGTAAAATTAACTGATGATACTTTTACTGGTGTATCTAATGACTACGTAAAAGAGAATAAACTTTATAAGGTAATAATAAACTTAATGCCTGAGAATGTATTTACTGAAAGCGCTACTATTTCTTCCTTGACTAATAAAAACAATCATTTTTATTACTATGAATTTTTTAGTTATGATTTAAATAAAAAAGTAGAGGTACCTATAATTAATAGAAAAGTTACACCTCCAAGTGTTTTTACTAGAACTTTTAACCTTACTGGGATAGGGGTTACGCCAAAAAGATTAAGAAATACAACTATATCATTTAGTAGTAAACTTAATACGTTTAATTTACTTTCTCAATTTAATGATTTAAATGATAATACATATTTACACAATTTTTTATATAAAATTTTTAATAATAGATTAGAAATTATTGATAATAGTATATATACCCCTACTAATAATTTTAGAACAACTAGTTTTTTCACTTCAGCAGTAACGGGTTCTAATTATTACGATACAGTCTCATTAAGTGGGGATTTAATACAAGATTTTGAAAAAGGAATTTTATTTTTATAATGGACTTAAGAACGAGAACAGTATTTTTATCAAATTATTACCCAACGGTTAATGTAAATATACCTAAAAATATATCTATAGAAAGCAATTCTATAATTAACTATGATTTAACGCAAATAGTTAATGAAGATAGTGGGAATAGTATGGGTATATACAAAGCTGTTTTCAATTTCGGTGATGGTTCAGATTCTAAAGTATTTTTTCCTAAATTATCTTACGATAACAGTTTAGGTAGATATACTTTTAAATTACCAGATATAATATCACATCAACATTTTAGAACCTCTTTATCAGGTGATGTAAATGGAACTGCTGAATTTTATTATAAAAATGGTAAAACATTTACGTTTATTCTTTCAAATCATTATACTTTAAGTAATAATATAGATTTTGATTTTACTATAACATCAAATAATACATTTGTTTCTTTATCAGCTGATAGTCTAATAGGTATGGTTGACAATAATAATAATTTATATAATTTTATATATTCAAATAGTGATAATCTTATTATTAGTAATCCTTTTGCAAATCAATTAGTTGATGATGATGGTATTTTTATTGTAACAGATACTAATTTTGACCCACTTTTGACGGACGATAATGATAAGATATTTATCTTATTTTTCTAAGCATATTCTTGGTATAATACTTCAACCATTACAGCTTCATAACCTCTTGCATTAAACGTATCTTCGTTAAAAACTTCAGTAAAAGCGATTTCATTAAACTTTGGATTATCCATAACCCCATTCAACGGATGAATTATAGTTGCATTTTTAGGTATACAAGTGTCACCTATACATATATCTTTAGTACTAAAAAATGTTCCTTGATAATTTTCTCCTGGTATATTAGTACCGTTAGGTATTTGATCAGGTAATGTACCTCCTATAGGGTTAGACACTGTAAATGATTCATTTTCTTCTCCGAATCTAAAAGCCCATAAGAAATCAGCAATAGGATTTCCTTCACTATCTGTATTAGGTGAGGTGTCAACGCCACAACCTGTAATTTTATTAACCCGGTTTAAAAACTCACTATTATATTCAGAGATACAGACGCATGCGTCTTCATCTATGAATCTATTTTTAGAGTACACTGTTTGATCAATTAAAGGCATGCCATATAAATTAAACGTAATTACAGCACATCTATCTTTAGGAATATAAGTTTTAGATGGTATTCCATCCCAAATAGCATCAAAACGAGACTCTCCCGGTAGGCATAGCGCTGCAAATAAATTTCTAACACGTGTAGTTGGGCAGGTTTTTGTTACTCCTAGAGATGTAAAAGTAAACGTTGAATCATATTCTTCAGTCCAAATATCTTTTTGACCTATTCCAGGAGTAAATATCGAAGCTTTGAAAGCTCCATAATTACCATCACTACTACCTACAAATTGTCCTTTACTAAATAAATTACCGAATTGTACTGTGCCATTTTGACTATTAGTGGGGTTAATCATTGTCATATCAGCCGTTGGTAACCCATATATACCACATTCATGTGGGTAAAAATCACAAGTATTAGGATCTTTTGTAGCATACACGGCGCATTCGAAAGACCTTCCTTCAGGAAAATTAGTATAATCCCCATTTTTAGGATAAAACCCCCAAGGTATAAATCCAAGATTAATTACTTCATCATTAGATTGTAATCTTGATAAATTCATATACCCTTGACAAAAACCTTTTCTATTGTTTAATAAATCTTGACCCGCTAAAAGACCAAACATCCAATATTGATAACATGTATTACCTTTTAAAAGTACTGTTTCATTATAATGATGAGGTAAAAAAGTAGATCCACCCATATCTTGATTATGCATAAAAGGGTTAAGATCATATCTACCAAAAGTATCATTGTCAAAATCTCTCATTATATCTCTATTTGATTTTCCAGCAGTAAGAGCATAATCTTCTGGATTAGGACTAAGATAATCATCCGGGTTTTCGCTTTCTTTTATTGCTATTGCTGTAGCAGCTGTACCGTGATAGTCATTTCCAGGATAAAATTTTATACCTGCCTCTAAAATATGAGGTCTTACACCTACATAATTAGATGTTTTGAAAGATACATGTTGAATTGGTCCAGGTGTGCCATATTCATTTAATTTAGAATTCCTATAATCATACCCTAAAATAGAACCTGCAGGGTAGCTCATATTGTTACATACCATTCTAATATCCATATTTGTAGATCTACTATATCGTCTGGAAGGATATTGACATCCTGGATTTCCTACTTTGTTAGCGCAGGTTATCTGATAATCACTAGTACTAGATTTATAACCACAAAATACACATTTGGTAGCCATTTCAGGTGCAGACCAACATCTTTCAGTATATGAATAAGATTCACCATAAAACACGTCATAAGCTATATCTCTTGCATGGTTTGTAGAACAACCACATTTCGTAATTAAAAAATCTATATATGCATACATTGGATTGCTTACATTACTACATATAGGTCGATTGCGAAATCCGCCGGTATAATAGGGTTGTGGGGTACAAATACTAGTGGCAAATCCGGTAGCATCATCATCACGCACAACACATTCATGTCTTTCAAGATGGAACCCGCAAGTAAGAGTTCTATAATTAGATAAACTCAATTCAGCAACATGATATGGAGGATTTCTAAGAAAATTAGGGTAACTATGGAAATAAAGATAACCTAACCCTTGAGCGTTATAATTATCAGCTCCAGGATCTAATTCACATTGAGGTTGAAATAAATGGTTATTATTAACTAATGAAGTTACATCATTACCACATCCACCTTCACTACATATAGTGCAAGTTTTGTTAAACCTAGGCACCGTAATTTCATCAAAACTTTTACCTACAACGGTTCCTAATGAATTATCAATAGCAACACCTGCAATATTTAAGGAATCAGTATTTATAACATTAGCATTTATAAAATTTAATTCTGCTGATTCAATTTTAACAGTATTATCTTCAATAACAAAAGGTGATATACAATCATTGCCTAACGGGTTTTGCACTTTAAAGCAATTAGCATTTACTTTAAATTGATTACATATTATATTATTACCGCAATTAGGTATGCAAACGTTGCTTATAATATCGATACCCGCAATTGCACCGTTAGCGTCTACTTGAATTAAATTTCTATTATTTATTACTGTGTCTATTTTTTGAAAAGCATTATTCAATTTATTAGATATTTCACTTGTATCAGAATTACTAGTTTGAATGGTATTTAGAGCTTCACAAGCATCGCAACTAGCTTGTATTGATATATCACTGATTGTTGTCACACTTCCTTCGTTAGATAAAGCGCTTGCTGTTAATGCATTAACATCTGTAATACTAGCTCTAGTTGCAATACAATCATTTTCAAATTTAGTTATATCAGTACATATTTGTTGTAGAGATACTTTACTAGCTTCTACCGGGCCAAAAGGTCCTAAAAATGCTTCAGCACACGATTTAAGATTACACACATCACGTACTTGACTACCCAAAGTACATGTTATACCACTATTACCACTTAAGCTTTCAGTTAAACTATTATTATTAGTTTGAATAGTAGTGTTTAAAACTGTATTATTACCCTGTTCAGTTAATATGCTGCCTTCATTAGAAGAGTTTTTAGCTTCTAAACGTTCAAATTCAGCAAGCTGAGCATTTTCAGTGCCATTATATGCACTTATTAAAACATCCATCGTATCATACTGAACACACATTGCTCGAGCACTTGCAGCAACAGTTTCTATTTCAGCAGATAAACTATCTATTCTTGAAGTATTTACTCTTGCATCAAATTTATCGTTTTCTACTAAAAATAACCCCGATATATTGTTACTTAAACTTGTAATTTTTGTATCTAATGTAATACCACAAATTTTGTTAGTTTCTACTATTCCTGCAGATGTTAATAATCCATTATTAATTGTATCTACGCAAGCTACAGTTGCTTTCACATCAATAAACCCGCTTAAAAAATTCATTGATTCAGCACATAAATTTACTATTTGTCCACTTAAGAATTTAGTATTGCTTTCATTTAATTTTATTCTACCTAAATTAGTATTAATATCTGTACCTAACCCGTCAGTACAAGTTTTTGAAGCTAAGGCATCAACTAAAAATACTGTTTTACATTCTAAATTATCTGCACTAAAGTTTAGTGTATCAGTTAATGCGCATAAAGCATCGACATCAGTTCCTATACTGTCTACTGTGCTTGATATACCATTAAATACTGTATTATATAAACCATCATTAACTGCACTTAAAGTTGATAACGTGTCAAAGAAAGTATCTGCACTTAATTTATTTAAGTTAGTTGAAATTGTGTTTGTATCTGACCTTAAATTACCAACCAAAGATGCAATTAAACTAGGATCTTTTAAACCGATCAAAGTTTTTAAATTATCAGTAACATTAGTTACACATACTTCTAAATTATCTAAAACACAATTACAGTCTGTAGATCTAATGAATATGTCACCAGTTGTGCTATCTAAACACGTTATAATATTATTAATATCAGTACAAGTTGCTCTAGCATCAATACATCCTGATATAAATCCTACTGTAGAATTAGAAAGAAATTCCACTTGAGTATCAAAAGTACGATTACAATCTTGAGTAAAATCTACATCCAAAGTTAACGTATCAATTTCTCCACAAATATAATCTCTATCACTCAAACCAGCTTTAGCAGTAAGAGCTGAAAATGATCCGCTATATTTAGTGTTAGCTAGTTGAGATGATATAGCACTAATTGAAGTACTATTGATACTTAAAATTTCTCCAGTTAATGTAGTGGTTTGATTTGCTAAACTAGTTATAATAGCGGAATTAGCTAAAACTTGAGAACTTAAATCTTCTGAAAATAAGGTTGTAGCTTTACCTACTAAACTAGTTTTAATTGATGTTATATCAGGTGTAACTGTAGTAGCGGTTATTGCATCAAATTCTGAACTTAATTGCGTTGTCCTGTTGAAATTATTAGTTATACTAGCAGAAGAAAGTGTAATATTTGCATCTAAAGTATCAACTTTATTAGTAGTAGCTTTACCTTCTGTACATGTAGTCATCAATTCAGAAAAAGCACTTAAATTTCTTATAGCTGATATTGTTGTAGTTAAAGATGCATCTAACTCAGTTAAATTAGTTTCATTTGCAAATGTTCTAGCAGCAGATGTAACAATATCCGTTTCTAGTGTATTAAGATTGCTTGCATTACTATTAATGTCGGTAAATATAATATCTCTATTAGCACTTAAATTTCTTACACTGCTAATAGTGGTATTTATAGTAGATTCAAGATCAGAAGTATTATTTTCACTTCCATAAACTCTTGCACCGCTAATAGCTAAATTAGTTTCTAATGTATCTACTCTATTTGCTAAAGAAGCTAATTCAATAGCACTTACGGAAGTAATATCGGACATTCTGGTAATTAGAGTTTCAACTGTACTAGCATTTGCTGTAGCACTTCCGCTATTATTATCAATAGCTGCTGATAAAGACTTTATCTCATTAGCATTAATTAAAGCACTATTATTACTATATAAAGTGCATAAATTTGTTAAATTTGAGGCGTTTACATCAATATATAAAGATGACGTAACTAAATTTGTATTAAGAGTTTCTAAACATTGATTTAAAATATCAATACATGTTTGATCTGCTTTATTACTAATATTAGTATTGAGTAAACTAATATTACTTTGATTATTTTCAATTGAAGTGTTTAACCCAGTAACATGCTGTTCCAACGTAGATGCGTCACATGCAAATGATTTTATATTTAAAGTGTCATTAAGTATTTCAATACCATCGGTAATAACTTTAACATCTGTTATATTTTGTAAAATAACATTATCTAACGCACATACTCCTTGGCATAACGTGGTAAAACAAGAAACTGTTCCTGATCCTTGTATTTCTCCATCTATATTCTCTAGTTCTGAATACGCTGAACCAGCTGAGAATAATAAATTACCTATACAAGCGAGATTAGTTTTTTGTACCGAACTTAAAAAGGTGGTAAATGAAGATACGTCAGAATAATTACTATATACTGCATTTAAACAATTGGTGACTGAATTTAAAGCAGTTTTATAATTTACTTTTTTTGTATCATAACCACTGCAATCTATTGCTAAAGGAATGTCACCGTTAAAAATAGCATCTATATCATTGACCCGTGGAAGTCGACTGATTTTTATCTCACCCATTAACTATATTTATACTATTAAATTACAGATAGTTTGAAAAAACCTGTGTTACTATCATAGTTTAAATTTTTAATATTAATAGAATATAACCCTTTATGTGGAAAGTTAAAAGAGAGTGATGTTGATGATATACTCTTTTCAAGAGTAGACGGATATCCGTCTTTAACTAAATTAAAAACTGAACCGGAAGGTATACCTTCAAAATAAGTGAAATTAGTTGATACTGATGCTGATAAACTAGATATAGGTTGGCTTCCAGTATATATATCAAATGCACTTAAACCTGAATCTGGAGGCACTGGAGGGTTAGGATTTTCATTTAAGTAATAATTGACTTTTAAAGCAGAAATAAGTGGAATATTAACAAATCTATTAGGAAAATCTCTTAATTCATTCCTATATTTTTTCCATTTTTCTTTTTCATTTTCTGATAAAGGACTATCAGGTAATACCGTCCAATCAGTATTTTTTAAACGTATATCCCTATATTTTCTTATATCACTTATTTCTATCATAAAATTATTTATTTAAACCAACAACAGTAATATATCCATTCTGCATTCCTCTAACTTTTGAAAAAGAAAATTCATAATTAATACCAAAAAACCATATATGGTAACATGTATCCGGTTTTAAATCAACAACAGAGCTAAATAAAGCATCTCCTACTACAGCAGTACCGGAAGAGTTTATTCTATCCATGTATACATAATCACTAGATGATTTACACCTATAATCGAAAAATTTATCAGTTTCTCTCATTGCTAAAGCAAAACCAGTTTCTGAACTAAAATTAAAGCGTCCAACTTGCTGTATACCGGCTCGTACAACAAATTTTTTACTTGCACTTGGAAAATTAAAAGTCTTAAATTTAGTAAAAAATAAAGGTCCTGGACATCCATATTGGGTATCTACTAAACTATGACCTGTTACAGGGTTATCACAAAACTGCATTTCGGTAGAAAAGATAAATCCTTCACTATCTGCTATACAACAATAACCTGTAGATTCATCAAATAATTGACATCTTTCATATTCTTCACCTCCTAAGCAATTTACTTTATAGTAACCATAATCATATCCCATAACACCTCCTTTAGGTATAACGGTATTATTAGGACAAGTTGCTATAGCACAATATGGATACGAGGTACCGTAACATATAAAAGCAACTTTAGTTAGGCATCGACAACACTCAGCTATATGGTAGGGAGGGTTATCTATAAAAGTATTACTACTAAAAGCATTATCAGTTAAATCAAAATTACATCTCTTTCTATACATTAATCCCATATTATTAGGGTTTTTAACTCTTCCAAAACAACCTTCGACGAATTGGCTACTAAAACAACATTGATCAACACAATTAGCAAAATTTGGTCCGGGATTATTAGTAAAACCGTAAACATCGCATCCTGCTACTCCATCAGTTATACCTATACTTCCTCCTATAGCTACTCCACCTACGTTTAATGAATTAGCTCTAATACAGCTGCCGCATAAATCAGTTATACAAGCAGCATTAATTTTTACTTTATTACCTTGTACTATGAAAGGATTTATAGGTGAAATTCCACCACCAACTTGATCCTCAACTATAAAGCAATTAGCATTAACTCTAAATTCAGAAGTACAATTACCTTGATTATTACAAGCTATTAACCCATAACCTGCTACAGCTCCGCAAGCATCTACTTTAATAGTATATTTCGACTCTATACAAGATACTTTTGTTGTATTATCATTAGCTATTGTGTTTAAATTAGCTATTGACCCTCCTACATTTTCTGCAGTTTGTTTTGCAAGAGTAGCATCTTCAGATGCAGCTACAGAAACTTGTCTTACTTCTTCTATAGACGCTGTATTATTACCTACCGTAGCTTGTAGATTAGATACTGCATTAGCATTAGCACAACCTAATAATCTGTCATTTAAAGTTGTAACACATGAATTTAAATTAGTTATATTTGTTGCATTAGCAAATACAGGTCCATCAATACCTAAACAACTTGAAACACATGATTGTAAACCTTGTATATCCGTTGCTTGTGATATTAATGTTTGGTTAGCAGCATTAATACCTACATCAGTAGCTGTTTTATTGTTATTAATTATACTGTTTAAACATGTTTGACAACTTTTAATTGAATTAATACTTCCAGTATTAGTATTAACTTTTGCAGCAAGATTTTCTAATTGTCCTACAGATACGCAAGAATCACCACCGTTATATGTACTTATTAATGATATTAAAGTAGTTTCTTTTTGACATAATGCTTCCGCACTTAATTGCTGTGTAGTTAATGTAGCATTTATAGTATCAGCTAAAGTAGTTGAAGCTTTGAGTTCAAATGCAGCATCAGCTGTTAAAAATAATCCTGCAGTTGTATTACTTAAACTTGTTATTTCAGTATCTAAAGTAAGACTACAAACCCTATTAGCTTCAACCAACGCAGCCGAAGTTATTAAACTATTATTAATAGTATCCACGCAAGCTACAGTTGCTCTAGCATCAATACACCCACTCAAAAAACTCATTGATGCAGCACTTAAATTCTCAATTTCTCCACTTAAAAAAGCTGAATTAGCGAAACCTATATTTAAACTAGCTAAATTAGTACTAATATTTGTAGCTAACCCATCTGTACAGGTTTTTGTAGCTTTACTATTAACTAAGAAAATTGTTTGATTTTCTAAATTATCAGCACTAAAGTTTAGTGTATCTGTTAAACCACATAAGGCATCTACATCAGTCCCTATACTGTCTATTGTACTTGACAGACCTTTAAAAACAGTTCCGCTTAAACCTTCAATTCCGGCACATAAAACAGTAACTGTGGTATTAATTTCAGCGTTAGTACCTGATAAATTTCCTGAAATTTCATCAATATCTGTTCTTAAATTACCGGTTGGGTTATCAGGTGAATTAGGATCCAAAATACTAATTTGATCTGTTAAATCTTGATCAACTCTTTGAATAGAAGAATTTATGTCAGTTGTTCTTGTATTAAAGTCACATGTTTTTATAAAAGTATTATCATCTAAACATGTATTAATAGCTTGTACATCACAACATTGAGCTCTTAAATCTATACAACCACTTATAAATCCTAATGCTGTTGAACTTAATGATTGAACTTTAGCACTTAAAGTATTTATATCTGAAATTACAGTGTTAACTTTTGCAACCTGAGTATCAATAGAAGCTGATAGGAATGTAAAATCATTTAAAGTTGCCTTAGCAGTAAGAGCTGAATAAGCACCACTGTGTTTAGTACTAGCTAGTTGAGACGATATGGCACTTATAGTTGTCGAATCTAAAGTATTAAATGAATTACTTAATGATGTTTGCTGCTGTTTAATACTTGCTATTTGTGTTTCGTTAAGAGCAATCAAAGCACATAAACCATCAGTTACAGTAGAATCTGATTTAGCATTTATACTATTTACTATTGATGTGAAAGTAGGTGTTAATGTATTTTGAGTAAAATCATCTACAGATGAACTAAGTGATATAGTTCTTAATGCATTATTATTAATATCAATCGCTTGAGTGTCTAATTGTGTTTGTAAACCATCTACCCGATTTGCAGATGCTTTAGCATCCACACAAACAGTAATAACATCTCTAAAAGCACTTAAATTTCTTACATTACTTATTTGAGTAGTTAAAGTAGAATTTAAATCGGTAGTACACTGTTCGTTAGCAAATATTCTTGCAGCAGATGTAACTATATTAGTTTCTAAAGTATTGATTCTAGAAGCTTGTGAAGCTAAATCTGAATAAAAGATATCACAAGCTGAACTTAAATTTCTTACACTACTAATAGTAACGTTTATAGTAGAATCTAATTCAGTTAATTTTGTTTCATTTGAAAAAGCTCGAGCACCAGTGGTTTCTAAATCTGTATTTAAAGTTTGTAATCTTGATGCTTCAGCAGCCAAAGCAATTGCACTTACTGAAGTAATATCTGACATTCTAGTATTAAGTGTTTCAATAGTAGAAGTATTTGCCGCTGCACTGTTGCAATTACTATCAATACATGCTGATAAGAAGCTTATATTACTAGCATTAATTGTAGCAGAATTAGTACCTACTAAAGTACATAATGTTAAAATATCTGCTGCAGCTGTATCTAAATAAATTGATGATGTTGCTAAACGGGTATTCAACGTTTCGAAACAACCGTTGATAGTGGTAATTTCATTACAACCTGCTTTACCGTCTATATTAGTTTCAGCTGTTCTTATGTTATTTTGATTATTTACTATATCTGTATTAAGAGCAGTTATATGTTGTTGTAAATTTGATACATCTGTAATATTAGCTCTTAAAGTTAAACCATCATTTAAAGAAGTAATACCACTATCAAGAGTACTTATATCAGATATATTTTGATTTATTCTATTATTAAGAGCTGTTAACCCTTGATCTAAAAATGTAAAGCAAGTTAAGTTAGCTTTTGTTTTGATTTGATCTCCTAATTGAATAATTTCACCATCTGCACTAGCTGCAGTAAATAAAAGATTATCAATACAAGCTTTATTTGTATCAGATTCACCACTTAAGAAGGTTGTTATTGAAGTTAAATCAAAATAACCTGTATATGCTATATCTAAACAATTAGTAACATTACCTAATGCTACACCAAAAACTGTACCAACTGTTTCACCGTCAATACTCAAAGGTAACACTCCTCTGTAAATACAATCTATATTAGTTTCTCTAGGAAGGTTTTCTATTTTAATACCAGGCATTAACAATATTTATATTTTTTTAATAATTATAGTAAGAGATATTTTGTTAATTTTTTTCTTTAATAAATATTTAAAATGGCTATTGCAATAAAAACGTTTGATGAATTTAGAGCTTTAAATTTATCTGTCGATGATGATAATTTAATTTTAAAAAATGATAGTTTTACAACTTCTCAAGGATTAAGATTAAACTCTTATGATTTATTTAAAAATAGCAATGACAATAAAATAAAGAATTTTACTGCTAATATATTGACTGAAAGAAAAGAAATTAATCAATTTTTAAGATTTAAATCATTAGAAACTTTGTATGAATATCCCATCGATTTAAATTCTAAGTTAGCATTTAGCGGTTTATCACCTGCATCAGGAAGCAATTTTTTAACTATTGAACGTAATAATAGTTCTTTAGATAGTAATGTTTTATTTTTAACTGATAGTGATGTTAATAATACATTTATAGTAGATTTTTTATCAAATGAAAAGGTAACAATTAGAGTTGAAGATGGAGGGTTTTTAAAAACTTTATCTTTACCTTCATTATCTAATGAAGATCAAATTTTAAAGTTTAGAACAATTGATACTGATACTTTAGCCACATTTAAATATCAGTTTAATTATACTTTTGATGAATCAGGATATTTGCAACTTTTTAGTGAAATAGGTGGCAATTTTACTATTATTAGTCCTGCTTCTTCATTTTTGTCTGCGGTGCCTGTAGATAATTTAGGCACTACTAATGCTCCACAAAGAGGTATTATAAAATTAAGCCAATCTCCCAATATAATAGATAGTAACAATTTAAGCAATTATGTATTATATGATTACAAAAATGATAATATAATATCAAACGAATCTTTATCTGGTAGTAAATTTAATTTTTTAGTTAATCATGCTTTTGAAGTAACTAATTTATCGACGTTCGGGTCAGGCAATATACCAGTTTATACAAATAAATTAGATTTTTTTAATTTAAAAAATCAAATTTCTAATAGCAATAATGTTAATAGTTTTTTACCATTGGAAGAAAAAACTTTACAAAAAGACTACACTACCATTTTAAATGTAGCTAATAAAGAACAAGAAAATGAAAATTTAATTTTCGGTTACAATTTTTATACAAAAGAATATAAATTTTTACCAGATAAAAATACTAAATTTTCTTTACCTGATAATTTATTCCCTTATCAAAAAGTTAATATTAATGATACCAATTTAGTAGCAAATGGTGCATTCGGAGCTAAAAGTCCTTATTTTAGTGATAAAGTTTTTAAGTTGCAGGATAGCAATAAAAATTTAAATTCAGAAGTAGCTGATTTTAATCAATTATTTTTATTAGAAAATGGTAAAAAATTAAATTTTGAAACCGTTAATGGTATATTATTAAAAGAAGAATATGGCAGATTAACTGAAAATGATAATTCAGGTATATTTTTATGTTCATGGCTTAGTGGTAATGAAGATGACGGTTTATGGTTTGATAGATATTATTTTCCAAGAAAAAATGCTTTAACTAATGCCATATCTGGTATAACTGAACAAGTTTTTAAGTATACAACTCAAGCTGAAGATTATTTTAATAAATTTGGAATTACAGATTTGTTTTATGATATAGAAAGTAATTTAACTTTTCAACCTAAATCTACATACTTTTATAGTAGAATAGGTAATAATTATATTAATAAAATAATTGATTTAAGTAATAACAAACTTAAAAATGATACTTTAACTTTAAATTTTTCAGGTAGTACGTTGATAGATCAAAATAAGTTAAATTTTAGTGATTTTGCATATGATTCATATAATTTAAATAATTTATCAGATATTTTTAATATTAGTTTTGATTTAAACCAAGATAGTTTAAGTACAATTAACTCTTATCAAATCTTAGGAAATTCATATAATGATGGATTTACATTAAAAACTAATTTTTATTTTACTCCTTTTGTAATAATACACAAGGATAATAAAGTTATATTTTACGATAAGGATTTTAATAAAATTAGAGAAAATACATACTCTCAATTATCAGGCATAAATGACGTTCTATATCTTGAACAAAACAATAACTTAGTTTTAGTAGGGACAGATAAATTAATAAAAACTTCAATAGATGGAGAAATTTTAGATATAAAAGAAACAGATGATATAGGTACTCTTTATCATAGTAGAACTATTCAAGGTTATAACGAAGTCATTATTTTAAACAATACTCAATTTTTAACTGGAGGGGATAATTATCACGTTCTACAGTTAAACAATTTAAGTTTATCGTCAGGGGAAGCTCCTAATTTAAGCGCATCTAATTCAATTATAACTACTGAAAATGGTAAACAATTTGGTTTACAAGGTTATAAAGGTAAAAATTTAGATAACACGGTAGGAGTTTCTATTTCTGGTACCCCTAATGCAGGTAACGTTGGTAGTTTTATAATGTTTGAAAATTTATCAGGTGATGGTACATTTTTCTCTAACCCTTTATCTACGAGTAAAGTTATATATGATTTAAATGTTTATAATAATGAAATATATATACAATCATTTGAAAACGATACAGGTTCAGTTAGTATATTCAATAAAGAAAGAGAACTTCAAAGAACTCTTTATTTAAATACAAGTGCTGTATCAGGTTACAAATTAGATTTTATTAACGATAATAATAATATTAAATTATTATCTTTTTCACAACTTTCAGGTGGCGATATAATAGTAGATAAATTCGATTTAAAAACTGAATTTTTATCTTCTTTATCATCTACTTTTGAATTAGGAGAATCATTTAATCCAATTACTATAGGCGGTATTTCTAAATTCCAAAGCCCCACTAATTTCAATTTTTTAGAAACGAAATATAAAAATAATCAAGATAAATTAAATTTTAAACTAAACGTTGAAAACTTTATATCACCTAATTTTATATCTGTTCAATGGGATGATGCTGGTGCTCCAGACTTTTCATCATTTACTTTTGGAAACCCTGCTGACGGTTTAAGTGCTTGGGATGGTAAATTTGACAATTCCTCTCTTTTAACTGAAGAAAGTAATTTTGAATTAATTTTACCAATTACTAATGTTAAACAAAAAAATAGTATAAGTATTAATTTTAATTTAATAAATGGTAATATTGATTTTTATTTAAATGGTACTAAAAAAGGAGAAATTAATTTTATTACAAATAAATTTCCTATAGAAAGTTTAAAATTTCCTAATTTATTTCTTAATACGCAAAATATTAAAAATACACCAATTAATAAAATAATTAATACGAATGATTTTTACGGTAAAGGGGGCAATATACAAAATTTTAAGATTTATAATTTAAACCTTTCTGAAGATTTTATAAACTATTTATATATAAAAAATTTAAAAATAGATAATTTAAATTTTGATATACCTTGCGGTTCTAGAAATAATATTGAAGAAGTCAATAACTTCTATAGTTATAACATTCCCGGTAGAAAAAATAATAATTTTAAATTATATATTAAAAATGGTGGTTTTGATTTAGAAACGAGAGATAAAATTAAATCCTTTTTAGATTTTAAATTGAAAAAAGTTTTACCAGCTAATGTAGAAAATATTGTTTATGATTTTAGTTTAAATAGAGGAAGAGAAATAATATGATACAGTTAAAATATAAATACAGTTTAGGACAAGAATTTACCTTTGAAGGGTCAGATTATATAGGTTATTTTAATATAACAAATGGCGTTGCATATAAAGGTAGAGATGAACAGATATTTCCACTAATTAGTAAAAATAATGTATCTTCTATAATTGAATTAAATGGGGAGTATTTTGATAGAGGAGCAAATACAGTTTATTCTCCAATTTATTCAAAAGATCAAATATTATTTCAACCTAATGAGATTATTAATAAAAATTCTATTAATTTTAAGATAGAATTATTGTATGAAAATTTTAAAAATATATTTAAATTTACAAAAATAAGCAACCCTAATTTGCCTTCTAATTTTACAGCTTATGCTGCAGTTACTGCTGTATCAGCAACAGGTGGTGGTACCAAAAATTTGATAAATTGGTTTAAATCTACTACTACAATATTAAGTTCATCTTTAAGTTCAAAAAATCTTGGTGATATAAATCCAGTTTTTAACACTAAAAGAAAATTAATAAATTTAGTACAAGGCAATTTAACTGAAAATTATACTTTATTTATAGCAGTCTCTAATTCTATATTTTCATACGATTTAGATAGAAATTTAACTACTTTTAATTTTTTAGCAAGCACACAAAAAGTAGGTATTTTTGAAAATTATAATTTTAAAGATATTATATCAATTTCTAGTAACCAAAAAAATACTTTATATGTAAGTGATTCTGGTAATAATTCAATCTTTAAATTAGGTGTAGATACTATAGTTAATAGAGATAGATCTGGTACTAGAAATTTTGTTTTAACACAAGTGGTAGGAAATTCAGGGTCCAATGATAGTAATATTGGTCAAGTAGATGAATTAAATTTTGGAAATGATAATTTATATGTTTACGATAAAAGTGAAAAAATTATTAAACAACTAGATAAAGAATTAAACTTGATTAAAATTTATAAAAACGATAAACTTTTTAAAGAAAATAAATTTATAAGTTTAACGTTAAATAAAAATAATAATAATTTATATATATTATTTGAAAATTACAAAGTAGTTATATTAGACACTATCAATTTTAATAAAATTGATGAATATAATTTTGAAACTGAAAAAACATTATTTCCTACTGATGTTCCTAAGAAATTAATTTTTTCAAGAAATAATAGTAATGCATATTATTTAGTTACAAATAATAATATATTTAAATATTTTTTAAGCACTAAAAACGTAGTTATAGGTAAATTTAACATAACTCAAAATGTATTTTTCGTAACTTCCTGGGAAACAACCACAACACCATTTACAGGTACCCCTGCTTTTTGGGATTCATACCCATCTGGAAGATTTTTTAAATGTGACGACGTAGATATATTAGAAAGTCCTTTTAATTTTGACAGAATAATATTATTATCAGATGACAGATTTTTAGAATTTAAAGAAGATAATAATTTTAAAACATTATTGAATAATGAAGATCCTACATTTATAAATTTATCTGAAATATTGCTTAAAGATGAAATGTTTAATAATATATCTTTTAATAATTTAATTTATAAATTTTTGCATAATATTAATATATTAGGGTCAAATGTAGGTAAAAAATATAATCTTAGATTTACTGATAATAAATTTAAAGTATTAGATAATTTTGAATCTATTGATTTAGAACTTAAAAACAGTAAAGTAAATATTGATAGTATAAAAAACTTTTATGCCGGTGTTAATGAAACCGTAAGTACTTTAGTTTTTAATAGAATTTTTAGCAATCTTTATGAATATCAGGAAGATATAGCTTCTTTACTTAAGTCAGAAACAATTAACACAAGACTTTCACCTTTAACCTCTATAACTTTTTAATAAATATAATTATGGCAGGTATACCTTTAAATGGAACTATTATAGCTGATACTTATGTAGGGTTAATTAAAACGACTGATAATAATACATTGGAGTCAGGTCAAAAAAGACTTACAGACGGATGTGGTAATGAAACGGCTTTAACTTTAGGAGTATGTAGTCAAGCATCTCAATTAGACGGTGCTTTAACTGTTACGGGTGTTTTTGCAGCCAACTCACTAACATATCCACAAACTATTGGTAATGCTAATGATATTATTATATCAGATGGAAGCGGGGGATCATCATTTACTAGTTTAAATGTTGCACTTTCAACTGCATCTTTATCATCTAACGTTATTAATAATAGCTTTTTATATAAAGGAGTTTCAGCAATCAGAGTAGATAATACTGGGAAAGTTAATGATGTAATAACTTCAGTTTATAATAGACCTAATTATGCAGGATTTTTAACCCCTCCTACTAAATTTACTGGCTCAGCAGGTACCGTTGAATATAATTTAGACACTAGTTTTGTAGGTAACATAAGTGCTAATTATGATTCTGATAAAATTTATGAAGTTTTAGTCCAAGCATGGGCTTCTTCTGATAATTCTGAATGTACATTTATAAGTTCAAATATAAATGATGCAGCTTTATTTAATGTTATTGCAGGAGCATATGGAACAAATAATGATGATGATAATCGTAATGTACAGTTAGTAAAAATCCCTATTAACCCTGGTCAAAAAACATTTAAATTAAAATTAGAAGGTAGAGATTTTAGCAATACTAAATCTACATGTACAGGGTGGAGACTTTTAGGAGTTAATATGTTCGGATAAATAATTAAAAATGGCTGATTTAACAAATACTAATATAAATGATACATACGTAGGTTTAATAAAAACTGACGATAATGCAGCTGTTACATCGTCCGGCTTACGTAGATTATCAGACGGTTTAGGTAATGATATATCTTTAAGTATTAACAGTAGTAACAATGGTATTTGCGCACATGGTAATATTCAATTTGATTGCTTTTGTAACTTTAGTTCTTTTCCCACAGGACCTGCTCCTTCATGCGATCAAGTCCTTATTGCTAACGGATCAAATATTACTTTAGATTCTGCTAACAATACTTTAACTGATAGATTTAGTTTTTCAGGTGGCTTAAGTACTATTTCTTTTCCTCAGAATATACAAATTGATAATAAAGGGGTAATAAGAGGTATTTGTGATAAAAGAACGCCACAAACAAGAACTTACTTTTTCAGAAATCCTTTACCATTAGGTACTCTTACTCAGCAATTTCAGTGTAATACAGGAAATTCAAAATTAAAATATCATAATACTAATTTTCCTAGTAATAATTCTATTAATGACTTTTTAATGAATGCTTGTGGTTTAAATTTAAAGGATGAAGAAGGTCATTATGCGGGAGATATAGCATACGTTGTTGCACAAAAATTTATAAATCAAAATTCTATTAGAGGCTACGGAGCTAATTGGGTTTTAGTGTATAAAGCTACTGCACAAGAATGTACAGGTTGTGGTACTAATAACATATCTTATATAGCTACAGGTACTCCTTATATTGCGTCTACAGTTGATTTCACAGGAAATTATCTGAATCCAAACGTTATTACTTTCATATAATAGTTATTGAAAAATTAATTATAATTTGTAAATATTATAATGACATTTGAAGAAGTTTATTCTTTTTTAGAAAAAGAAAAGGATAATTTAAATTTTGAAAAAAGAGAAGATTTTTCAACTAATATGGGTATTAGTACTTTTCATTCTTTAAAAGATAAAAATATACCTGAGCATTTAATTAAATTTTTTGAAGATAAGTTTAATGTAATAGAATTTGAATACGAGTTTATGCAGGTTCAAAAGTATGAAATAGGAGAATATATACTACCTCATAAAGATAGATATGGATTTTTTAAATTAATGAATCTATCTGAAAGTAGTATAGATGGTATAGTTATTCAAGATTTAAAAAATAATACATACAATTTCCATAGAGATAAATATGGAAATATAAATGATTTACCTCCCGGAGCTTTTCATTGGGTTAACCCAGTTCAAGAAAAAACAAGATATACAGTAGTAATAGGAAGAGAATAATTTAAATATTATTATGTACGCAACTTTTAATCATGACGGTTCATTTTTATGCTTTTCTATTGAAGAAGTAAAAAATAAAAAAAATAAATTTTATGAATTTGAATTCAAAGATATTGATAATTATGATTATATAGGTGATTTTGATACAGGTAAATTAGTTCATATTGATGAGCTTAAAGACTATCAAATGAAAAATCAAATTTTTGAAAGCGATGTTAATTTAAAAACTAAACAAAATTTTGAAAAGTATGCACCTATATTCAAACAATTAAACACATTAGTAAGTATTATTCAAAGAAACACACATACTCTTACTATAAATGATGATGAAAAGAAAGTTTTAGACACAGTAATAAAACTAAAAGACAATCACGATTCTGATATACAGAATTATATTGAAAATACTGAAGAGTTTGATTTTGTTAAGAAAGAAGATGAATCATCAATAATTAATAAAAAATTTACTAATTTTCAAAATCAACCGAAAGAATAAGTAGGGTCTTTAATACTAAATCTAGCATTACCACTAGCTGCTATTCCTATTCTTAATTCTTCAGGTAATCTTTTAATTTTGAAAAAAGTTTCAGCATCGAAAACACTTTCATAAATTTCATCCTCTTGATTTTTTCTTTCAACTACTATTCTATTTAAATGTTCTTTAAAACTTATTCTAAAAGTTTTAAAATCAGTAGTTAATATATCAAAATCTTCTACTTCAACTGTACTTAAAAAATCAATCTCACTTGAGTCAGATGAAATTCTAGCAGTGATACTATTAGGTACTAATTCAAAATTACCTTTATCTCCTCCATCTTTAAAAGCATTTTTTAAACCATAACCTCCATAAAAATCTAAAGAAACACTAGCAACATGATCTCTAATATTATTTTTTCCAGTAGAAGTTAAAGCTAAAATACCTGTACCTATACCTGTATCGCCTTTATCGGGACTTGTATCAGGAGATATACTTCCTCTTACTAAAAATATAGTAACATTTGTTGTGGAATTCACTATTATCACATCTCCATCTTCTGTAGATACAAATCCATCAGAACTTTCAGTAATCAATCTTGGTACTTGAGGGGTTTGAAAGGATAGATATATATCTTTTTTAGCAGGAAAACTTTGAGTCATAAATATTCTAGAACAAAATGAATCACTATTTCTTAGATCGATTGACATATAATTATATTTAATTTAATTTTTACATTTACAAGTGTTAGAATTTCAATTAAAAGGTTGATAAATTAAGATAAAAGATTAAAATATTAATATGTCTGATAATTACGTTATTTTTAATCCTGAAGGTGGTCTTGGTAAGATAATAGCTTCAACTGCTATTATAAAAGCAATTAAAACAAAATATCCGGATCATAAAATTATAGTTATAACACCATGGGCAGATGTTTATCTGAACAATCCTAATATATATAGGATTTACAGAACTATGCAACATCCATACTTTTATAAAGATTTTATCATGGGTAAAGATAGTGTAGTTTTAAAAGGTGAGCCTTATTTTGAAACTGGGCATTTATATTCAAAACAACACTTAATTAAATCATGGTGCGAATTACACGATTTACCTTTTAGTGATGATTTAAAACCTGAAATATTTTTTACACCAGTAGAAAAAGAGTTTTTTGCAGCTAATATTGTAAAAGATAGACCAATATTATTAATGCAAACAAATGGAGGGCCATATGATCAAGATAAACCTTATTCATGGACTAGAGATATTCCTCATGGTCAAGCTCAAATTTTAGCTAATGAACTTTCTAAATCATTTAAAATTTTACATATTACCAGACCTAAATGTCTTCCTCTTGCAAACGTAGAAAGAGTTGACCATGTACCAAGTAAAAGAGCATTTTTATCTTTATTATTAAAATCAGACAAAAGACTTCTTATTGATAGTTGTTTGCAGCATGCGGCAGCTGCATTAAATTTACCATCTACAGTTTTATGGGTAGGTACAAGTCCAGATGTTTTCGGATATGAAATGCATAAAAACATTAAACCTACAGCTAAAAAAAGAGAAATAGGTACTCAATTTTTAGATTCAATTATTTTTGACCATGACTTTAACGGTATTGAGCATGAATATCCTTATGAGAGTTTAGATATTTTCCATCTACAAAGTATTTTTGATAGTTTGGTGAAGTGAATAATATAATTATAAATTCATCAATGCCTCGTGCATGTAGTACTTTACTACAAAATATATTAAATCAGAATCCTGATTTCTATGCAACACCTACTGATGGGTTAATTGAACTACTTCAAGGAGCTAGAGATAGATTTACCAATGCAGTAGAGTTTAGAGCATCTAATGATCAGGACCTATCTATGAAAGCTTATAGAAGTTTTTGTAATGAAGGTATGAAAGGATATGCTAATGCTTTATCTGATAAAAAATATAAAGTTATAAAAAGTAGAGCTGCTAAAAGTTTAATACCTTGGCTTGATAATTTTAGTGATGAAACACCTAAAATTATTTGCATGGTAAGAAATCTTAAAAATATAGTAGCATCTTTAGAAAAGCTTTATAGACGTAATCCTGATAAATTGTCTCAATGGTATATTCAAGATGAAGTAAGAGGTACTACAGTCAGCAAAAGAGTGGACATGTATTTAAAAAATATACCTCTTTCAATAAATTTAGATCAAATAATGGAATTATTCGAGTTAAAATTAGATAATAGAATTTTATTTATCCGTGCTGAAGATCTTTCATCAAAACCAGATTATATTATGTCTGAATTATATAAATCGTTAGGAGTAGAATATTTTAAGCATGATTTTGATAACGTTGAGCAAACTACTTCAGAGAATGATGTTATGCATAATTTAGATAATAATTTACATTCCATTAGAAATAAAGTTGAATCTCTTAAAGATGATTCTGAAGAAATACTAGGAAAAGATTTATGTAATTTAATCGATAATGATTACAAATGGTATCAAGAAATTTTTGGGTATATTAATTAAGACCCGTAAGTTAAGCTAATTTTTAAATCAGCTCCGTCTCTATAAACAACTCCTGGTACACCTGGATCGCTCGTTGGTAATGAAGATGCTATTAAGAATAATGTACTAGCATGTAACATATTAGCTGATACTGAAGTTATACATGATCCGATAATATTAGTATTATTATGATCGTTTCTAATACGATTACACTCACCTCCTATAATCGAACTGCAATCAGAATCAGGATCTATTTCATTGTCGTGTCCCCCACCTATAAAATTATGTTGAGAAGTGCTATGAATACAATTATTACAGCCACCTACTATACTACTTTTTACACCGCAATTAAAATTATTATTACCTCCAACAACAATTGAATAATTACCTGCTATACAATTAGATAACCCACCTCCAATGAAACTATATGGGCAGGATATCTTATTAGATTTACCACCTACTATATTATTATGAGCTCCAATACAGGTTTCATTGCAATATCCACCTAATATATTACCGAAATTGCCATGTGTTTGATTGTGAACTCCTCCACCTATTACTGAACTTTGTGAGCCATTATTAATTTTGTTCAATGAACCGCTTCCAATGAAACCATTTGCTTGGTGTATTGCATTATATGCGCCTCCTACAATTGTAGTAAAATTAGTAGTAATTTGGCTACTTAACCCACCAACTATTATTGAATTAAGTCCTGTTCCTTTAATTGCATTTTTGTTACCTCCGCCTATGAAAGTATATGAGCTTGAACCGGTATGACTATTAAACCCTCCACCTACAATTACAGATCCAAATGAATTGCATTTTCCTATAAGATTATTATATCCACCTACTAATACACTATTATCAGCAAATGATGAATTATTAAAACCTCCACCTATAAAGGAATTATCGCCTATTCCAGATAAGCTATATCCACCTACAACAGTTGAACAACTACCAATTGAAATATTGTTTCTTCCACCTACTACAACGGTATCTGTTTTACCTCTACCAGCTTCATTACATCTACCTCCTACAACTGTAGCAAATCTTCCTGTAGCACTATTAGAGCAACCGAATGTTACTCCTGCGAAATTACTATTACCACATGCTTTAAATCCTCTAATAACATTACTACTACCTCCTCCTAAGAACGAGCAATTACTATTTTCAGAGCAATTAAATTGACCACCACCTAAGAAGCTATCATCTCCTGATAATACATTACAATTACCTCCTAAAAGTGCAGAACAATTACCATGTACATTACTATCAATTGCTGTACCTATGAATGATACACAACCATCTGTTTTATTGCCTGAACCGCCTGCAATAGTAGTATAAATTCCGCTTAATGTTGTATTACTTTCTCCTCCTAGTATACCACTAAAACTAGAATCATCACAAATATTGTTAGCTCTTCCTCCAAGTAAAATTGAATGATCAGCTCTACAATCTATACAATTACAAATACCAGATCCAATAAATGATCTACCAGAATCTTTGTTAATACAATTAGATGCTCCTCCTACTATAACAGATCTTTCACTTCTAATTACGTTTGTATTGCCTCCTCCTATAAAGTTATCACCAGAAAAAGATTTATTTTCAGTACCACCTACAATTACTGATTCACTGCTTCCAATAATGCAATTGCTACGTCCACCGCCGATAAAAGACCTATTATTTGATCCTACTATACTATTATTACAACCACCAACAATTGCACCGTAACCTCCTTGAACTTTATTTTTAACTCCTCCACCTATAAAATTACGAGCAGATGAAAAGTTACTATCAATTTCATTATTAACACCGCCAACTATTGTATTCGCAAATGAACCTAATGAATTATAACAACCACCACCTATAAAATTACCACATCCAAAAGTTCCTATACCAAATGTGTCGTAAATTAAATTAGATAAACCTCCTGCTATTGTAGAATAATTACTATGTACTTCGTTTTGATCACCTCCAACTACATTAGAATAAGCACTTAAAACAACATTATTAGAACCTCCTAATACTGTACTAAATTCAATACCTGATAAAGAACCGCCTTGAGATCCGTTAACTATTCTATTTGACTGAGGTCTTACTAAAATCTGATCACTACTTAATTTAGCATTTATTAAAGTATTTCCCTCAACAAATATTAATGGATTGTCTCTATCTGGACCAGTTTTCTTATCATCACTATCAAAAGATTGATCTATATCACCCACAGCTGACAATGTTATGTTACCACCTATAGCTTTTAATTTACCACTTGTTGGTTTTGCATCATAACCTAAACCTGTTACTAAATCTAAATTACCTCCAAGACATTGTGCATTATCTTCTGAACCTGCCCCGCCTGATCTAATTATTAGATTACACCCATTATTATCATCTTGACTTTGACTAAGGGTTATATCAAAATTTCTTCTCTCTACACTTATACCAGTATCTTTATAGCATGTTTCTAAAGTACCTGTCTGCAAAAGTAAATTTGTATTAGATAATTGATATTTATCTGAACCTGATTCACATCCTATTAATGCACCTACTCTACGTAGATTGTTGTTACAAAAATCAACAAAACAAGCGTTGTCAATTATCACACAACCTGTATTTTGATTTTTACTGTTACCACCTTGTAAATAAACGTTACCAGGTGTAGCATCGCATCCTATTCCTTGACCTCCTTTTATGTAAACGTTACCTGCAGCTCCATCACATTCTTGATTACATCCTCCTGCTACTATAACATTACCTGCCTTGTAATTACCTTGACCTTCACCTCCAGAAATACTTAACGTACCTAAATTACCGGTGCCTGCTGGTCCTGCTGCAATTTGTAATGTACCTTTACTAGATAAATTTAAATTGCTAGTGTTTGATATTCCGCCAACAATACATGCATTATTACTATCTATTTTAATATCAACATTTGAATTAGATCTTCCTACTGATACATTTTGAGCTGAAAGTATTGCGCCTTCAATTAAATTATTAGTTGAAATTATTTCTGAAGAAGTGTTTCCATTAGCTAAAATTCCTTGTAAAGTACCGGCACTTTGTGTTGTACAAACTTGAGCTCCATTTGAGAATACTATACCACCGCTAACAGTTGGAGCAAACACACATCTTCCTGCTTTAACATCTAAATTTGCACTTAAATTGTTTACTATAGTATGACATAATTGTCCATTTGATAAACAATTACCAATAATATACGATTCTGCCCCTCTATTAGTATTGCATGTTCCTATAATACCAGTACATTGGCAGAAACTATCATTACAGTTACCTAAAATAGTTTGTAAAGCTTCTCTGCTTTTATTTTCAAAGCCTCCAACTGTAGAACAACCTCCTGAAAGAACGTTAGTTGACCCTCCAACAATCGTACTACTGTTAGCTGAGCTTCCACAAATAATATTATCATTACCACCTACGATGGTAGATTTGTCATTACCAGTGCAAATTTTATTAGTTTCACCTCCTCCGATAAATCCATAAGTTGCATCAGCAAAATTTGCATTACCCCCGACTACTACGTTATGTGTGCCAGTACCTGTTTTATTTAAATTACCTCCTCCAATAAATGAATCATCTCCACAAACACAATTGCAATAACCACCAACAGCTACACTGTAATCACCATCTACTAAATTACCTTTTCCTCCACCTATAACTCCGTTTAACTGATTAGTTTTAACAGTGTTAAATGAGCCGCCTCCGATAATAGATCCATTAGCATCAGTTTCAATTTTATTACAACAACCTCCTACTACTGAACCGCAAAAAGAATAAACATTATTAAATATTCCCCCACCTACAAAAGATAAAGAACAATCTGCTCTATTAAAGATACCTGCAGTTACTGAAGACCCGCATCCTATAGCACTTAACTGAAAACCACTTCCAACAAATGAATTATTACCCGCTGCAATATTTAAATTACCAGCGACAACAGTAGAACATGTACCTAAAGCTTTATTATTAGTACCTCCAACAACTGTTGAATTATTACCTAATGCATAATTATTACAACCTCCTCCAACAAAAGTTCTTTCTCCTAAAGCACTTAATGATTGACCTGCTCCTATAAATGAATTCAAACCTGTATTACAATTGAAACAACCTCCACCTATTATAGATCCACTGGCAGTAACAGTATTATTATTACCACCACCTATACTCATAAATGAACCGCTTGTAGCTAAATTTAAACATCCTCCAATAACGTTTGAAAAAGATGCATTCATAACTCTTCCACTCTTGCCACCGGTAACAGTAGAATAATAACCATCATAAATGCATAAATTAGCCCCTGCACCTATACTATTAAAACGTGAATTGCCTAAAATATTATTACATTCTCCTCCTATAATAGAATTTGCTATACTTTCATTACAGTCATTAGAAAAGTTTTTAATATTATTACTATTACCACCTAATAAAACATTATTACCCCCTCCATAAACGGAACCATTATTTACTCCAATACCTGTATTGAAATTCCCTCCTCCAGCAGATAATACGATACCTACTCCACCTAAAGCAATACTACAATTTGAATTGCATATGCAATTACTTGATCCAGCAAGAAATGATTTATTTGAACAAATAATTTTAGAAAAACCTCCGTTAATTAAAGCAGATTGGTTACTTTCGCAAATCTCTGAACAGAGTGAACCTGCTATAAAATTATAACCGCAAACACCACCTGAACCTCCATCAATACATGATGCGTTAGAACCTACTATTACTTGACCTAACCCATCTGAACGATTCAATGTACCTGCTATTATAGCACCGTAACCATATTCTCCTGATAAAGTGTTTTTGAACCCTCCTACTAATGCTCCGTAATCTCCTATGGTCATTAAGTTATTATTTCCTCCTAAAATAGTACCTCCTCTTACACCACCGGGAAGGATTGACCCTGCTATTCCTCCTGACATACTACTTTGAGTACTAATTAAAATTGATTCTTCAGCACATAATGCAGCATTTTCTGTACCTCCTAAAATAGTATTAATACTACTTAAAGCTCTATTACGGGTGCCTCCTAAAATGACGTTATTATTACCACCTCTTTCTATAACATTATTTTCACCACCTATAATTACTGGCGTATCTGTGCTATCAATTCTATTAGATACTCCACCTATAATAGCACCGTAAATAGCATTACCACTATGAAGGTCGCATCCTAATAAATTATTTTTTCCTCCTATTATTGTAGATGAATCAGCACCAGATAAAACATTACCAGTACCACCAATAATGGCACTTTCTTCTGATTCTCTTAAAACGTTTTGACAACCTACTAAAATTCCTGAACAATCTGATCTATCAATAACATTACTCTGACCTCCTAATATAACTGAATTTTGAAAATTAGCATCATCTGATGATAAAACGTTATCACTACCTCCAATCGCTGCTAAATTTAAACCACTTCTTACATCATGACTTGTACCTATAACTGCTATATTATCTGGTATATTAGACGCATTAGGACATGATTGAACTTTATTGTTATTTCCGTAAAAAAGCCCAGCAGATGTTGCTGCGAAAATTGATTTATTTTCATTACAACCCATTGCAGCAGCACTTAAACCTCTTTGGAAATTTACTGCACCGTTAGTTGTTGTTGACCCGTTATCTAAAATACATTGTAATGTAGCAGATTCTGAAGTACATACTCTTAAATTATTTTCGAATAATTCATTTGATACATTTACTCTTTCAGCTGATAAATTTTTAAACTCAGAAGTAGTAGTTGTAGTTGCACCTCTACCTGTAACTAACGCTAATGTATCAGCTTCGGATGTACAAACTCTACTACCATCTTCGAAAATTCTTTCACCGCATATATCATTGTTTGATGAAATTACATTAGTTGTGGTATTACCGCAAGTGGTGACATGCTGAAGATCTGCAGACCCTACTCCAGCTGCAACATAATTTTCAATAACATCTAATACGTTTGTATTACCTGTAGATAATAAGTTAGTCGATGCAAAAACGTAACCTTCTGATTTAATATTATGACCTGATAATGATCCAGTAGCTTCTATACCACCATTTTGTATTAATACGTAATCAGTGCCGTTACCGGAACTTAAAACTTGACCTATTACATCTAACCCTGCTATTACACTTCTATCTGTAGATATATTACAATTAGCATCTATACTATCGCCTGCTTGAGTATTAATATTTAAACTACAAACATTTACATTTTGAAAGTCAGTTAAAGAACATCCTAACGCTGATAATTTTGAAGAAACTGTAGATCCATCTTGTACAACTGGAAATAAACTACAACCTGAAACGCTTAAAACTTGCGATAGGTCAGAAATTTTGATACCTTGAATAGCCATTATAATTATTTAATAAATTATTGATTATCATCTTCCTCAAATACATCAATAATTTGAGGGACACATACCGCTATAGTGTATATATTCTTTTTTATTTCTTTTTGAAATACTACATCAAAATCTACATATGGGTTTATTTTTATCAACCTGATAATTTCATCCAAATAATTTTTATGCACCTCTAAGAGAATAGTTTCTCTCTCATAATCAATGTATACAATATCTGTAAATTCTTTTAGTCTATCTTTTAAATCTACAAACAAATCCATCATATAATTATTTAGGAACTATATTATAATATAATATATGGCAAAAAAGAAAAAATTATTTACTTATAGTTTTATAGATTGTAAAAAAGAATTTAACTCTTCAATTATTGTAAGATGTACGAAAACTGGAGAGAAAGTTAAAATGTATCATAAACAACTATATAAATTAATTAAAAATAAGTATAATAACAATTATAGCTTATTTAAAGCATCGTATGTTAAGAAAGGAAATAATATTGTTGAAGAAGGAGATGAATATAATTTCGCACCTGAAAGGTATAAAAAATATTTATTAACAGCGTATATGTGTCTTTTTCATAGAAAAGATGTAGATGATCTAACAAAAAGTCAAAAGCTATCTTTTTTAAGTGATTGTTATTCAAAGAGATATGAAGATAATATTTACAAAATATTGAAGAAAGCGGAACTAATTTAAAATAAATTATGAAATTATTATACGATATTGCTGCATGTATTACTACTATTTTATTAATTATACCAGTATCTATATGGGCTGGATTTGTAGCAATGTATGAAGTTTTTAAACAATTCCCGCACAATGTAATAGAGATATTTGATAGGCTCTATGAGGAACGTTGATATAATTATAGTATGAATATGAACCTTAAATTAGAAAAAACAAAATTTACAGCGGTAAAGGATATTGTAATTCCTGATCTGTTTTATAGAAGATATAAGAGTGGCATCAATGTTATTGATGATTTATTTGGTGATGGTATTTTACCTGGAAGTTCAATAACTATGTGTGCAAGTGCAGGTTGTGGTAAAACTACTTTATTATTGCAAATCTTAGAAGGTTTAACTAAAAACGGTTATGATACTGCATATGCAAGTGGAGAAGAAAATACTTATCAGTTGGCATTTACTTGCAATCGTATTAATGTTAAAAATGTTTCTATTGCTAATGAAACTGATATCGATACTCTTGCTGATAGTATGAAAGATTTTGATGTTATGGTTATTGATAGCTTTCAGGCTTTAACAAGTTCTCGCAGAATGAATAGTAGAGAGCTTGAAAGATATGCTGTAAGTAAGCTTACTAAAGCTGCTAAAGATAATGAGTGTACTGTATTCTTTATTATGCATCTTACTAAAGATGGTAAGTTAAAAGGTGGTACTATAGTACCTCATACGGTTGATGTTAATATGAATATCAATATTGACGGAGATATTAGTGATGATGCTCGTAAGATCTTTTTTACTAAGAATCGTTTCGGACCTCTTAATGAGTTAACTTTATTTATTGGTAAGCATGGATATGATTTTTCAGCTCCTGTAGTTGTTGAAAAAGATGAAAATAAAGCTCCAAGTAAAAAGACTAAGAAAAGAAAAGAGTTGGATGCTATTTTAAATATGAAAGAGCCTCCTACTTTAGATTGCTTTAGAGTTGCAAAAGCTTTAGATATTGATGTAACTAGAGCTCAGTACTTACTTAGAGAATTAACGGTAAATGGTAAATTGGAAAAGTTTGGTAAAGGTAAAGACTCAGTTTATAAGCATATTAATAACGATACAAGCGAGCCAGTAGTTGGTTTTTTAAATGCAGAGCAAAGTAAAAATTTGTTCTTGAAAGTAGCAAGTTAATTTTAATAAGGTTCAGGACCTAAGTAAGTCTTAAAACTGCTTTTTAATCTGCTATATGAATAGCGTTTATAGAATAGCCTTCATTACCTAAATGATCTATTCCATTTTGAACTGCTATTTGTACTGCTGATAAACCATAATGGGGGCCTTTACCACCGGTGTTTTCAACTGCAATAGATGTAAATGCTGTAACAAATAAAATATCATTATCGTAAATTATAAAAACAGGACTACCGCTATCTCCTACGTTAAAAGGTTTTTCTAATGGAAATGATAATCTTAATCTTGTTTGAATATTAGCTGATAAAGAATCATACCTAGCAGTATCATATTGCGGGTAAGGTGACTGAAAAGTAACTAATCGATCTTGTTGCACTGTTTCATAATCTGGACCTGTAAATCTAAATAATGGAGATAATGAATAATCATTATATGAATTGAAATATTTAAATTTTTTAGACCTGTAACTGTCTGCATTTAATGGACTATATCTATAATTATATAAACTAAAATAATCAGCAATCGCAGGGAAATAATAACCAGCTTGAGGGTCAGTTTCTCCTCCTCCACCGCTGTTTTGACTAAGACCTTCTTTTACAATAAACGTACCATTTACACCTATACCTGCATAAATATCCCTATAATTTGTCCCAAAACCCGAACCTCCTTGTGCTATAATAGGCATTTCACCAGTGCTTATTCCGTGGTAACCGGTAAATAAAGGTAGATTATAAATTTTTATATTTGCATTAGTATTAACATCTTCAGTAAATTTTACTATACCTATATCATTATCAGTAGTAAAATACGGCTCGTGACCTATAATATTAGGATCAGTTACTGCAGATTCAATAGTAAAAGTTTTTTCTTCTCCAGTATTATGATCAGAAAAAGTTGCAGTATCCCCAGCTTTAGGTTTATCGGTAAAATGTTTAGCAAATACCCCATGTCGTGGTGTAATCATAGTAATATTATTAGTATCATTAAACCCTCCATTTTTCATACTAACACCGGAAAAATTAAAAAGATCTCTACTTTTATAACCCCACCATTCTTCATTCCAACCAGTACGTCCTGAACCAAAAGGTTTACCAGTAAATTGATATTTAAATTTAACATTATTAATTTCAAATAGTTCAAAATTAGGAGGAAATCTAGATGACATAGCAGATCTTAAAGTAATATCCCCTACTCTTGTTTCCCCGTATTCATCTAATGGATTTGAAAGATCCTTGGTAAAAGTATAAAATGTATCCCACATCTTATTTTTACTTCTTTCATATAATGATAATGGTTCATTTACCTTTATTATACCTTTAGGTAAAGGTAGTTTAATTTTCCTAGGCAGGACTTGAAATTGAATAGCTTTTTGTCTTCTTATGGAAAATAGTGAAGGAGGGTTAGGCATAACAATATTTAGGAACTTCATTATAATATACAAATGACTGTAGACCAATTATTAGAAGCAAGAAATGATGTAAGAAGGCTTCAAAGAAAACAAGAAAAGA
>CAACVD010000071.1_pt1 | contig 40303 bp, 53 predicted proteins | sample 2381771 | NCBI WGS metagenome assembly CAACVD01 (sample SAMEA5211965, study PRJEB30684) | marine metagenome | biome: Marine; feature: Epipelagic; material: Water | collected 2015-10-15 | depth 15 m
TGAGACAAGGAGAAAAAAATGACTAGACACGAAAGACAAGATTTAATATTTTGGAGTTTTATATTTTCAGCAATTAGTGGCTTAATAATTATGCCGTTATGGACTGCATTATATACCAATACATTATTTCCATATGACGGAACACAAGCAACTGAAGAAAGATTTTTTGGTTCGTTTATACTCATATGTGTATTGACTGCAACATTTATTTGTAGTACTGTTGTAGCAGTAGTTCATATGATTATTGCAATGTACGAACAACACAAGAATTCTAGCTATGATGAATAGCTAGGGTATTTCCTCCCTTAAAGTAAAGCCCTCAAGCAGAAATGCTTGGGGGTTTTTTTTTGCCTTGTGCAAATCTATCACTTCAATCACATCTATCATTCCTCAAATTCCTTGCCTTGTTCTAAGGGGGTTGACTAATCCCTAAACTATGGTATCCTATATAGTATACTATAGTATTACTTTAGAACTATGTACTACTATGTACTACTATGTATATATATTATATTAACTACTATGTCTCATTGAGACACTAACTAAAGGAGAAACAATATGGGTATTCCAGATAAATTACCTAATACTAAAACTATAAAACAAAAAGTAGAAGAACTAACTAAGGACTGTGTACTTTGTGGTCTTAAAATTCCTCCAGAGTTTGACCCAAAAACTGGTGAACCTTTTTGGTTCGGTGGACACAATCCTAGACCACTAGCTAACAATGGTAGATGTTGTGATGTCTGTAATCATACCAAGGTACTACCTGCTAGAGTATTGGAGATGATGTAATGACTGTTAATTATACCAGAGTAATAGAATGCGAGAAGTTACTTACTAGCACTAGTAAAATGCCTTGCGATTCTATAAGTATTGATGCCAAGTTATGTCGTACTGGCTCAAAGTTAAGAAAGTCTGAATGGACTCCTTGTTATGATTGTTATGCACTAGCAGGTAATTATTTATTTCCTAGTGTCAAAAACAAACAACAACGAGTCCTAGACTTTATGAATTCCGATGATTTTGTTGAAGTTATGGTTTGTCTCATTGAGACACGAACCTATTTCCGATGGTTTGACTCTGGAGATATTCAAAGTATCAAAATGGCAAATGACATTCTTGACATATGCGAGAGAACTCCACATTGTCAGCATTGGCTACCCAGTAAAGAATACAAGGACTGGAAACAAGTCCTCAATAAACGAAAGTTACCAGACAATCTTTGTTTGCGATTATCTAATCCATATGCAAACTTCCCACCACAAAAAGATTTTACACATACAAGTACTACTTACACAGATGAAAAGTTTGTCTTTGGGTTTATGTGTCCTGCCCATATTCACAAAGAGAAGTACGGAGTGTATAGTTGTCGTAACTGTCGTGCTTGTTGGGATTCAAATATTCCTAACATCTCGTATATTCATCGTAACAAGAAAAAGAAAGAGAGTAAACCAAATGCAAAAGTTAAACAATGCAATATTACAATCAATAATTGAAGAGATAAATATTAACATTGAGTATCCATATTGGACTATGTCCGATGGAACTGAAGACCTTTGCCAAGGTAGACTTGAGTTTGCAGTTGGTCTATTTCGTACATTTACTAGAGACTTGCCAAGTAATCCATACTTTGATACAGTAAATGAGATAATACAAAAATTAGATGCTGAAGAACGACCAGACAAAGATATTAACTTTGATGAGTTCTTAAAGTGTCTCAATGAGACAAAGGAGATTAATTAATGAATTTGTTCTTTTTACACAAAGTAGCAGGTAAGTGTGCAGAAGACCTTTGCGACAAACATATACCTAAGATGGTGTTGGAGACAGCCCAGATGCTGTCCACAGCCCATCACTATCATAATTCCGTACATTCAAATTCCGTATACAAACGAGCCTACGAAAACCACCCTACAACTAGGTGGGTGAGAAAGAACTCTCGTACATATGAATTTACATATCGTTTATTTCTTGATTTGTTGCACGAATACTTTGAACGATTCCATAAAGTACACAAATGCGACACACTTAGAAAATTCCTTGCACTCAATCCTTGTCCAGACGGAGATTGGATTGAACCACCACAATGTATGCCAGACCAGTACAAATGCGATGATACAGTAACTGCATATCGTAACTATTACATAAATGAAAAGGCATATTTTGCAAAGTGGACAAGGAGTAAAATCCACAAGGGCAAACCACCCAAGTGGTTCATAACTGAAGAGGAGCAAGTTTACTGGTGTTAGGTGCTAGTTGACTCCCTCATTGGTTGTGGTATAATAACTATAATAGCAATTTTAACTAAATAAAAGGAGATATATTATGTTGCTAGAACCTACTACAAACAATCCAAAACAGTTAGATATGTTTAAGGATTCCCCTCGTCTCATTGAGACACCAAAAAGGCTAACCATCGGTGCTCACAAGTTACCAAAACCTCAACATCCAAAGAGAACTGGTAAGTATATGCATTACTCTAGATACTCAAAGTCTGAGCAGAAGAGAATTGTAGAATACTTTCTAGTTAATCAAGACAATGGAGTTAAGGTTGTAGAGTTAGCTAAATACTACTTCATCTCACTACCTACATTTTACAACTGGTTGAAAGACTGGAGAGATGGCAGGTACATTGAGGATTCTATATATAACACAACTATTGCATTTAGGAGGTCAAAATGAATAATGCTCAACAAAGTATAAATTGGGCTTTGGCAAATGCTCATAGTCTTGAATTAAGTGGAGGATTTGTGAAGACAAATGAAATAAAAAAAGGTCATAGAGTATTACTATCTAATGGGTGGTATGCAACTATGATGGACAATCTACGAGGACAAACTAGACTTGCAATGGTAGAGGGTATCTACAAAGAAGCAGGTAGTGTTTATTCTCACGACATTGTTGCAGTAAGAGACAAGGACAATGAAGACTTATGGCATCTTGTTCAGCATACTGCATCACAAAAGAAACTTAGAGGTTGGATTGAAGAACAATTTAACTCATAAGACTGAGATTACGATTCTCAGAAATATAGTACAAGGTTTGGCAGAGGACAATGCATATTTTGTTGGTCTTCTGTCTGACCTTGCTACTGCTGTTGACGATGAAGTTTTAGAATCTGATATGAGTGTCTCATTGAGACAGTTGCTTGACGAAGTAAAAGAAGCAACACTAGATTATAATAAACTAATTAACTAAAAGGACAAGAAAAATATGTTTACACTAGAACGAATAAAAAATATAGTAATAGATATTAAATCTGATGATGAATGGGTTAACGATAGTCATACCAAAGCAGAACATAATGGTGTATGCAGTGGTTTGGATATGCTTGTTGAACATCTTGAAGAATTAGAAAGGAATAGTGATGACTAATATGTATGACAAAGAACTACAACTCTCAGAACTAGAAAAGAAACAACTGATACAGTTTTACAAGGAAGAAGCATTGCCAAGTTTTAAAGTAGATAATGAAACACCTGAAGACGAAAGCGATAGCTTTTGGTATGGCATTCAGTTTGACAAACGAATGTTTGACCTTTGTGTTTACTGGGCAGACTATAAGATTGTTTGTGTTGTGTATGAGTGCGACCCAACAGAGGATGGTTATTGGACAACTAATATGACTGCTAGTTGGCATCTTAGTGATGAGGAGACAGAACAAAGACTGTTAAAAAAATTAGGAGTAGGAGGTAAGCGATGACTAAAGTAACTAAAGAAGATATCATATGGGCAAGTGGTCATTACTTAGGTACAAACTTGCCATCAGACTATGATGAATGGGAAGAAGAAAAGGTTGACGAATTCCTTGAAGCCAATGCTTGGCATTATTTTGAATATGCAGACCCTAAATTTATATGGGAGCAAATTGAATCCCTAGCTTGGAGTATGAGATATTATATTGGAGGTAAAAATGACTTATAAAAAATTTAATAAATGGTTAGACAATAATGCTAGTGTGCCTTGGGAAGAAGTAAAACACTTTAGTGATGAAGCAGGTGCATCAGTATGGATTAGATTTGATTTAGATAAGGAGGAAGATGATGAATGATACTTTTAAAAAGTTTGAAGAAACATTACTTTTGAATTGTATAACAGACTCTAGTTATGCTACAAAAATGTTAATGAATAAATATGGGTACACTATAGCAGACTTACAAAATGTCAAAAATAAAGGTAAGTCCAATGATTCGTGATGCGACAAAATGTGATATTGAATATCTTCTTCCCTTGGCTCGTAAGATGCATTCCACAAGTATTTATAAGAATAGCCATTATTCTGATGACAATATTCGTGTTTGGGCTAAAGGTTATATTGATTCTGACCACAGCTACTTTCGTGTTTATTGCAGAGAAGAAAAGGCAGTTGCTTTCTTACTTGGATACATAACTAATTATCTGTGGGGTGATGATATTTTTGCTCAAGAAGAACTCTTGTTTACTGATGGTAAAAGTCAACTAGCAGGTTTTAAACTGTTAAAAGATTTTGAAAAGTGGGCAATAAAAAATAATTGTAGAGAAGTAAATTATTCTGTAACATATGGAGGAGCAACAACTTCTCAGTATGATGATGTTATGGAAAGACTTGGCTACACAAAACAAGGAACAATTTACAAGAAAGGGTTAAAATGATAAAAACTGCAATGGTTCTCATAATTATATTACACGGATACAAAGATGCTCCGTACACAGAAAAATTTATTGCAAAAGTACCAGACTGTCTCATTGAGACACTTGAACCACTCACAAAAAAATTAAAAGAAAAGTACCCAGAAAAAATGTGGGGATATATGTGTATAGATGAGCCTCTGTGGGAACATAAAAAATCTTTTTATGGTCTTTCAAAGGGAGATACAGAATTAACATATTAATATTAGAAATAACTTGTGCAATATTAGCAGTAATTAGTGTTTGGTTGTATGGCAATGGAAGTCGTTATGCACCACTCTTTGGATTATTTTGTCAAGTGTTTTGGATAACTTGGACAATACAAGGAAACCACTACCCAATGCTAATATTGTGCATTTTTATGGTCGGCACACACATACGCAACTACTTTGTGATGCGAAACAAGTAGTTGTTGCAAAGTGATAGGAAATGTGATAGGAATTCCGTATGAAATGTTGGCATTGTAACACAGAACTAATCTGGAATAATGATTATAATATAGGGAGTGAATGTGAAGAATATTGTATGGAGACTCATCTGAGTTGTCCTAACTGTAATTCCTTTGTTGTAGTGCGATTACCTAAAAGAGATAATGATGAAATATAATAATAAACTATATAGCATACAAAGAGAACTTGAGTCAGATATGCAAACACGAGGTGTTGAGTATTATCGTTCTGAAGTTAGAAAGGCTATCGAAAAGGGAAACGAGTCTACAACTCTTTATGGAATTCTAGCAATGAAAAAGAGTGTCGATTCTGTAGCCAATGGCATAGATGAATTCCTTGCAGAATCATTTAAAGGCAAGGCAGGTAGATTAAGTTCCTCTGCTCACCTACTCTCGTTAGTAGACCCAGAAGAGACTGCCTATATTGGGTTGAAACAAGTGGTCGATAGTCTTTCTAAAAATCAGACATTGACTAAGTGTGCGATGAGCATTGCGAATGCCTTGGAAGACCAATGCAAGTTTGCTTTGTTTGAAAAGAATGAACCAAAATGGTTTAAGAGACTAGTTAAAGATGTAAATACCAGAACATCAAATAGATATTATCGTAGGTATGCAATCATACACACTATGAATAAAAAAGCTTTGATTGATTATGAGGTGTGGTCTATACAAGAAAAACTTCACTTGGGTTGCAAGGTGCTTGACCTCATTGTTTCAAAAACTGGTATTATAAAACAAGTAACACATACTTACGGAAAAAATAAAAAAGTGTTACACATTGCTCCAACTGAAACAACACTCAATTGGATAAATTCCGTCAATCTTCGTGGTGAAGTATTGTCTCCTAAATATATGCCTTGTGTTATTGAGCCTAGAGACTGGACTAGTCCATACTCTGGAGGATATCATACAAGGCATATAAAACCTTTACCTATGATTAAGACATCTAACAGAAAGTATTTGACTGAGATGGACTACCATAAAATGGATGAGGAGTACAATGCTATAAATGCCTTACAAAAAACAAAATGGGCAGTAAACAAAGATGTATTAGAAGTTATGAAAACAGTATGGGAGTCTGGAGACAGTTGGTCTGGACTTCCGTCTAAAGATGATGCACCACTTCCACCATCTCCTTTTCCTAACAAAAAGAAAGCTGATATGAATGAAGCTGAACTTTTACAACTGAAAGAATGGAAACACGCAGCATCAAAAGTACATCAAGCAAATGCCAGAATGGCATCAAAAAGATTACAAGTAATCCGTACAATCTCTATGGCTAATAAATTTAAAGAATTTGATTGTTTTTATTATGTGTATCAAAATGATTTTAGAGGTAGAAAGTATGTTGCTTCATCATTCCTAACACCACAAGGTCCAGATTATTCAAAAGGATTACTATGTTTTGCTGAGACTGCTCCGTTGACCAGAGAGGGTATGTATTGGTTAGCTGTTCACGGAGCAAATTGTTTTGGTGAAGACAAGGTTTCTTTTGATAATAGAAATGGATGGGTAGAAGAGAACACAGATAAAATTCTCCAGACTGCTACAAATCCCTATGAGTATAAGTGGTGGCAAGATGCAGACAGCCCTTGGCAGTTTTTAGCTTTTTGTTTTGAATGGAAAGAAATACAAAGTAAGTTGTCAAAGAATTTAAAACTAGGAGATATAAATTCTAGAATTCCAGTTTCACTTGATGGTTCAAATAATGGACTACAACATCTTTCAGCAATAGCTAGAGACAGAGTAGGAGCAATAAGTACAAATCTTGTGCCGTCAGAAACACCCAATGATATTTATCAAGATGTTGCAAATGAAGTTATAAAAGTATTAGAAACTAGAAAGTCTCACGATGAGATGGCTAGGCAATGGTTAGAGTTTGGAATAAATAGAAAAACTACAAAAAGACCAGTTATGGTAGTTCCATATGGTGGTAAACTTTTTTCAACTAGACAATATATTGAAGATTATATAGTTGATAAAATGGATGTAGGAATTACACATCCTTGGGGAAATGATTTATGGCAACCAACTTTTTATCTGGCACAGATAGTGTGGGAGTGTATTGGAAAAGTTATTGTTTCTGCTAGAACAGTTATGGATTGGTTGCAACAAGTATCTTCAAATATATCTAAATTAAATTTACCAGTTATGTGGATGACACCTACTGGATTTTTAGTACAACAAATGTATCCAGAGACTAAGTCAAGAAGAATAACAACATACATAGATAACACATTGATAAAACCACAAGTAAGAGAACAAGACTTTTCAAAAGCTGACAGAAGAAGAAGTATAAATGGAGCATCTCCAAATTTTATTCATTCTATGGATTCTGCAGCTATGACAATAACAATTAACAAGTGTGTAGAAGTAGGAATAAAAGATTTTGCAATGGTGCACGATTCTTATGGAGTACACGCAAGTTATGTACCAGTACTACATAAATTAACCAGACAAAGTTTTTCTGAAATGTATCAGAATAATGATGTCTTAACTGATTTTGAAACTTTTGCGAAAGAGGTAACAGATGAGATACCTCCTCAACCAGAAAAAGGTGATTTAGATTTGGAAGTAGTAAAACAATCTAATTACTTTTTTAGCTAGTGTCTCAATGAGACAGTTGTTCTGAGGGGGTTGACTATGAGAATTGACTATGTTAGATTTAGATAAAGTGAACAAAGACTTTTTAATTTTGTTATATGAGAATTGTAGAGAGAGATACATACCAGTACCTCTTGATATAATCGCTAAACTCTTAGAGTTTGGTGTAGATGTAAGCGAACTTGATAAAATTATTGATGAAAGGAGAAAATAATATGGCATATCAAGTAACACCTATGGGTAAATCCCAATGGGCAAAAATAGCAGTAGCAGATACCAAATTTGTAGCTGATGGTGAATATTCTATTCGCTTGAGGCTCAAAGGTGAAAATGCTACAAAGCTACAAGCTAATATTGATAAAGCAGTCGAGCAAGCTGTAGCTAAAGCTGTTGCAGACAATCCCAACAAAAAAATTAAAAGAGGTACTGTACCTTATGTTGAGGTTGTCCAAGATGGCAAACAAACTGGAGAACTTGACTTTAAGTTCAAACAGAAAAAAATTATTCAAACAAAAAATGGTCAAGTTGAAAAAAAGGTCGTTATGTTTGATGCTAATAATAAACCAATAGTCGAAAAACTATTGATTGGTAATGGGTCTGATGTCAAAGTGGCATATAACCCAATGCCGTACTACACTCCTACAATGGGGGCTTCAGTATCACTCAAACTTGTTGGGGTTCAAATATTGAATCTTGTACCTTACGACAACAACGATGAGTCTGCTGAGTCTTTAGGTTTCAAGAAAGAAGATGGATATTCACATACTAACTCTACTGGAGGAAATGATGAAGAAGAAGACATCTCTTTTGAAGAACCAAAAGAAGAAGCAGACTTTTAGGTCAAAGTTTGAGGAGAGTATAGCAAATGACTTGGACAACCAAAAAGTTAAATATGAATATGAAAGTGAGAAGTTACAATATACTGTGGAGAGAAATTATCTTCCAGATTTTAAACTTCCCTCTGGAATATTCATTGAAGCTAAAGGGTGGTTCAAGTCTGCTGACCAACGCAAACATAGGATTATTAAAAAACAACATCCTAATATTGATATTAGGTTTGTTTTCCAAAATCCAAATGTTAGGGTGCAAGGAAGCCGTATGACTTGTTCTGAATGGTGCGAGAAATATGGCTTCAAATTCGCAAGTAAACTAATACCAAAGGAGTGGTTATGAGTAGAGAATCTACTGAGTACATAATGATTCATTGTGCTGCAACTAGAGCCGATATGGACATAGGTGCTGCTGACATCGACAGATGGCATAGGCAACGAGGTTGGAGAAAAATTGGATATCATTATGTCATAAGGCGAAATGGTGAAGTTGAAACTGGCAGAGATATGGATGCAGTTGGTGCACATTGCAAGGGAATGAATGACAAGAGTGTCTCGATTTGTCTTGTAGGTGGACTCGATGAACATAACAAAGCTGAAAACAATTTTACCAAGGAGCAATGGGATTCTCTTGAAAAGTTAGTTTGGCAATGTAAACTACCTTATGCAGATGCAGAAGTAGTTGGACATAACGAATTTTCTGATAAAGAGTGCCCTTGCTTCGATGTGAGGGAATGGTGGAGCACGAAGAAAGCAACTTCTTAACCCACAATCCTTGTCCGAATTGCCCATCGTCTGATGCGTTTGCTATCTATGACGATGGGCACGGATATTGTTTCTCGTGTGGGTATATAGAAAAAGATTGTCTCAATGAGACAGAAAGGAGAGAAAAAGTGAATGCAGGATTAATTACAGATGGTGAACAAAAACCATTAGCTAAGAGAAGTATTAATCAAGCTACAATCAAGAAGTGGGATTATCAAGTAGGTAACTACAATGGTAAAGCAGTACAGATTGCTAACTATAAAGATAATCAAGGAACAGTCATTGCACAAAAATTAAGATTTCCTAATAAAGATTTTTTATTTATTGGCAAGACTGAAAAAGTATCTTTGTATGGTCAATGGCTATGGAGAGATGGTGGTAAACAAGTAACTGTGGTCGAGGGAGAGATTGATGCTCTGTCAATGAGCCAAGCCTTAAATAATAAGTGGGCTGTTGTCTCTGTACCTCACGGAGCAGCAGGGGCAAAAAAAGATGTCGCTAAAGCTTTGGAGTGGTTAAGTAAGTTCGACAAAGTTGTTTTTATGTTTGACAATGATGAGGCAGGTAGAAAAGCTGCTCAAGATTGTGCATCCATACTACCACCCAACAAAGCAAAGATTGCTAGTTTACCAATGAAAGATGCCAATGAAATGTTGGTAGCAGGAAAGGTAAATGAACTTATTGATTGTATGTGGGATGCCAAGGACTTTAGACCAGATGGTATTGTCAATGGAGCAGATTTATGGGAGTTAGTCTCATCGACAGATGATACTGAATCTTTTGAGTATCCATTTAGTGGTTTAAATGGTAAAACACTTGGATTACGAAAGGGAGAGATTGTAACCATAACTGCAGGCTCTGGTGTAGGTAAAAGTCAACTCTGTAGAGAGATTGCCCATTACTTATTACATCAAGGACAGACAATTGGTTATATTGCTCTTGAGGAAAGTGTAAAGAGGTCAGCCCTTGGGCTTATGTCTATTGCATTAAATAAACCACTACACCTAGGTAATGTAGATGTAACTGACAAGGAACTAAAAAAATCCTTTGAAGAAACACTAGGAACTGGTAGAGTATATCTTTATGACCATTGGGGTTCTACTGAGTCAGATAATTTGTTGGCTAAGATTAGATACCTTGCAAATGGTTGTGGATGTTCTTTTATTGTTCTTGACCATATTAGTATTGTTGTGTCTGGTATATCAGAGGGAGACGAAAGACGAACTATTGATAATACTATGACAAAACTAAGAGGATTAGTAGAAGAACTAAAGGTTGGCTTGATATTAGTCTCGCATCTTAAAAGACCAGATGGTAAAGACCATACTGATGGAGCAAGAGTAAGTCTTGGTCAGTTAAGAGGTTCTAGTGGTATTGCACAACTAACAGATATTTGTATTGGTTGTGAAAGAAACTTATCTGATAATTCTCCTACAACAACTGTAAGAGTATTAAAGAATAGGTGGACTGGAGAAACTGGAGTAGCTTGTAAACTAGCTTATGATAAACATACTGCTCGTATGAGTGAGTTGACTATTACTGATGAAGATGATATAGATGATATTACTTTTAATGAAAAGGATGAACTAAATGAAACTAGTATTTGATATAGAAACTGACGGACTTTTAGAGAGTGTTACTAAGATACATTGTATCGTTGCCAGAGATGTTAGCGACAATGATAAAGAGTACATTTTTAAAAAGGACACTATTGGAGATGGTATAGAATTTCTACAGAAAGCAGAAGTTCTAATTGGTCATAATATTATATGTTTTGACTTACCAGTCATAAAAAAATTATATGATGTAGAACCAAAAGCAATAGTGGTTGATACCCTTGTATTGGGTAGATTATATTTTCCAGATAGAAAAAATAGAGATTTTAAACTATTTAGAAAAGGTAATTTACCACCACAACTTATAGGCTCACACAGTCTAAAAGCTTGGGGGTATAGAATAGGTGTAAGCAAAGGGAAGTTTGCAGAAGAAAGTGACTTCTCTGTTTTTTCTGAAGATATGTTACAATATTGTCAGCAAGATGTTTGGCTAAATACTTGTCTGTATAAAAAATTTGAGAACATAAAATACTCTCAAGATGCAGTTAAGTTGGAACATAGAATTCAAGAAATTTTGTTTGCACAACAAGAACACGGCTTTCCATTTGATGAAGAGGCAGCACAAAAGCTTTTTTCTAAATTGAATGACGAGAGGTGTCTCATTGAGACAGACTTGAAGAAAGACATAACTGCTTGGGTACACGAAGAAGAGTTTGTACCAAAAGTTAATAGTAAAAAATATGGATATGAAAAAGGTGTACCTATTATAAAGAGAACTGTTACTGAGTTTAATCCAAATAGTAGAGAACATATAGCCAGAATGCTACAAGAAAAGTATGACTGGAAGCCAAAAGTTTTTACAGAGACTGGATTACCTAAAGTAGATGAACGAGTTCTTAGTTCTTTGGATTATCCAGAGGCAAAAGTACTAACTAAATATTTAACAATACAAAAAAGGCTAGGACAACTTGCAGAGGGTAAACAAGCTTGGTTGAAACTAGTAAAGAAAGGAAAGATAAATGGATATGTTAACCCAATGGGAACATACACTTCGAGATGCACACACAAGAACCCAAATATGGCTCAAATACCTAGTGTCAAAGCTGAATATGGGGTGGATTGTCGTAGTTTGTTTTATGCTAATGATGACTACAGCCTTATGGGGTGCGATGCTAGTAGTTTGGAGTTGCGTTGCTTATCCCACTATATGGCTAACTGGGATGATGGTCGATATGGTAAGCAGGTTGTTAACGATGACATCCATACAATTAACCAAAATGCAGCAGGGTTACCAACTCGTGATAATGCCAAAACTTTTATCTATGCTCTCATTTATGGGGCAGGGAACGAAAAACTTGGTAAGATTATTGGCAAAGGTAGCCAAGAGGGTAGCAGGATAAAAGCAGATTTCTTTAAAAAGATACCTGCATTAAAAAACCTAACAGAATCTGTTCAAAAAACTGCAGAGAATGGGTATATTTTTGGTATTGATAAAAGGAGAATACCAGTTATGCACCCACACGCAGCACTAAATACTCTTCTCCAAAGTTGTGGAGCAATTTTAACAAAACGATGGATTGTTATATTTCACGATTTGTTAAAAGAAAGAGGCTATATAGATGGTTGTTGTTATAAACAAGTAGCCTATGTACACGATGAAGTGCAAGTATTAGTTAAAAAACATAAAGGAGAAGAAATTGGTAAAATCTGTGTCGAAGCAATCAAAAAAGCAGGAGAGTATTACAACCTCAGAGTACCCCTTGACGGAGAGTTCAAAATTGGAAAGAACTGGGCTGAGACCCACTAAAGAGACTCGCAAGGACTTTGATATTGACCTTGCTTTTGGAAAGCTACACGAAGATAAGATTCTCGATATGCTTGAGAATAAAAAGATTGAAGTAAAAACAGAAAGAGATGTGTGGACTCGTTCTGGTAATATAGCAATCGAATTTGAAAGTTATGGTAAACCAAGTGGCATTGCAGCTACTAAAGCTGACTACTGGTTTCACAATCTTTCAGTAGGTAGTCAAGTTTTTTGTACACTTGTGTTTGATGTAAAAGTATTGAAACAAGTTATAAAGAATTTAGATTACGAAAAAATAGTAAATGGTGGTGATAACTATGCATCTAAAATGTATTTAATTAATTTATCAAAACTATTTGCAAAAGACACACTAAAACTTTATAAAAACCTAGTACCAAAGATTGGAGAAAAAAATGGAAAAAGTACTACTGATTGACGGAGACATTGTAGCTTATCAAGCTGCATCTGGCTCAGAACATCCTATACAATGGGATGATGACCTCTGGACTCTACATAGTTATGAGTCTGAGACTAATCAGAAAGCTGATGAGATTATAGATAGTCTTATGGAGCAGTCTGGTTGTAAAAAGAAAATGGTTTTTCTTTCTGGTAAAAAAGTATTTAGGAAAGAAATAGATACTGAATATAAAGCAAACAGAATTGATAAAAGAAAACCTATGGGTTTATCTGCAGTTCGTGCTCATCTAAAAAAGAAGTATAGAGCAAAATCTATGGAACATCTTGAGGCTGATGATTTGCTTGGTATTTATGCCACAAAAGACCCAGATAAATATATTATATGGTCACCAGATAAAGACCTTAGACAAATCGCAGGTCAGCATCTTATAAATGGAGAAGTAGTAACAATAGAAAAGAATGTTGCTATGAAAAACTTTTATAAACAAATATTGACTGGTGATGCTGCTGATAACTATAAAGGAGTTAGAGGTATTGGTGAAGTTACTGCTGAAAAACTTTTGACACCAAAAGATGGAACAGAAGCAGATGAAAACTGGTTCTGGTCACAAGTTACTAATGCTTACAAAAAAGCTAAGATGTCAGAAGAAGATGCAATTAGGACTGCAAGGTTAGCACATATTTTAACTGTAGACACAATGAATACTCTATGGAGTCCTCCTATGGCTCAGTTAGATATTATTGAGTTTTCTTCTCCTAATAATATGAAAATACATAAGAATGCTAATATGCTAGATGTATTTGACTTAGGCGAATAATATGTATTATAATATAGTTGAAGCTATGAGAGAAGATGACAAAATAAATAGTCCATCGCATTATACACATTCTAAGTTGGAGTGTATTGATGCAATCAAAGAAATGACTGGAGAGGGCTTTGAACATTACCTTAGAGGTAACATCATAAAGTATTTGTGGAGATGTAACCACAAAAACAAAAGTCCAGTAGAAGATTTGAAAAAAGCAAATTGGTATCTAAATCGTTTAATAACACTTAAAGAGGAGGGCAAATGATGATGAATGTTTACCAGAAATTTATAGCAATATCTCGCTATGCTAGATTTATTGAAGAAGAACAAAGGCGAGAAACTTGGGAAGAAAGTGTTGACAGATATGTTGATTACTTTGCTAAGAAGTTACCCAAGGCAGAAAAACAACTAAGACAATACTCTGTCTTTATGAAAGACCTTGAAGTAGTGCCATCAATGAGAGCCATTATGTCAGCAGGTCCTGCGTTAGATAGAGATAATATTGCAGGTTATAACTGTTCTTATATGACTGTTGATGACCCAAAAGCATTTGATGAATGTCTGTATGTTCTTATGTGTGGTACTGGTGTTGGTTTTTCTGTTGAAAGAAAATGCGTAGAAAAATTACCAGATATACCAGAGTGTCTCAATGAGACAGAAGAAGTCTTTGTAGTAGAAGATAGTAAATTAGGTTGGGCAAAAGGTTTGCGAAAACTAATTTCTAGATTGTATGCAGGAGAGATTCCAAAATGGGATTTGTCAAAGATAAGACCTGCAGGTGCAAGACTTAAAACATTTGGTGGTAGAGCAAGTGGTCCACAGCCTCTAGAAAATTTATTTAGGTTTACAGTCAATGTATTTAAAAAGGCTGCAGGAAGAAAGCTAACAAGTATAGAAGCACACGATGTTATGTGTGCAGTAGCTGCTGCAGTTGTAGTAGGTGGTGTCCGTAGGTCAGCAATGATTAGTTTGTCAGATATGGTAGATGATAGGATGCGTAACTGTAAAATGGGAGACTGGTGGACTGAGAATGTTAATAGGTCATATGCTAATAATAGTATTGCTTACAACAGAAAACCAGAAATGGGTGGATTTATAAAAGAATGGTCTGCTCTATATAGTTCTAAATCTGGAGAACGAGGAGTGTTTAACAGACAAGCAGCTAAAGAACAATCAAAAAAAACTGGCAGGAGAAACCACGATTACTATTTTGGAACTAACCCTTGTGGTGAAATAATTTTACGACCATCTCAATGTTGTAATCTTTCTGAAATAATTATTAAACCAAAAGATGATTTAGAAACTCTAAAAGTAAAAGCAGAGGTTGCATCTTTTCTTGGTACAATACAATCTACTCTTACTGACATAAGATATCTTAGACCTATATGGAAAAAGAATATGGAAGAAGAAAGATTGTTAGGTGTTTCTATGACTGGTATTTTAGATAATGAGTTATTAGCTGATGTCGATAAAGTTACTAACACAGATGTATTAACTCAATTAAAACAAGTAGTTATAGACACAAATAAAAAGTGGGCAAAAATATTAGGAGTGAATCAGAGTACTGCTACAACTTGTGTTAAACCTAGTGGTACAGTATCTCAATTAGCTGATTGTGCATCTGGTATACATCCAAGATATTCTGATTATTATATTAGAAGAGTAAGAACAGATACTAAAGACCCTCTTGCAGAGTGGATGATAAAAGAGGGAGTGCCGTATGAAAAAGATTCTTACAACCCTCATAACTATGTATTCTCTTTTCCAATACAAAGTCCAACACATAGTAAAAAGAAAGAGCAGTTAAATGCTATTGACCAACTTAAACTTTGGAAAGCTTATAGAGAAAATTGGTGCGAGCATAATCCATCAATTACTGTATATGTAGGAGAAGAAGAATGGATGAAAGTAGGTTCATATGTATATGAGCATTTTGATGATATATGTGGTGTTTCATTTTTACCAAAAGAAGATGATTCTCACTCATATGTACAAGCACCATATGAAAAAATAAATAACTTGCAATTTAAAAAGTTATCTGATAATATGCCTATAATTGATTTCTCAAAGTATAGGGAAGTCAAGGATATGACTACTAGTTCTCAAGAGTTAGCTTGTACTGGTGATTCGTGTGAATTATAGTTATATTTCTTTCTTGTCAAAATAGTGGGCAGAGGGGGTTATGTAATAGTAATCCTCTCTGTTTTTTGGACAGTATTGGAAATACCTATGAAATTACTGACGGATAAACCTTTAATATCAAACGATGTGTTGAATTACTTAGAAAGGCAGTTTCCAGATAAGCTACCTAAAGACGAGAATATTTCTGTTGAAAAGCTAAGATTTTTACAAGGTCAGCAGTCAGTAATTGAAAAGGTAAGACAACTAACTAACATAGATGATGAGGAGTAAACTACTATGTGCTTTATGAAAAGTCCAAAGATGCCTGCTCCCCCACCACCCCCTGCACCTCCTGCAGCAGTACCACAAGTAACTGCAAAGGAAGTTGATTTTGAAGCTATTGATACTGATTCAGCAGCAATGAAAAAGAAAAGGGATGGTAAAAAACAGTTCCGAGTAGATAGAAAACAAAATACATTGGGAACTAATTTATCTGAGGGAACTGGTCTATCTATACCAAAAAAACAAACTAAAACAACAACTTAACAAGCGAGGGATAAATGTTTGATTATGAAGACAAAATCCTCTCCAAAACTATATGCTATTGTGGTGGTGGAGGAGGAGGTGGAGGTGGTGGAGCACCTGCCCCAAAACCAAAAAGACAAGCTTCTACACCAGTAGCTGCTATTGAGGGAAGAGGTTCTGCAAAAGCAGTAGATGCTGACGATGATGCAGTACCAAGTCCATCAGCACAAAGACGAAAAGACAGAATGGGAAAACGAAGATTCAGAGTTGGTCTTGATGTCAATGTAGCAAATGTTGGAGGGACTGGAAAAACTGGTATCAATATACCAGAGTCTAGTTAACCAATATGGCTAAAAAATATAAAAATATTGCACAAGCAATACCAGTTTCAAATTTAAAAGGTATGGCTTTTGCCCTAAGTCAAGGAGCAAAAGATATGAAATCTGCATCAACAATACAAAAAAAGTATGTAGAAGATATGGGTATACCTTATATGGCTTTTTCTGGTAATATTATTAATAAGAACAATACTAGAGCCGTTAGTGCTGTTGTTCCTAATGAATTTAAAGATACTAAGAAAAAGAAAAAAACTGGGATAAATATAACAACTGCTAATCCACAACAAAAGAAAAAAACAGATAATCGTTTGATTAAACCTAGAAAAGTAGTAGGACTAGGTATACAATCAAGTGGTGGTTCTACAAAATCTAAAAATGTTTCTTTGACTATGGGTGGGCTTAACATTCCGAGAGGGTAAATATGATTGAAGAATATTGGAATAAAATAAAAAATAAGATGCAATGTATGAGTTGCCGTCAGCCTATGTATTTAGGTATTATAGCTATTCTTTTACTTCTATTATTGGTATCTTAATATGGAGAAAATTAAATCTATAGCTAGTAGATATGCAAACCTTGCTGCTGCCAGAGACTCTTTTCTGCAAAGAGCAAGAGATGCAGCAGAGTTGACTGTACCAACTCTTATGCCACCAGAGGGTCATACTGGTTATACTAATTATAAAACACCTTACCAAGCTGTTGGTGCAAGAGGAGTAAACAACCTCGCTAGTAAATTATTACTTACTCTTTTACCACCTAACTCACCTTTCTTTAGATTAATTATTGATGATTTTGATATAGAAAAAATAGCAGGTAAAGAAGCAAGAGGAGCAATTGAAGAGGCTCTGTCTAGAATAGAAAGAACATCAATGCAGGAAATAGAATCAACTGCAATTCGTGTTCCAGTGTATGAAGCATTAAAACAATTGATTGTAGCAGGTAATGCTTTATTGTTTTTCCCAAAAACTGAGGGAGCAATGAAAGTATTTAGGTTAGATAGATATGTTGTAAAAAGAGATACTATGGGAAATGTAATGGAGATTATAACTAAAGAGTCTGTATCTCCAATTATGTTACCAGAAAAAGCACGATTAATGCTTACTCAAGCAGATAATATTACTCAAGAAAGAGAAGCAGATTATAATAACAAAAATCTTGATTTGTATACTTATGTCTGTCGTAAAGAAGATAAGTTTCACATACATCAAGAAGTAAAAGGTATGATTGTACCAGACTCAGAAGGTTTTTATCCTTTAAATAAAAATCCATTTATACCATTACGATTTACTAGAATTGATGGAGAAGATTATGGTCGTGGGTTTGTAGAAGAATATATAGGAGATTTAAGAAGTCTTGAAGCTTTAACTAGAGCCATTGTAGAGGGTAGTGCTGCTTCTTCTAAAGTATTATTCTTAGTTAGACCTAACGGAACAACAAAACAAAATACACTAGCAAAAGCACCTAATGGAGCAATTGTACAAGGTGATGCAAATGATGTAACAACTTTGCAGGTAAACAAATTTAATGATTTTAGAGTAGCACAAGAAACTGGATTAAGAATTACTGAACGATTATCTTTTGCTTTCTTACTTAATTCTTCTGTACAAAGACAAGCTGAACGAGTGACTGCAGAAGAAATAAGATTTATGGCACAAGAATTAGAAAGTGCACTTGGTGGTACTTATTCTATTCTTAGTCAAGAGTTTCAGTATCCACTAGTTGAGTTACTATTAGATAGGCTAGAGAAAAAGAAAAAGATGCCTAAAATGCCAAAAGATACAGTCAAACCACAGATTGTAACTGGGCTTGAGGCTTTAGGAAGAGGACAAGATTTAAATAAATTAGCACAATTTTTACAATATCTACAACCATTAGGACCAGAAACTATCGCATCTAGTCTTAATGTTGATGATTATATAGATAGACTAGGAGCATCGTTAGGAATTGATACTGGAGGTTTAATAAAAACACCAGAGCAAAAACAAGCAGAACAAGAACAAATGATGCAACAACAATCTATGAATAAACTAGAAGACACTATTTCTGGTATGGCACAAAAAGGTGCATTACCAATAACCGAGAAAGCAATGGAACAAGTACAGCAACAAACTGACCAAGGAGTTGAATAAACATTATGGCTGAACAATTAAATACATATCAAGGGGAAACTCAAGAAGACCCTAATTATCAAAAAGAAATGGTAGAAAAAGCAGAAGCTGCAATACAGCCACCTGCTACAGAAGAAGTCCAAGATAGACCAGAATGGCTACCAGAAAAATTTAACACTCCAGAAGATATGGCAAAAGCTTATTCTGAACTGGAGCAACAGTTTCACTCAAGTCGAGAAGAAGACAATGAGGCAGCTTTGGAAACCAAAGATGCAGCTATTGATGAACTAGAAGCACACGGAATTGACTATAGTTCTATGTCTCAAGATTTTTGGGAAAAAGGTGGTCTCTCAGATGAGCAGTATGACCAACTAGAAGATGCAGGTATACCATCAGATGTGGTAGACTCATTTATAGATGGACAAATGGCTCTTGTAGACCAAACTAGGCAACAAGCCTATAACTTAGTAGGAGGAGAAGAATCCTACAAAAATATGATGGATTGGGCTGCAAATAACTTAACAGCAGATGAGCAAGAAGTATTTAACAGAACTGTTGATACTGGCAACCCTCAAGATGCTGTGTTTGCAATTCAAGGTCTCCATTCTCGTTATCGTTCTGGTGTAGGTGTCGAACCAACCCTTGTAAAAGGTGAGGTAGGCGATGCAACAGTAGGGAACTTTCAAAGTCTGGCAGAAATTACTGCAGCGATGTCTGACCCAAGATACGAAAAAGACCCTGCGTATAGAAGTCAAGTAGCTGAAAAGTTACGAAAATCTTCTGTACTCTAACTGTCTCAATGAGACACAAGTTACAAATACTAAAAGAGACTAGTATCTCTGACCCCTTGCGAGGGATAATCTTAGAGAACGAAACTTGCAGAACTTTGTAATAATAAATCAATATCAACTTGCTATAACTAATAAGGAGGATAACTATGGCTATGCAAGGTGCATCCAATCCTGCCTATGATGTGAGTAGATTAGGACAGACTAACCTTACTGGTGATGTTCGTGATTTGTTTTTAAAGCTGTATGCAGGAGAAGTTCTTACTGCATTTGAAGCAAAAAACATTATGATGCCTCTTATGAGGACTCGAACTATTACTAAAGGGAAGTCAGCGTCCTTTCCATTCTTAGGTAGAACAAGTGCTGAGTATCACACCCCTGGAAATGAAATTACTGGTGGTAAGATACGAGCATCGGAAAGAATCGTAACAATTGACGATTTGTTAATCTCGGCTCAATTTGTGCCAAACATTGACGAGGCAATCAATCATTACGATGTAAGGTCAACATACAGTAAAGAGGCAGGAATTGCCTTGGCAACTGAAGCTGACAAAAACATAATTAGAACAGCACTAAAAGCTGCTCTAGCAACTAACGCAACAAGGGCTGCTGCTCTTGTTCAAGACTACAAAGCATTCTCTGAAGAAGACTTCACAGACAATGTGACTATCGGTGCAGCATCTGGAGATGTTACAGACCCTGCTAAATTAGCAAAGTCTATCTTTGATGCGAAGAAAGAATTCGATAAGAAAAATGTTCCAACTGATGGTGCGTTTGTAGTATTACCACCAGACCAATACTATGCGTTATTGGATGTAACTGATGGTAATAAACTGGTCTATATGAATCGTGACTTTGGTGGTACTGGCTCAGTAGCATCTGCAGTTGTTCCACAAATTGCAGGTATGCCTATTTATATGTCTAACCACTTAGTAGTTGCAGATGTTCTTGAAACATCTGGTACATCTAAAGGTCAGTCTAAAGGTAATAGACCACTTGCTAATACTGCAGGTTCTGGCAGAACTACTGCATATGACATTACTAATACAACTGTAGATAGTGTTAACTTAGTTGACCTAGCTGCTAAAGTAAAAGGACTAGTAATGACTAAAGATGCTGTAGCTACTGTTAAACTTATGGACCTTGGAGTAGAAAGCGAGTACCAAATTAATCGTCAAGGTACATTGATGGTTGCTAAGTATGCAATGGGTCACAACATTCTTAGACCTGCTGCTGCTATCGCACTATCTAGTGTCTAATAATACTAACTAGGGGAGTCCGAAAGGACTCCTCTTTTTACTTGGAGAAAAATATGTCTTGGAATAAACCACAAGTAACAGAGGTAAGTGTTGGTCTTGAAATCAATGCTTATGCGTGTGCAGTACAATGAGTACTGCCACAAAGCGAGACCCTAGAAAATGGGCTGCAGCTAAAGCCAGAGCAAAAGCCAAAATGGGTGGTAAACACTCAGCAAGGGCTATGCAACTTGCAGTAAAGTATTATAAAGATGCAGGTGGTTCATATTCTGGACCAAAAAAATCAAACAATAAATTACGAAAGTGGGGCAAACAAAAATGGCAGTATGCAGGTAAAAAAGGTGAATCAAGGTATTTACCTAAAAAAGCGATTGCTGCGTTATCGCCATCCGAAAGGGCAGCGACTAATCGGAAGAAAAAAGCAGACACAAGAGCAGGAAAGCAATTTAGTAAACAACCAAAATCAATCTCAAACAAAACTAGGAGGTACAGAGTATAATGCCAAAATTAGACGGAAAAAAATATCCTTACACTAAAGCAGGAAAAGAACAACATAAAAAAGATAAAGCAAAGAAAAGTGGTCTAACTGCTAAACAAAAAACTTTGCCAAAACAAATACAAACAAAAATTATGGCTGCTAAAGATAAGCCAAAACAAAGAACTAATTCTGGTATGAGGAAGTATAGAGTATGATTACTTACATTCTTGTATCAACATTATTATGGGTGGTGTTCTAATGGCTAGGACACCTGCGTGGCAACGAAAAGAGGGGCAAAACCCAAAGGGAGGACTTAACGCAAAAGGTCGTGCATCTTATAATAAAAAAACTGGTGGTAACTTAAAAGCACCAGTAGGAGGTGCAGCAGATAGCCCACAAAAAAAGAAACGCAAAGGCTCTTTCCTAGTGAGGATGGGGTCTTCTGCAGGACCACTAAACAAAGATGGGAAGAAGACGAGATTGAAGCTCTCATTAGAAGCTTGGGGGCACTCTGGTGATAAAGCATCAGCAGTAGCAAAAGGTCGAAGACTTCTTGAACAAGCAAAAAATGCAAAAGAAAGGAATAAAGCATAATGGCTCAGACAACAACAACTAAACTTGAAGCTATAAATACAATGCTCTCAGCTATTGGCGAGAGTCCAGTTAACTCACTTACTTCTGGTTTGGTTGATGCTGAACAAGCTGAAACTATTCTTAACTCTGTAAATCGTGAAGTGCAGTCTATGGGTTGGTCTTTTAATACTGACTTAAAAAGACAGTTTGTGCCAGATACAAATAAACAAATACAAATACCATCAAATATTTTAAGAATTGATATGGCTCAAGATAAAACTGATAAATTAGAACTTGTACAACGAGGAACAAAATTATATAATAGAGCATCTAGTTCATTTTTTATGGATGATGATATTACACAAGTTTTGATGAATGCAGTAGTACTATTAGATTTTGAAGATTTACCAGAAGCTGCTCGTAGGTATATAACAATAAGAGCAGCTAGAATTTTTCAAGACAGAGTTGTTTCTTCTAATGACTTACATATTTATCAAGAGAGAGATGAATTAATGGCATTAGTAGAATTAAAAGACTCTGACAACCAAGTGTTAGACACCACCATATTTGATAACTATTCTGTAGTTTCTGTTCTTGATAGAACTGGTGGGGGTGTCTTGTAATGGCTCTAGTATCTGCATCAATCCCAAACCTTATCAATGGTGTATCTCAACAGCCTCCATCTCTAAGACTTAAAACTCAAGCAGAAATACAAGAAAATGGTTTTTCAACTGTTGTAGATGGATTAAAAAAAAGACCTAGTAGTGAACACATAAAAACTTTATCTAATGTTCCATCAAATATAGAAAGTGGTTTTATTCATACAATTCGTAGAGATGAGAATGAGTTTTATATATTAGTAATAACAAATAATGTATTAAAAGTATACGACAAAAATGGCTTAGAACAAACAGTTACAGAAAGTCCAAGTGGAGCAATAAGTTATCTTAGTGGATTAACTGACCCATCAAAAGAATTAACGGCAACAACAATAGCTGATTTTACTTTTATTGTTAATAAAAATAAAGTAGTAGCAAAAGATACAACAAATAAATCACCAGTAAGACCAGAAGAGGCTATGTTTTATGTAAGGCAAGGTGATTATAAAACTGACTTTACTATAAGAGTAAAATATCAAGGTACAACTTATTCAGCTAGTAAAACAACTTTAGATAGTTCAGTTGCATCTAACCAAGGAGATGTGAGAACTAATACTATTATGTCAGACTTAGCTACAACTCTTACTGGAGTTTTACCTGCAGGATTTACTACAGAATTATTAGATAATGTTTTTTATGTAAAAAGAGATGATAATGCTGCATTTGAAGTAGAAGCTTCTGATTCTAGAGGTGATACTTTTATTTATGCTTTTAAAGGACAGACAGCTAACTTTGATGACTTACCACCAAGAGGTAAAGAGGGATTTCTTATAGAAGTTATAGGTGACAATGAAAAAGGACAAGATGATTATTATGTACAACTTAGTGACCCAGATGGTAATGGTCAATTAGTATGGAAAGAAAGAGTAGCACCAGACTTAGAAATTAATTTTGATAAAACAACAATGCCTCATCAACTTATTAGACAAGCTGATGGAACTTTTTTATTTACACAAGCATCTTGGAAAGATAGAAAAGCAGGTGATGATGACACAAACCCCTTTCCATCTTTTACTGGTTTTAAAGTAAATGATTTATTCTTTCACAGAAATAGACTAGGAATGCTATCTGATGAAAATGTTATTCTTTCAGAAGTTGGCGAATACTTTAATTTCTTTCAAAATACTGTAATTACATTTGTAGATTCTGCTCCTATTGATGTAGCAGTCTCAAATAATCAAGTGTCAATTCTTAGACACGCAGTACCATTTTCCGAACAATTATTATTATTTTCTGACTTGACTCAGTTTGTTTTAAGAGCAGAACAGTTCTTAGCCCCAGATACAGTTTCTATTGATGTAACAACACAATTTGAGGCTAGTCTAAGAGCCAAGCCAGTAGGAGCAGGTAAATATGTTTTCTTTCCAACTAATAGAGGTAAGTTCTCTGGTGTACGAGAGTACTTTGTTGACAATTCATCAAATACAAACACAGTTAATGATGCTGCTGATATTACTGCTCACATCCCATCTTATATTCAAGGCGAGGTTATTTCACTTAAAGCATCATCCAATGAAGATGCATTATTACTTCTTACTGATGATTCTTCTGACACTCTTTATGTATACAAGTATTATTGGAGTGCCACAGATAAATTACAGTCAGCTTGGTCAAAATGGAAGTTTGATGGAAGCTTATTGAATGTAGATTTTAACTTGTCAGAAATTTTTATTCTAATTAAAAGAGGAACAGATGTTTGTTTAGAAAAAATAAATTTATCTAAAGATGAAGCAGTTGATGTAACAGATGCTAATCATCCTATTTTATTAGATAGACGAGTAAAATTAACAAGTGGTGGTACAACTACTGTACCTTATACAGATTCAAATACTATTTATGTTAGACAAGACGGACAACAAATAACACAATCTCAAGTAGCAACTAATTTAGCTGCTAATAAAGTTGTTTATGCAGGTATACCTTTTACATTTAAATATGAGTTCTCTGAACAAGTAATTAAAAGAGATAATGCTCCAATAACTATTGGTAGATTATCTATTAAGAACTGGAACATTGTATATAACGATAGTGGGTTCTTTGAATGTAAAGTAACACCAGATAAACGAGCAACAAAAACTAGACGATTTACTGGTAGAAATATTGGTAGCTTGAACAATGTGATAGGAAAGGTGTCAATAGATAGTGGTACTTTTTCTTTTCCAGTTTTATCTAGAGCAGACTCTGTAAAAGTTGAGATTGAAAGTAATAGCTTTCTCCCCTGCATATTTCAGTCTGCTGAGTGGGAGGGTTTCTATACTCTGCGTTCTAGGAGATTGTAATGGCTCACTACAGACCAAGTTGTCTTGAGGATATTAACAGACTAGCCCCAGATGTAAGACAAGCAGATAGAGATGAAGTAATGGCATCTCACGGATTAGAACCTTTACCTGCTTTAGCTTATTGTATGGGTTCATCTGAAGAATCGAATACAATGATTGATGATAATAAGGACATTATAGGAATGTTCGGTGTAGCTAAGTTCGGTGAACTTGGTGTTCCGTGGATGTTGTCTAGCGAAAGAATTTATCAAAAGAAAATAGCCAGACAGTTTCTTATTCAAAGTAAACAATGGATTGACTCTACTATGTTAAGGTATATGATACTAACTAATTTTGTTAGTGCTGATAATACTAAAGCAATAAAATGGTTAAAGTACTTAGGATTTTCTTTTGTTAATTTAGATAAAGAACACGGAGTAGGTAAAAAACCATTCTATGAATTTATAAAAATAAGGAGTTAATTTATATGTGTTTTGCAGCAATTGGTGTAGCATTAGGAGCACAAGCAGGAACAGCAGCAGCGACTACTTTAGGTATTACTGCAGTTAGTTCTGTGGCTTCAATAGGTATGACACTCTTTCAAGGGTATCAAGGATACCAAGATAAAAAAGCAGTAGCACAGTATCAGCAACAACAATTTAATGCAAATAAAGTTCTTGCACAACAAGCTATGCTTACTGAAAGCAGAGGAATTCTAGAAAGACAAAGACAAGAAGAGTTAAGAACATCTCAGTTACTAAGAGAAAATAAAATTAAAGAGGCTCAGACTATGGGTACTTTCTTGGCAGCAGGAGGAGACTCTGGTGTTGCAGGTCTCTCAGAAGTTTTACTACTTGCTGATATAGAAAGAATGTCTCTTAATAACGAGCAAACAATTAACAGAAACTTTGAGTATGTAAATAAAGACCTACAAAATAGAAATGAGGGTATTTATCAAAAAGCTATTGGAAGAATACAAAGTGTACCTCAAGGAGTTATGCCTAGTCTTACAAATACAATCATCGGTACTGGATTACAAATAGGAGGAGATTTATTTGCAGGTTATGATAAATATATGGAAAGAACTGGTGGATATTTACCAGATATATATGATACAGATTCTTCTAGGAGAGATATAAGATATGGCTAGAACAATTGTAAATAGAAGAAACTTAGCAAATTTTGGTGGTAACATACAACCTACAGCTACACCAATAGATACATATTATCGCCCAGTAAAACAAACACCACCAGAAAATGAAGCAGTAGCAGGAATTATTAGTGCGTTAAAAATGGTTAATCCTGCTTTAGAAAAATATGGAGATAGAGTTGCAAAAGTTGCATCTGATGAAGAGTTTGCAGCAGGGCAAAAAGAATATGATTTAATGTCTCCAGAAGACAGAAAGAAAGCTTTAGCTGATATTAAAAGTGGTAAGATGAGTGAAGTTGAATCTCCGTTTTGGGTACGAGGGTTTGCTAAAAATCTGTTAGCTTCTGAAGCTTATAAGTTTGGAGAGTCTTTAGCAATTGAATATGAGCAAAAGAAAAACGAAGTTACTGCTGATGGTAATTCTCTTTTTGATTGGATGGCATCTAAAAAAGCAGATTTTATAAAAGCCAATGGACTAGAGGGTTTTGCACCAGATGTTTTAGAGTCACACTTTATGACTCCAGTTAGACAGTTTGAACAAAACACACTTCAGAAACATACAGCTTTTAGAGTAAAAAAGATAAAAGACCAAAACGATGCAAATTTTCGTGACAGTTTAGTTGCACCAACAGATGGTTTTGTAGATAATATACAAATTGTTGATGATAAACTTCAAAGAGACACACTTACTGGAGAATTTATCAAAGCCACTAATTTTAAGATTCAAACTTATATAGATGAGGGAAACGACCCTAAGAAAACTCTTGATGGAGTTGAGGAGATGTTTAAAGATAAAATAAGAGAAGAATATAAAGAGGGTAATACAGAATTAGCTGAACATATTTATAGAAAAGGATTATTGGAAATAAAAGGTAAAGAGGGAAAATTTGGTGACTATAAAAGAGATAAGTTAGAACAATGGTGGGAGTCTGTTAAAGAAGATGAACTTAATCAATCATCTAAAAGAATTGAGAATGAAAGAAAAATAAGAAAAGAAAGAATGAGAAAGGATTCTCAAAAAATAAGAGAATTTATTCAAAGTTCAAACGAGGACTTTAATCCAATAACATTTGGTACAGATGAGAGAGTACCACAAGATTTACGAGATGGATGGAATTTTATTTATAATAATGAAACAGAATATGGTTCAGCAGCATTAGTCCAATTATCTAATGATATTCAAAATAAAATAACAGCTTATGATGACACAGAGAAAATTGATGCCATTACCGAAGCCTTAACAGTAACACACGATTATCAAGAAGCTGAAGAGTTACTTGAAGCTGCGAGGGTAAAAAATAATGTTACCCCAACAACTTATTCTAATTTGAAAATTTTAATAGAAAAAGCAAAAAAAGATGTATATGATGTAATTGACCCAGATAAAACTTTAGATAAAATGATTAAAGATATGACAAGGTCAGAAGAAGCTACTTTTGGCAGAGAAAGTTATGACCACGAACATTTTGAGTATGCAGCAGACATTCGTAATAAGGCTCGTAAATTAGCACTTGAACTTAAAAAACAAGTAGCAGATGGAACAAAAAAACAAGGAGAAGCTAATGTTGAGTTTGGTAGAAGTATCAATGCTTTTAAACAAGCACATAAAGCCAATTTAGAGTTTATAAAACAAAAAGATATACTAGAAGAAAAGAAAGACTATTTTTGGGAAAACAAAAATTTAGGAGTAGAAAAAGAGAATTATAAAACTCTTTTTGGTCGAGCAAAAAGGTATCGTAATGCTAGAAAACAAAAACTTATATTAGAGTCTCAAGGAAAACAAAATAGTCACGAATATTCAAATATTCTTCATAATATGAAAATGCTTGAAACTGGTTTTCGTAGAAGTCAATTTTATAAAAATATGGTTGCTAATAGGCAAGATAAAAATAATACAATAGATGTATTAAATCAACAAATAGTAGCACTTGATAAAAATCAACCTCTTGTTTCTGGAAACCCAAGAGAACAATATCAACCTAAAAGTTTAGATATATCAATGGGCGAATTTTTAAGAGCAATAAAAGAGTATGAACGAACAAACCCACAATAAGGAGTAATTATGTCTGACGATGAATTGACACTAGAAGAATTAGAAGAAATGGATGAAATCAGTAGAACTAGGGAAATATCTCAAAACAGAGTTTTACAAGAAGACTCTCCTTTTCTTGACACAGTTGGAGATGTTACTTCTGGTGCAGCAAGAGGTGTTCTTAAAGCTGCTGATGAAACTGTTGATTTTCTTTATTCTACTGCAGATGCAGGTTTTGAGATGGTAGAAAAATATATTTTTGGTAATGAAGATGCAGAGGGTCTTCAAGACTTAGCTGTAGGAGAAAATATTCTTGGAGTATCTGATTGGATTGATGCTCCTAGTTCAACAGCAGGACAAATTTCTCAAGACTTAACACAGTTTATAGGTGGTTATATTTTGCCAGGGGGTGTAGCTTTAAAGACTGCAAAAGCAGGAACAAAGGCTGCTAGATATTTTGGTGCTAAGAAACCATTAAAAGGTAGTGACTTTGAAACAGTTCAGAAACTAGGTAAGGTAACTGGTAAAGGTATTAACAAAGCTGCAAAAGCAATAGAGAAAGGTTTAGATACTAGAGTAGGTAGCAGTATGTTTAAATCTGCTGTATCTGCTAGTGTTGCCCACGACCCTTATGCAAAAAGATTGTCAGATATAATCCAAGAAAATCCTGCGTTAGCGAATCCAGTAAATGAATGGTTAGCATCTGACCCTACAGATGGACAAGCAGTAAATAGATTTAAAGCTGCTCTCGAAGACATTGCCCTTGGTGGTATATTTGAGGGAGTACTAAAACTTGCCACAAAAGTTAAGGGAAGAGGAGCAGGTAAAGATACTGAGCCAGATGCAGTAACTGATGAGGCTATAAAGAAAGACCAAGAAAAAACTGTAAAAGCTAGAGAGAAAAAAGTTGCTGAAAAAGGAAAGAAAGTTAAAGCTGCTGAAAAAGAACAGAAGTTAAAAGAAGAGGGTAAGAAAACAGATTTAAAAAATACAAAAGAATTGTTTACTGAAAATGTAGAACGAAGTGCAGCTAAAGATGGGATGGCAACTAGAGATTATTTAAATTCTAAAAATAAGGATTGGTTAGCTAAATCTGCTGATGAGTTAGGTATTAAATATAATACAAAGACTACAAAAAAAGAAATACTAGATAAATTAAATAAAGTTATTAAAGATACAGAAAAACTTAGAAATACTACAAAAGTAAAAGTAAAAGACACTAAAACAAGTGGTATTAAAAAAGTTGCAACACCAAAAGCTATAAATACTCAGTTAGTAGAAAATTTAAAGAAATCTATAAAAGACCCTAAGTCTTTAAAACTTGCTCTTAATTCTCAAAAGAATATAATGAATTTTACTAACCATACTAAAAAAGACGATAAGTATTTCTCAAGGTTTGCAAATGATGCATCTGATGAAATGGTTAATGTAATTAATGAGTCTATAAAAACTTTAGCACCAACATTAAAAGGTATAAAAAATAAACAGAGTATAGAAGAAGCTTTTCAAGAGTCTGCTAAGTTTTTACAAGATATGACTGGAACTAAGGCAAAGGACTGGGAAAAGATTGCATACACTTATGGAAAAGGGATTGAACAAGCACAGTCTGCTCTTATTGGTATACAATCAAAAGTTGCAAACCAGTTAAATACTTTAAAGAATATTGCTAAAGCTGACTCTGCTGCAAAAGATGCTAATGAAAAATTATTATTAGAAAGAAAGTTTATTGAAGAGACTGAAGCTTTACAAAAATATCTTGCTGCATCTAAAATGATACAAGCCCCTATTGGTAGAGCATTAAGAATGCAAAGAGAAAAAATTATGGACACAGATTCTATAATTACTGGATTTAAAGCTGCTGAAGATGCGTTAGGAGGAAAAGAGGCATTAAAGAAATTTAAGTTTGCTTTAGCTAACTCATCTTCTAATATGAGAGACTTTGGTAAAAATATGAAACTACTAGAACCTAGTGGTCTACATAAAAGCCAAGCAGTATTGTCAGAGTTATTTAGAAGTATGATTCTGTTTAACTTTAAAACACATATAACTAATACTTTATCTGGTCTTGTTGAAACTGGATTTGTTCCGTTGGAAAAAAAAGTAGGAGCAATAGCTGCAAGAGTATTTGGGCAAATTGATGCTGCTGAATATAAGGAGTTATCAAATAAAATAAAAGCACACTATATGGGAGTATCTCTGGCTAAGAAACAAGCTTACTATTATGCCAAACAAGCTTTTAAGAATGAGAGAAATATTCTTGACCCTTTAAATAGACAGCTTGAGCATCAAGACATTAACAAACTTACATCTGAATATCTAAATATCTCAAAAGGTAAGCTAGGCTCATTTGTGGACAGTATTGGAAAAACAACCAGAGGGTCACTAAGACTATTAGGTTCTGAGGATGAATTTATTAAGCAGATTAATTATCGTGCTAAGATATTTTCAGATGGTTACCTTGAGGGCTTAGAAATGGGTCAAAAAGGGGAAGCTTTAAAGAAATATGCATTAAAGAAAGTAGATGATGCGTTTGATGCAAATGGTATGGCTACAAACAAAGAAGCTTTGCAATATGCTAGACAAATTACCTTTACTGAAGATTTAGAAATATCTTTATTTAAAAATATACAACGATTAGCTAATCAAACACCTGCATTACAATTGTTTTTACCTTTTGTTAGAACACCAAGTAACTTAATTATTAGAGCAGCCCAAAGAAGTGGACCTCTAGGTTTATTAAGTAAAAGAATGAGAAATGATATAGTTAATGGTACACCAGAACAAAAAGCTTTAGCTATTGGTAGATTGACTACTTCATCAACAATTGGCTTTGGTATCTTTTCTCTTATATCAGAGGGAAGAATAACTGCAGGAGGACCACCAGACCCACAACAAAATAGATTATGGAGAATGGCAGGTAATCAGCCTTACTCAATAAGAGTGGGAGGTAACTGGATTGGATATAATAGACTTGACCCATTATTTATGCCAGTTGGTGCATTGGCAAACCTAGCAGAGGCTCAAGACTTTGATGCATCAGAAGATGCTGCTGCTGCCATTATATATGGCTTGTCTTCTGTCTTACAAGATAAGGCATACTTTCAAGGTATAACAAATCTACTTAGTGCTATCTCTGAATCAAATCCAGATAGAATTACAGATATGACATCTTTTGGAGAAAATCTAGTTGCATCTTTTATTCCTGCTGCACCACAACAATTAACTGAAATGTTTTTTAGTAGTAGTTATAATGAGTATGGGTTTGATGAAACTGAATATGCTCCTTTAAGAGAAGCTATTGGTTTAAGTGATAAAGTACGCAGAAGACTTCCTAGAATAAACGAAAATCTACCAGTAAAATATAATTGGTTAACTGGTAAGCCTTTATTAAACTATGACCCTATGTCAACTGGTTTCCCAATAAAACCAGATAATTTTTCAGATGAAATATCAACAGAACTACTTGATTTAAATTATGGATTTCAAGGAGTTCCAAAGAGAATAAATAAAGTCGAATTAAATAGTCAAGAATTTTCTGACTTTAATAAATTTATGGGCACAGTAAAAATTGATGGGAGAACATTGCTTCAAAGTGTAAAAAGAGCAATGGATAATCCTAGGTATAGAAAAGGTGACCCAGATAGAGTTTATGATGGAATGTTTGCATCTCCAGAAATAAAAGTTATATCTGAGATTTTTTCTAAATATAGAAGTGCTGCAAAAGTAGAGTTAATGAAAAAACATCCAGAATTAAAACAGAAGATATTTCTTTCAAAAAGAAGTAAAGCTACTGGAATAAATTATCTAGAACAATTTTTAGAGTCAAATAGGTAAGGAGCAATATGACATTATTATCAATCAAAGAAATCACATCTAATGGTGACCCTGCACAAGATATATCGTTTAACTTTAGTTATCTAAACCAAAGCGATATTAAAGTCTTTGTAGGTGGTGTAGAAAAGACTAGACCTGCTGATTGGGATTTTACAGATGCAAATACAATTGATTTTGTATCTCATCCACCCAACGGAACAGCCATAAGAATTGAGAGACAAACCCCTAACGCAAGTCGAGTTGTTGATTTCCAAGATGGTTCTGTTCTCTCAGAGTCAGACCTTGATAATTCTGCAGACCAAATCTTCTTTATTGCTCAAGAAGCTGTTGATAAAGCTAACTCATCTATTATCAAAAACTCTCAGAACAATTGGGAGGGTTTAGGAGCAAGGCTTTCTAATCTTGCAGACCCAGTAGACCCACAAGATGCAGCTACTAAAGCATCGGTTAGTGCAATTGTAACAACAGAAGTGTCTTCGGCTCAAGCTGCAGCAACTGCTGCTCAAGCTGCTGAAACAAATGCAGAAACTGCTGAGACTGGAGCAAACACAGCTAAGACTGGAGCAGAGACAGCAAAGACTGCTGCCGAAGCTGCACAAACGGCTGCTGAACAAGCAGAGGCAGATGCTCTTCAAATTAAATCAGATATACAAACTATACAATCAAATATTAATACAAACTTTGGTGCTTCAAATTTACCGAGTAGTTTAACTGGTTTTGGAGGACAGTTCCTAGAAGTTAAAGGTGATGAAAGTGGTTACCAATTTGTTAGTTCTGTTGCCAAACCAAAGTTTTATGGATTAAAGTTAACTAGTGGTCAACTTAATCAAACAACATCTGGTAGTTCTGGTAACTTTAATACTGCAGATTATGATTATCATATCTTGTCTGAAAATATCTCATTTCAAATAACAAACAATACATTACAAATAGTATTACCATAAAGGAATAAATATATGCAAATAAATATAAATAAATTAGGTCATAGATGGAAAGGTGAGTATAACTCTTCTACTACATACGATGAAAACGATGTAGTATATAAGGAGGGTATTGTTTATATAGTAGATGCAGTTGGTAATTTAAGTGTAATGGCTAAAGGTCAACAAGATGTTTTAACAAAAGGACATCTACTTACTGGTGGTACTTCTGTTGGTGGTGTAAAACAACAAGTATTGCATTCTAGAGGTAACTCTGGTATTGAGTTCAGATATGGTGATGAAAGAAATACATATGCTGTTAAATCTTTAGGTGAAAAAATGTTATCTATGAGAAACACTGGATATCCTTATAGTTATCAAACACCTAGAATATTAATGACGGATGGTACAGTTAGAACTTGGGGTCAAGCAAATAATGATGGAAGACACGGCTTCGGTACTGTAGGGAATAATACTTCTCACTTTAACACAAAAAGAGTTGCGTTTCCAAAAGATGTAGTTATAGATAAATTATATCCACATCTTAATTCTCCTCTTGCAATTGATGTAAATGGATACAGTTGGGGATGGGGTGCTTACGCAGGTAATGGTTCAACTAGTGTACAAATACCAGTAAGACACGCAGACACTTTACCAGAATTAGAAAATGAAAAAATTAAGCATATAGAAACTAGTCACGGATATTGGGGTTCTGGTCCTGCATTTTTATTAACTGAATCTGGAAAGCTATATTCATATGGCTACAACGGCTATGGACAAGTAGGAGACGGCACAACCACTAATGTAACTACAATTAAAAGAATTGGAGAAAGTGAATTTACTCATCCTATAACAAAAATATTATGTGCTGCACCTGCTACTTATGGGTGGACTGCTGTTCAAGATAGTCAAGGACAAGTATGGACAACTGGTAATCACAGTAACTATGGGTTATCACCTACTGGTACTATATTTCAAAAACAGACAAAATTTGTTGGCTCTGCGTATAGTGGTATTGTTGATATATCAGCAGAAATTGGTGACTACCACGGAACTGGTGCTCAATACTATGGTAGCTGTTTTGTTTTAATGAGTGACGGAAAACTTTATAACATAACTAATAGTGGTCTTAACCAAGTTAATTGGGGTGGAACAAATAACTATTCAAATTTCTTGTTTGCTGAAAATGTAAAAGAACATATGGCTGTAAATGGTGGTTATGGAAGAGCAATGTATATTGGGAATGCTAATGACTCTAACGGAGAAAACTCATTATATTTCAGAGGATATAATGGAGGTCATACTAACAATTCTAATCCTGCAGGTGCTAACACTCAAGTTTGGAATCCAGTTTTAGATGAAAATCTCCAACAAATAAAAGCAGTTAAATTTAATATGAATGGTAATCATTACAGTTCTCATTTCTCTGCTTTAAAAGAAGATGGCAGACTATATATGTGGGGATTTAATAATAACGGAAGTTCTGGTATGGGGCAACCAAATACAAACACCCCTGCAAATACTGGATTACAACCTGCTATAATACCAGAACCAATTGTAGATTATCAAGTAAATGGTTACTCAAGTAGTGCAACTGGATACTGGACTGTTTTAGCCCTTGGACGAAGTGGAAAAGCTTATGTTTGTGGTTACAATAACTATGGGTCTGCAAATAATCCAAATGGAAATTATTATACATTTCAACCAATCAGATATTAATCGTAGTAAAAAAAGGAGCAAATTATGACTACTATTAGCCTTGGAAAAGTAGCTTTCTCTTGGAAAGGAGATTACTCTTCCTCAACAACTTACAACGCACAAGATGTTGTTAATTATAACGGAGATGCGTATGTCTGTACTTTAGACAGCACAACAAATTTAACACCAAGTACTGTTACAAATACAACTAGCCCTCAAACTGTTAACATAACAGTAACAGTACAAGCATATTATGGTTCTAATTATTTTTATATAGATGGAGTAAAACAACAAACTCTTCAGCTTTATGAGGGTAATACTTATGTGTTTGATGTATCAGATTCTAGTGTTGCTAATCACCCACTTAAATTTTCAACAGTAAGCAATGGTACTCATAATTCTGGAACAGAATATACAACTGGTGTAACTTCTAGTGGTACTGCAGGTACTTCTGGTGCAACTGTGACAATAGTAGTAGCAACCGATGCTCCAACTCTCTACTATTATTGTGGAAATCATAGTGGTATGGGTGGTCAGATAAACACTCCAACTTATGCTACAACTACAACAAGAACAACTAATTGGAACTTATTTGCTCAAGGTGCATTAGGTGTTGGTCAAGCTTCTGGAGATTTAATTTATTTTGATGGAAGTCAGTTACAAAGATTACCAACTGGTAATGCAAATCAAGTCTTAAAAATAGACTCTACTTCTTTACTTCCAGTATGGGGTTCTACAAATTATCGTAGTGGTGTTAAAGTCGCAGGGTTGCCAAATGTAGATAGTCATACATATCGTAAAGGTATGTGTGTTATGGAAGATGGTACACTAAGACTTTGGGGTCATCAAAATTCTTATGGTAACTTAGGTGATGGAACTACAACAACTAGAATATTTCCAGTACAAGCTGCTATTTCTAATGCTAATGGGTTTAATGGTGTAAGACTAGAATCAGATGGCTCAGTAGCTAAACATACTTTAATGCAAGGTACTAATGGTACTGCAATGATTGGAGACAATGGTCACCTATATGTATGGGGCTATAATGCTTACGGATGGCAAGGCAGAGGGTCAGCTAATACTACAGAAGCAACTCCATTTGATGCAACTGCAGATTCTAACAATTCAATAAATGGAAAACAAGCATATTGGATTGCTACAAATGGTAAAGGCAATCAAAGTTACCACAACTTTATGGTTCTTTGTGCTGATGGTACTGCTCACGGATGTGGAAACAATACCTACGGACAACTAGGCAATTCAAACAATACAAACCAAACCAGATTTGGTGCAGTAAACCAGACTGCTGTTAAGTTTTGGAAAGTGTTTGCTAATACTGACCGATATTGTTCTCACATTGCTCTTGGAGCAGTTTATGGTGATTCACTTGTAGGAGGAGGAACTGTAGGTGCAACTACAAATATTCTTACACAAACACCAACTAAGTTTAGAGTTTATTTCTGGGGATATGCAGGTGATTATCAAAATGGTCAAAATACAAACACAAACTATTCTGTACCAACAGAAATAACTTTCTTTTACAACAACAATCATAATATAGTTGAATGTGTCGGCACAAGACACTCTTGGTTTGCAAGAGATGCAGCAAATAAACTTTGGTTCTGGGGCTATCCATATGCAGGACACGGAGGTACTGGAACAACTACTACAACTGTAGCACCAACTGAAGTAGGAACAGATGTTGCTGAAATAGCTGTTTCTAAAAGTAGTAATGGTAACACTTGTGCTATGTATAGAAAAACAAATGGAGACATATACACTTCTGGCTACAACGGCTATGGACAATTAGGGCAAGGCAACACTAATAGTTTATCTACTTTTACACAATCAGCTTCTGCACCTAGTGGTATAACTAAGCTAATGTATACTGGTAGTGTAAATTATGATACTGCTGTTGCATTAACATCTAGTGGTGAGGTTTGGGCTGTTGGATACAATGGTAATGGTGCGTGTGGAGATGGCACGGCAACTAATAGAACTACTTGGGGTAAAATGTTAATTCAAAAAGAAATAAAAGACATAAGTCCTGCAGGTTATACTTCTGAAGGTTCTTCACATCTTTTAGCAACTGATGGAACATTATATGGAGTTGGTTATGGGGGAAGTCATCAAAATGGTGATTATAGTGGTAATAACTACTCAACACCTCAACCAATTATATTCTAATGCCTAGATTAAGTCAAATGCAAGAATTAAAGACTACACAACAATTACAGACAGAACTTATAGCACACGAAAGAGAATGTGCAGAAAGAGCAAAATCAGTACAAGAAAAGCTACAAGGCTTAGATAAAAGACTATGGAGGTTAGAAGCAATGATTATGGCATCCACTATTGCTATGATTACATTGTGTATTAATGTATTTATAAAATTTTAATGACAAGAAAGGAATATAATGTTAGCAGAACTAGCTGCTGCAAACGCAGCTTTTAGTATAATTAAACGCACAATATCAAATGGCAAGGAATTGTTTGAAGCAGGTGAAGCTATTGGAAAGCTAGTTCACGCACACGAAACTGTTAGAGATAAAGCCAACAAAAGAAAAAACTCTATGCTTACTGTTATTAGTAACAAAAAAGAAAGTGACCTTGAAGAGTTTATGGCTTTAGAAAAAATGAAAAGGTATGATGCAGAACTCAAAGAATATATGCTTATACACGGCAGACCAAATTTATATACAGATTATGTAAAGTTTTGTGCAGAAGCTAGAAAAAGAAGAAAGCTTGAATTAATTCAACAGAGAGAAGCAAGACAACAACTTATAGAAACAATAGGTATAGGGCTGTTAGTTATTGGAGGAATAGTTGCTGTCTGTTTTATAGGATATTTAATATTACAAAGTCAAGGAGGATAAATGATTTTTGGAGCAATAACAAATATTTTAGGTAGTGTAGTAAAAGGCTACTTTGAAACTAAGAAAGAGAAAGCAAAACAAAAACTATTACAAGTTCAAGCTGAGACAAAGATAATGGAAAAGAAAGTCTCAGGGGAAATTGATTGGGATATGGAAATGGCGAAAGCAAGTGACAGTTCGTGGAAAGACGAATGGCTCACCATAATTTTTTCTATACCCCTTGTTTTACTTTTACTAGGGCAAGAAGAAAGAGTCACAGCTTTCTTTGCAGCTTTAGAAAGAGCACCAGATTGGTACACCTACCTGCTCGGCACAATTGTAGCTGCGTCATTCGGTATTCGTGGTGCTACTAAATTCTTTGGAAAAAAGTAATGAAGAAAAGAAACTATAGAAAAGAATACGATGATTATCACGGAACTCCAGAACAAAAGAAACGCAGAGTCGGTAGAAATGCTGCTAGGCGATATGCTATTAGACAAGGTAGAGTAAGAAAGGGCGATGGTAAAGAAGTCGACCATAAGGATTTTAATACAACTAATAATAGTCCTAATAATCTTAGAATTATGTCTAAGTCAGCTAACCGAAGTAAACAACCAAAAAGGAAAGGCTAATGACTCAAAAAAATAAATCACAAAAATTATTAGAAGACCTACACGAGGCAACTGCAATAGAACTGTTAGAACGAGTGCGTTCTGGTTCTGCTAAACCTGCTGACCTTGGTGTAGCTGTAAAGTTCTTAAAAGACAATGGTGTAGAAGCTATCCCAGTAGATGGTTCTACTTTAAACAAACTAATGGAAGAATTACCTTTTAATAATGATGAAGACGAACTTGAAGAAATCAAAACCCAACAAACTCATTGACTTTAGAAACTTTCTATATCTCGTTTGGAGACATCTCAACTTACCAGAGCCTACTCCAATACAGTATGATATTGCTAACTATATACAAAATGGTCCTAGACGATTAGTCATTGAAGCTTTTCGTGGTGTTGGTAAAAGTTATATTACTAGTGCCTTTGTTGTTCATCAATTGTTGATTAATCCAGAACTAAAGGTTCTTGTTGTCTCAGCTAGTAAAACTCGTTCTGATGACTTCTCTACATTTACACAGAGACTAATACACGAGATGCCTATACTTAATCATTTAAAACCTAGAGAAGAGCAAAGAGCATCTAAGATATCTTTTGATGTAGGTCCTGCAGCAGCTTCACACTCTCCCTCAGTTAAGTCAGTAGGTATTACTGGACAACTAGCAGGTAGTCGTGCAGACTTAATTGTCGCTGACGATATTGAGATACCAAATAACTCTGCTACTCAAATGATGCGAGACAAACTAGGTGAATCTATAAAAGAGTTTGATGCGATTCTAAAACCAGATGGTCGCATCGTATATTTGGGTACACCACAGACAGAATTGTCAATTTATGAAGAATTACCCAATCGTGGCTATGAAATACGCATCTGGACAGCACGATACCCCTCAGAAGACGATATAAGCCGTTACAGCAGCCGTTTGTCACCTTTGCTATGTGATACTATCTCCAGAGCCAAAAAACCTCTCTGTGGGCTTCCTACAGACCCAAAAAGATTTACGGATGACGATTTGCTAGAAAGAGAGTTATCTTATGGTAAAACTGGATTCGCACTTCAGTTTATGCTCGATACTACTCTGTCAGATGTAGACAGATATCCACTAAAAGCATCTGACCTAATTGTTATGCCAATTGATAACGATAAAGCACCAGAGAAAGTTGTCTGGGGTAGAAGTCCAGTTAATGAGATAAAAGACCTAACTAATCTTTCTCTAGCAGGAGATAAGTTTTATTCACCACAAGATACTGTTGGTTCTTGGATTGACTATACTGGTTCAATTATGGCTATTGACCCATCTGGTAGAGGACAAGATGAAACTTCTTATGCTGTTATCAAAATGTTAAATGGTCAATTGTTTCTAATTGATGCAGGTGGAGTGCGTGGTGGTTACTCTAGTGAGACATTACAGAGTCTTAGTGTTATAGCTAAGAAGTATAAAGTAAATGCAGTAATAGTAGAAAGTAACTTTGGTGATGGTATGTTTACTGAATTACTAAAACCAGTACTGTATAAGATATACAATGTTAGTATAGAAGAAGTAAGACACAGTAAACAGAAAGAACTAAGGATAATAGATACACTAGAGCCAGTTCTAAATCAACATAGATTGATTATAGACCCAAAGGTTATAGAAAAAGATTGGCAATCAGTACAGTCTTATAGTTCTGAGAAAGCACCTAAGTATACTCTTATACATCAGATGACTAGAATAACAAGAGATAGAGGTGCTCTAGTCCACGATGACCGACTAGATGCATTGTCTATGGCTGTTGCTTACTGGGTAGAACAGATTAGTGCTGATGCAGACAGAGCAATAAAAGACAGAAGAAATGAATTACTAGACATAACTCTAGAAAAGTTTGCTACTAATACTCTGTTAAAGAAAGATGAAGAAGAATATCACCAATGGATTAATTAATGGACACAATAGGAGGGGGGGCTAAAGTACATATATAGTATTACATAGTAGTACATAGTAGTACATAGTACTATAGTATACTATATACTGCTAGTTCTGTGTCTTATCTATAGGTCAAATATTTAGTAAAAAAATGTGAAAGGGTTATACGCATAGGTTTCCGTGGCGATTCCCCCCAATAGTATGCAGGTAGGTGCTACAAAAAACGAAGCTAGGGTATATGGTATCTCAATATCGTCAGCGACAATTAAGTCTGCACGACTACCTGCTAGTTG